>Ga0075123_10000581_pt1 | contig 18858 bp, 3 predicted proteins | sample AntAceMetag02UKX_FD_69808 | JGI IMG/M metagenome (GOLD analysis project Ga0075123, IMG submission 69808) | Saline lake microbial communities from Ace Lake, Antarctica - Antarctic Ace Lake Metagenome 02UKX | ecosystem: Environmental > Aquatic > Non-marine Saline and Alkaline > Saline | place... | reverse complement strand
CCATATTGCTGAAGCGAATTTAACGCTTGGTCCAACACCAGGCAATAACAATAATATAGTAGAAGCAACCGCAATGTATAAAGGTAGTCAGTTGGATTCTCCTATTACCTATGTTGCATCGAGCACAATTGGCGATCCACATGAATTGGTAGAAATAAGTGGCAATTATAAATCAGGAGTTGTGGGTAATCCGATGGAACAACCTTTTGTAGTAAGGGTAGTCGATATTTATGGAAATCATCGTTTTGGACATCCAGTCAAATTTAGTGTAATTACGGGCGGCGGCACCCTTGAAGGAGGAACCACCACCATTACAAAGCTAACAGGTGCAAATGGACAAGCACAAGTTTATCTTACTGTGGGATTAAGCGCTGGGATCAATAATAATTCTGTAGAAGTTACGTCATATAAATCTGATGGGCAAACCGCTCTTATTGGCTCTCCATTAACTTTTTATGCATCAGGATTAAGTAGTCCGGCAGCTAATTTGAAATATATTTCAGGTAATGGTCAACCAGCAAGTCCGGTAAGAACCGCTCTTACACAGCCATTTAGAGTGGAAATAACTGATTCACACAACAATCCTGTCCCCGACCACCCGGTTAAATGGTCTGTTTTACAGGGGAATGGGACTTTCAGTAATCTTACTGATAGTTCCAGTACCACTGTTACTAATAGCGGTGGAGTTGCAGAGGTTATCTATTATCCGGGCCCGCAAGCGGGAGTAAGTAATATTGTAAAAGCACAATCGTGGAATGGTCCAGAATTAAATGGTTCACCAATAACCTTTAGTGTAGAAACCAGGGCTGCTGCAATAAGTACAACAATCTCAGAAGTTGAAGCTACAACTCCTGTACCCGCAGATGGCGAATCAACGTCAACGATCACAGTAACTTTAATGGATGACTATCTAAACAAAATCCAGGGAAAATTTTTAACAATGTTGGTTTCAGGTTACCCTAATAATATTACACAGTTTACTTCTCCAACAGACATTAATGGACAAGCAGTTGCATATATTGCATCAACAAAAGCGGAAGAGAAGGTTGTGACAATTCTAGATATTTCAGATGGTGTAACTTTGCAAGATACAGCCTATGTAAAATTCACCCCGCTAGCAGCTTATCGTATAGATTATATTTCGGGCACTAACCAAAGAAGTAATTATGGCACTGCTGTTAAAAATCCGATAAAGGCTAAAGTCACAGATATTAACGGAAATGTAATTGAAGGATATGATGTACTTTTTGAAGCTTATATTGGTGGAGGCTATATTTATGAAAATCAACAAGTTTCTACAGATTCAAATGGTGTTGCCTCAGTCTATTGGGTGCTTGGTACTTCTGGGGAGGTAAATCGTGCAAAAGCAGTAGCAGAAAGCTTGATAGGTTCACCGGTGGAGTTTATTGCAACAGCCAATTCAGGAGTAGCCACGGCATTAAATTACATAAGTGGAAAAGAACAAACCGGAACAGCAGGCAAGCAATTGCCTGAACCGCTTGTTGTACAAGTGGTGGACAATGAAGGCGATCCGATTTCCAATTATAAGGTTAAGTTTAAGGTAGATTTTGGAGAAGGCAACTTCAATAGAAAAACCATAGAAGATGTTTATACAGATGTTTTTGGGTATGCTAAAGGATATTTTAATCTCGGTAGAGTTGCTGGTTCGAATATAGCTTCTGTTGAAGCACAGGGACTAACCGGTTCACCAAAACGATTTACTGCGATAGGGGTCTCTGGTCCGGCTGAGAAAATAGTAAAGTATTATGGTGACAATGGAACGGTTCAGGTCAACAACGGCAGGTGGATAAAAGTGAAAGTTACTGACATATTTGATAATGCCGTCGTTGGCTATTCAGTAATTTTTTCTGTTGTTAGTGGTGATGCGACTATTCGATCAGGATATGAAACAGGAACAAGCGATGCAGATGGAATTGCCGGGACCGTAGTAGATGCAGGTATGACATTGGAAGAGATACAAATATTAGCAGTAGCACCGGGCTTAATTGGTGATGGTCTTAAATTTAAATTGCATGTTGTGGCTTGTACAGCGGTCTTAATGGAAATTTATAATGGTAATAACCAGCAGGGTACTATTGGAAAAGAATTGGTGTATCCGTTATCAGTGATAGCGAAAGATGATTATGGTAATCCCGCTGGCGGACAAAGTATTCCCATTACTTTTGCATTAATAGGAGAAAAGGGCATTTTATTGGATGCTCAACCTGTTCTTACTGATGAAAATGGCATCGCTTCGGCAAGATTACAACTGGAAGAGTCAACAGGAGATGTCTATAAAGTATGGGCAATAAAAGCTGGACTTTCTGGTTCTCCACTTGAATTTAAAGCGACAGGAGTTACAAATAATTTTCCTTTATTTGATGCAATACCTGATTACACTGTTAAAGAAAATCAAACCATAACTTTTGTAGTTAAAGCAACTGATGAAGATGGGGATCCAATTACTTATGGTATTAGGAATTTGCCTCAAGGCGCACAATTCGATTCATTGGGTGCAAAGCAATTTACATGGACACTCGATTACTTCAAAGCTGGTGATTATTTAGTCCATTTTATGATTTATGATGGTAAAGGTGGGCTTGATGATGAGTCGGTTAACATTACTGTTGAGAATGTTAATAGATTGCCTCAAATAGTTAATCATGAACCTATCGCTGATAAAGTTACTGGACATTATAGTATAGGCGAAATTTATAGATTTATGGTTCAGATCATTGATGCTGATAATGATGAATTGTCCTACGAATGGTATAATAATAATGTTCTGGTTTCAACAAAAAATTACTATGATTGTGATGTTAAAGAACAATCATTGTATAGTCATAATATTGTTGTACAAATTTCTGATGGATACGATACAATCGAGCATGAATGGTCTCTTTATGTTAAAACCCCAGTTGAACTAACAAATTTTTCCGGTCAAATTGTTGAGCGAAGAGGTATTGAACTTAGTTGGGAAACAATTTCGGAACAAAATAATGCTGGGTTTAATCTTTTTAGGAAATCTGAGTCAAGTAATGAATATGAAAAGATTAATGAACTAATTATAAAACCGGACGGAACAAAAAAATATAAATATGTTGATCGTAAAGTGAAGGTGGGAGAAACATATAATTATAAATTAGAAAGTGTTTCTTTAACTGGTTTAAAAACACAACATGATGCAATAACGATTTTTGTTACTAAACCTGAGGAATATAAGCTTTCTCAGAATTATCCTAATCCGTTTAATTCTAATACAAATATAAATTATCAGCTTCCTGAGCAGAGTAAAGTGACAATCACAATTTATAATATACTCGGACAGAAGGTGAAAACATTGGTAGATAATGTAAAGGAAGCTGGCTATCACACAGCAATTTGGAATGGATTGGATAAGTTTGAAAATCAAGTAAGCTCAGGTATATATTACTATCGAATTGTGAGTAGTTCTTTTGCTCAATCTAAAAAAATGGTATTTTTAAAATAAGTAATTGCAACAGGTTGAATAAATTATTAAATCAGGAGACTCAAGGTTGTGGGTCTCCTGGTTGGATATGTAGGGAGAATGAAAGGTTTTTGAAATAAATTAGCAATGTAATGGAGCAAGGAGAAGTTTCAAATTTAAACATTATAAAAAACAGGGATAGGCGTTTATTTAAATTACAGTTTTATAGGAAGGCAAAAAAAATCAGTAAATAATGAAATTTACTGATTTTTTTATTTAAAAAAACAAGATATAATTAAATAATTTTTTGCAAATTATGACAGTTGATGGTATTAGTATAAGGAATGTTTATTAAATAATTTGTGAATATAACTATATTTTATTTTTGTGGAGCATTATTAATGAATTTGATTTTGAGATTTATTAGTTTAATTGTTTTTATGGTTTTTCTTACATTGAGCCAAAATGTTGATAAGTTATTTGCCCAAAAAGAGTTATTATTTACTGATATTACTTTGAGCTCGGGCATTAATACCCCAGATGGTGGTCATGCTACAATTTTTTCAGATTTAAATAATGATAATTTACCCGATTTATATATAACAATGTATTTTTTTGTTTCTAGTCCTATGTCTGATCTTTTTTATTTAAATAATGGAGATAATATTTTTGTTGAAGAAGGAGCTATTAGAGGTATAAATGATTTTGATGGTGGATCACATGGAGCCTGCTTTTCAGATTTAGATAATGATGGAGACTATGATTTAGTAAATGGAGCGACGTTTGGTACTGATAGTGAATTAAGTATTTATAAAAATGATGGTACTGGTTACTTTACTGATGTTACAGAATTGAGTGGCATACCAGAACGTGATTGGCCAACCCGTGGTGTTACTGCATTTGATATGGATGGTGATGGTGACCTGGACTTGTTTTGTGTAAACGGTTATTTGGGTTCTGATGATCCTCCAGGGGAAAGAAATGAAGTCTATCGTAATGATGGAGATATGAAATTTTATGCTATTAATTATGGCCCGCTGTACACTTGCCCTGCTGGACAAGGTGTGACAGCTACGGATTATGATAATGATAATGATATTGATCTAATTGCCGCAAATCGTACGGGCGATTTTAATATTTTAAAAAACATTGGGAATGGTAATTACCAATTAATTTCTCCTGGATCAATAGGAATTATTCACCAAGCTGGTGACGGTATTACAATGGCTGATGTAAATAATGACAATGTTCTTGACATGCTTCTTGCTAGTGACAATGAAGGTTATCTTTATTTAGGTAATGAAAATGGTAATTTTGCTTACCATCAAAGTTTTAATATTACAGATGGATATATGGGAGGGTTCGCGGATTTAGATAATGATGGTGATGTAGATTTAGTGTTTGCTGGTGATAATATTTGTTACTTAAATGATGGTAATGGTAATTTTAGCTCAGGTCCTTCAATTCCTGTTATCGGACTTAATGATCCAAGAGCAATTGGATTTGCAGATATTGATAATGATGGTGATATTGATTTTGCAATAGGATGTAAGCGGTCTCGTAGCTATTTAATCAGAAATAATCTTAACTCAGGAAATTGGCTTAAGATAAAATTAATATCCCCTCAAGGTCAAGCAGGGGCTTTTGGAGTAAAAGTACGAACTTATCAAGCTGGTCAAGCTAAAATTGGAAATTTATTAGGCATGCGTGAGGCAAGAAGCAATAACGGTTATTTAGGTCAAGATGATCCTGTTTTGCATTTTGGACTTGGCAATCATACGGTTGTCGATATCGTTGTAAATTTCTTAGATACTTCTGAAATTGTCAGATCAAATGTGAGTGTCAACCAGACAATTACAATTGATGGGCGGGATGGTAATTCTAAATATTATTTGAATGTTAGAAATGGAGGAGGTAGCGGTTATTATGAAGAAGGCGCCATGGTTAATATATCAGCCAAAAGCCCTCCCGTTAATCATATTTTTGATCAATGGATTGGAGATGTTGAATATATTTCGGATGTAAATTGTCCTAATACAACAATAATAATGTCTTCAGAAAATATAACAGTATCAGCTAATTACAAACCCTCAAATGGCCCTTTTGAAAGATGGGGCATTTTCGAGCTTGAGTTAAAAGCTAAACAAGAGTATGAAAATTCATATCAAGAAGATATATTGTGGGCAACTTTTTTAGGACCAACGAAAATTTTTCTAGTCCCTGGATTTTGGGATGGTGATAGTACATGGAAAATCCGGATATCGCCATCAGAAGTCGGAACCTGGACATACTATACAGAATCGGCTGATCCGGGATTAAATATTAATGGAAGTTTTGTTTGTGTTAATAATACTATTAATCATGGAGGAATAGAAGCAATGCAAGGATTCCCCTATCATTTTCAATATCAGGATGGTACGCCGTTCTGGTGGTTTGGGGAGACTTGTTGGGCTGGATTTAGTTCTGATTCTTCTGAAAACCTCTCAACGGAATCTTTTAAAAATTATATTGATGTCCGAGCCTCTCATGGATTTAATTATATACATTCAAATCTTCTTCATGGTCCAAATGAAGGTGGTCAACCTTTCATTGGGGATTTAGGAAATAAAATTAATCCTTCATTCTGGCAAGTTGTAGATGAGCGAGTTAAATATATGAATGATAAGGGCATAACCAGCGGTTTAATGCTTACATGGAAACAGGGTAACTACTTAGATTGGACACAATTTCCAGATCAAGTTTCTAGAAAGAGATATGCAAAATATGTTGCTTCCCGGTATGGAGCTTATAAGGTAGTTTTTATTTTATCAGGAGAATACGACGAAGGTTCTTCAAATCATCCAAATTCATTGTCTGATTGGGAGGAAATTTCCAATTCAGTTAAAGAAGCGGATCCTCATAATCGTATGATAGCTATTCATCCTTCAAATGGTTCTGCGGAAGAGTTTGCAGATGAAAGCTGGATGAATTTTGGTGATTATATGCAAATTTATGAAAATCTTCATGGATCAATACTTCAATGTCGCGACCATAATAAACCAGTAGTAAATTCTGAGTATGCCTATTTTTTACGAGACAAAGACGAAGATGGTATCGTCGATAAACCAAATAGTGCAACTAGAGAAGACTTTAGATATGCATCATGGGATATTGCAATGGCAGGTGGATATTTTGTAACTGGATTTAGAGCAACATACCTAGGTGGACTTAATTATATAGGTCCTTTTAATGTTAATGATCCAGAAAGTGATTTAGCTGAGATTGATTTGCAAAACATAAATATGTTTTTTAACCAATGTGAATGGTGGAAATTTAATCCAAGTGATAATCTTGTTAGTGGAGAAGGTATTCATTATTGTTTGAGAAACGGCACTGATGAATATATTGTATATATACGGAATACGGTTAATGCCGTTGTTTTAGACTTCGGCTCTTCTTCATCTGATGAATATGCAGTATTTCGTTACGATACGAGAGATGGTTCGTTTAATTATTTATGTAATCATTCAGCAGACACATCAATGTCTTTATTGCCCCCGAATGATGACGATTGGGTTTTTTATATTTCTAAAAATCCGCCGTTAAATATTTCTGGGAATGTAATTTACTATTCTAATTCACGACCAATACAAGACGCAACAATAAATCTACTAGGTAATCAATCACAAACTCAACTATCTAATTTTGAAGGCTATTACACCGTTTTAATCCTAAATCATGGAGAAAATTATACCATTACAGCCAGTAAACCTGCCGATGAAAACATTGGCTTATTTGCAATAACTACTTATGATGCTGCATTAACCGCCCAGGCGGCTGTTGGAGTCCGGACACTTAACGATTACGAATCCATTGCTGCAGATGTTAGCAGAGATGGGTTAATATATACCTATGATGCAGCTTTGATTGCTCAGTATGCAGTTGGTTTACCAAAAGTTTCAGCGTCTCATGTGGCAGAATGGAAATTTGTACCAGATAATTACTATTATGAATCATTAAATTCTAATCAGACAAATCAAAATTTTACTGGAATTATTTTGGGCAATGTGCACGGAGGATGGAGTCAGCCAGGTGTACAATTGAAACAGTCAGTTGCCTTTAAAAAATATGAAAGATTAAAAGATATAAGGTCACGAAAGGGTGAAGTGATTCAAATTCCTATTGAAATTGAAGCGGGCCAGCATGTTATTTCCGCATATATTGAATTTAGCTATGATCCGATGATGTTGAAGTATAAAGGTATAAAAAGAACATGTTTAAGCCGGGATATTAAGATAGTTTACAAGAAAGAAAATGGTAGATTACGGATAGGTCTTTATAACACAAAACCAATTGAGAAATCAGGTGTATTGATTAGTTTACAATTTTTAGTCTATGGTGATACTAATGTAACTAGTGAGTTATCCTTAGATCAGTATCAATTAAATAATTATGACATTATGGCGGCAAAGTCACAGCTTGTGATTGGAGAAAAATTAGAACTGCCGTCAAAGTTCAGCCTTGACCAAAATTATCCCAATCCATTTAATATTGAAACAAATATTCAATATCAGTTGCCTGAAAATTGTTATGTGAGTGTCTCAATATTTAATTTAAAAGGACGATTGATCAGTGTATTATTGGATAATAAATACCATGATGCAGGATTTTATTCAATAATTTGGAATGGAAAAGACAATTCTGACAGTACAGTACCTTCCGGGTTATATCTTTATCGCATTAAAACAAAGGAATATTCACAATTAAAGAAAATGATTTTGGTAAAATAGCATGATGTTTAGCCAAATGAAATTGTCGATATTACTCATAAATTAGTAGATATTCTATGAAAAAGATCAAGTTGGTTTATATATTATTTATTTGTTTACTGTTTGTTATTAACGTTAAATTTTTATTAGGATATGAGTGGTCAGGTGCGATTAGAATATCGAGTGGTTCAACCCCAGATTTAGACGTTGATCCAACAACGGGATATCTTCATATTGTAACGATGGGTAGTAATGGTGTTACCTATACTAAAATGATGGGAGATGGAACGATACTTATTCAGGAGCAGGTGCCTGGCGCTGAAAGTGATAGGGGGGGGTCAAATTTGGAGCATCGGTATCGGTTGATCCAGCAGGGAATCCTCATGTATGTTACCGTGTTTTGCAAAATGATGATATTTATGATGGCTATTATACTTACCGAACTTCTGATAGATGGAACACACCGGTTAAACTTTTTAATGATATCGCAAGAGGATACGTATTTCGAATAGACATAGATTCGCAAAACCGAGTACATATTGGACATGGTTCAAGAGAGGAAAATGTTTGGGGACCAGTTAGCTATTACAGATTGGAAAACGGAGAAGTTACTAAACAGTATGGTGGCATAACGCGCTATAGAGCTGATGATAGGTTAGAAATAGATAGTGGAACAAATAACAACGTGCATTTGATTTTAGGGTGTCCTGATTCTAATGGAGGTCCTGTTACCTACTGGCGTTCAACCAATGGTGGCGACTCTTGGAGTAACATAGGAGATATTCACCATTCCGAAGCGGGTGGGCGTAACGGCTCTCCGGATCTGTTTGTTGATAAAAATAATGTAGTTCATATTTGTTATGGTTCTTCTCAAGATGCCAGCCGGGGAGGAACTCCATCAGCACGATATGCTCGAATTGAAAATGGAGTGAAGGTTCGTGATAAAGCAATTACTAACCAGGGTGAGCTGACGACGTGGCATCATGGTGGTGGAATCGCTTCAGTGGCTGCCAGTGATGATGGTGAGTATGTTGTAATAGCGTATCAACAGACTGATGGAGGAGCTTTGTTTACCAGGATTTCAGAAGATGGAGGTGTAAGTTGGTCATCGTCTGAACAGTTAGCTTCAACTTGTGGTGGATCAGAGGGGCGGGATAAACAATTTGTTCGTGCGCAAAAAAACACATTTTATTTGGTTTATCCTTCGTCAGGAAATGTATATTTACGAATATTAGAATTTTCCCCAACAATTGAACAAGTTACAGCCCCGGATAGACCTAATGGACCGTCAAGTTGCTATGTTGGTCAAAGTTCAACCTTTACTACAGGAGGTGCAGAGAGCAATTTTGGTCATGAAGTAGAATATCAATTTGATTGGGGAGATGGCAATAGTTCGATTTGGGGAGAATCGGAAAGAAATTATACATACGGCTTTTTAGGGATTTATAATATAAAAGCCAGAGCTCGATGCAAAACTCATATAGATGTCGTTTCGAGTTGGTCAGAACTTTTGGTTGTAGCTGTTTTAGACACCATATATTATACATTAAATGTGGATTTAATTCCAGAAAATGCCGGGATAGTACAGGTAAATCCAAACAAAGATATCTATTCACAAAATGAAATCGTACAACTTATTGCGGTCACTAATAATGGAAATGGTTATAAAGAAGGTAATGTTCACATTGAGGCAGAGACTGGATTGCTCTATGGGCCTTTAGTTGTAGGTATCGATGAAAATGCTTCTCATGAAAAATTTATATCCTGTCCTGGCGGAGATCCCAACCCTACTGGAGATCCAACAAAAGGCAGGGCTGAATACTCATTTAGTCTAAATGAGTCTGGTGACTATGTGATATGGGGAAGAATTTATGCACCTTCTGGAGAAGAAGATAGTTTCTTTTTTGTTGTTGACGCAGTTGCAGATACATTGCTCTGGGATTTAGAGTCGCCATATAATGAATGGAGATGGATGAAATTTACGGATAGAGAGTCAGGGGAATTTAGGCAATATTTGAATACAGGTCAGCATTCATTAACAGTAATTAAGCGAGAGATTAATTCAAGGCTTGATAAGATTATAATAACTAAAGATGTTAACTTTCAACCGCAGGGAACGGAGGAGCTGCCTCCAGGAGATAATATTTATAATTTTGATCATTGGAGTGGAGATTTAATAGGTAATGAAAATCCAGCGGATATTATTATAGATGGTAATAAGACAGTAGTTGCCCATTTTAGTATAGAGGGTAATGAGGTCGTATCGACACCTTCAACCCCGGTTGGACCAGATACAGGATTCGTAGGAAAAAGTTTAAATTTTATTTCTGGCAATGCAAAAAGTAATTTTGGCTATAACGTAGAATACCAATTTGATTGGGGAGACGGAACAATATCTGATTGGGGTGACTCCTCGATGATTCATGTTTATGATCGTAGTGATATAATGTTAGTAAAAGCTCGAGCACGTAGCAAAGGTAACAATGCTATAATATCTGAATGGAGTTCAGCGCATAAAATAATTTTAATTGAAGAACCAGTTGTAACTTACAGTTTAATAGTTTTTATTGATCCAGAAAATAAGGGAACGGTAAATAAAAGTCCTGATAAAGCAGAATATGCACATGGAGACACAGTTGTTTTATATCCATTACCAATAGAAAATTATTTCTTCGACCATTGGAGTGGTGATTTAACCGGCAATGATAATCCTGATACTGTTATTATGAATGGAAATAAAAATATTACAGCTCATTTTGTGGAATTTATAACTTATAGTTTAACTATTTTTATTGAGCCGGCTAATAAAGGTTTAGTTATTAAAACTCCGGCTAAAGCGGAATACGCCCCAGGCGATACTGTTGTTTTACATTCATTTCCTGATGAAAATTATGTTTTTGACCATTGGAGTGCTGATTTATCCGGCAGTGATAATCCTGACACAGTAATAATGCTTGGAAATAAGACTATTACAGCTCATTTTGCAGAAATTCAAGAAGTTGTAACGATACCAACAACACCAGTTTGTCCTGATAGTGGTATGATCGGACAAAATTTAAGTTTTACAACAGGTGGGGCGAGCTGTAGCTTGGGCCATGAAGTTGAATATCAGTTTGATTGGGGAGATGGCACTTTGTCTGACTGGGGGGCAAATGCTCGAAATCATATTTATAGCTATGCTGATACTATGCGTGTCAAAGCAAGGGCTCGTTGCAAGGTAAATAATAATATTGTTTCAGATTGGAGCGATTATCATAAAGTATGTGTTGTTACAAGTTTTAATTATACATTGACAGTTTTAATAGAACCGGCTGGATGCGGAACAGTTAATAAAACCCCATTAAAGGAAGAATATGCTAATAATGAAACAGTGATTCTATCACCGTTACCATCTGAAGCACATAAATTTGATCACTGGAGTGGTGATTTAACTGGTAATGATAATCCGGCTTTTGTAATTATGGATAAAAATAAAAACATCACTGCTCACTTTAAATTAATTTCCGCAGTAGAAAATGAAAATCAAGAAATACCAAAGAGTTTTGCCTTAATGCAAAACTACCCTAATCCATTTAATCCAGAGACAACAATTCAATATCAATTGCCTGAAAATTGTGAAGTCCGTCTTACCATTTTTAATATGCAAGGACAAGTAATTAATATTTTAATTAACAAATATCAAAAGGCGGGGTTCTATTCAACTGAGTGGTATGCACGAGATCAATCTGGTAATATTGTACCATCAGGAATATATTTATATCGTATTGAAGCAAAAAATGTTATACAAATAAATAAAATGATTTTGTTGAAATAAGGAAATACAAAGAATCTAAAAGTTTTAAATATTGGAGTTAAATTTGCTGTGTTATCCAAATTTAAAAATTTGTTATTTCTTATTCGTTAATTTTGGATTATATCGCTTTCGAGGAGTTTTTATGGTCAGCAGAAATGTGCATCATTTAAGAAACAATTTAATAAAATATCTTATTTTTATATTACTCATATCGGGTTATAATTTTAGCTTTGCCCAACACAAGCTCATGCCTTTAGGCAATTCAATTACTTTAGGAATTGGATCAGGAACACCTTATACTGGATATCGAAAAGTTTTGTATAATTTGTTGATTAATAATGGTATGAATTATGATTTTGTGGGCAGCCAACAAGATGGTAATTCTTCTCAGTTTGATATAGATCATGAAGGACATGCAGGGTGGACAGCTCAACAAATCGATGCTAACATTAATAGCTGGCTTCAGGATAGTTCACCAATTATTGTATTATTACATATTGGTACAAATGATATAAGTGGGTGGGAATCAAACCAAAATAACATAAATGAAATTGAAAGTATTGTTGATAAGACATATAACTATGACTCAAATACAGTAATTTTACTTTGCAGCATAATACCAAGGCTTGATTGTGAAAATGAGAAATGTACAAAGACAGAAGAACTTAATGTTTTGATTCAGCAATTAATAAATCAGAAATATAACCAGGGTTATAATATTTACCACGTTGATCAATATGCAGCTTTTACGTCTAATGTGAATTGGCAAACTGAATATATGAGTGATAATATGCATCCAAATAATGATGGCTATTACGTAATGGCTGTGACATTTTTTGACGTTTTGAAAAATATTAATATACCAATACCAGAGTTTACTTTAACAATTAATATCAATCCAACTGATGCTGGACATGTAGAAGTTGATCCTGATAAAGAAAAGTATGAGTCTAATGAGAGTGTAAGAATAGAAGCCATACCTAATGAAAACTATCGATTTGATCATTGGGATGGAGTCGGAGGAGATAATACTGCCAACCCAATAACAATTACCATGAAACATGACCGGGAAATAACAGCAAATTTTGTTAACGATGCTATTGAGATTGTGTCAGTTCCTAATACTCCAACTGGTCCGTCAAGTGGTGATATAGGATTAAATTTAACTTTTAATACAGGAGAATCGACAAGTAGCTTAGGTAATGAAGTGGAATATCAATTTGACTGGGGAGATGAAACTCAATCGAGTTGGGGGGGGACATCAAGGAGTCATAGTTATAACAGTTCAGGAATATATCAGGTTAAGGCACGTGCACGATCCAAACCTAACAATAGTGTTATGTCAAACTGGTCTGATAGCCATCAAGTTAATATTGCTGATGCTGAATATGTAATAGAACCTATTAAACCAGAAGGTCCAACTAATGGTTATACAGAACAAATTTTAACTTTTAATACAGGGGGTTCTACAAGCAATCAAGGCAATGAAGTAGAATATCAATTCGATTGGGGAGATGGAAATCAATCGAGCTGGGGAGGAACATCTAGGAGTCATAGCTATAACAGTTCGGGTACATATCAGGTTAAGGCACATGCACGTTCTAAACCTAATCCAGATGTATTGTCTAATTGGTCAGATGCACATACAGTAAACATTTCTGGTTATACCTTATCAATAACAACTGATCCTGCTAGCGTAGGTAGTGTGAGTAAAAACCCAGATAAAGCGGAATATGATAAAAATGAATCAGTCCAGCTAACTGCTAATTCTGATTATAATTCAACTAATAGTGTTTATATTGAAGCCGAAAGTGGTTCGCTCTACGGACCAGTTACAATTGGGTACAGTTCTGAAGCTTCTGGAGGACAATATGTTTATGGTACTAGTTCCCAACCAAAAGCAGCAAATATTGAATATAATTTTGATATTCAAGAATCGGGAACTTATGTTATTTGGGGAAGATGTTATGCACTCTCAGGAGTTGAAGATAGCTTTTTTATTGTTGTTGATGAAAGTTCTGATACCCTAACCTGGCACTTAACAACTGAATATTATAACTGGCAGTGGCAAAAAGTTTCTGATTGGTATGTAGTGCAGGAATTCTCATTTTCTAAAGGCACACATAGCTTATCAGTTGTAACTCGTGATATTAATTCCAGACTTGATAAAATTATTATTACAAAAGATCAAAGTTTTCAGCCTGAAGGAAAGGGAGAAGATCCATCGTCTAAAATTTATTGTTTTGACCATTGGAGTGGAGATTTAACAGGTAGTAATAATCCTACAACTATTGTCATGAATAGTGATAAAAATGTTACTGCACATTTTGTTGAAACTAATGAAGTAGTATTAACTCCTACAACTCCAGGTGGTCCTTCTGCCGGCTTTATAGAACAAAGCTTAACCTTTAGTACGGGGGGAGCTGTTAGTGATTTAGGTCATGAAGTAGAGTATCAATTTGATTGGGGAAATGGGAATCAATCAAATTGGGGATCATCTACTCAAAGTTATACATATACAAGTATAGGTACGTTTCAGGTACGTGCAAGAGCACGTTGTAAAATTCATACCCATATTGTTTCGAATTGGTCTAACAGTCATAATGTAACTATTTCTGAAGTAACACTAAATACACTTACAGTAGAAATTAGTCCTAGAGGATCTGGTAGCGTAAGTAGGGATCCTTATAAAGCTGGATACGAACAAAATGAGTGGTTACAATTATATGCTAGACTTTATTGTCCAGATAACAATATTAGAATTGAAGCAGAGAGTGGAGAGTTAAGCGGACCAGTAACGATAGGAAATGATACTGAAGCGTCAGGTAGTGAATATATTTATGGTACAACTGTTGAACCTCAAGTTGGCAGTGCTGAATATACATTTGATATTAGAGAAGCCGATACTTATGTTATATGGGGAAGATGCTATGCACTCTCAGGAGGGGAAGATAGCTTTTTTATTCAAGTAGATGAAGGCGTTGATATTTTGACCTGGCATTTAGATAATGATTACTATCAATGGAAATGGCAAAAAATATCAGATATGCATCAAGTTCAAGAGTTTTTATTTAATGTCGGTCAGCATACTTTAAAAGTTATAAAGCGTGACATAAATGCAAGGCTGGATAAAATTATTATAACTAAAGATATGAGCTTTCAACCTTCAGGTAAAGAGGAAGGCGGTACTTCTCCAGATGTTTGCTACCGTTTCGATCACTGGGGTGGTGATCTATCCGGGAATACTAATCCAGTTGACATTCTCATGAATAATAATAAGACAGTAATAGCCTATTTTATTGAAGCAGATGAAGTTGTATCGCCTCCAACAACTCCGGTTGGTCCTGATAGTGGTGTAACCGGTCAAACCTTAACTTTCATTACAGGTGGTGCTTATAGTAGTAAAGGCAATAATGTTGAATATCAGTTTGATTGGGGAGATGGTTCATTATCAAATTGGGGTTCGAGTTCAAATTATCATATTTATACTTCAAGTAATAATTATGAAATTAAAGCCAGAGCGAGAAGTCAGGTGGATACCATGGCTGTTTCCAATTGGTCAGGAGGTCATTCCATTACAATTTCTGGCATAACATTATCAATTTCTATTTATCCTCAAGAAACCGGAACTGTAACTAAAAACCCCGATCAAACCTACTATAGCTATGGCGATACAATTACCCTGATGCCGCTGGCTGAAGAAGGGTATTTATTTGACCATTGGAGCGGCGACTTAACGGGAGACGACAATCCAATAAAGATAGCAATGAATAATAACAAAACGGTGACTGCAATATTTGCAGAAGCGCCGGAAGTTGTGTTAAAACCAACGACAATATCCGGGCCCAGTAGTGGCATAATGGGGCAAGCTTTAACGTTTGAAACTGGCGGAGCTGTTAGCAATTTGGGAAATGAAATCCAATATCAGTTTGACTGGGGAGATGGAATTTTTTCTGAATGGGAGCAAAGTACAAATGAGCACATGTATTATTTAACTGGAACAATGGAAGTTAAAAGCCGGGCTAGAAGCAAAATTCATCAAAATGTTATCTCTGATTGGTCGAACGTACATATTGTTGTTATTTCAGGTTACTCTCTTACGATTGTCGTTGATCCGGATAGTGTAGGCTATGTCTTTAAAAATCCGGATAAACCAAAATATGCAAGTGAATGGAATGTCGAACTGTCAGCGACAGGAATAAGTGGGTATGCATTTGATCATTGGGAAGGTGATTTAACAGGGGATGCAAATCCCAAAACCATAATCATGAACAGCGATAAGCAGGTTATGGCTTATTTTTCAAAAACGGAAGAGACTGTATATGCCCCAACATTTATTTCCGGTCCTGATAGCGGAGTTGTTGGGCAAACTCTTTCTTTTTCAACAGGAGAAGCTAAAGATAATTTTGGTTACACTGTTGAATATCGATTTGATTGGGGAGATGGTACGCTGTCGGATTGGGGTGATAGTACCAGAGAGCATAGTTATAACACCATAGGTGTCAAAGATGTTAAATCGATGGCTCGATCAAAAACAAATACAAGTGTAGTTTCGCAGTGGACAGAAGCTCATTCGTTAGTTATTTATAGTGTTAATTATACAATAACGATTAGTATTGAGCCGGCTGGAACTGGTAACGTGAATCGGACACCTTTAAAATCAGAATACGAAGATGGCGATACTGTTATATTAAGTCCAATTCCCATCACAGGATATATGTTTGATTCTTGGAGTGGAGACTTAATTGGAATAGATAATCCCAAGATTCTAATTATTTATGAGAGTAAAAATATAACAGCAAATTTTAAGCAAATATCTGATGTAGTGAACGAAAAACCTGATTTGCCAAATAAATTTACATTATCTCAAAATTTCCCAAATCCTTTTAATCCAGAAACTACAATACAATATCAGTTGGCAAAAAATTGTAATGTGAAAATTATAATTTATAATGTTCACGGTCAGATAATAAAAATACTTATTGATGAATCCCAATCTGCTGGCTATTATGATGCTAATTGGAATGGAGTTGATAGCCGTAGGAATAAAGTACCATCTGGGATTTATCTCTATCAGTTAGAGACTGAGTATTTTACGCAGATAAAAAAAATGATCTTAATCAAATAAGGAAATACTTCCGGCTATCACACACAAACATATCCTTATGTACGGTTATAAAATTTTGCTGACTTTAATATATTGCAGCAATAGAGAGAATTCATAATGAATAATAACAAAATCTTAAAAATATTATAAGAAAATTAACTAATTAAAATTATTTCAGGAAGGGGGAATGATCAAAAAATTCGATTTATCTTTGTCCCAATCTTATATTAGCCTTTTATTGTTTATCCCAATTATTTTAAGCTATCAAATTTGTTTTTCTCAGGGAAAAATAATGCCTTTAGGTAATTCTATTACTATGGGTATTAGTTCAAATTATCCTTATACGGGATATCGCGATGATTTATATAATTTATTAATTAATGATGGCTTAAATGTTGATTTTGTTGGTAGTCTTCAAAATGGAGATCCTTTTCAATTTGATGTTGACCATGAAGGACATCCTGGATGGATGGCGCAGGATATTAATGCAAATATTAATGTTTGGCTTAATGATAGCTCACCAAATGTTGTATTGTTGCATATTGGAACAAATGACATAAGTGGTAACGAATCTAACCAGGATAATATCAATGAGATAGAGAGTATTATTAATAAAATTTATAATTACAATTCACAAACTACAATTTTGCTTTGCAGCATTATTCCAAGAAAAGATGACAAAAACAACAAAACAATAGAACTCAATGTATTAATTAATCAATTAGTAAATCAAAAAATAGGGGAAGGTTACAATATTTACTACGTTGATCAATATTCGGCTTTTACGTCAAATGTAAATTGGCAGAATGAATATATGAGTGATTACCTTCATCCAAATGATGATGGTTATTATTTGATGGCGGTAACATTTTTTAATGTTTTAACGAATATTCTTAATCCCGAATTTTATACAATTTCAGGAAATCTACTCTATTATGCTAATAACAATCCGATAAACAATGTGATTGTTGATTTGTCAGGAGGATATGCTTCTTCATTCAATACTGAATTAAATGGATTTTATGAGTTTAACAATCTTTCAGGCAATAAAAATTATTTGGTTCAACCAGAAAAGGACAAACTGCACAGAAACGAAAACAATATAATAACAATGTATAACGCTGCGCTCACTTTGCGATATGCCGTGGGAGTAGAAACGTTGAGCCCTACCAGACAAATCGCTGCCGATGTTGATATAGACGGACAGATAATAGCGTTTGATGCTGCGCTAATAGCTCGTTATGTTGAGGAGTTGCCGCACTTGGGAAATGATCATGTTGGCGAGTGGGTATTTTCTCCCGCTGTAAGAAATTATCAAAATTTAGTGTCTAACCAACAGGGGCAAAATTTCACCGGGATTTTATTAGGGGATGTCGATGGCGCCTGGGGACAGACTCCATTGCATAAAATTAAGGAAAGTAAATTCAAATGGTTGTCTAACATTAAGGCGAAACCTGAAGAATTGATTTCGATTCCGATAAGTATTTATGAAGATTCTTTGTTGTCACTGGATATTGAGATAGAATATCCTTCAGATATGTTGGAATTTGTTTCAATAGAAGATGCAAGCCCAAGTGAAAAGAGAAAATTATTTTTCAATGTTGATAAAAATAAAATTAAGGCAGGCGCTTATTTTGCCAACTATTTATCGGTAAATGGAGAGTTCTTTAATGTCAATTTTAAAATAAAAGAAAAGCCAGGCAATGACATAGGAATTATATCCATTGACAGATTGCAAATTAATAATTACAGCATTGAGAAA
>Ga0075123_10000580_pt1 | contig 18915 bp, 16 predicted proteins | sample AntAceMetag02UKX_FD_69808 | JGI IMG/M metagenome (GOLD analysis project Ga0075123, IMG submission 69808) | Saline lake microbial communities from Ace Lake, Antarctica - Antarctic Ace Lake Metagenome 02UKX | ecosystem: Environmental > Aquatic > Non-marine Saline and Alkaline > Saline | place... | reverse complement strand
TTGATAGAATTACAGGAACATATAATTTGCCACCGTTGTCTCAAATTATTAAGCAAAAACATGCCGAAACATGTTATGCATAGAGTATGTTGTTACCATGTATTATTGAGCGGATACTAACGGTGTTTAAAAAATTATTCGTGTTAATAGCAATAAAATCAGTTCGCCAGTTGGCGAACGGAATGTTTATAGATAGATAAGACTAACAAATTTTAAAAGTCCCTTTAGGGACGACATGTTAATAAAGTTAAGAATAATTTCCTGGCTTTAAGCAAATTTAAAGAACCCTAAATCTAAAAGGAAAAATATTTCAAAAAAACAATTAAATTATTTGTTTGCTGTAAAATATATCTTTTGTTGCATTGCCCAATAAAAATCTACTTTTGTGTTGGCGTAATTCCTACTGGACGACCGTTTTCGTCTATCTCCGGTTCAACTCTTGTTTTTTGAAGTTGGGAACCTGATAAATCTGTTTTCGAATTGGCTTTTTTTAACCCTGAGCCTGAAGATTGTTTTGTCTGCTCTGATGTAAATTTTTTCATAAGCGTTTCGAGCTGCAACACTTTTAATCCGATAGCGTCCAGATGAGCTCTTTGTTCGTTTATAATTTCTTGCTGTTCTTTTATGGCTTCCACCAGGAGCGCAGTCACGTTAGCGTAAGTTACTGACTTATATCCATCATCGTTTGTTAATACAAATTCAGGGATAATTGCTTCGACTTCCTGGGCGATAAAACCGATTTGATGATCTTCACTAAAAGTTCTATTCTCAAATTCATTGACGCGCCAGTCGAATTCAACGCCGCGCAAGCGTTTTACTTTATCCATGGCAAAACCGATGGTCTTGATATTTTTCTTAAACCTGACATCACTGGAATGCGCAAGATTGCCATTAGCATAGATGTTATTGTCTGTTTTAATTTCAAATATCGGTCCCCCGATAATTCCGTTCTCGTCATCGTGTTTGTAAATTCCAAAAGTACCCCAATAACCATGTTGACTCAACACCCATTTTAAGTTGTCATCTGCAGTATAAGATGGACTATCTATTGCTAAGCCGGCGCCTTCTGCTGAAATATGTAAAGCAGCGATGGGTGTATCCGTGCCAATACCAACATTTCCGGAATTGTAATAAATATCAGATGCGTTTTGAGTCCAAACACCGCCACCACCGCCACCCGATGCCGTCGTTTGAAATGTGCCATCTGAAAATATAATGCCATAATCAGTTGCATCACCTGTATTGGAATCATAGATTATAATGTTGCCATTGTCCACGTGTAATTTTTCTATCGGAGATGAGCTACCAAGTCCAATTTTATCGCTGCTATTGATATACAGGGCATTAGTACTTGCACCCGGTTGAATCCTGAAAGGCAGCTTAGAACCATTGGTTGCATCCCTGATAAAGAAATTGGTTTCATTGCCGGCGACATCCCATGTTTGCGGCCTCCAACCTGCTGAATTGTCTTGTTCTAATCGTATAGTTGGAGTGTCATTATATTTAATTTGAAGTGCTGTTGCCGGATCGGATGTGCCTAGACCGATTTTTCCATAACTTTTAACATATAGAGCATGACTGCGGGCATTAGCTTCAATGGTAAACGGTGTTCTTCCATGATCGATGTCATCGATTGAGAACTTATTCTTCCCGCCGTTAGCAGACTCATTTGCGCTGATTTGCCAGTCATTGCTTGGAAATGAAGCAGAAGTACTGGTATCCTGAAATTTTATGCGCAGGTTATTTTCTTTGAGCTTGATGGTGTCAAAGCCAAAACTTTCACCGTTCACGCAATCAAAACCAACACACAAACTGCCAGTAACAATCAGGTCGTCAGAAATTACCTGATCCATCGGGGCGGAAGTTATTGGTTCTGTTGTTTCGGTGGCGCCATCTCTATCTATTGCTGTTTTCTTATTAACTTGACCAGCATCTGTAACATATTTTCTTTTTTGTGTCATTGTGAAGTCGCCACCCATTTTATTCACCTTCATGCGTGGTTTCATTTCTTCGCCATCGCCAATTTGCAAACCAAGCCAATACGGCTCTTCAAATGAAAGATCAAGGTCATTAACTTTCCCCAAAGCGGCAATAAAATAGCCATCTTCAACTGGAACGGTCTGTTCCTCTTGCCAGACAACTGTGTTGCCTTCGCGTGAATCATAAAGAGTGAAAATAATTTTTTTGTTGCCATCGGGAATTGGCATTCCTTCGGAATCAATAGCCACGCCCTTAATGGCGATTGGTGTTTGCGTCCAGACCATTTGGACTGTTAGAATAAAAAATAATGTTAATAGACAAAGCAACTTTTTCATAGTTCTTGCTCCTTATTCTAAAAGTTAAGTGAATTGAAAAAAGAAATATTTTTCAAATTTAATTATTTATTTACAATACAGTCAAAAGCTCAATTTAGCAGAAAAATAAATAGTAGCCAAAGTGTACCCCACCTGACATGTGGAGTACACTTACACTATTAATCAAACGCCGGTACGCAAGACTGCCCAACAATATTCACACAAGTACCAGCCAATGTTTCAATTTTGGTTGTGTGAACTATTTCAGGTTTTTCATAAGGTTTCTTTTTCAGATTTTTTTGTTTTTTGTCGTCTGTTTTTTTCATTGTGTGTTCTGCTATTTTTAGTTGAGCTAACTCACGGATTAAAAATCCGCTCTGAAAAAAAAATTAATTCCACAGGAGTTTTGGATCTGTGGCAAAATTATTTTATAAAATTAAATTTTGAATTTATCTGAAATTATTTTTGCAATTATCAAATAAAATCATCATATATTTAAAAAATGAAAATTAAAAAGATACAAATTGTATTTACTCCCCCCAAATAAACACATTGTTAGCGGAGAGGATTTGAAATAATTAGTTCAGGAATTTTTGGATGGAATATCCTTTTTTTTAGATTTTGTGATGTTAGAATAGATATAATTGTAACAATATAATTTGTAATAATTGGGGGGAGAAATGAATAGGATATTTTCCTTTTAGGGAATTTGCCAGGCGCACAAAAGCCAACTATTGCAATATACATTCCAACTAAGTCGTTGAAAAAAATTTTGCTGGCAATACCTGGCTTTTGATAAGGTTTTTTTTGCGGTTCACAAGCAGGTTTAAGATTATTTTGCATGGTGCAGCCCCTGGTTGATAATTATTTTAAACCCAAAAACATTTCTGATATCATTTTATGATGAGTATTTACAAATTGATATCATCAATGACTTTGTTAACTATCATATTTTAAAAAGAATAGTTATAATATACAATAATTTATTAAATTGTCAAGTTTTTTTTTGAAAAAATCACAAAATAAATAAAAAAACAAAATAGAGATTGTGAATAGCGATATTAAACCAATTAAAAAATGTTTAAAAAAAAGCTCTCAATTTTATCAACACTTTATCATAAAAATTTATAACATGTTTAGTAATACATTAAAGGCATCAGATATGCGGAAAAAAAATAAGCAGCTTATTTTTTGCCATAATAAAAAACTATTTGAATCTATCAAATAAAATTTTTATATTTAAAAAATGATCTTTTATTTGTTAAATAAAATTGAATTCATATCAAATTGTAGTGCATTTTTCATTTCAAATTTAAGGAAAAAATTATGAGAGAACTAAATATTAATAATAAAGTTGCATTAATAACCGGTGCAACCAGTGGAATTGGCAAAGCCACCGCTTATCGTTTTGCCGAAGAAAAAGCAAAGTTAATGCTGGTTGCCAGAGATGAAAAACGACTAAACGCGATTGCCAGAAATATTAATGAAAATGGGGGAGAGGTTGAAATTTTTCCGGCTGATATAACTGATCAACAGGGGATGAAAGCATGTTTCGACAAAACAATTGAAATATATGGGGGTATTGATATATTAGTGAATTCAGCCGGCATCCTTGCTAACGGCACGATTGAAAATACTAAAATGGAAGATTGGGATTATATGATGGATATTAATTTAAGAGCTGTTTTTAATTTAACGCAATTAGCTCTTCCGTCATTAATTGAGAGAAAAGGAAATATTGTCAATGTATCTAGTGTTACTGGGTTACGGGCATTTCCCGGTGTGCTGGCGTATTGCGTTAGTAAAGCCGGACTCGATCAATTTACACGTTGCGTTGCGTTGCGTTGGAATTAGCGCCAAAAGGAGTAAGGGTGAACGCTGTCAACCCGGGCGTTACATTTACTGAGTTGCATCGCAGAAGTGGGATGGACGAGGAAGCATACAAGGCATTTCTTGAGCATAGCAAAACAACACATCCACTGGGAAGAGTTGGACAGCCAAAAGAAATTGCTGAATTGATTTTATTTCTTGCTTCTACATATGCAGGCTGGATTACGGGTGTAACTTATAGTATCGATGGCGGGCGAGGGCAAACCTGTTCCAGATAGAATCTCATTGTTGAATGATTTTTGTGTTTAATCGAAATTCCAAATAACAAATCCCAAAATACAAATAAATTTCAAATTTCAATATTCAATAATCAAAACAAAAATTGCATGAAAATTTTAAAAAATATTTATGTGGGACTTTTTTCTGTGGGAAAAAATTTTTTGTTTTTCCTAACCCTGACAAGCCGGCATCAAAAAGGCAGAACAATTTTGGGCAAAACGATTAAAAGAAAAAAATAGTTTCTGCTAAAAAGAAGGCGGACAGGTTGCCCAAAATTTTTTTACTTTTTTTAATTCTTTGCGTACTTGGCGGCTTTGCGTGAGAATTACATTTTAATGGAATAAAAGCTGTAATCAGTTAGAAATTTCAAATCTCATTTCCAAATCAATAAAACATTATGAAAATTAATAATATCTTTGTCACAGGTTCCATTAAAATTGGTAAGTCATCAGTAATTAAAAATGTTCTGGCAGAGTTGAATCAGTCCAAAATTAGCGGCTTCAAAACCGTTCCAATTTTTGAAAATGGCATCCGCAAAGGTTTTGCCTTGGAATCGTTTGATGGACAAAAAAAGGTCTTTGCCCACACTGATCTGCGATCAACTTTAAAATTTGATATTTATAAATATGATGCCTCTGTTTTTGAAGATTTTGGTACAATGGTGCTAGAAAGGGCTTTGAAAAATAGTGAGCTTATTGTGCTTGATGAAATTGGAATGATGGAAAAACAAACGAAGAAGTTTAAAGAATTCGTTGTGAAGTGTCTTAATTCTTCCCAGAATGTATTGGGAGCGTTTCAGAAAAGGGCAGTGTGGTTTTCGGATATTTTAGATAAAAGGCAGGATACTAAAATATTTCTAATTGATGAGGATAATCGGGACAGAATTCATAAGGAGATTATCTCTTATTTTTGTTCACAGAATTGCAAATCATTTTAAAATAATGAGTTCATAACAATTATGTGGCAATTTTTATTCCCCACTCTTTTAAAACTTAGCACTGATCGTTCTCTTAATCGGCTGAGATTCACAAAACGAATTTTTAAACCCCACAGATATTAATTATTTTAATCTGTGGGGTTTAATTATCTATTGGGAAAATATTATTAATGAATGAAGAAATTTAATATTCATAATTCAATTTATCGACAAAGTTTTGTCAATATAAGCGCATAACCGCCTGATAATCTGTTAACTACGCCCCCTGCCCAGATGGAAGTTCCAATCCATAACCCTGCCTTTTGTCAGCATGCTTCAACTGGTACGCAAGGAAGATAGAAATTACTCCAAGGAAGACAAGCATCAGGATAGGCACTGTATAGTCATAAGGTGGAATCTCACCAGCGTTATTCAATTTTTCGAGTATTTGAGGAATCTTCTCCATACTCACACCAGCATCTGTCAATTGTGCCTGGATCGTCTGAACATCAACAGACATCTTCAATTGGTCGATTATCTGTGGAATTTTCGCAATGCTTACACCGGCATCTTTCAATAGATCCCTGGTATTCTGTATTTGTTCCACAATCATGGGATTCATAACATTCACCATCTTACCTATTCCCCAGAAAAACGCTGCAAGACCATAATTCTGGATCGTGAACATTGTTGCGTAAGCGGTTCCCAGACGATTTTCGGGAACAATCCTGGCTACAGCAGGCCACATCGCGGCAGGAACCAATGAAAAAGCAATACCAATGGCAAACAACCCTATGTAACCAAGAATAAGGTTGTTGAACACGGATAGTGAAAGGTGGGCAAAGATCAGCAGCAAAGAGCCCAAAATCATCAGGCTGGCAGATTTACCTTTTTTATCAACCAATCTCCCGAAGATCGGGGTAAACAGTATCGTTCCAAAAGGAATAAGGCTGGTCACTGTGGGGGCGTTATGGAAATATTCCCATAATTTTTCCCAGAGAGACATTCCACTTAAATCCGGTAACTTTAGAGTGAACCCGAATTTGTTTACAAGCAGATCAGGAGCATACTGGAGGAACGGGAACACTGCTGCGTAGAAAGCAACACAGAGCGCCGCGATATAAATGAATGAATGGTTGGTAAGCAAGCCTGTAAGGTCTTTGAATTTGAACCCATCATCATCGGAAGTTCCGCTGGATCCAGAAAGCGCCTTTTCCTGTCGATCAAACTTCACATCGAGGATCAGGTAAATTAGGAACATGATCAAGCCAAGACCGATCAATGATGCTGCAAAGGAAAGACCGGTGTGTACATTACCATCTGCAATGCCAATTCCTAATATGATGGCGCCCGCGGTTCCCAATCGACCAAAGCCAACATTAATACCCATAGCCAGCGCCAATTCTTTATCTTTGAACCATTTGACAATAGTTCTGGAAACCATCACACATACAGTCTCAAGACCTGTCCCGAACAGGATTCTGCCGATTACCATCCAGGTCAACATTGTTTTTTCCTCATGACCGAAAACACCTTTGCTTGCAAAAGCAACAATGAATGCCCCGACAGTTGCCAGGGCGCCAAAGATTATACCAGTCTTACGGATACCCCATTTATCCAGAGCTATTCCACCGACAATTATCATCAGGGCAAGATTTGCCCAGGTAGTTGAAGCGATCAGCAAGCCAAACTCGCTGCTGTCGAAACCAAACTGGCTTTCCATAAGGCTTTTCAGCGGACCAAGGCAATCCTGAAACCAATAGGTAGCGAACATCAATCCGCTAATAAGAACCAGGACGGTCCATCGTAACGGTGCAGATTCGTTAAGTCTCTTTTTTACAACCTCCATAAAAACTCTCCTTCTAATGTTAATTATTTTTAGTACTAAAATTATTGATCTTTTCAACTTAACTTGACTAAATACTACGCAATAATAACACTTAATTTATCGTCATGCATAATTATAAATCTTCCGGTTTAATTTCCAAATTAGTTTTGAACGTGTGTGCAATAATATCCATCTGTCTCAAATAGTGAATTTTGGATTTTTTTAAATCCGGCGCAAACATGTGCATATCGATGAAATAAATCCGTTCTGTTGGTTCATCAAAAAAGCAGTATAAATGGAAGGGACCGCCCCCTGTTCTTTTTTTATAAATCCATAAACCCTTTAGTTTAAGAGCGCGACGATCAAGAAAATTAACTTCTTCTGTAATTACAGGTTCCCAGCGTTGATCAATCATCTCTCCATCATCAATTTTCCGGTCGATATAAATTCTCTTATACAATGTATCCAATAAGCTATTCCGTTTTTGAATACAATATGGCGTTGTGATGACGTTGGGATCACTGGCTTCTTCCCAAAATATTGAAATCCAGCGAAGCGGAACTTTTCGATGAAACATAACGAAACGATCTTTGGAAGATTGCAATTCTAATTTGTAGTCAATGGGAGCTCTTATCATCCAACCAAAATTTTTCAGGAGTTGTTTTTCAACATTGATCTGCTCGTTCATTGAATAAAGTATTTTTTTATGAAATTCTCTCCAATGGTTCTCAAATTGGAAGAAAATGTCCTCCTGCCTGTCTTTGATTTTATTAATTAATGATGTAAGATCATTTCCAATCAGGAATAGAATTTTTTGATTTTGAGCCCACATATCTTCCTTGGAAAACATTATTTCGCCTTGTTCGACTTTAGCTCGCGCGTTTTCAGTGAGACTTGAATTTATCGCTTGCGAGAGTTGGTCCTTTGCATCCAGCGTGGAAATGAAAAGCAGATTTTTAAAACGTTTGTAGTTTTTGGGTTCTTGTTTAATAATAGTAAATAATTTTTCTGGCTGCGGAGTGGGTTCTGTTTTTTCAAAAATAGCGCGTATTGTCTTTTCTGTTTCACTCCAGATTGATGAATCAGCTAACACGTGAATGTCATAATCACCGCCATAGGGACGGGGTTTCGTGCATCCAGATATTAGTATTATAGCAATTATTGTCGTAATAGCTGAAAATGTAATGTAGCTTTTTTTTCTCATGATATTGCTCCCATTATTTTATTTCAGTGATTTTGTCTATTTAAACATTGAAATCGACATAGAAAAAAATTAATCCCTATTTATCTTCTCCTTCCTCAACATAAACAGCACACCTCCCGGCAAGGCACAAATTAATCCAATCAGGTAAGCTAAAAATTCCATTGCGACAACTATTTCAGGATGAAAAGATGGAATGTTTGAAAAAAGTGCCACACCGCTTCCTTCGCGAACTCCAATACCGCCGATAGATATTGGTAAACTAGCAAGTAAGGCAATGATCGGAATGAAAATGAAAAAATATTTAAGCTGCCCGTGCAAGCCAACTGACAAAGCGGTTAGGTAGTGAACAAGGATTCTCAAAAATTGAACACAAAGTGAAATAAAGAATATTGAAATTAAAGTGTTTTTTGAATCTTTGAATGAATTTATACTGGTGTAAATTTTTTTTACTTTGCCATTTATTTTTGTTGATAAAAAATATTTTGAAAGCGATCCAACTTTTTGAGCAAATTTTTCATTGAAAATAATTATAAAAAATAATATCCAGGAAAGAAAGATGAGCAATATTGCAATCAGAACAGTTTTGGATTGAAACATGTTTTGCCAGAAAAGAGTGGCAAATAGTGCAAAAGTAGTTAGCAAAACAAAACCCATAAATCTATCAAAAAATACAGTGGAAATTGCCTTTGATGAGTCACCCGAATATTTTGTAATGTCATAAATTCTCAAAGCATCACCGCCAATATAGCCGATGAGAAAGTTATTAAAAAACAATCCCACATAATAAAATGAAACAACTTTTAAAAAAGGCAGATGGATGTCTTTAGATTTTAACAATAAAAACCACTGGAATGATCCCAGTAAATTGCTGATTGAAAAAACGATCATCGCCGCAAGCAGCCATTTGAGATTAGCTGAAGCGAATTGTTTAATAATATCATTAAAACCTAATTTCTTAAATAACAGAACAATTAATATTGTACTGACAAGTATTTTAATTGATGTGATCAAATATTTTTTAAATTGGGGACTAATGATTTACTCCTAATAAGATTTATGCCCAAGAAATACACAAAAAAACACAAAATAATATTGAAAATGTTTGGCTGCTTTGGTGTTAATATATAATACGTTAGAGTATTTAGTGTGTTTCGTGGGCCGAATAGTTAAATTAAAAAATTATAAACGAGTGGAATCGCTTTTGTCATTAATCGTTTTTTGAAACTGTTTGATCAGTGCTTTGGCTTGTTGATCTTCCGGAAATAGATTTGATAATCGTTGAGCCAATTTTAGCCCTTTATCATAATTTTTTGAGTTATTATAAAAATTGAATAACCAATAATATCCTTTGAGGAAACCTTGTTTTTCTTCAATTATGCTTAGAATAATTTCTTCAGCCCGTGCTGCATTATTTAAATATTGAAAAAACACCTGCGCATATTCAAATTTTCGTTCATAAGAAATACCAGTTTCATTTAACAACCGTTCTAATCGCATTTCAAATTTTTTGGGTTTGCCACCTTCAAGATACAAATTGCCAATCCCCAGGGTAAGTCTCGTATCAGGTAGTGGAATCACATCTTCAGGAATAGCCTTTTCCATTTTATCTAATGTCTCCAACATTTCTACATTCATTTTTTCTTGATGGTAGAAACTTGCTAATCTCAAAAATGCGGATCGGTAGTTGGTTAAAAGAGCTATGGTATTATCTGTGTAATAAACTTCAGGATTATTTAAATTTCGATATTGATATTTATTAAATATATTTTCTTTAAGACGTGATGGTGAAATTTTATCTCCTGGGTAAGTGACCAATTTATAAACTAACCCGTCCATTCTTAAATAATCGAACAAATTGAGCATATTTTCCCGGGAAACAGTAATGGAAAAATAGATCGGTTTTTTGAATTGAGAAGAGGCAATAATATTAAGAATCATAAAATCCTGAACGCGAATACCCTGCCCCATCAAGGTTGGTCCCAATTCAAAAGTTATTTCTGGCTGAATGTCTTCAATCTTTGAAAGAAATTTTCGCCTTTGCTCCAGATCTTTTAGTCCTTTTTGATAAATATCTTTGGGAACCTGAATTTTTATTACTTTTTTGTTGGGCCAATATGTTGGGGCTAATTGATCAATGCGATTATCGGGTAAGTTGATAGGAACTTTCGGCTCCTGATCACGAAGCTGACGAATGTACCAGTGGGTATTCAATAAACTAAGATTAACAACTCTTACATCGGTTCGGACATTTTTGACGTACTGTAAAAACCAGAGAGGAAAGGTGTCGTTGTCTCCATTGGTAAAAAGGATAGCGTCTTTTTCACAGGATTGAAGGAGGTTGTAAGAATAATCATAGGCTACATAATTACCGGTACGGTCGTGACTGTGAAAATTAAACCCGAGCATCTTTATCGGCACAAGAACCAAAATAAATAAAAAGATGAGCGCTAAATTTATTTTTTGATAAATAGATTTTTTATTAAATGCTTTTGAGAAAAATTCAAGGATAGCTGCTGTCCCGATTCCAATCCAGATGGCAAAGGCAAAGAAAGAGCCAACATAGACATAATCCCGTTCACGAGGTTGAGGAGTTGGCTGGTTTAAGTAAAGAACGATTACAATGCCTGTCATAATAAATAGCACAAAAATAGCCAGCGCTCGTTTGTTATCCTTGAAAAAATGATATGCCATTCCTATTAAACCGATTAGAAACGGTAAACCCCATAGTCCACGAAAACTAAATGTTTCCGCTAAAAGTCCATCTGCATCCTTTAGGCTGCCCTTGCCCATAAACTGCCAGCCAAAATAGCGCAGGTACATTTTTTTTATTTGGAATTCCCAGACAGGCGCACGACGGTTGATGTAGCTCCAATCGCCATACTGCTCGCGGTTAATGTAACTGACAAGGTTTTTCATATTTCCCGGATCATTTTCATTTATTGCCGGATTTAGCTGAGAACGAAGATAAACGCTGGTAAATGTTGAAGCGCCAATCAGAATTAAAAGAAAACACAATAATACAGTTGTTATAATTCGATTTTTATTTTTAATGGCAAAAAGCAAAGCACCAAATAATAATAAAATTAGAAACAAGCAGAAATAAAATGCAAACAATTCGCCGAGATGTGTTTGCAAATACAACGCAAAATTTGGTATCGATTTAACTACTCCAGGATAAATGCCTAAAAAAATCAACAAGGAAGCGATAATAAATAATATGAAAGTATAAATATTAAACTGGTGTTTCCGAAAATAGTAAATGATAAAAATAGCAGGTAGTGCTAAAATGTTTAGCAGGTGAACCCCAATTGCAAGTCCGATACAATATGAAATTAACAGCAAATACCTGTCGCTTGATGGATCGTCAGCTTTTTCATGCCAGACAAGGATAAGCCAGATAATAATTGCTGTGAAGAACATGCTGATAGAATAAACTTCAGCTTCAACTGAATTAAACCAGAACGAGTCGGAAAACGCAATGGATAATGCCCCGATAACGCTGCCACCAAAAAGGATTAACCGGTCCTCAAAGTTTTTTGGATTACTCCGGATCATTAAAATCAATTTGGCGATAATTAAATAGGTTAGGGTAACGGTTAAGGCTGAGGCAAGGGCTGAAATAATATTGACCCGGAGACCAATATCAGCAGCCCATGGAATAAGTGAAAAAATTTTGCCCAAAAGTAAATAAAACGGCGCGCCCGGAGGATGGGGAATGCCTAAAGTATAGGCACAAGAAATAAATTCCCCACAGTCCCAGAAGGAAGTCGTAGGCGCCAGTGTTAAAAAATAAACCGTAAAAGATATTACAAATACTGACGAAGCAAAAATCCTGTGATAAAAATGCTTCTGATCCATTCAATTCCTCCAAACCTGAAAATTAATTTTTAGAGCTATCGATTTTAGCCGTATCAACAGCAACACTATCAGGTTTTTGTTTTTCAATAAATCGTTGCAATTGGCTCTTTAAAGCCGCAGCATTATTATCAGTCGGATTACTTGTCATCCATTGATCTATGATTTCTAATCCTTTTTCATATTGTTTATCTCTCAAATAATAGTTTGCCAACCAATAGACAGCATTGGCATATTCTGGATTATCGTCCATCATTTTTTGAACTGCTTCAATGCCTTTAGCACTCTCTTTAAATAATTGAGTGTAATAACTGGCATACTTTAATCGGTCATCAAGCGAAATATCATTACGTTTAAAAATGCGAGTTATAATTGCATCTGCTTTTTCTTTCTGCTGGGCAGTGTAATACATATAGGCAAATTGAAATTGAAGTTCATGGCGCATGGGAATGACCGTATCGGGCATTGCAGTAAATAATTTATCAAGAACTTCAGTAGTCTTATCATACATTTTTTCCTTTAAATAAAATTGTGATAAGCTAAAAAATGATCCCTGATAATTTCGTAATAATCCCTTAATATTTTCATTATAGTAAACATCCTTACGATTCAGATTGCGAAATTGAAATTTATTCATGATGTTTTCTTGCAAATTATGAGGTGATATTCTTTCGCCAGGATAGGTAACAATTTTAAATACCAGCCCGTCCATTCTTAAATATTTCTGCATGTTAATTTGGTTTTCAGTGGAAACTGTCAAAGCAAAATAAATGGGGCGGCGGAATTGAGTGCTGCGAATAATATTAAGAATCATAATATCCTGAACCCTGATCGCTCTTCCGTAGAGTGTCGGTTTTAAATCAAAAACAATTTCTGGCGCAGTCTCAACATCCTGGATAAGCCTTTTCTGCTCTATCGCATCAGTCATATCCTGCATGTAGGCATCTTTCGGAACGGGTAATCGAACTGTTTTTGCTTCTTCCCAGAGCATGGGCTGCAACCTATCAATTTGTGAATCATTTATGCTAATTGGCACACGCGGCTCTTCATCACGGAGTTGTTTAATGTACCAGTGCGTATTTAATAAACTCAAGTTTACCACGCGAATATCATTTCTTATTCCGTAAACATATTGCAGGAACCAGAGCGGAAATGTATCATTATCTCCATTAGTAAATAAGATCGCATTTGGTTCACAACTTTGAAGTATGTTATAAGAATAATCATAAGCGACATAATTATCTGTTCTGTCATGAGAATGGTAATTAAATGCAAACATATTTATCGGCATTACAAGGAGAAGGATTACTGCTGACGCTCCCAATATCAATGGGTGTGATTGTTTGCCAAATTTTTTGATTCGCTCATTGATTGAATCAAGGATAGCTGATGCGCCAATGCCAATCCATACGGCAAAAGCCAGAAAGGATCCCACGTAAACATAATCCCTTTCCCTGGGTTGCGGGTCTTCCTGGTTTAAATACAGTACAATGGCAATTCCCGTCATGAAAAACAACAGCATTATTGCCGAGGCATTTTTCCAATCTTTTTTAAAGTGAAAAAACATGCCAAAAAGACCAATTAAAAATGGGATCATGTACAGCCCACGAGGACTCAAAGTTTCTATTATTCTTCCATCCGCTCCGAGCGTCTGTCCCTGACCAATAAATTGCCATCCAAAATACCTGAGATACATTTTTTTAATTTGATATTCCCATAATGGCGCACGCCGGTCAACATAGCTCCAATCGCCATATTGTTCTCTGTTTAAATATTTAACCATATTTTCCAGACTTTCGGGATCGTTCTCATCTAATTGTGGATTGAGATTTGAACGAATGTAGATGGCTGAATATGTTGATACTGCTGCTAAAATGACTAACAGGGATGACAGGACTAAAAACATAATGCGTTTCTTTTTTGTAACTGCTGATCGTATTCCAAGCAATAAAAGAACGAGCAGTGCAATGAAGAAGATACCAGTAAAACCAGGTCCCGCAGATTTCTGCAGCGTTAAGGCAAGATTTGGGATCCATTTCACAATGCCGGGATATATCGCAACAAAAACTAAACCTGCTAAACCAGTAAAGATTAAAAAATTATTAATATTTAACTTTTTAGTTTTTCTAAAATAAATAATTAAAAATATCACTGGCAAGGCGAGAATACTCAATAAATGTACGCCAATCACTAAACCAATAGAATAGGCAATGAGAAGGATGTATTTATCACTGGATCGTTCTTCTGCCTTTTCGTACCAAACCAAAATAAGCCAGATCACAAATGCGGTGAAGAAAATACTAATAGCGTAAACTTCAGCTTCCACAGAATTGAACCAGAAACTTTCGGTGAAGGCAAGTGTTAGCGCACCGATGAACGAACCTCCGTAAACTATTATTTGGTCGTTGATATTCTGAATTTTGCCACGGTACATGACAATCAAACGAACAATAATGAGATAAGTAAGCATGACCGTGAGTCCACTTGCCAAACTGGAGATAACATTTACACGTAATCCAATATCAGCGGCAAAAGGTATCATGCTAAAAATTCTACCCACAAGCAGGAAGAGCGGCGCCCCGGGAGGATGGGGAATTCCCAGTGTATAAGCGCTGGTAATAAACTCACCACAATCCCAGAAAGAAGTTGTCGGTGCAACTGTTTTAAAATACGTTATAGCTGAAATAAGAAATGTTAAAAAAGCTAAAATACGATTTAAACGGTTATCCTTTTGCATTCATTTCCCTCCGATTCAAAACATCTGTTATTAGTTGTATCATATCACTGGCTGATTTGTTCCAGTCAAATTTATTTGCCCAATTTATACATTGATTTGTGAATGAATTTCTTAATTTATTATTTTGAATTAAATTAGTGATCAATTCCGCTAATTTCAAAACATCGCCGTAGGGATAAAGTAAACCGGTTTTTCCATCAATGACAGAATCGCGAAGCCCGGGCGAATTTGCCGCAATAACTGGCAGCCCGCATGAATTCGCTTCAATTACAGTAAGTCCCCATCCTTCCTTGGGAGAAGGATTGACCATAAACCACATTTTATTCAAATAGTCAATTTTAGTTTGGTGATGAGCAGCGCCAGCAAAAGTAATGTTATCTTCTAATTTTAATTTTAGTACTAATTTTTTTAACTGCGGCAGGTAATCACCATCGCCAACTAATAATAATTTGACATCAGGAATAGTTTTTTTTACTTCAGCTAAAGCCAGAATGAGATGATTTACACTCTTGTACTTTTTAATTCTACCTAAATAACCAATTAGTGGCTGAGACGATTTTTTACCAGGCTCATGTTGATAAGCTGTTGAATCGACTGCATTATAAACAAGTGAAATATTATTTTCCGTAAACCCTTTGGCAACTAATTCCTGCTTTGTGCTGTTTGAAACCACAACCATGGGAATATTTTTATAGATTCGTGGTATCAATTTTTCTGCAAAATTAACATAGAGCGCAACTGGTAATTTTGCTTCGATGAAAATGCTTAAGCCGAACAAATGATGAATTATTCCGATAATTGGCTTTTTTAAAAAACAGGGCGTGTAGAACGGAATTTTATTAATATCATCAATAATAATATCAAAGCTAAACTGTTTTTTTAATTTTCGATAAATAAACGGCACTGAATAATTAAAAAAAATACGGCTGCTACGGCGAATAATATGAATACCGTCAATAAATTCTTCAGCAGCTAATTCAGGATGTCGGCAACAGAGCAGTGTTACATGGTGCCCCATTTCAACAATGCGTTTGAATATTTCATGTAAATGAACTTCAGCGCCACCGCCCAAAGGATTTTTGATGTCTTGCCAGTTGATTACTAATATATTATAACCCATAGTTTGTTATTACCTAATCTGGACAAGCCAGAATTTCTATAAACTTTGATGATAGGTTAATTAGCGATAAATTTTTAAAAAAGAAAAGGTCGAGATCAAGATTAAGAAGAATTGGATTTTTTCTTGTTCTCAACCTTGACCTTGATCTTTTTTTGTCCAATTACTCCAATATCGAGAAATGTGTAAAACGCCCATTTTTTTGCTGCAAATTTATGTCTAAAAACATCTCTTAATTTGTGCGTATATTTAAATCCTTTGGGATAAAGTGGAAGCGTAATTTTAATTTTTTTTAAAACTTCCCGGCTGATCCGATAAAAAAGACTGGGGCGCATCCAGTTGCCGTATTTTTTTTTAGTAGAGAATCCAACCTGTTCCATTAATTGTTTTAATTGTTTGATAGAAAATTCAGTCTCCCAGCCGGCAAACCATTTATTGAACAGAATGAGTGTGTGTTTGATCACTGTATAAATATGATAGCGCTGGGGTACGTCAACTAATAGCAGACCGCCTATTTTTAATATTCTATAATTCTCTTTTAACAGGGGGAGAGGGTCTCTAAAATGCTCCAACAAACCTTGATGAAAAACAATGTCAAATGAATTGTCAGGAATGGGCATTTTAAAAGCGTCTGCCTGAATGCAGTTTACGTGTACTTTGTTTTTCTTGTTCAGTTTATTGATGATCTCCAGCGCTTTTGGTGAATAGTCTAAAACGAAAACCTCCGCATCCTCATGAGCTAATTGAAAACTATCTCTTCCGCTTCCAGCGCCGACTTCAAGAATTTTTTTACCATTGAATTCTGTTACTGATTTTAAATTTAAAAAAATTCGATCGTCGTTGGAATAGACCTGGTCAATTTCTTTTTTCTCGTCCCAGAATTTTTCCCAGTGATCTTTTGTTGAGGTTTTCGTTTGAATTTTTTTCACAGTTTATATTTTAATCTTTATTGTAACTGTTCAGCGTATTTACAATTGTCATTCTGAGGGAGCTTGCGACCGAAGCACAGTCTGTATTTCCTTAAAAAAATAAGGTAACTGTACAGGAATCTCGACTTTTATTGTACAATTTTCTTTTACAATATGAGATTCTTCATCCGCCTCGGCGGATTCAGAATGATATCAATTCAACGAATAGCTGAATAGTTAGTCTTTATTTTTATATTAATACTCAATTAGTGTAGCTATTGCTGTAACGATTGATCTCATTAAAATTGGTGAGACTTTGCCTAACTTCTTAACAAAACGTTGGGAATCAACACCACGAAGTTGAAGAGTATCAACTGCAGATGTCTTCTTTAATCCGTTTGCAGAATCAGGAGTTATTTTAACATGCCAAATATTCTGAGCCAGGTATTCTTTCCATTCTGTTAGAGGAGCGACTAATTTAATAGGCAATACTCCTACAGCATCTGAACTGATGACGACTGCTGGTCGCGTCTTGCGTATCTCCGTCCCTACTGTTGGATCAAGATTGACAATCCAAATATCTTCACGTCTAATATTCATCGACAAAGCCTCCAGCTTGCCAATCTAATCGATCATCTGTTGTTTGTTTATAATGCGCAATCATTTGTTCGGCTTGCTGTTTTAAAATTTGATGTTTTTCATTTAATGAAAGCGACATAATGTCAAATTGAGGTGAATTCTCAAAAAGTTCCTTGTCTGCCAAATCAACTAACAGATTGTAAATGAGTGGTAGTTTCCTGGCTGGTAATTGATTGACTAATTCCTGCACTTGAGTGTAGGTGATTGTTTCCATGATTTATACCTTTCTATTATGGGTATTGTAAATTAGAAATATCTCAATTAATCATTAACGTGGTTTAGTTAAAATCAATAATTATTGTGAAAATGGTCAGCTAAATTGCTGCTGACCGTTTATAAAATTAAAAAATTTGTCGTACAAAATCTCAAAAAAGAATTATGAATGTAATAAAAAAAATGAATTAAATCAAGTAAAATATGTTCAAAAAGAAATATGCAATTTGGGAGATGATGAAGGAGTCGAACGTTTATAATTTATCTGATTTTTTGAGGATTTTTAAAAGCAGTTGTCAAACCTGAACAAGCCAGAACAAACAAAAAGAAGATTAAGGTCGAGATTAAGATTGAGAAAAATTACTTGTATCTTCTTTCTTAATCTTGATCTTAATCTCGACCTTTGCTTTTAATTTTGTTACTTTTAGTAAAGTCAGTGTTTTTTTGCCCTTTCTCCATACTCGAACCTGTCCGCCGTTTTGTTGGGTGGATCAATGCTCCAAAAAAGATGGCGCATCTTCGATCTATTGTAAAAATCTGCCGAAGGAAGATTGTGCAAGATAATTACTTTTTAGATGCTAAAGTACTTTGCCTATCATTTCAAACAAATCATTTTCTGAAAAGGGTTTACCCAAAACAGCAACAGGATGAGTTTCCATGAGGCGCGGATCACTTTTCATATAGTCGAGAGCGGTTAAATAGATCAGCGGGATATTTTTATTTTGAATAATTTTCGCTAAATCAATCCCATCCATCTCGCCACCTAAAATGATCGCTGTCAGAATTAAATCGGGTTTGTAACCTGTCATTAATTTTAATGCTTGTTCGGCTGTGGAAACAATTGTTACCTCAAAACCTTTTGACTCTAATCTCATTTTTATTTCAATAGCGATTATTGCTTCTCTTTCTATTAGCAATATCTTCATTTCTTTTTTCCCTATTCAAAACTCTGTTGATTTAGCCCCTAAAATCCTCCCGAAGATTTCCAGTGTAACTAATATAAGTATCCGCTCAATAAATAATGGTAAATAAATTATGTCTATATGAAAAAAAATCGAAAAAGTATGGAACTTTTTTAAATTTGGCCGGTTTATT
>Ga0075123_10000577_pt1 | contig 18960 bp, 12 predicted proteins | sample AntAceMetag02UKX_FD_69808 | JGI IMG/M metagenome (GOLD analysis project Ga0075123, IMG submission 69808) | Saline lake microbial communities from Ace Lake, Antarctica - Antarctic Ace Lake Metagenome 02UKX | ecosystem: Environmental > Aquatic > Non-marine Saline and Alkaline > Saline | place... | reverse complement strand
TACTGGTTTATTGTTATTTTTGTTGCGCCTGAAGAGTCCCATATTTAAAAAGTTTGTAGTAGAACTCAAAAATACGAGATTCTGAGGGCTTTTTAAAATCCTAACTTTCGGATGCTAGTGCAATATAATAAAAGGCTGAGTAGTATTCTTCGTCTGTGATTTTTGTGAGATAATTATATATATCTTTTGCTTTAATTATATTATTGTCATTTAGTTCTTTAAACATCATTTTTCTGCCATTCTTTACAAGAATCTCAGTACTATCAACGTACGATTCAATTTCATTTGCAATTTGGCCAAATAATTGACTACTTAATAATATAAATATTGAAAAAAATTTGAATGCTGTTCTCATAATATTTATTTATTTTTAATTAGATTTTTTTAGTGCTGATTATTAATATTATGATTATTGAGAAGATACAAGAACATTCTAAATATAAATACCCATGTAATTATTAAATACAAATAAATGGAAAAAATACAAAATCACTCATAAAAGCAATAAATAAAGTCATCGGATGACAAACTTATTCCGGATATTAACATCAATTAAAAAACCGAAAACTTAACATATTTTTTAGGATTCTCGCGAATATCTTCCAGCAATAAATTTAAATCGGAAGCCGATTTTGTAATATGAACATAAAGGCTATCGCTATTTATCAATAATCCGGCTGATCCTTCACCTCTATCAATTTTATCCAGAATACTGAATAATTTTTCTATTGATTTATTAGCATTTATAACAGTTGCAGGAATATCAGCCTGTTTTAATGAATCGCTTATTGCAGAAAAATTTGTAAGGATATTAGTAATATTATCCTTGTTTTTGTCAAGATTTTCAGTAATTTTTTCAAGATTTGAAATTGCTTCAGCCAGTCTTACTTTTTCAACAACAACAAATGTATCAATTCTAGAAGTTGTGTGTTCAAGATTACCAAGGGTATTTTTAATATTTTCAAAACTATGTTTTATATTTTCTCTTGCGTTTTCATTAAAGATTGTTTGAAAAACAACCATAATTGAATCTATCGACTCAATCAAACTTTCAGCTTTCAACTTAATTGGTTGAACCTGTTGATTTACGGCATCTTTTAAACTTCCTTCTATAGTAGTAAAAAGAGTATCTCCATCATTGACAAATACATTAGAATTTCCCGGAATTATTTGCACTGCTTTTGAGCCCATCAGATTTGAGCTGTAGATTTTTGCTATAGAATTTATCGGAATAGGAAAATCAGTATTTATTGCAAAAACAACAATTAGTTTTCCCGACATATTTTCATCAAAATATATGTCTTTTACTTGACCTACCTGTAAACCATAAATAGAAACAGGATTTGATTTAGTTAATCCGCTAACATCATTATAAATCCCATAAATTGCTTTTTCATCGTTAAATATATTTCGTCCTTTTAAGAAATTATATCCCCAAATAAACAGAGCGATTGCTACAACAAAAAATAAACCGATTAATAATTCTTTACGTCTTTTCACAATATAATATTTTTAGCAAAAATAAATACTTTTTGTTCAATACAAATCAAAAGTTCATAAAAATCACTTGATAACTATTGTATTTATAACTTTTACTTCCTGACCAATCTTTTGGCTTTCTTTAATGAAATTCTTTCATTATTTTGAAAAGCAATAACAAAAGCGTTTTTAAATCCCTTTTTTCGTATTATCTTTTTTAATTTGTTTGCCTCATCAATTGAATTTTTATTACCAACAGTATATTTATAAACTCCTTTATGAAAATAGCTCTCAACATTTTTCATCCCTTTAAATTCAGGAGAACCGGTTTTCAATTCTTTTGCACAAGTAGTAAACTGAACTTTATAAACAATACTATTTTTAATAACGTTATTCTTATTATTGGTAGTATTCTTTTTTTGAATATTTTCCTTATTAGCAACATTTTCATGGTATTCGTAATTTACAGACCCATTTTCGTTATGTGCAAATTGCTCCATTTCCTGTTTATACTCTTTAAATGCCCTGTATATTGCGGAGGCAATGTAAGTTTGCCCTTTTTCTGAAATAAGATACTTTTCATCTTTAGGATTTGAAAGATATCCTGTTTCAATTAAAATTCCCGGCATAGCTGTTTTATACAGTACCCAGAACCCTGCTTGTAAAACACTTCTGTCTTTTAATCCAACTCTTTCTTTAAACTGTTTTTGAACTTTTGAAGCAATATTTATACTTCCCTCCTGATACTCGTCCTGATAAAGTGAAAACATAATATAAGCTTCGTCAGAGTTTGGATCAAAACCTTCATAACTATCAAATACATCTTCTTCTTTTAAAATTGCTGCGTTTTCTATTTTCGCAACTTCAAGGTTTGCTTTACTTTTATGAAGCCCCATAATGTAGGTTTCGGTACCATAAATTTTTGATGATTTATTTGCATTACAATGAATAGAAATAAAAAGATCAGCATTTTTTTCGTTCGCTATCTGAGCTCTTTTACTCAATTTTACCGATTTATCAGTTTTACGAGTATAAATTACCTCTACATCAGTTAAGTTTTTTTCGATATAATGCCCTGTTTTTAATGCAATTTTTAAAGCGATATCCTTTTCATAGCAATTTTTTCCAACTGCACCCGGATCACGTCCTCCATGACCTGCATCAATAACAACTTTATCAATTTTAATATTCTGAGAAAAAATTGCCGATTTACAAAACAGCATAAAAAACATTATACCAAAATAAATAATAAATCGTTTCATCAATAATACTTTATTTTTATAGTTTTGAACTATGAATTTAAAACTTGAATGTCATTTTTGATATTCAAAAATATTTACATACAAAATTAACATTAATAAGAGCTTAAACACAAATTGTCAATCAAATTATTAACAAACCATTCTTTAAAAATAACACTTTTAATTTTGTTATTTTTTGCTTTGGGAACTAAAGTTTTTTCGCAAGACACTATAAAAAACAACGTTCCCGACAGCTTGTTATTTCATGCTGACACATTATCTGTTGATACATCTGCAAAAAAAGCAAAAGTAATTGGACTAAAAGCAAAGATTGAATGTGCTTCTTTAGATTCTATCCGCTTCGATCTTACCGAGCATAAAGTATATTTATTTAATGATGCTGACATCAATTACGAAAAGATAAATCTTAAGGCTAATTATATAGATATTAGCTTTGATAAAAGTTTGGTTTATGCTATTGGCGTTTCCGATTCGAATGAAACGATAACAGGTTCTCCGGTTTTCACCGAAGGAGATCAAAGTTATCAATCAAAAGAAATGACATATAATTATGAAACCGAGAAGGGATTAATAAAACATGTTTTTACACAAGACGGAGATGGTTATATTCATGGTAAGATAATAAAAAAAATAGGCAGCGAAGAAATAAATGTTAAGTTAGGATCATATACTACATGCGACCGTCCTGAACATCCGCATTTTGAATTCAGATTTAACAAATCCAAATTCATTCCCGGAAAAACAATAATTACAGGACCTGCATATCTTGTTATTGAAGATGTTCCTACACCCCTCTTTATTCCTTTTGGATTGTTTCCAAACAAAAAAGGACAACGTTCTGGTATTGTAATACCAACTTATGGCGAATCAGCAAGCCGTGGTTTTTATTTTGAAAACGGTGGTTATTATTGGGCCATAAACGATTACTTTGATTTAAAACTTACCGGTGATATTTATACTCATGGAAGCTGGGCTATTAAGCCTAATTTGCGCTACCGGAAAAGATATAAATACAATGGTTCTTTTAATCTGGGATACGCAACAAATATTGTGGGACAAGAAAGCTCTGCAGATTATCAGAAAAGTAAGGATTTTTCAGTCCGTTGGATACATAGCCAGGATCCAAAAGCAAGACCAAACAGTAAGTTCTCTGCAAATGTAAATATTGTAAGTAATAAATTTAACCAATTTAATCCAACTACAACACAGCAGTTTTTATCAAATACATTTCAGTCGAGTGTGGCATATCAAACAAACTGGGATGGGAAGGTTTTTCTAACTGCAAATGCAAGTCATAGCCAAAACACAAAAACCAAAATGGTTAATCTTACTTTGCCGGAAGTTAGTATTTCAGTAAATCGTTTTTATCCATTTCGTAGTAAATCAAAAGTCGGGCAACTAAAATGGTACGATAATATTAGTGTTAACTATTCGATGAATGCAAAAAATACTCTTACTATTGAAGATTCCCTGCTCTTTAAACCTGAAGCTTTTTCCAATCTCCAAAACGGTATCAAACATTCGATTCCGATCAGCAGTTCAATTAAAATATTCAAATATTTTACAATGACTAATTCTGTTAATGTTATCGACAGAATGTATTTCGAAAAAACAAATAAATATTGGGATAATGATACTGTCTGGACAACTGATACAACTTATAATATAGGACAAGAAATTGTTGAAACAATTCCCGAATTTAATAATGCTTTTGATTTTACTATTAATTCATCAATAAATACAAAATTATATGGAATGCTTGCCTTTAAAAAAGGTCCAATCAGAGCAATTCGACATGTATTTACTCCAAATGTTGGTTTTTCTTATACTCCTGATTTTGGCACTGATAAATGGGGCTACTACGATTCTTATGTCGATGATGAAGGAAACGAGGTAGATTATTCGAAATTTGAAACTGGTATTTATGGAAAACCACCCGGAGAAAAATCCGGAAGGGTAAACTTTAGTTTGAGTAACAATCTCGAAATGAAAGTACCTTCAAAAAAAGATACTATTACGGGAATGAAAAAAATCAAGCTGATTGAGAATTTTACAATTTCCGGTTCTTATGATCTTTCAAAAGATTCGTTAAATTGGTCGAAAATACGAATGAGCGGAAGAACGAAATTATTTAATAATCTTAATATCACTTATTCGAGCAGTTGGGATCCTTATGTTTTGGATTCTGCCGGAAAAAGAAACCTGAATCAATTTGAATGGGATGTAAACAAAAAACTTTTGCGTCTTGACAATACTTCATGGAACCTTGGACTTACATACAGCATAAGTTCGCAAAAGCTCAATAAAAAACGGGAATCAGAGAAAGGTACTAATCAGGAACTGGCTGATGTTAATGACAATTTAGGTCAATACATCGACTGGAATATTCCATGGAGTTTAAATATTAATTACAATCTTAGGAACACAAGCACCAACAAATATGTAAATAACATTAAAACTGCCGAAAACGATCTTGTACAAACACTTGGTTTTAGTGGCGATATAAATATTACAGAAAAATGGAAAGTTGGTTTTCGATCAGGATATGATTTCGAAACCAAAAAGCTCTCATATACTTCTCTGAATATTTACCGTGATCTTCATTGCTGGCAGATGCGTTTTAACTGGATTCCTATGGGTCCACAAAAAAGCTGGAATTTTACACTTAACGTGAAATCGTCAATTTTGCAAGACCTAAAGCTTGAAAAGAAGAAGGATTTCAGGGATAATTATTAAGCTGATGATTTTTTTTATAGGAATAAAAAAATAAAGTTAATAAAGCAATTACAATACTCCATCACTCCTTTAAACAATTACTATAAATTACAACAAATTACAACCTAAAAAAATGTAAACTATGTCCCTTTACCGTACCTTATATTAATTCAAATTGCTGTTCAAGAATTTCTGGATATTGATGCCAAATTTCACCATTAATTTCTTTGCCATTCAATTTTTTATTACGTTTTACTTTATCTGCTCCCCAAGTTCCCCATTGCTTAAAGAAAAATGCCACATCTTTTTCTTCGCACTGTTTTTTTATATTTACTACCCATTCTTTTTCCATTGCTCTGGCTCTGTTCCCACTTTCACCACCAACAATAACCCAATCTATTTTATCCAAATTGATTTGCCCCAAGTCTTCAAGTAATGGCTCAATAGAAAGAAATAAAACGGTTGCTTCAAGTTTTCTTAATTTATCAATTCTGGGTAGACCTTCTTTTTTATTCTCAACTGTAACTCCAAGCCAAACATTTTTAGGAACTTTTCTTTGATTTAAATATTTAAACATCCTATCTGACCTTTTAGTTAAAACTTGATATGTATGTTGTGGTGTTTTTTCAATCACATCAAAAATTTTATTTAAATAATCGACGGGCATATTTTCATGGAACAAATCGCTCATTGAATTAACAAAATATACTGTCGGCTTTTTCTTTTTAAGTGGTTCATTTAAACGACTTGGTACAGTATTAAACTGAAATCCATTTTCGTACCCTACTGTTCCCATTGCATGCAAACGAATTGCCATAGACTCAGCATAACAATTTTTACATCCTGAACTAATTTTTGTGCAACCTGCCGATGGATTCCAAGTTTGCTCTGTCCATTCTATTTTATGTGCCATTATAAAACCCTTTTAATGTGATATATTTTTGATTTATTTAATTTGTGAATCTTCGTTGATTGATTATTCACATTGCCATATCTTTCAATTACTTTTTGTTGTTCAAGTTTCCGAACAACTTCTGTAAATAGCTTTGGCTCACAACCTTTTTGCATCGCATATTTTAATCCTGTAATATTATCAGATATTTCACCCGATAAAATTAATTGTTTTATCTCTTTTGAAACAGTATCTTTTTTAATATTTTCTCCTAAAGTTGCAAAAAGCGAATTTAGCTCCCAGTTATTATCAATATTAAAATTTGCTTCTCCTGATAAAGGGTCATGTTTCCAACATACTTTTAAAAATTTTTCCATTCCAAGTGAATGATTTGAATAAAAAATAAGTCCCCAATAATTTGTACCTTTTTTAATGGTAAAATGATGAATATAATGCTCTGAATCAACTAAAATTTTATAATAATCAGCCATTACTTTATGGCATTCTTTGGGTTTAGTTTCATCAAAATTAATCTTGGAAGTTTCAATATACTTTTTAACATTCGTATGTTCTTTAAATCTCCTTATAATGAACTACCCCGCCGCAGAGCAGCGGGGTATCGCTAAGGAATAAGTTTATGAATTCGCCGCAGAGCGGCGGGGAACTAACCCCGTAGCGATTAGATGAAGAAATAAAAAAAATGAAGTCTGTTTTAGGAAAGGAAATTAACTGCTTAAAGACTTTATTGTTTATTTCTTTAAATCCATATTGATCGAGCAAAACAAATTTCCCAATATTCTTGTTTTCAAAAATATATTTTACCGCAGGTTTTTCAAAAATATCTTTAAAATCATAGCTCTGAACAGAATATTGATAAATACAACTTTCACAACCATTTATAGTTTTACATTGTTTAATATATTGGTTTAGGTTTTGTTTAAGTTGCTTGCTTTTATCGGTTAAACATTCATTAAATAAAAATCTAATTTCTTTCTTTGCATTCAGACAATATTTTCGATTCTCACCCTTCGCTTTTTCTAATAAAATTAATGGACTACCCGGATTGTTTTTTGTATCTTTCCCGCTACCAGCAAAGAAGTCAAAAACATATACAGAATCAGTATATCGGTCATAATTAAATATGGGTAACCACTCTTCGAAACACTCTCCAAAAATATCTAATTTTAATTTTGTGGCTTCATCAAATTCCAAGTTATTTATATTCTTTGCCATATATTAATAATCCTTATCTGAATTTAATATTTTATTAACTTTTAAACTTATTTGTAAAAAAGTAAATATGCCATTTAAGTCTCTGTTTAGCTTTTGCCTAACAACCCTATATCTGAATTTCAATTCCAATTCCGGCTTCAACAGCTTTATCATAAACCAATTTTGCAGTAGCTGTATCCTGAATTGCAAGTCCGTTGGATTTAAATAAAGTAATTTCTTTATCATTTTTTCTTGCTTCTTTTTTACCTGAAACAATTTCTCCAAGGTCAGCATAATAATGCGATTCTTTTATTAAACCATCACTTAAAGGAATCATAATATCACCGGCTTCATTAAAACAAGCATCTTTTGAATCGCCAATTAGTTTTGAACGAATAATAATATCAGCGTCAAGCTCTCTGGCATTAGGAGTATGACTTCCAATTCCATTAATATGAGTTCCTTCTTTAACTTTCTTTCCGTCGAAAATTGGTGTTGGCGATGAAGTTGCTGCGCAAATAATATCTGCTTCCAAAACATCATCAGGATCATTCACTTTTATAATTTCTATTCCCAGCTCTTCACTCATTTCTTTTGTGAAATTTTCTGCAGCTTCATCAGAAATGTCATAAACCAATGCCTTAGTAATATCTCTAACTTCGCATACAGCCAACAATTGCATTCGTGCCTGAACTCCTGTACCAAAAATACCCGCAACTTGATTTTTATCCTTACGGGCTAAATATTTTGTTGCAACACCACTCGCGGCACCTGTTCTCACAGCAGTTAAAAATCCGCCATCCATAATACAAACAACATCACCCGATTCAGGATCCTGAACAAGCACTTTCCCAATTACTACCGGCAAATTATGTTTTCCTGGATTGTTTTTATAAACCGTAACAAGTTTGCATGCCAAAGCTCCCATTTCTTTAAGATAAGCCGGCATATAAAGCGAAATTCCATTAGGTGCGGGAATATTTGTTCTTAGCGGCAAAACAGCAGTTCCGTTTGCCAATTCCAGAAAAGCATTTTCAACTACATTTATGCAGTCTTTCATTTTTAGAACTGATGCTACATCATTTTTGTTTAATATTAATGTCATAATTCCTCCGATTTTTTGTTTAAAATTTAAATGATAAAAGTAGTAAAATAATTTAGATTTATAATTTCAGATTTCCACAAAATCGAAAACTGATAACAGAAAACTAAAAACCAATTAAGCCACAGATTCACGGATTTATTTTTGATTTGAGAATTGAGATTTTAGATTTTAACCCAAAATCCGAAAACTACATTTTCCTATCGTTTCACCCACTACCCGCTTTCAATAATTTTTTCATTATTATGAATTCTGTAAAAATACATTCTAGGGGGCATATTGCTTAGAGGCACTATTTACAAAGGTAATGAATTTTGAAAAATTGTCAATATTCCTATTGTTTTCATTTATGAGAGCTAATAAAATATCTACTATCCTATTGCGTTTATTTCGCCTTTATTTATTGTAGTGTTTTTTCTAATACGCGAAATATCTTTTGTCTGGTGAACCGATATATACGAGAGAGATATATCGAAAACCTTCTTTCAGTTTATGTCAAAATTAATGCAAAATAAATTTGGTTATTAACACAGTAACTCAATTAGTAATCGGGTGTTTTTGTCTGTGCGGCAGGGCTGACAGGTTTATTGACAAGTTTAGGCTGCTGCGTTAAGCTTTTTGAGCGACTTGGCAATGTGCTTGACTGCGAAGCGTGGGTTTTTGTAAAGTTCTGTTATTGAATAATAAGTCTTTTAGTATTTAAAGTTTTGTGATTTTGAACTTTCACAAGATATAGTCCTGTTTTTATTCCTTTTATATCAATTTGTGTTGAACTGAATAATGGTTTTGCTTTTAACACAGTTTTTCCGTTGATGTCAATAATTTCAATAGTTGTATTTTCTAAATTGTTTTTGCTAAGAAAGTCGATGGTTAATTTTGACTTTGCAGGATTTGGGTATATTATAAAAGCTGTTTTTGAAAATTCATTTTCAACTATACCAACAGAATGTAATACAGTATTTGAATAGTTCCAATTACTAAAAGTTGAATCAATAGAGTTAAACTTTTTCAGACCATAAGCATAGTATCCCACGGGCAACGAAACAAACGATGTGTCGTCATACGAAGTTGGTAATCCAATTGTTGAATCCAACACGGTCAGCACACCATCATCAGGGGTTTCCCCAATTGTCGGGTCAAAATCCGATGCCCTCAATACAATTATATTGAAGTAATCTTTTTGAGCTTTGTAACCATAGTGTTTATTGTCAACACAGGTCAATGCCCTTATCATAAAGTCTTCTTGTAGTAATAATTGCCATGTTTCTCCAAAAGGTTGTTTCATATAGGAATAATTTTTTGTTGGTAAATCCGTGTCAATACCAATTGGTGCAGCTTCAGGGTAAGGCAATATTTGCCTCATGCCGAGGTAAAAAACACTGTCTTCAAGGCTTACATCCAACCCTTCGCACGAAACCCAATCATAATTATCAACTGTTATTGTTGCCGAATCGAGTAATGTGCCGGGCAGCCCTTCCTCCCCATCATCATCGTATACCACCAAAAGAAAATCGTTGCCGAGAAAATCGATCCCCGTGGGAAAGCTGCCATCGCCAACAAATATTTCGGCACCAATCAACCGTAAAAGCCCGGCAGGAAATTCAAATTTAACAACAAATTCACCTCCTGTTGAAATCCATGTAACTAATTCGTTATAACTGCCGTCATCATAATACCATGACCAGGGATATCCCCAGACGATCCGGCATACTGAATCATTGTTAGTTATTGTTGCATCAATACTGCAAAAATTGTTGTTGGGCAGTTCCATGGGAGACAGCATTTGGGCAAAGCTTTGATTGGAAGTGCTGATCAACCAGAAGATTCCAACTATTAGTGTTGCTTTAAATGGAGTTTTCATGAGTTTTGTTATTTATTTGATTAATAGTTTTATCGAACTAACGTAAATCCCCTTGTGGAGCAGGCTCATAAGATATATCCCATCTAGTTGGCTGGATATATCCACAGTGAGTTTGCCGGTTTCCGGCAGGGTTGTTTCAAGAACAATGCTGCCCGTGAAATCAACGATCCTGATTTTTTGATTTTTTCCCGGACAGACTTCAATTTGTATATTATCAGAAGCGGGGTTTGGAAAAACTTTTAAAGGGTTTTCATATTCCCCTTTTGTAGGTATCTCATCAATATCAACATTAGTATATACTCCACATGTTAAATCGGTGGTGTCGGATGTGATTTGATATGGGCATAAGGTGTCATAGGCAATTATTTCGCCATTAACACTGTCATCTTCCAATTGTTTGTTCATCTTCCACATGTATGTGTCCCAATTGCCATCCAGGTGATAATGCCCTGTTACCACTATTTTACCATCAAATGTTGTGATGATATTGGCCGGTTCCAAGGTCTGTTCTACTAACAGCCTTTTGTTTATGATGTTGCCGAGCGTGTCAATTGTGGCTATTTCCGAATTCCCGTAGTTGGGGTTTGGGTTGGTGCCCCAATTATAGCCAATGGCAAAAGTTGTATCGTTTATTAATGCAAGGGGGCCGGCGCCCCCTCCCCTTAACGTGTCGCCTAATAAAAGATGGTGGTATATTTCGTTGCCACCGGCATCAAATTTATATAAAGCAGGGTGCGTATAATATCCATATTTTCCACCTCCCGATGCGTAAAAAACCCCGTTGTCTTTTTCAATAATCTGTTCAATGCTGCCCGAATGCAGGTTTTGATTGTCCCATTTCAAGCTCCAAAGCTCCTCACCATCCTCATCGGTCATTATAAAATATGGCCTTCTGCCCGGGCACAAACAATGCCCTGCCACCAAATAGTTGGAGTTGGAGGTAAGTATCAGTTCATATCCTTCTTCATTAAAAACTGTGGTGTCTTCCTGCGCAAGGTGCTTTACCCATAACGGCACACCATGGGCATCAAGTTTAACCAGACTGATACGGATGGTCTGTATTTGATAACCATAATATTTAATCATACCTATGTAGCCACCACCGGGCAGTTCGATGACCCCTGTGCCATAATCCTTGCCAATGGAACCTGCTTTGTGCAATACGGTACACCATTCCACTTCGCCACAAGCATTGAGCTTCATGAACAATGGGTCTTTTTTGTATGTATTGTCATACTTGCCAATTGACCCGCTTATCAAAACATCATTATTGGTTGTGCGCGTGGCACCGGAGAAAGACATGGAATAGTTTCCGTCACCAAATGTTTTGTCCCACAATATGTTCCCGTTTATATCGGTTTTAACAATCCAACCATAGTGGGTAAATGTTGGGGATTTATGGTTCCAGTTACATAATAAAAACCCTTTGTCGTAATCTTCGATTATTGAAGAATTATTCGTGCTTATATTGTCACCAATAATGACGGGCCAATTTTGAGCGGTCATAAATACGTGATAAACAATAAAAAAGGACAATAAAACTAATCGTTGTAGCTGTTTCATGTTGTAAAGATATTAATAATGAGCCTAATTATCTACTTATTGATGTTGATAGTCATCGGATGACTATCTATTTTGAACATAAGTTATCCGATGACTTTTTAGAAATCTGATTCAAAAGTCTAATTATTTACTTATTGACAATTGACCTGATTCCAATAATTTATTTCCGGCATATACACTTACAACATAGGTACCCGGATGAAAATCACTTACATCAACTGTAATTTGGTTTATAGGCTGCTGTAGTCCAATGTTCTTTAACAGCACGCCGCGTATGTCCCTTATAAGGATGATTCCCTGTCCATTTTTCTGGCTAATATCATAGCCAATGATTACATAATCCTTTGTGGGGTTTGGCATAATGGTCAACCGATTGTTCGTCTCCTCAGATGCCGGTCTGTCATTTGCATAAGCCCTTGATGCTTTCATGTTGTCGGGTAGTACAATATCCTCGGTATAGGCAATATGGCTGCCTGTAAACAACAACCCGCGAGCATAAGCACTTATCTGTGGCAACTGATTGTTCATAATGACCGTAAGCACAGCTATGTATGTTGTATCAAGCTGCGATGCATTGATGTTGTTGTTTTCCATGTACTGCAAAACAGTAAAATAATCAACATAGTCGCTTTGTATTGCCGATTGAAAAGCTGTAAGCTCAAAACTTACCGATATATCATCGATCTCGTTGAGGGCATCTGTCAATTGGTCATTGTCTCGGTAGGCAAATGCCAGCCTATACCTGCTGCTAATTTCCCCTTCATTTTGGTAGAGGGCAATCAAGCTGTCGAAAGGGTTAAGAATAAGTGTATCTGCCATAAAACTGCGGGCTAACCCGTTCAATGCCCTTTCGCGCTCATTGTTCCAGTGGGCCAATTTTGATTCCAACAGTTCTTTTGCCCCCAGTACCTGCTGCCCTTGCAGTATTTCATTCATCATATAACCGGGCATACCCTGACGGTTTTCGGCAGCATCAAGTATCTCGTTTGATTTTCCTGCCTGTGGGTTTGCCACCAATATGTCACGCACCATCGAATTGGGCAACACATCTTCCTTGTCTATTGCCGATTGCATTACAGTATCACTTAGGTAAGGGGAATCGTCAAGCAATTGCTGCCTTAGCTCAAAACCTTCAGGAGGTGTGCTAAAAGTCACATCATCATTCATTTCATCAGTATCCCCCCCATCGGTGAGGCTGTTCAACTGAGCTGTAAAGCTGTTTATCTCATTTTCGGCAATGTCCATTGCACCCCGCAGATCACCTCCCCCAATCCTTGAAGGGCAGGCAACACTTTTAACAAATGGTATGTCAGTATTCTCATCCAAAGTAATTGTTGCAGGTGTATAGTTATCTTCAAGGGGAACAGTAAGTGGGTAGTACTGGTAAAGGTGATGATAATACGTAATATTATCGGCATCATTACGGTAATTCCATAACATATTATTAATAGCAGTAAAACCATCAAACCAATTTGAAAAAGTGTTGCCTGCCAAATATTCTGATTCGTTTGAATCAGCTCCCTGGGCCTCTTTGATTCCAATATTTCTTGATTCATAAGTACGTAAAGGGTCGGTTACAACAAAAATATCATTGCCATTATCATACATGGTATTGCATTTCATGGTTAGCCCTGTTTCTTCTCCACGATTTACACCTTCGGCAATCATGCAAATGTCCATATTATGAAAAACATTGTTGTATATCTCATTGTCATCTAGCCCTGAGTCCTTAATATAAATTCCTAATCTATAGATATGTGGTTGAGTATTAGGACCATAGTTTGAATGGAATTCATTGCCCTCAATATGATAGCCACTACATTCATCAAGGTATATTCCACCATAAAATTGATTATCCAAACTCAAATAATCTGGATGTGATAAACGAATATTAAAATCACTCGAAACAACCTCCGCCTGATTATATCCTGATAAATATATACCTGCAATATTTTCATTGAACACGGCATTTTTTACCATAAATAATCTATTCGCACCAGTATTGAATGCTTTTATCCCATATCTGAGGTTGTCAAAAGTACATGGCAATGAATTTTGACAGGGAAAAGTCTGTTGTTGTGGAGGAGAGTTATTCAAACAAACAGGAAAAGCGTAAACACTGGCATCCGTTACCAATATTCCCGTTCCCCTTTTTTCTGGTTCACTTAGAATAAATGGTTGTTCAACATAAGAAAAACTACAACCTCTAATGATTATGCCATAAACATCATTAAGCGTAAGGTGTGCTTCAGGAATAAAAAACATCAATTCCTCGTCGTTTGTTTCAAAGGTACTTTTATAGAACCTGCTAGAATTCACATAATATTGGTCATCATAATATGGGAGAAAATAAACCCCGTTTTTATTGTTTTTAAATTTAGATTCACTTGCAGACAATACACCTCCCGCTTTTTCATAAACAAAATCCCCGTTATCATCTGTCGCACCTACCAAAACACCAATTTCCGCGTATTCAATTTGTCCATTATTTTTAATAGACATATAACCCTGATTGGAATATGGGTTATCAGGTGTTGAAGTGTTTAATTGAGGCAATTGATCGTTTCCCCAAACCTCAATACCTTTCCAGAATTTGTAACAGGTTTTTGTCAGTTTTCCACCATCAATTATCAATTGACCTCCCGGTTCAACAATAATTTTTCCGAGTCTATGTATAAACACGGTACATGTAATGGTCAGTTTTCCCCCGTCCTTGATATAAGTTGGATGTTCAAGGGAAAAGTCTTCATTCCATTCGATTTCTGTTGTAATATTATCTGGCACAGAAGGATAATACGGTTCGCTACAATTACAGCTGTAATCATCTAAAAATGTAGTCATGTTTGGTTTTGTATCATCGCAATCTCTAGGTCCAGCTCCAGTGGGTGCAGGACCAATTCCCCAGTTGTCGCAAACATCACCATCTTCATTTTTTAAAAGAACAGTGGGTGGATCAGTTTTATTCACAATGGGCACATTTGCAGCACCAACATAGTAATAGTTATCTGGAGCTGGCATTGACCCAAAACCTGTACCTTCATAACCCCATGTAGTGCCAAGATTCTCTTTATATATTAGATTAAGTATCTCGTTGGATTCATCATAAATCCAACCCACTAGTGTTACAACATGATTGCCCTCCTTTATCCATGTTAATGGGCCTTTTTCAAGTAACATCAATTGAACATCATCCCAGTTTTTAGTGAGGTCATTGTTATATTCTTCATAGCCCGTAATCGTTACTGTTATTTCCGGATCAGTGCAAACATTATTACAGTTGCCATCTGCTTCAAGATAGGGATAACAAGGTTCCCATACTACATTATTTTGTAATATCCAAGGGTAAATATCTTCTGGAAGGCCGCCACCTGCACAACTAACTTCTGGGATGCAGGATATAAGATGCTGCTCGGATAGATCAAGATTAACATGTTGGTTGTAGTAAAGGTTTATTGTAGACTCCAATGAACCAAGAGTTCCAAATACACTACAGGCTCCGCAAATATTGCCTTGATCTTTGGGTAAAGTAAGCCATCCACTAAAGCATAGATCATCATAGTCCCAATATGGCGATAATGGATTATTGGCACTATGCCGGTTTCTCCAGTCCCATACATTAACATAATTGTTATCTGTAATAGTGGCATAAGTTGCACCCGGTGCTTCATAAATACCACCGGAGTAATAATCATAACCCAAAAGGTTGTATTTTTCTCCCCAATGCTGTGTTTTCTGGTAATAGTACCACTGTACAACCCCATTATCGCCAGGAATCCAATTAAAGCCATATTCAGGTATGTTTACAGTTAATTGTGCAATCTTGTTTTGATCATTATTTCTTTTCTCCTGCCATTGAAGTGTTTCTGCATCAGCTACATAATTATCTGTTGTGTTTAAGTAGTCTATTTCTACTTGTGCATCAATAATTTCAATAATCAGCTCAGTCGGAATCAAATTGTTTAAATAGCAAGTCTCATCGCAAATATCACTAACATCAAACGATAAAGAAGAAGTAATCAGTGGATAAGCTTCATAAAGCATAAACTTTTGTCCATCCTGTGTTTGTAAAACTATTCTTATCAAACTAGTTTCGCTATTTAGCTCAACATGTCCTGAAAAATTTAAGCCATGAATTGGATTACCAGAACTAAAAGGATAAATAACTGCATCAGCCGTATAAATTTCGTTTACAGTAATGATTGAGGCATATGCTGATATAGTTAAAAAGAAAAGTAACAATGTACTTAATAACCCAAAGTTTAGTCTATTAAGTACTGTACTTTTTTGGTTGGTTAAACAAAATAGGCTTCCTATAGGCTCTTTATAGTCCTTTATAAACCTAAGTTCGTCATTTTTCAGTAAATCATGTTTACTCATGATACAATTTAAATTTTCCATAAAAATAAATTTTAGGTGGGTTCTAAAAATTCGTTTTTTTCATCTTGATTCAAAAAAATCGCAGAACCCTTTTACCGATTTTCTTAAATCATGTCAATATTACAACATTTTTTTAATTATCTCATATACACTAACAAAAATCCTTTCGGATTTGTGAGAATAAACTAATCAGTGTATCTGTAATAAAAAAATTTGCCATAGATTCTCTGATTTATTTTAGATTTGAAAATTCGATACATGAAACTTAAAACTCAAATTATTTCAATAAAAATTCATAATTTTGCACTATTCTAAAATAACATAAAAATTAAATAATGAAAAAAACAGTAAACATTTCAAACGCACCAAAACCAATTGCTCCTTATAGTCAGGCTATTCTTGCTAATGGAACATTATATATTTCGGGACAAATAGCAATTGATCCTTTTACAGGAAAACTTAATAACAAAGACATTAAAACCCAAACAAAACAAATAATGGAGAATATCGGAGCCATTTTGAAAGAAGTAAAAATGGACTATTCAAACATTGTTAAATGTTCTATTTTTATGTCTGACATGAAAATTTATACTGATGTAAACGAGGTTTACGGCTCATATTTCACAGTTAATCCTCCTGCAAGAGAGGCAATGCATGTAGCTGGATTACCAATGGCTGTTGATGTTGAGATTTCTTGTATTGCGGTTGAAGGTTAATTAATAATTGAAATTTAATTTATAAAAGATACATGATAAAGTGTTATTACAAAATTGCCACAGATTCACAGATTAAGAAGATAATTCTTTGAATTACCTGTTAATCTGTGGCAATTATTTTTATTGAAATTTTATATCTCTAATTTAAAAGATGTAACCAACAATAAACAAACAAAAATTATAAAACACATAAAATATATGAAAAAAATTATCAGTTTAATAATCCTTTCGGGATTACTATGTTTTACAAATATTACAAATGCCGGCGAAGGAATTTGGTTACCAATATTGCTCGAGCAGCTTAATGAAGTTGAAATGCAGGAAATGGGAATGAAAATTTCTGCTGAAGACATTTATAGTATTAACAAATCAAGTCTTAAAGATGCTATAGTAATATTTGGTGGAGGATGTACAGCAGAAATTATTTCTGACCAAGGTCTTCTTCTCACAAATCATCATTGTGGATATGGATCTATTCAAAGACACAGCTCTCTCGAACATGATTACCTTACAGATGGTTTTTGGGCTATGAACCATGCCGAAGAACTTCCAAACCCCGGACTAACTGTCACTTTGCTTATCAGAATGGAAAATGTAAGTCTTCAGGTTTTAAAAGATGTTACCGAAAATATGTCTGAGGCAATCAGAGATTCTATAATCAATTCTCATATTAATATTATAAAAGAGGAAGCAATAAAAGACACTCATTACAAAGCCAAAGTAAAACCTTTTTATTACGGAAACGAATATTACCTTTTTGTTTCAGAAACTTTTAAAGACATACGGTTTGTCGGGGCTCCTCCATCAAACATAGGTAAATTCGGTGGCGACACCGACAACTGGATGTGGCCTCGTCATACAGGCGATTTTTCCATGTTCAGAATTTATGTTGACAGCAGCAATAATCCCGCAGAATACTCAGAAAACAATGTTCCTTACAAACCAAAATATCATATTCCGATTTCATTGAACGGATTCGAAAAAGGTGATTTCACTTTCGTTTTTGGTTATCCCGGACGTACTCAAGAGTATATTCCTTCTTATGCGATTAAGATGATTACTCAGTTTGAAAATCCGGCAAGGATAAATCTACGAGAAAAAAAACTTGATATAATGCATAATTCAATCATAAAAAGCGATCTTGTACGTATTCAATATGCTTCGAAACATGCAAGAGTTGCTAATTACTGGAAAAAAATGATTGGTGAAAATCGTGGAATAAAAAAGTTGGACGCCATAAACAAAAAAATTGCTTTTGAAAACAATTTCGTTAAGTGGGCAAACCAAACTCCTGAAAGAAATATAAAATACGGTCAATTAATTCCTGAGTTTAAAAAATTATATTTAGAACTTACACCTATTAATCTTGCAATGGATTATTTAACCGAATCGGGTTTCGGTATCGAAATTGTTCGTTATGCAGGAAATTATTCAAGACTAATTAGCACAAGCAAAAACAAAAAAGTATCAAAAGAAGATATTTCTACCCTGGCTAAAGATCTTAAATCAGGAGCAAAAAATTATTTTAAAAATTATCAAGTAAGTATTGATAAAAAAATGCTCTCAGAACTTCTAAAAATTTATTATAACAATCTTGACAGAAATTATCTTCCATCAATTTTCAATAAAATTGAAGATAAATTTAATGCTAATTTTGACGAATATGCGGATTATGTTTTCAAAAAATCTTTTATGACTTCCGAAAAGAAGGTTGACAAATTCCTTGATAAATATAAGTCAAAGAAATACCGCAAGATTGAAAAAGACCCTGCTTATGAACT
>Ga0075123_10000576_pt1 | contig 18962 bp, 16 predicted proteins | sample AntAceMetag02UKX_FD_69808 | JGI IMG/M metagenome (GOLD analysis project Ga0075123, IMG submission 69808) | Saline lake microbial communities from Ace Lake, Antarctica - Antarctic Ace Lake Metagenome 02UKX | ecosystem: Environmental > Aquatic > Non-marine Saline and Alkaline > Saline | place... | reverse complement strand
TAATTTAAAATAAAAATTACTAGTAAATATAATTATAAAAAAACAATAAGATGAAAGGAAGTGACAAAACCGCAAATAACAAATCTCAAATTCAAAATATAACTATTCATTTTTTATTAAAAAGCCAAAATAATTTAAATCAACATCATTAAAGATAGATACAAGCGAATTCGCCATAGGTGAATCATTATAATAATAGAAATCCGACAAAGGATGATTATTTTGATTATAATCAATAATTAATTATTTCAATTAAATTTCATCAGGGTTCTTTAGAGTTACAAATCTACATAGATTTATATTAACTCCTTTTCAACTTCATCAAACATTTTCATTTTTGCATTTTTTGCAGCAATTTCATCTAACGTACGTTTAGAATCTTCTTTATCCACGCCCTTAATTGCGTCTATTAATATATTTACCTTGAAGCCCTTTTTTAATGCATCCAATGAAGAAAATCTCACGCAATAATCTGTTGCAATACCACAAATATACAATTCATCAATGCCCAATTGTTCAAGTACTTCTAAAAATGATGTATTATTTGAATCAAATGCATCAAATGCCGAATAGCCGTCCGACTGGGGATCTGTTCCTTTAGATAAAATAATTGCTTTTTCAGGAATAATGAAATCGGGATGAAATTCACCACCTTTTGTATTCTGAACGCAATGTATGGGCCAGGGACCTCCAAATTCTTTAAAATGCTTTGTCTCGTTCGGATGCCAATCTCTGGTAATAAATACTGGAAGTTGTTTGTCCAGAAAAAGTTGTACATATTTATTCACCAACGGAATAATTTGATCTCCTTCACTTACGCCCAAAGCCCCGCCCGGACAGAAATCATTTTGTATGTCAACCACTAATAATGCTTTTTTGTTTTGCATCCTTTTTACTTCCTGTTTTATCGTGAAAAATTCATTCACCGCAAAGACGCGAAGAATCAATAATATAAATAAGATAATATTAAAATTATGAGTTTTTTAAACTAATAGTTTTAGTTATTTTTAGGTGTTAGCTCCTAAAAAATTAAAACTTGGCGTCTCTGCGTCTTTGCGGTGAATTTTTATAAAGTATCCATGATAAATCTAATGCGCTTTTTTCAGCTTTGCTAACAACTCATGCTTTTCCTTCCATAATTTTTCTGTGATGGATATATGATAAACATGTGGATTTATCAATCTTTTTACGCCGGCGTCCAGACTTTCCACATCAGCTTGCCGTACTTTTCTCATTTCTTCAATGGAAGGAAAATCGTAGATAAGTTTTCCCTGTCGAATAATTTCACTTGATAACGGTTCGAGCTGCGAAATTTCGTTTTTTAAAAGCAAACGGGTTTTAGTGTGTTTCGCCGGATGATGCAACCGCAGTTCTTTTTGATCTTCCGGATTCTCGTCGAACATGCCCACCAAATCTGCGGTTGCTTTTTGGTTGTTGTCATAAATCCGCCATACCATTTTTTGTCCCGGATTAGGCATTTTTCCCACATCTTCTGATAATTTCATGGCGGGCTTCCATTCATTTTGATCTTTTACAGCTACCAATTTATAAACACCTCCCAGAGCCGAACAGCCTGAAGATGTTATCAAATTTGTGCCTACACCATAGACAAGTCGTTTTATGATCTGATCCGCATCAATGCCAAACTCAGGCGCTTCCGTTCTGATTTGATCAATGATCTGCCAGATATTAAGTTCGTCCAGTTCATTTGACAGGACGATGATGGTATCCGCAAAACCTGCCTTATTGAGTAATTTAGCCGCTTGAATACTCAAATAAGCCAGATCCCCTGAATCCAATCGAATTCCAACTGGCTTATGTCCCTTTTTTTGTAATTCCTCAAAAATTTTTATTGCATTGGGAACTCCACTTTCTAATGTATTGATAGTGTCCACAAGTAAAATACAATCATCGGGATAGATTTCTGAATAAGCGCTAAATGCTTCTAATTCAGTCATGCCCAGGGTGAGAAAAAGTTGTACCATGCTATGGGCATGGGTTCCTTTAGCGGGATATCCCAGAGCGTGTGAGATACCAACATTTGAAGAAAAATCAGCGCCGCCAATTAAAGCAGCTCGTGTTCCTGCGATTGCTCCTTTTCCCTGGGCGCGCCGGGCGCCAAATTCTAACAATAGCTGCCCGCCAATGACATAATGGATTCGAGCTGCTTTTGTAGCAATTAAAGTTTGATAATTCATTTGATTGAGCAGTGCCGTCTCAATGATCTGCGCCATGATGATTGGACCTTGCACGGCTGAAAGAGGAATATGAGGATGGATTACCCGCCCCTCTGGAATAGCATGTAATGTCAAACTATCAAACGAACCATGTTTTTTTAGCCATTCAATGAAGTCATCCTGGAATATTCTTTTACTCACGCGATTTTTCTGGTTTCGTAAACACTCAATTTCATCTGGTCCAAATTTAGCACCTATCATCCAATCAACAAACCACTCCAAACCCGCATTGATGCAATATCCTGCTTTGTGCACACCATAGTCCGGGTATTCACGAAAAAAATGATCGAACCGGGCTGGCATTTCATGTAAACCGAGTCTAAAATAGAGCTGCGCCATTGTTAACTGGTATTGATCGGTAAATAATATATTTGTTGTAATCTGGTTATTGGATGCTTTCAATGCTGTTTCCTCCTTGATTCTGTTTTATTAAGTTGATTGATAAAAACATCGTTCGATGTTATAATAAACAAATTCCATTGGAAAAAGTCAACAGTCATTTTTAAAATTTATTTAAAATTTTGCTTGCAAGTTTTCAAGATATTTTTTATTATCAAAAATAGAGAAAATTATTACTTGAATGATTTATAAACTGTAATATTACGACAGGAGAATTAAACAATGAGACCGCTCAGTAAATTAGCGCCAGGCTGGTGGGATTTTACTACTCTGGACACACAAATTTTTGATGATGCAGCAAAACTTACAGCAGGGGATATGCTGCAGCTTTATCGGCCTGGTTTTAGCGTGAAGTTTTATGACACGTTGGAAGATTTTTATTTAGCAGAAGCACTGGAATACATCAACGCATGGCGCCAGGCAACTGAAGAACAAGCTGCCGGGATTTGCGGACCCATCGGTCCGACTGAACAATTGCCATTGGTGGCAAGGTTGGTAAATGAACTCGAAATCGATCTGAGTCACGCCCATTTTTGGGGAATGGATGAATGGGTCATCAATGACAAGGAAGTATCTCTTGATAATCCCCTGGGATTTGCCCGAGCAGACATGGAATTATGTTTCAACCGGATTAAACCAGAATTACGCATGCCAGAAAAAAATCTTCATTTCCCAAAAGCTGATGTAAGTGATTATATCAATAGCTGGAATAAGGCGCGCTGTATTGTAATGCAAGGCGGGCAGGGAGAAGTGAAACACTGGGCTTTTAATGATCCTGTTGAACGCAAAGGTTTATATAAAGATAATCCTCCATCACCTGAAGAATATCGCAAGCTTTCAACACGCGTTGTGGAGCTTCATCCAATTACAATCATTCAAAATGCAAGAACTTCTGGTGGGGGCGTTGTACAGAATGTGCCGAGCCAGGCATTAACCGTCGGACCTGCTGAGACCTGGAAAGCGGAAAAGGTTTCAATCTGGCATGCAGGTACACACGATAATCCTTTTGGCATGAGGCTGACGACTTTGATGATTGGCAAGAAAATTGCAGATAGTTCAGTACCGATGTCACTTTTATCAGACCATCCAAATGTTCAGTTTAATTTTTACCGAAAAGGCATTGGCAGTTGTGATGTCGAAATGCATTAAAAATAAGGAGAAAGCATGACTAAACGAGCATTTGCAGTGGCAGCCCATCCCGACGATATCGAATTCTTGATGGCAGGTACACTTATTTTATTAAAAAAAGCTGGATATGAAATTCATTACATGACTATTGCTAACGGTTCTTGCGGAACATTGGTTCATTCTCCAGATGAGATTATTCGAATTCGGCAAAAAGAATCGCAGGCAGCGGCTGAATTCATTGGCGCTATTTACCATCAAAGCCTGGTGAATGATCTGGAAATATTTTACGAAAAGAAACTGTTAGCAAAAGTCGGGGCAATAATGCGGGAAGTCGCTCCGGAGATTTTACTCGTACATTCACCAACCGATTACATGGAAGACCACCAGAATGCTGCAAGATTGGCAGTAACAGCAGCGTTCTGCCGCGGCATGTCTAATTTTCCCACCGATCCTCGGAGAAAAATAGTTGAACAAGATATTACAGTGTATCATTCTCAACCGAATGATAACCGCGATCCCCTGGGTCAATTAATTTATCCCCAAATGTATATTGATATCTCAAGTGTTATCAAAGAAAAAAAAGAGATGCTGGCATTTCATCGTAGTCAAAAGGAGTGGCTGGACAAAACACAGGGCATGGATTCATTCATTTTAGAGATGGAAAGGATGGGCAGGGAGGTAGGAGAGATGTCAGGATGTTTTGAATTTGCTGAAGGCTGGCGCAAGCGTACCCACGCTGGTTTTTGTGCTGAAGCGGCTAATCCTTTGTTTTTGGCTTTGAAAGATTATAGTTTTATTCATCATAAAAATTAGTATCATAATTGAATTTATTCAAAATTAACGTAATCTTCCTTTGGCAGATATCATTAATAATTGATCCGCAAAGGAGGATTCGCGAAACTGCAAGTCTGTCGACTTTTTTGTAGATTTCTGGTCCGATTTTTTTTATGATTGCATAGTTGTCGTGCTATTCAATCATACAAATTATTAACACATTTTACTCTTCTACCAAACTCTCATTTTTCTCAAAATCCCACATTGTTTTTCGTTTCAAATCTGCCACTGAAATTTTATAATCAATATAAGCATTTAAGAAAGAGAATTTTGCTTGAGTCAACCGGTTTCTGTCCAACGCTAATTCCTGGCTGGTGATGTCGCCATTGTTGAATCGTTCAATGGAAATATCAAATGCTCGTTGGGCAACTTTTTGATTTTTTTTCAATACTTCAAGCCTATTTTGAGCTTCTTTTAATCTGCCTACTACATCACGTGTTTCACGAACAATTGTTTTTTTCTGTTCTGCCAATACCAGTTCGCTATCATTCAAGTTCGCCTTTGCAGCGGATACTTCGGAAGCATTTACGCCCCAATCCCAGATGGGTACGGAAAGAGAAAATATAACACCTCGATTATTAGGTCTTCGATCCATATCATCAATGCTTGAATTCCACAACTGCTTGGGTGATGAGTTATGGGGGAGATAGGGATCACTGATTCCTGTTATATCGTAAAAAGCCTCGATGTCGCCGCGGATTTCACTGCGACCATCTACTTGCTTAACATTAATTTTTGCCAGTTCAATATCAATTTCAGATTCGCGGATTTCAGAACGATTGGCGAGTGAAAATTCAATCGCTTTATCCAAATCGACAGCTATTTTAGTAATTTCTAAATCAGTTTGTACGCCTACCTGATCGGAAATTTTTAAACCGATGAGTTGTTTTAAATAGTCTTCAGCTCTTATTAGCGCTCCTTCTGCTTCGACTAAATTGTTTTTGCTCTCTGCCAGATCAACTTCCATTTGCAATGCTTCAACTTCAGGGATAAGTCCGGCGCTATATTTTTTAGCAGCCAATTTGTGAAGTTCTTCCTGCTGCTTTACTTCATCTCTGGAAATTTGTGCCTGCCGAGTAGCTCGATATAAATTGAAAAACGATTGCGTAACAAAGTAAACAATATCTAACTCGCTTCTTTTAAATCGCTTTGAAGTTCGTTCATAATTCAGATCAGCATTTTTTAATCCCAATTTCAATCTATTAATGGTAAACAAAGGTTGAGTAAATCTTAAACTAAGGGAAGTGTAAACTTCTTTTCTTTTCAAATCCTCACTATTAGAAACTTGAAATGTGGAAACATCACGATGATAAACCTGGGAGCGAAGGGTAAAAACGCCATCAGTGGGCAGTGGTTGATTTATGTCGAAAATTCCCTGGTAAAGTAGGCGCCCGGTAGTATTAAATACCGGCAGAGAATTTTCAACTGGAATTTCAACTACCGATTCACTCCAGCTTGGCACATCAAGCCGCATATCGGCATTTGTTTTGAATCTTCCTTTTGCAGCATCGAGATTTTCCTTTGCCTGCACCATCGCTAACCGCAGAGATTTCATCTGGTAGCTTTTTTCCAGTGCGATGTCGATGGCGTCGCTTAAATTTAATAGCTTTTTGGGTTTGGCGTGAGTCAGTTGATTAAAATTTAAAATAGCTAAAAATATTATCATTCGCAGCAGCGAAGAAAATAATAATTTTGTGAGCATGCCTGTTTCTCCTGAATCGGTTTTTCTTTCGGCAAGATATTTATTTAATGAAGATTGGTTGAAATTACATTATTTCATTAATGTCAATTTTAATACCATCTTTTACTTTTTCATAGTAAATGAATTTTACATTTATATTTTCGGACAAACTTTTTTTTGATTTGTAAGTTTCTGGTTTTATACTAACTGGAAGGTCACCAATATAACCGTCAATTCCTCTGGACTCGTCTTCACGAGAAGATAATCTATAAGTAGTGTTAAAGATGTTTGCCGTTTTGATTAAAATTGCTTCTTGAAATTTTAATCCGATAAACGTTTTAATAATTACCAAATCCTTAACCCAATTTGATATCATATCATTATCTATTTGATTGATAACTGTTTTAAAATTTTCAACCATTTCTGTTATTTTTTTAATAGCTTTTTCAATTGCATCGGGATGTTTTTCTAAATACCATTTCTCCCATTCTTCAATTGATTGTCCTGAAAATTCTTGAATCAATTCAGTCATTTGACCAACAACCTTAGGGCGAGTACCCTGTGCATTTTGATTGGCTAAATTTATAATTTGAGTTGAATATTTTGGGAATTCAAACGATTCAATTCTAAGGAGTTGCTTAATTTCATTATTTGAAATTTTAATTTGCTTTTTCATAAGTTGCATTTTCCTTGACTATATTTTGAAATTTATTCAAATATCTAAATGAAAACTCTGAATCTAAATCTCCGAAACCATTTTTCAATAAATGAGCATTAATAAAAGTTTTATTCTTCATATAGACATAAGCCATTAAGTGGTTATTTCTATCATATTTTGTTTCATCATATTTTAAGTAAATTTGCCTTTTTAATATTTTATTATTTAAGAAATTTATCGCAGCACTTGACATATCCTTTTTTTGTTTCACTCCGATTAAACGTATAACAAGCTCATTATTCAATTTGATTAAATTCGTATTTAAAATTTGTTTAACAGTAAAATAGTCTTCTCGTTTTACACCTGCCTTATTATCCTCAACACTTATTTTCGATCCAAATTTAAGTTTATTAGGATCAATCTTTTTATCAAATTTTACCGAATCAGAAAAAATATATTTTAATTTTTCGATTTCTTGTTTCCATTCGATATTGTTAATTAGTTGCTCTTTAACTATGAAATCAAAAAATAAATTACTTTTAGATACGTTTAATTTTTCTTTAATTGCAGGTAAGAAATTTTTATTTATTTCGTAACCAATTGAATTTCTGTTTGTTATTAAAGCTGCCAACGAAGTAGTGCCACTGCCTAAAAATGGATCAAGAACTGTTTCTCCAACAAAAGTAAACATTTCAATCGCTCTTTTGGGTAATTCAACCGGAAACATCGCTATATGCTTATCCTGTCTTGCGCCATTGAAAAACCAATGTCCAGAAAAATATTCTTTCCATTTTTCTTTTGTAATTCTTGATTGTTCTTTAAGTTCTTTATCGGCAGGAGGAGTTTTACCAGGTTTTTTAAATATCATTATAAATTCATAATCAATTTCAACAATTCCATTTCTGGGAAATGGATATGACCCCATAACAGTTGCTCCACCAGTAGTATTCATCGTTGTTTTTTTCTGCCAAATTATAGCTCCCATATAATCAAAGCCAATAGTTTCGCAAAATTTGATTATTTCCGTTCTGATAGGGATTACTTTATACCTTCCATAATAAACTGCCCTGGCGAATTGATCACCAATATTAACAAGCATTCTACATCCTGGATGTAGTACGCGATAACACTCTTTCCAGACTAAATTCAAATTATTAATATAATCTTGATATGAATCATTAAATCCAATTTGATCTTCTGTGCCATAATCTTTTAATTGCCAATAAGGTGGAGAAGTTACTACGAGATGAATGGCAGTATCTTTTATGTCGTCCATATTTCTTGAATCACCAATTATACATAAATGGTTTGTTTTCATTTTAGGCTTTTACTTTCAATTTTATAAATTTATAAGAATTTTTCTAATCGCTCAAGTATAACAAATTTAAAATTTTTTAGACATATTTGCAACTAAAAATAAAATAATTATTAAGCACATCCTGAACATTTAATGCAAAACTATATCAGTCTGATAATAGTAATATAAATATTAACAAAACCTAAATGCTACTCATAACGCAACGCCTCGATCGGATTCACATTAGCAGCCTTTCGTGCCGGAAATGTACCGAAAATGACTCCCACTGCTCCAGAAACTCCAAAAGCCACAAATACAGATATCGGCGTAATTACTGTAGAGAATTCAGCAATGCTGTTTATGAAAAGGGACATGCCGATTCCTAGTGCAATTCCGATAAAGCCTCCCAAAAAGCTCAGTCCAACTGCTTCGATTAAAAACTGGATTAAAATTTCTTTTTGTTTTGCCCCCAATGCGCGTCTGATTCCGATTTCCCTGGTTCGTTCCAGTACTGTTGCCAACATAATATTCATGATCCCAATGCCGCCTACCAGCAGAGAAATAGCAGCAATGGAGCCTAAAACCATATTGTAAATACGTCTTTCTTTTTCTTCTTGTTTGAGAAGCTCATAAGGAATAACAATGTCAAAGTCTTCATTTTTATGATGGCGTCTGTCAAGAATTCTTCGGATGATAGTAGCGCTTTCGACTAATTGGTCTGAATCAAAAACTTTTACGGTTAATTGATCGATCTCACTGGCTAATTGTTCTTTTTTAGTAAATCTGCTTAAAAATGAAGATAGAGGAATATAAATATCCTGGTTTAAATTACGAGCGGCTAATTCACCAATAGTTTCGGTGAATAGTGTTTTACTGCCCATGGTCCCGATAACTTCAAACCATTGATCGTCTAATTTAATTTTTTTACCAAGTGGGGTCCCAACTGGAAATAATTTTTTTGCTGCTTCAGCGCCCAATACGCAGACTCTTAAACTTCTATCGTGGTGATCTGCTGTGAGAAAATTGCCAACTTTTGGTTCATAGTTAAGAATATCTTTAAAGGCAGGTGTAACACCAACTACGGTTGATTTGACAGATTTGTCTTCATATTTGGCTTCAACTTCAATTTCTGCTTGCGGTGAAATATATTCAACAGTTGGCACAATACTTTTAATTGCTTCTGCATCTCTCAAGGAAAGCCCCCGTGAGAATTTTGCCCTTATCTCTTCCAATTCTTTTTCAGTCAAATTTTTATCCCTGACAATAATGTTGTTTACGCCCAATGTTTTAAACTTTTCTAATGCTTCACGTTTAGCGCCTTCTCCTATCGAAAGCATGGAAATGACTGCCCCTACTCCGAAGATAATGCCAAGAATTGTTAGTATCGATCTTAGTTTGTGTACTTTTAGATTTTCTAACGAAATTAAAATTTGTTCTTGAAGTTGCATAGTTCGTTACCTTGCATATTAAATTATATCTTTCGATTAATTAATTAAAAAAAAATCAATCTTTAATAAATTGAGAAAGTGATCTAAAGTGCCTAAATTGACTAAAGTCAACTAAAGTTTCAAAAATTATTTTATTTTAGCTCACTCCAAACTTTAGGCACTTTAGATCACATATTTACAATTTTATCACCAGCTTTTACTTCACCTTGTATAACAACACTTTTATTGTTTCTTGGTCCCAACTTGATTTCAACCTCACGAGCACCTGCACCATCTTTTATGTGAATGTAATAATTTTCACCTTCCTGATGGACACATGAATTATCAACAAACAGCGCCTCTTCCAATTCTGCAACTAAAATTTCGCAGCTAACTGTCATCCCCGGTCTGAGAATTGGATTTGAATCCTTTAACAGTATTTCCATATCAAAGACTTTGATTTTTGAGTTGTTATCTTTTTTACGGCATGTCCTGCCAATTTTAGTAATTTTTCCTTCAAAAGCAATTTTAGAAAATGCATCGAGTCGGACAGAAACTTTTTGGTCTATTTTAATTTTATCAATATCTGTTTCATTTACTGATGTTGAGACTTTCATCCTGCTTAAATCCGGCAAACCAATGATGGGTTCTCCCATCCAGAGCTGGTCGCCAACGCGCACTTTTTCGCCTCTGCGACGTTTTTTTCGATGTTCAATCAAACCATTAGCAGGAGCACGAAGCGTGAAATTATGGATAGTCCTTTGTGCTTTTTTAATAGCAGATATTATTTGTTTAATTTTTTCCTGTTGAATTTGCAATTCTTCAGCACGTATTTTTTGACTATGAAAAATCTTTTTTTGAGCTTTCTGAAAGGCAATTTCTGCCATTTTATATTTTAGTTTGGAAACTTCTTTATTAGATTCGGATTCAAACTTTACACGTTGAGTGTCAATTCCTGCCATTCTGAGTGCTGCTTCTGTTGTTTCCAATCCTGCCAATAACTGTTTTTTTTGTGAGTCATGTTGGACTTTTAATTTTTGAAGATCTGCATTTGCTATCTCCAGATCTGCTTTTTTTTGCCCGAGATGTCTAACAACACCTGAAGTGTCAATCTGTCCAACGATCTCTCCTTTTGTTACCATTTTTCCTTCTTTTTCCAATGCAGTAATTTTAGGTCGTCCGTAGTCCCAGCTAAAAGATGGCATGGTAATAACTTTTGAGTTTACTGCTTGCAATTCTCCTGTTTCGGTAATGGTAACGCGGAATGTACCCTTTTCTATCCGAAAGACATTTTCATCGTTTCTATCGCAAGCATTGGTAAAAATTAAGACCAGAAGAATTGGAAGAAATTTGGTTTTTAATTTTTTCATTTAACGTCACTTTATTTTTTTGACTTTGTTTTTGATTTTAGGGATTGGCTCTCTGTAGGATCACTTAATGCTACCTGCTCGCCTTCGGATAGACCATTGGTTATTATTACATAATCATCATTCTCTGTGCCAATTGATACATGTTTTGTTTCAAACCCGCCATCTTTTTTGAGATAAACTATATTTTTACCGTCTTGCTTGAATAATGCCTCCAAAGGAATGAAAAGGGTATCGGGAATTTCATTGATTATTATTTCACAACTAACCGTCATACCGGGCATTAGCTTTTTATCAGTCTCATCAAGAAGAATCATTACATCAAAAATTTTTACTTTTGAATCCCGGTTTTTATTTCGTGCAAGTCTGGCAATTTCAGTAACTTTACCATTAAATTTAGTTTCCGGAAAAGCATCAAGCCTTATAATGCCTTTTTGCGATGTGTCAATCTTTGCAATATCAACTTCATTAATCTGTACAGAAGCTTTGATCAAACTCAAATCTGGGAGACCTATCAGAGGCCAGCCCGGAAATGGCTGATCATCAACCTGGTATTTATTCCCTGTCATCCAACTTTTTTCAATAATTGCAATGCCGGGCGCTGGCGCAGTTACAGTAAGTTTTGCCAGTGTTTCATCCGCTTCTTCCAATTTATTTTGAACCTGTTTTAATTTTAATTCTAATTTATTGATTTCTTCACGATTGATTTTTTTTTGATTTTCTATTTCCTGCTTTGCCTTTCCTAACGAGATGGTTGATTTTTCTAAATTAAGCTCAATTTCCTTTCGTCGAATTTCAGATTCATAACTGGCTTTTTCAAGATTTAATTCGGAAATACGGTGTTGCAAAGTTGTGTTTTGTAAATCCGCCTCAAGTTCTTCGATCTGCGAAATATGATTTGCTTCTGCTTTGCGAAGTTCAGCTTTTGCAATCTCTAACTCGGCTTTTGCATCAATAGTGTTTTTTTGGACTTCAGCTTTATCAAATTCGACCAATAGATCACCTTTTTCAACCTGCTTCCCATCTTCAACCAATTTTGTGATTTTAAGTGCACCAAACCTCCAGGAAATACTTGGTGCAGTGACCGATTTCGAGTTAACTGCTGCCAATTCGCCAGTTTCGGTTACGTTTGAAACAAAGGTATTTTTTTTTACCTCGAATGTTTCAATAATGGCGTCTCTTTTGGATTGGCAAAAACTGAAGAGGAAAATAATTATAATAAATTTGACAATTTTATGAAACATGGTTATTCCTTTGTTATTAAAGATTTGTAGTAAACAAATAAATTGCGGAATATTTAGATTTTTTTATAATTTTCTGAAAATTCCAATACTCAAATCCCAAATTCCAAAATATGGATTTTGTTTTTTTTATTGGAATTTGTTTGATATTTGTTATTTGAGATTTGGAATTTTCCATCATTTTTTTATCAATCTTAAGAGAATCATCTTTTACAGATTCTTCTTTTTTTTCAGGTAATTCAGGTGCAATCAGGCTGTCCGGGAAATTGATGCGGGAACTCGGAGGTTCGCGTAATGCTAATTTTTCACCGCCTTTTAAATCACTCACTATTACGTAAAAGTTTTCGTTTTGTTCAGAAATGGCAACTGCATGAGCTTCAAAATCGCCATCATTATAAACATATACAATTTTAACGCTGTCCTTTTCAAATAAACATTCCTGGGGGACAACGATCGCGTCATCAATCTCTCCAATAGTCATTGTGCTTCTTGCAGTAAGCCCTGGCACTAAACCTTGAAATGTACTATCAATTTCTACAATTACTTCAACTTTTTTAACTTTGGAGCCTCTTTTTATCGGCTTGGCGATTCTGGCAACTTTTGTTACTTTTCCGGACAACTGAACTGAGCCAATAGAAGGTACTGTAACGATTGCTTGCTGCCCTTTTTTAACTTTTTGTGCTTCTGTTTCGCTGACTTGCAATTTTGCCTGCATAATTGCTAAATCGGGCAACTTGACAACAGGCATGCCCGGGTAAAGAGCATCGCCCTCCTGTACCTTTTGCCCATTAATCCAATTTGTTTCATGGACAATCATACCTTCAAAAGGAGCCTTGAGGATGAGCTTATCTAATTGCATTTTAGATCGACTTTGTTTGTTTTCAGCTTGCTTAATTCTCATTTGTGCATGTGATCGTTCTGCCATTTGAATTTTTTCAAGAGAAACGAGTTTCTTGCGCGCTCTTTCGGCTTCAAGCTCTTGTTGGGCGATCTCTAATTTTTTTATTTCTTTGTTTCTGGGGGATTCAAATTCAAGATTTGATAGTTGTAATTTGGATGCGGCAGCAGATACTTCAGCAATATTTTTTTGCGATTCATAAATAAGCCGCTGCAATTCAAGTTCTGCATTCTTTTTTTTTGCCTCCGCTTTTGCAATTTCAACTTCTTCAATCGCGTTTTTATAATTTTTTTCAATCTGGTCAGCTTCAAATTTAACCACAACGTCATCTTTTTTAACCAGGGAACCCTCTGGCGCTAAATATGATATTTTTGGCGCTGGCCAAACCTGGGGAGTTTGCATAATATGGGAGTTTTTCGCTTCTATCTCGCCTTCGCTATTAACTGTTAGTACAAAGTTTTCACAATTAGTTTGAAAAAGTATTTTTGATTGATCTTGATTTGAAGAGTTACAGAAGAAATAGAGCAAGATAATTGAAATCAAGATTATGAATTGAGTCAATTTTAGTAATATAAAAAAATGATTTTTCAGTTTCTGGAAGAAGTGCATTTTTGTCAGATTGCTTTTTTTTGTTGTATTATTATTAAAAATGCTTCACTACGAATTATTACAAATTGATTTTAAAGAATTTTTCCACGCGAATCAAAAATCCATATAGAAATTGTTTTTTTCTTCCGTGTACTTTTTTAATCAGTGTGAATATATTTTTAATACCGCATTGCCACGCCGGACATTTGTGACAAAAAGAAATTCTTGCTTTTGTTAGACTGCTTTAGTTAGAAAAATGTTGCAACATTTATTTTTAAATTGAAGAAATGAAAATAAAGAAGAGAATTTATCTGCTATTCAACGGATAATCTGTAATAATTTGATTCTTAAACTTGATAATTACGATAAGGTTCCCATTGGTTTGTGTGTTTGGAGAGAATGAGGTGATCTCTTTGGGCGGGTAATTCGGCAATCTGAGGAGAAGTTACCAGACGCATTTTCATAATTAAATTTTTCGTTGAGGGAGAATTAAAAATTTTTGGAATGATCCTATATATAATATAAAAAAAGAATCAATGGAAAATTTTATTTTACGCCTTAAAATTTATTATAAATTTTGTTCCCGGACATCTTTCGATCCTTAATTTTCCTCGAAGATGTTGTTCCAGCAAAGTCATCACTAATTCTAATCCTAAAGTTTTTGTCTTTCTTATATCAATATTTTTTGGTATTCCTATCCCATTATCGGATACAATTATTTTAATATTTGCATCACTATCTTTCATTAATGATATCGCTAACTTTTTTTTATCAGAAAAATTTTCTGGAAAAGCATGTTTAAATGAATTCGTTACTAATTCATTTATAATTAACCCACAAGAAATGGCTTTATCAACATCCAATATAATTTTATCTAATTTTAACTCTAATCCGATTTTCAATAAATATACATTATATGCTTTATATAATTTTTTAACTAACGAGTCAACATATTCCGAAAAATTAATTTCAGAAATGTTATCGGATTGATATAATTGCTCATGGATTAATGCCATAGATAGAACACGATGCTGGCTATCTTGCAATATTCTAAGAATGTTATCATCTTTTACATTTTTTGATTGAAGTCTTAATAGACTTAGAATACGTTGAAGGTTATTTTTTACGCGGTGATTTATTTCTTTAAGTAATACTTCTTTTTCAGCCAGAGAAGCTTTCAATTTTTCTTCTGCATATTTGCTTGCTGTTATGTCTCTTGTTATTCCTAAAATTTTAAGTTTATCTCCTAGAAGAGGGACAGTATTTACTTCAATGAATTTTATTTGCTTATTTTTTGTTAAAATACGGAATGAAAATGTAGGAACTACATTCTTTCCTTGCTTTCTGGCGCTTTTTATATTAATAATTATTTTTCTATCTTCAGGATGAACAATTTTTAAAAAATCAAATTGTTTATCATATAATTGATTCTGTTCATATCCAACTAAATTAGCAAATGCTGGATTGGCGTACTCAAATCCAGAAGGACCGATGATATAAATTCCATCCAGTGCATTTTCAGAAAGAAGCCGATATTTTTCTTCAGATTCCATCAACATTTGTTGTGATTTTTTTTGTTGCGTGATGTCCCTGAATACGATTACCGCCCCCAAAATATTTCCTTGTTCATCTTTGATCGGTGCACAATTATCATCAATGGGAATAGACTCATTTTTTTTATTAATTAGATTGAAATTTTCATCTAAGTTAAACGTTTTACCTTCATACAACACTTTATTTAAAAAATAATCAAAATTCTCAAAAGTTTTCTTATGTTTAACATTAAATACTTCATTCAAAGGTTTTCCAATAGCTTCTTCCCATTTCCAATTTGTCAATTTTTCAGTAACAGGATTAACGAATGTAATATATCCATTTTTATCAGTCGTTATAACTGCATCGCCAAAACTTTTTAAAGTTGTAAATAACCAGGCCTCCTTCTCTTTTAATTTTTTATCCATAATATGCTTATGAATTGCAGTCTGTATGGCTCCGTTCAATTCCCTTTCATCGTGAGGTTTGTAAATATAACCGTAGGGAGCGGTAGTTATTACTTTTTCAATTGTGTCGGAATCGCCATAAGCAGTAAGATAGATCACTGGAATATTAAATCGACTCTGTATAATTTGAGTCGCTTCAATTCCATCCATCGAACCTTTAAGCTTTATATCCATTAGAATTAAATCTGGGGAAAAATCTTGTGAGCTTTTTATCGCTGATTCGCCTGAGGAAACTATCGCGCAAACTTCATAGCCAAGAGTGACTAAACTATTATGAATCGCTTTTGCAATTGTATTTTCATCTTCTACAATCAAAATTTTGGTCTTGTTCATTTCCCCCCCTTGAAGTTGTTAGTAGTCAATTCGATGATAGACCATTATATTTAGCTTAATTTTTATATAAAAATCGAAAGAGGATTGTCAAAAATGAAAATTATAAATAATTTATAAAATAGATTACGCTGAATTAAAAGCATTGTTTCTTTTTTAATAAAGATAAGAAATAAAAGATTTAATGTCAATAAAAAAATATTATTGGGAAGTGTTTTAAAATGCTTTTTGTTGGAACAAAATTTGCTCAATCATTAATGAATTTATATAATTAAAAAAAGATAAAAGAAGATTTGAGAACGTTTTTTATTTATTGTTGAAAAGGAAAGCTTTGTACAATTTAACTTTCCGATCAAATTAGGGTGGGTGGTTAGATTTATAATCATCAACAATATTATTGATTTTTATATTCTGTACTAATTTATTATTTTTTAACTGGCTTTAGATATAAGATTTATAAGGGATTGGGTGGATGTGTGGATGATTAAAGATAATGAAAATATTTTAACATTACGCGATAAATTATCTCAACTTCGAAAACGAATTAGTGAACTTGAAATTTATGAAAAATTTTATGAAAAAATTTTAAATAAAATTCGTAAAAACTCGGTTGATATTAATTTAATAAATTATCTAAATGATTTAATTGATGAAGGTTCAAATGTTAATGTTATTAGTAAAGTTTTCGCGGAACATATAAATAAAATATTTAAAGCAAAAGCATCAGTATTTTTATTATCCTCAGATAAAATAAATCTGCTTCAACAAAATAATCCTCTAAATGGTCAATTGACCAAACAAATTAATAACCTTATCGGGTTTAAATTACCCTATTTAACGATACCGTTGAAAAACTCCAAAATTTATTCAACGCTAATTAAGGCAGGTCTTCCAAATTTTACAAATGATTTTGATATTATTCAACTCATGATTAAAGAAAGCATTAGCAATTTCAAAATGGAAGATTACGTTCAACAAATACATAATATTTTGGAATACAATTCGGTCTTAACAATTCCTCTCATATCAAAATATGAAACAATTGGTCTGGTTGAAATAGGTCGGGATAAATCGTTTTCTGAAAATGAACTCAAACGGTTGGAAATTATTGTGAACCAGCTAACGGTTGTTATAAAACGTGCACTTACTGAAAAAGAGCTTGCGGATAATGAAAAAAAGTATCGCAGCCTTGTTGAAAAAGCTGGAATTGGAATGGTAAAAGATGATATTCATGGCAATTTGTTATTTTTTAATGAAAAATTCTTACAGATTTTTGAGTATTCGCAACAAGAAATGACAACAAAGTCAATACAATCTCTAATACATTCAGATGATTTTATGAAATTTAATGAATATCGTAAGGCTGTTTTGAGCGGAAAGAAAACATCGTTTACTAATGACTTTAGAGCGATTAAAAAGAATGGATCAGTTATTTATATTAAAGTCGAAATTGAATCGATTTTTGAAAATGGAGAAACCATTGGAACATATTCCTACTTATGGGACATCTCATATCGCAAATCAACTCAGGAAAAAAATAATTCTGCATTGTTAGAGAAAGATTTCATAATAAAAGAAATTAATCATAGAGTAAAAAATAATATGGCTGTAATATCCAGCCTGTTAGCTCTCCAATCAAAAACTGTAACAGATGAAAAAGCTTTAGCAGCATTGAAAGAAAGCCAGAACCGAATCAGGTCAATGTCCCTAATTCATGAAAAATTATATCATTCAAAGAATTTATCCAATATTAATTTTTCTGATTATATTAAGAAACTTGCTTATGAGCTTTTTAATTTATATAATATTAATGCTGATTTAATAAATTTAAAAATTAATATACAAAATGTATTATTAGGTCTGGACTACGCCATTCCTTGTGGATTGATCATTAATGAGTTAATTTCTAATTCTTTGAAGTATGCTTTTGTGGACGGCAAGTCTGGTGAGATAAAGATTGAGTTCACATCAATAGAAAATAAATATGTTTTGACTTTCAGTGATAATGGAATTGGTTTCCGCGAAGAAATAGATTTTCGTAATACTGGTACAATGGGGATGCAACTAATTTGTACGTTGGTGGATCAGCTCGATGGCAACATGCAACTCTTAAAAGGAAAGGGTACGGTATTTAAAATAACATTTTCAATAACGAATGATGATTAATGAAAACAATGCGATCCCAAAAGAGAATAAAAAGCCAAGAGACAAATGAAATAAAGTCTATGTTTTTTTTAATAATCCAGCAAAAAAAGTACCACTAACCACTTTTCTTCCCCGCTAAAATCGAATATAAAATCGGAATCGTTGTCAACACAAACAGCGCTGAAGCAATCAACCCGCCAATCGTTGCCAATGCTAATGAGAACCACATGCTTTTTTCTTCATGGGAAAATAATATTAGCGGTAATAATCCGAAAATTGTTGTTGCTGTGGTCATCAAAATTGGACGGACTCTATCAGCAGCGCCGGTGATGATGGCGTCGAGAAAATCCATTCCGTTGCGGCGCTGGCTGTTGATGTGATCGACCAAAATGATAGCGTTATTCACCACAATTCCGGAAAGAAAGATAACACCAATGTATGCGGAGCGGTCGAAATTGGTGCCAGTGAGATAGAAAATGAGAAATATTCCGATTAGCGCCAGCGGTATTGTTAGAATAACAACAAAGGGTTGGCGCAAAGATTCAAACAGGGATGCTGTAACCATAAAAACAAGCAGGATAGAAAGCGCTAAAACCAGGTAAATTTGTTTTTTTTCTTCTTCCTTCATGAACGTAAATCTACCGCGATCCAGTTCATAGGCCGGCGGCAGAACAGTTGTTTCGATAATTGTATCAACTAATTTATCCCCTAATTTGTAAGGACCACGGTATT
>Ga0075123_10000569_pt1 | contig 19096 bp, 13 predicted proteins | sample AntAceMetag02UKX_FD_69808 | JGI IMG/M metagenome (GOLD analysis project Ga0075123, IMG submission 69808) | Saline lake microbial communities from Ace Lake, Antarctica - Antarctic Ace Lake Metagenome 02UKX | ecosystem: Environmental > Aquatic > Non-marine Saline and Alkaline > Saline | place... | reverse complement strand
GAAGACGGGAGCCACGACGTGAAGCTGGCGGTCGCGGGGAAGGGCGGCGTTGGGAAGACGACGCTCGTTGCGCTGCTCGCCAGGGAGGCTGCTGAACGAGGGTATCGGGTCCTCGTCGTCGACGCCGATTCGGACGCGAACCTTGCGACGACGCTCGGGTTTCCGGAGCCGATTGCTCCGCTGGCGAACGAAGACGAACTGGTCGCTGAGCGTGCCGGCTACGGTGGGTTCGTTCGCTTGAACCCGACGGTCGACGACATCCCCGAGCGCTACATCGTCGAGCGGGACGGGATTCGGTTGCTCGTTCTCGGCGGAATCCGCGGCGGCGGGACGGGGTGCGCTTGCCCAGCGAATACTCTTCTCAAGGCGCTCCTCGCGCACTTGCTCGTCGGAGAGGACGACCTGGTTCTCCTCGACATGGAGGCAGGGATCGAGCACCTCGGCCGCGGGACGGTCCGCAACGTCGACGCACTGATCCTCATCGTCGAATCCGACCGAAAGACGCTGGAGACGGCCGAGCGGACGATCGCTCTGGCCGGCGAGCTCGGGATCGACCGAGTGCTCGCGGTGGCCAACAGGATCTACGACGACGAGGATTCCGAACAAGTCCGCAGCGGCTTGCCGCCCAGGATCCCGATCGTCGCATCGATCCCCTACGTGGATGCGCTCCGCGTCGCTGCCCGAAGCGGAGCCCTCCCGAAAGCCCTGTCTCTTCCGTCCATCTCGGAACTGCTCGATAGACTGGAACAGCGCTTCACTGTCTCCAACCCGTGATCGTCTCCAGGAAGAGAATGTCATTTGGCGGTTTCTTCCGTGTCGCTTGTCGAGAGGCCGCTCACCAGGTACCCTGACGATGCAAGCGTCGCAACAGCGGGCACTCTAGAGTATCGACGTTCGCGACCGCCTCGCTCGCGTCTTCATGTGCAGGCATGGGCATTCACTCTGAGGAGGTGGACGAATGTCGAGAATCATCGCCACGGCGGCGATTCGCGGGGCTCACGGGTACGTGGAGCAAGCGCGGACCCAGCTCCAGGAGGCCGTCGAGGCCTTCGGCCCCGATCGGAAGGTCGAGTTTCCCAACACCGCTTACTATCTGCCACTCACGCTTGCTCTCACTGGTCTCGAGGTTGACAGTCTGGGGGACGCGCAGGTGGCTCTTGAGCGAGCTGAGGCGCTCCTGCCGCCAATTCCCGGGGACAAGCTCTGGCTCCCGTACTTGGGGCACGCGCTCGACGCCGGCATTGCCACGCTGCTTGCCGAAGAGCTGATCGAGGCGCTCAAGTACGTGAACGGCTACGAGCCGGAAGAGCCTTGGCTCGGATTCACGGACGACGCGGTGCTGCGGCTTCAGGGGATCAAGCTCGTCGACGGCCGGATGCCGGGATTTGCGGCGATCGCCGGCGCGCTGCCGACGAACGAGGAGGCCGTTGAGCTTGCGCGCTCCTTGCAGGAGCGCAGCATCCTCGTGTTCATGGCGTCGAATAGTGCCGGACGGTCGATGGCCGAGCAGCTTGCGGAGGAAGGCGTCGAGATGGGATGGGACACGTTCCTCGTCCCCTACGGTAAGGACACATCTGCCGCCGTGCTTGCGCTCAATTTCGCCGCTCGTGCCGCGATGACGTTCGGCGGCGTGAAGCCGGGCGACCTCGATGCGGCGCGGAAGATCCTCATGTACAACAAGGAGCGCGTGTTTGCGTTCGTGCTGGCGCTCGGCGCCGACTTCGGCCCTTCACAGAACGGCAATCAACTGCTGACCGACGAGAAGTACGCCACCGCCGCTGGAGCGATTAACTTCGGTTTCCCGGTGATCAGCGATGTCGAGATTCCGCAGATCCTCCCGCGAGGCATCTGCACCTACGAGCACGTCGTTTCCGGAATCCCGCGAGACCAGATCGTCAACAAGGCCATCGAGGTCCGCGGACTGAAGCTCAAGATGAGCGAGATCCCGATTCCGGTCCCGTACGGGGCCGGCTTCGAAGGCGAGCGCGTTCGAAAAGAGCAGATGCAGGTCCAATTTGGCGGCAAGTACACCGAAGCGTTCGAACTCGTTCGCGGGCGACTGATGGCCGACATTCAAGACGGCAGCATCGAGCTGATCGGCCCGGACATCGACGAGGTGGACGTCGGCGGCGCGCTCCCGCTCGGCGTTGTCGTCGAGGTCGCCGGCCGCAACTTCAGAGAGGACTTCGAGACCGTCGTCGAGCGGCGGATCCACGAATTCGCGTCATGGGCCTTCGGCGTTTTTCACATGGGACAGCGGGCGATCGTCTGGGTACGGATCAGTAAGGACGCCTACGAGAAGGGGTTTCGCCTGAAGCACTACGGCGAGATGCTGATCGCCAAGCTTCGCGAGGAGTTCAGTGCGATCATCGACAAGATCCAGGTCAAGATTTACACGGACCTGGAGAAGCTGGCCGAGCCGCTCGAAGAGGCGCGCGCCGTCTACCGGCAGCGGGATGATCGGATCAAGGGAATGATCGACGAGGACGCCGACACGTTCTACTCGTGTGTGCTCTGCCAATCCTACGCGCCGGATCACGTCTGCGTCGTCACACCCGAGCGGCTCGGACTCTGCGGAGCGTACACTTGGCTCGACTGCGCTGCGAGCTACGAGATGAATCCCCACGGCCCGAACCAGCCGATCAAGAAAGAGGACACAATCGACGCGGTGAAGGGCCAATGGAAGGGCGTCAACAAGTACCTCGAGGTCGCATCGAACGGGAACCTCGAACGGTTCAACGCTTACTCGATGATGGAAGACCCGATGACCAGCTGCGGGTGCTTCGAGTGCATCACCGCGATCCTCCCGGAGACGAACGGCGTGATGATCGTCAATCGCGAGTTCGAGGGGATGACGCCTGTCGGGATGAGTTTCTCGACGATGGCCGGGCAGATCGGCGGAGGGATCCAAACCCCGGGCTTCATCGGGATGGGGAAGCTGTACATCTCCAGCAAGAAGTTCATCTCCGCCGACGGCGGAATCGAACGCGTCGTCTGGATGCCGAAGATCCTCAAGGAGGAGATCCGCGACCGGCTCGAAGAGCGGTTCGAGGAGCTCGGGCAGTCCGATCTGCTCGACAAGATCGCCACCGAGGAGGACGCCGTGACGAGCGAGGAGCTCCTGGCGTATCTGGAGAAGGTCGGTCATCCGGTTCTCGCGATGGAACCGATGATGTAAGAAGGAGGGACGGGCACGCGATGGCGAAGGTAACCGGTATCGAGATCTACAAGTTGCTCCCGAAGACCAACTGCGGCGACTGCAATTTGCCGACGTGCATGGCGTTCGCGATGCAGGTCGCCGCAAAGAAAGCGGCGCTCGATCAATGCCCACACGTCTCGGATGAGGCGCAGTCCGCCCTCGGCGACGCGCAGGCCCCCCCGATGCGTACCGTGAAGATCGGCGTCGGAGATGCCGAGTTTCCGATTGGCGGAGAGACGGTCCTCTTCCGGCACGAGGAGAGGTTCTATCACCCGACCGGCGTCGCGATTCGAGTCTCCAACGCGCTTCCGGATGCGGACATCGACGCCAAGCTTGACGCTGTCTCGAAGTTGCGCTTCACGCGCGTTGGTGAAGAGATCGGCGTGGAGTTCGTCGCGATTGACTGTGAGCACGCTGACGCAAGCTGCTACAGCGCCGCCGTGAAGCGTGTGAGCGAGAAGACGGACCTGCCCCTGATTCTCGTCTGCTCGGATCCGGAGATTCTCGGCGCCTCGTTGAACGGGGTTGTCGCGCGTCGCCCGCTGATCGGTCCGGCGACGGAGGCGAATTGGGAGGCGATGGCCGATCTGGCCGTTCAACACAAGCTCCCTGTCTTCGTTCGAGCGGACACCCTCGAGGGTCTCGCCGATCTGACCGAGAAACTGAAAGGGAAAGGGATTGAGGATCTCGTCCTCCATCCGGAGGCTTCGGACCTCGTCGGCATGCTCACCAAGCTGACCCTCCTGCGCCGCCTTGCGCTGGAGAAGGTCTATCGACCGCTCGGTTACCCCACGCTGGCCTTCGTCGCAGAAGGGGAGGGCGCTCTTGAAGCGATCACGGCGAGTGCTGCCATCTGTCGATACGCCGGGATTGTCGTCACCGACGCAATCCGGCCAGCCGAGATCCTTCCGGCGCTGACGGTCCGCCAGAACATCTACACCGATCCACAAGTTCCAAATGCGATCGAGGCAAAGCTCTACGAGATCGGGAACCCCGGACCGGACGCGCCGGTGATCCTCACGACGAACTTCGCGCTGACCTACTTCACCGTTGCCGGCGAGGTGGAAAACAGCAAGGTCTCGGCCTACATCAGCGTCGTCGACACCGAGGGGCTCGGCGTTCTCAATGCCTACGCCGACGACAAGCTGACCGCCGAGGGCATCGTCAAGAGCGTCACGACGCAGGGCGTGATGGATAAGGTGAGCCACAGCAAGCTGATCATCCCGGGATTGGTTGCCGTACTGCGAATGGAGATTCAGGAGGAATCCGGGTGGGAAGTGATCGTCGGCCCGGAGGACGCGGCCGGGATACCGCACTTCCTCAAGACGGAGTGGGGCGGCTAGCCGACGAGCGATGGAGACGTTCCGCGTCAGATTCGAGCCGGATGGGAAGACCGCCGAGGTGCATCAAGGAGCGACGCTCCTCGACGCCGCCCGAGCGGCCGGGGTCTTTGTGGCGTCGATCTGCGGCGGAGACGGGATCTGCGGTCGTTGCCGAGTGCAGATCCTTTCCGGTACGGTCGACGCAGCGCCAACCGCTCTCCTCACGCGTGAGGAGATCCGTGAGGGATTTGTCCTCGCCTGCCAGACCCGCGTTACCGGCGACATTGAGGTCACCGTCCCGCCGGAAGCCCGGGGAGACGGGGCTCAGATCCTTGTCGACGAGGCGGCGGACCGATTCCGTGCTCTGACGCCCGGGCTCGACGGCCCGCAGCAGTACCCACACGTCGCGATCGTCTCGAAGCTCTGTGTCGAGATCCCGCCGCCGACGCTGCACGACTACCTCGGCTGCAAGGAGCGACTTTATCGCGAGATCCGTCGCCACTCCGACGCTCCGAGGATGCAGATGGGACTGAAAGTCCTTCAGTCCCTTCCCAAGCAGCACCGAGGCGGGAAGTGGGAGATCACGGCGACGCTGGGACACCGGGGCGAGACGATCGAAGTCATCCAGATCGAGGAGGGAGATCGGACGGATGCGTCCTACGGAATCGTCGTCGACATCGGAACGTCAACAGTCGTCGCCCATCTGATCGACTTGATCTCGTCGAAGACGCTCGACGCGGAGGCCTGCTACAACTCGCAGATCCCCTACGGTGCGGAGGTGACTCGGCGGATCATCCACGCCGAACGCAACGGGGCTGGACCCTTGCGCGATGCGATCGTGGAAGATATCAATGGCCTGATCAACACGCTTGTCACCCGGTCCGGCGTTGAGCTCCACGACGTGATCGCCTGCTTCGCGTCGGGGAATACGACGATGCTTCACTTCCTGCTCGGGCTCGACGCATCAAACATTCGCAAGTCGCCGTACGTTCCCGCCACAACAAACCCTCCCCCGGTCCGCGCCGCGGAAGTGGGGATCCGGATCAACCCTCGCGGCATCCTCTACTCGATGCCTGCGATCGGAGGCTGGGTCGGCGGCGACATCACCGCCGGGATCCTCGCGACGGGGCTGGCAGACACGCCCCGTCTGACGATGCTGATCGATGTCGGGACGAACGGAGAGATCGTCCTCGGGAACAACGACTGGATGCTAGCATGCGCCACGTCGGCCGGTCCAGCGTTCGAAGGAACCGGTGTCAAGTCCGGCATGCGAGCCTCCCGCGGCGCGATCGAACGCGTCGCCTTCACGGACGACGGATCGGTCGAGTTCCAGACCATCGGTGATGCCGCGCCCTGTGGGATCTGTGGCTCGGGCTTGATCGACGCGATCGCCGGGTTATTCGAGGCCGGGGTCATCGATCGCTCCGGACATCTCCTGCCGGATCGCTCTTCCCGCGTTCGTGACGTCGACGGACAGAGAGAGTTCGTCCTCGTCTCCGCCGAGGAGAGCAGAACCGAAGGGGACATCGTCATCACCCAACCCGATATCGAGAACGTCCTCCGCGCCAAGGCAGCGATCTACGCCGGGGCGAAGATCCTGCTCGAGTCGACCGAACACAGCTTCGGCGACATCGACCAACTGCTGATCGCCGGGGGATTCGGCAACTACCTCGACGGTCGGAAGGCAGTGCTGCTAGGCATGATCCCCGATATCCCGGTCGAGCGGATTCGCTTCGTCGGCAACACGTCCGTGATCGGCGCGAAGATGGCTCTCCTGTCAGTGACCGCGTTCGAGCGTAGCGAACAGATCGCCCAGAGCGCCACGTATTACGACCTGATCACGTACCCGGACTACTACGAGGAGTTCATGTCGGCCAAGTTCCTGCCGCACACCGACCTGGAGCTCTTCCCGACGGTGGCGGACGTCGTGGCCGCCTCGTCGCACGGTGAGGAGCGAACCTAGCCGATGGGCCTGACGATTGCTGTCGCGGGAAAGGGAGGAACGGGGAAGACAACGCTGTGCGCGCTGATGATCCGCTCTCTCCGCGAGCGCGGCTTGGCGCCGATTCTCGCGGTCGATGCCGATCCGAATGCGAACCTCGGCGAGGCCCTCGGGTTGACCGCCGACCAGTCGATCGGGCGGCTGCAGTCCGAAACGCTGAAGCAGATCCACAGCCTGCCTGCCGGTGTTCCGCTCAGTCGCCATCTGGAATACGAGCTGCATCAGGCGGTCGTCGAAGGGGAAGGCGTCGACCTGTTGATGATGGGGCACGGCGAGGGTCCCGGCTGCTACTGCGCCGTCAACCACATCCTCAGGCGCTATCTCGAATCGCTCCGCTCGTCGTACCGCTGCACGATCCTCGACAACGAGGCGGGGATGGAGCACTTGTCCCGCCGGGTATCCCACGGGATCGATCTTCTGCTCATCGTCAGCGACGCCAGCCCGACGGCCCTTCGTTCCGCCGGCCGGATCGCGCACATGGCCGATGACCTTGAGCTGGAAATCGGACGACGTTACCTCGTGCTGACCAGCCAGCGCGGGGACCTGCCAGATCGCGCGACGGTCGAGCTGGAGAAGACCGGACTCAAAGTCGTCGGGAAGATCCCGTTCGACGAGGAGATTGCCGAACTGAGGCTGTCCGATCGCCCGATCGACGACCTCTCTTCGGAGGCCGTCTCACTGACCGAAGTGTCCGAGATGTTCGATAGGCTGCTGCAAAAGGAGGAAGCCGCGTGACCGTTGAGATCCCCGATGTCAAGAAGAGCTGGCCCCACGCGATCAACGCCGTAACGATCGGTGCCACGTCCGCCGAAGGTGGGACGCGGACATCGACCGTCACCGTTGGAGGCGAGACGACGCTCCCTTTCTACCACTTCGAGGGGACGATGCCGAACAAGCCCGTCGTGGCGATGGAGGTTTGGGACATTCCGGCCGAGGATTGGGCCGATCCGATCCGTGAGCCGTTCGCCGACGTCCTCAACGATCCCGGCGCGTGGGCGAAAAGGTGCGTCGACGAGTTCGGTGCCGAGATGATCTGCCTTCGCCTCAAGGGATGCGATCCCAACGGCGCGAACCGGTCGCCCGAAGAGGCTGCCTCCACGGCGAAGCAGGTCGCCGGAGCGGTCGGCGTCCCGCTGATCGTCTGGGGCTGCGGAAGCGACGACAAGGACAACGAGATCTTCCCTGTCGTCGCCGAGGCGCTCTCCGGAGAGAACTGCCTCCTCGGGACGATCACCGAGGACAACTACAAGACGCTGACGGCTCTTGGCACGGCGTACGGGCACAAGCTGATCGCAGAGTCGCCGGTCGATATCAACATGGCAAAGCAGGTCAACATCCTCGCCCTCGACGTCGGCTTCCCGTCGGAGAACATCCTCATCTATCCGAGCACCGGCGCTCTCGGCTACGGAATCGAGTACGTCTACTCGATCATGGAACGGCTTCGCATCGCCGGGCTGAAGGGGGACAAGGTCGTGGCGATGCCGATGCTCTGCGACATCGGAGTCGAGGTGTGGGGCGTGAAGGAGGCCAAGGCTCCAGAGAGCGAGGTCCCGGGGTGGGGGGACGTGAAGGCCCGCGGTCCGATGTGGGAGGCGTCGACGGCCACCGTCTATCTCCTCGCCGGCGCCGACGTTCTCATCATGCGCCACCCCGAGGCAGTGCGATTGACGCAGCAGACGATCGTTCGGTTGATGGGGGGTGGGGCCGGATGATCCTCATCGGAGAGCGGATCAACGCTGGGTTCAAGGACATCGCGAACGCGATCCGGACGAAGGATCCGACTGCGGTGGAGAAGTGGGCCATGGCGCAGGCCGAGGCCGGCGCAACCTACCTCGACGTCAACATCGGCGCCGCGTCGCGCGATCCGGCGGACATGGCATGGCTGGTAGAGACGGTCCAAAAGGTCGTCCCGACGAAGATTTCGGTCGACAGCACCAAGATCGAGGCGATCGAGGCCGGGCTGAACGCCATCGACGGCCGAGGCGTCCTGATCAACTCCACGACCGCCGATCCGGGCAAGCTGGAGCGGATCGTCCCGCTCGCGGTGAAGCACAATGCCATGCTCCTCGGCCTGGCGATGGACGATCGCGGCAGTCCACAGAACGTCGAACGACGCGTCGAGAGCGGAGCGATGGTCTTCATGGCGGCGATGGAGGCAGGGCTCGCCCCGGACCAGATCATTCTCGATCCGATTCTAATGCCGATCAAGTTCATGCAGGAGCAGGTGCCGTACGTCCTCGAGGCGATCGAGCAATACACGTGTCTGTCGGACCCACCGCCGCACATTTCGGTTGGACTATCGAACGTCGGGTCGAAGACGACCGAGCGTGGGCGAATCGTCCGCACGTTCCTCGTCATGGCGATGGCGCGGGGGCTCGACGCGGCGATCTGTAACGTTTGCGACGAAGAGCTAATCGCCGCCGTAGCGACAGCCGAGCTGATGCTGAACAAGGAGATCTACAGCGACTCGTACATCCGCGCGTTCCTGATGCGTCAAGGATCATGAAGGAGGAGACGGTGACGAACGAAAAACCACGAAGCATCGACAAGGCCTCGCTCGACGTCCTCGAAGCCGACGCCGGACAGCACGAGACTGCGTGGGACCGGCTGGATGCGATGCAGCCCCAGTGCAAGTTCGGAGGCGAGGGAGTCTGCTGTCGGATCTGCAGCATGGGGCCGTGTCGGATCATCCCCGGGAAGACGGATCGCGGCGTCTGTGGGGCGACAGTGGACACGATCGCCGCGCGGAATCTCGTGCGGATGATCGCCGGGGGCGCGGCCGCTCACTCTGACCATGGCCGGGACGTCGCGCATGCGCTCCTTCTTGCGGCCAGAGACGAGTCAAGTGACTACGAGATCAAGGACCCGGTGAAGCTTCGTCAGGTGGCGAGTGCGTACGGGATCGGCCAAAACGGTGCATCGGATCGAGAGATCGCGGTCACGCTCGCCGAGAGGGCGCTCGCCAACTTCGGCCAGCAGGAGGGAGAGCTCGAACTCGCCTTTCGCGCGCCGGCAAAGCGCGTCGAACGCTGGCAGGCGGCCGGGGTTGTCCCGCGCGGAATCGATCGCGAGATCGTCGAGATCATGCACCGTACCCACATGGGCGTTGATGCGGACTACAAGAACATCATTCAGCAAGGGATCCGCTGCGCTCTCGCCGATGGGTGGGGCGGCTCGATGATCGCCACCGAGCTTCAAGACGTCCTGTTCGGCACACCCTCTCCGATTCGAGGAAAGGTCAACCTGGGCGTTCTCGACGAGAAGCAGGTGAATTTCGTCGTTCACGGCCACGAGCCGGTCCTATCGGAGATGGCCGTCGAAGCGGCGCGGGATCCGGAGCTGTTGAAGCTGGCCTCCGACGCCGGCGCCACCGGGATCAACGTCTCCGGGATCTGTTGCACCGCCAACGAGATCCTGATGCGCCACGGCGTGCCGATCGCCGGCAATTTCCTCCAGCAAGAACTGGCCGTCATGACCGGAGCAGTCGATCTGATGATGGTCGACGTGCAGTGCATCATGCCCGCGCTCGCCGATCTCGTCAATCACTTTCATACCAAGCTAATCACAACATCGCCCAAAGCGAAGTTCCCCGGGGTGGAGCACGTCGAATTCAGCGAGGAGCGTGCACTGGAAATCGCCAAGACGATCGTCCGCATGGCGATCGAGAACTTCGGCCGTCGGGATCGGAAGCCGTTCATCCCGGACGAGACGATGGATCTGATCGGAGGGTTCACCGCGGAGTCGGTGTTCGGCTTCCTCGGAGGGACCTACCGATCGACGTACCGCCCGTTGAACGACGCCATCATCGATGGTCGCCTGCGGGGTGCGGCCGGCGTCGTCGGCTGCAACAACCCCAAGATCACCCACGACTGGGCGCACGTCGAGATGGCAAAGGAGTTGATCAAGAATGATGTGCTGGTCGTCACGACCGGCTGTTCGGCGATCGCCGACGCAAAGCACGGGCTGATGCGGCCGGAGGTGGCGTTCGAGCTTGCCGGACCGGGGCTGCGAGAGATCTGCGAGACGGTCGGAATTCCACCGGTCTTGCACGTCGGTTCGTGCGTCGATAATGCCCGCATTCTGATGGTCCTCACGAATATGGTCAACGAGGGCGGACTCGGGGACGACATCTCCGATCTGCCGGTCGCCGGCGCGGCGCCGGAATGGATGAGCGAGAAGGCCGTCTCGATCGGCTTCTACTTCGCTGCCTCCGGCGTGTTCACGACACTCGGGATGCCGTTCCCGATCGAAGGATCCGAGAACCTCACCCGGTATGTAACCGACGAGATGGAGCAAGACGTCGGCGGCAGGTTCGCCTTCGAGTCCGACCCGGTCAAGGCGGCTCAGCTGATGATCGCCCACATCGACAAGAAGCGGGCCGCACTCAAACTGAAAGAGGCCATGTACGTGTAGGGCCAGTGGCGCCTGCACGTGGAGCTGGATAGAGATACGACGCGAACGCATAAGGAGGCACGCGTGGCCGGCAACCGGAAGATCGTCCCCTCGGACTTGGAGATCGCGCAGGCAGCAACACCGAAGCCGATCGAGCAGATCGCGACGAACCTGGGGCTTCTCAAGGAAGAACTCGAGCCCCACGGGACGTGGAAGGCGAAGATCAAACTCACGGTGCTTGATCGGCTCGCCGAGCGGCCGAGTGGCAAGTATATCGACGTGACTGCGATCACCCCGACGCCACTCGGCGAGGGCAAGTCGACGACGATGGTCGGGCTGACGCAGGCCCTCGGCTCGGAACTCGGCAAGAACGTGATCTGCTGCATCCGTCAGCCCAGCATGGGACCGACGTTCAACATCAAGGGCGGGGCCGCCGGGGGCGGCTACTCGCAAATCGTCCCGATGGAGGACTTCAATCTGCACCTGACCGGCGATATCCACGCCATCAGCGTCGCGCACAACCTGGTGGCCGCGGCGCTCGACTCGCGGTTGTTTCACGAGAGCCGTCAGACGGACGAGGCGCTCGCCAGGCGTGGGCTGAAGCGGCTGGACATCGATCCGGAGACGATTACGTGGCGACGCGTCGTCGACGTCTGCGACCGGTCCCTGCGCGAGATCGAGATCGGCTTCAACGACGACAAGCTCAAGGATGGCTCGCCGAGCCCCGTCTTCCCGCGCAAAACCGGCTTCGACATCACCGTGTCATCGGAAATCATGGCCGTACTTGCGCTGGCCACGTCACTTAAGGACATGCGCGAGAGGTTCGGGAAGATGGTCGTCGCCCTCAACAAGAAGGGCGACCCGGTGACCGTCGAGCAGGTCGGCGTCGCCGGCGCGGTCACCGTGCTGATGAAGGAAGCCCTGATGCCGAACCTCATGCAGACACTCGAGGGGCAGCCGGCGTTCGTCCACGCGGGCCCGTTCGCGAACATCGCCCACGGGAACAGCTCGATCATTGCCGACAAGATCGCGGTGAAACTTGGCGACTACGTCGTCACCGAGAGCGGTTTCGGCGCCGACATCGGAATGGAGAAGTTCTTCGACATCAAGTGCCGCTACTCCGGCCTGATCCCAAACGCCGTCGTCCTGGTGGCAACGGTCCGGGCGCTCAAGATGCACGGTGGCGGCCCCGCGGTCAAGCCGGGCGCTCCGCTTGACGAGGCCTACACAAAGGAGAACCTCCCGTTGCTCGAGAAGGGGCTGTGCAACCTCGGCGCGCACATCAAGAACGCACTCCGATTCGGCATTCCCGTCATTGTTGCCGTCAATGCCTTCAAGGATGACATGCCGGCGGAGTTGGAAATGATTCGTGACTACGCGATCGACCAAGGCGCCGAGGACTCGGTCGTGACGACCCACTGGGCCGACGGGGGCAAGGGCTCGACGAAGCTCGCTCAGGCCGTCGTGGCCGCCTGCGAGAAGCCGTCCAACTTCGAGTTCCTCTATCCGCTCGAGTGGTCGATCAAGCAGAAGATCGAGAAGATCTCGGTCGACATCTACGGCGCCGACGGTGTCTCCTACGAGCCGCTGGCCGAGAAGCAGATCGCGAACTACGAGCGCGCCGGGTTCGGCAACCTTCCTATCTGTATGGCCAAGACACATCTCTCGTTGTCGCACGATCCGACGCTGAAGGGAGCGCCGACGGGGTTCACCGTGCCGGTGCGCGAAGTGCGTGCCAGCGTCGGCGCCGGGTTCATCTACCCGCTCATCGGCTCGATGAGCACGATGCCCGGCTTGGCGACGTTCCCGGCGTTCATGAAGATCGACATTGACGAGAACGGAGAGACCACCGGGCTCTTCTAGCCGGTCGGGCTTCATGTCGATCTCAGGTGTGGCAAAGCGGATCGAGGCCTACGCGGGGCGGCCCAACGAACTCATCCAGGCGCTTCAGCTGGTTCAAGAGGAACTCGGTTACGTTCCCGCGGAAGTGCAAGGCCAGATTGCAGACACGTTGGGCGTGTCCATCGGGCAAGTCCACGGCGTGGTCACGTTCTATCATCTGTTTCGCACGCGCCCTGCGGGTCGGCACACAATCCGTCTTTGCCTTGGCACCGCCTGTCACGTTCTCGGTGCAGACAGGATCCTGACCGCCCTCGAGAAACAGCTTTGTGTTCCCGTCGGTGGCACGACGGAAGACGGCCTGTTCACGCTGGACGTCGTGCGCTGCCTTGGGACCTGTAGCCTCGCGCCGGTGATGATGATCGATGAGGACGTTCATGGTCGTCTGACGCCCGAGCGTGTCTTCGCGATCCTGGAGACGTACGCAACGAGCAAGGAGGAGCCAGGATGAGCCGGCGAGAAGTGCTCGTCTGCTCCGGGACGGCTTGCCGATCGGCGGGCGCCATGGAAGTGCATCGACGGCTCTCCGATCTCATTGTCGAGTACGGTCTCGGCGACGAGGCTGTGCTCACCGAGACGGGGTGCGCGGGACCCTGTTCCCAAGGACCGCTTCTGCGTGTCATGCCCGACGACGTGCTCTACACGCAGGTCCGCCCCGAGGATGCCGAGGAGATCGTTCGCGACCACCTGATGGGGGGGCGCGTCGTCTGCCGGCTGCTGTGGGAGGGGCACGAGTCCCTTTCGAGCATCCCGTTCTTCTCGCATCAGAAGAAGAGCGTTCTGGCGAATTCGGGCGTCATCGATCCGGATCGGATCGAGGCGTACGAGGCGAACGGAGGGTACGAAGCGCTCAGGCGTGTTCTGACGGCGATGTCGCCCGAAGCGATCATCGAGGCCGTGGAGGCGTCCGGCTTGCGCGGGCGCGGCGGCGCCGGCTTCCCGACCGGTCGCAAGTGGCGATTCACATCCGACGCACCCGGCGAGCCCAAGTACGTGGTCTGCAACGCCGACGAGGGCGATCCCGGAGCATTCATGGATCGAGCCATCCTCGAGGGCGACCCGCACGCCGTGATCGAAGGGATGACAATCGCTGCGCGGGCGATCGGTGCCGAGCGTGGATTCATCTACGTTCGCGCGGAGTATCCGCTGGCAATCCAGCGCCTCGAGGCCGCGGTGGTGCAGGCGTGTGATCGAGGCTGGCTGGGACGTGATATCCAAGGAACCGGCTTCGGATTCCAGATCGATCTTCGCATTGGCGCGGGGGCGTTCGTCTGCGGTGAGGAAACGGCGCTCCTTGCCTCGATTGAAGGGCGCAGAGGAGTTCCTCGCTCGCGTCCCCCCTTCCCCGCGCAGTCGGGCCTCTACGGCCGACCGACTCTGATCAACAACGTGGAGACGTTCGCCAACGTCCGCACGATCTTCCGCGACGGGCCCGAGGCCTACAGCGCCATTGGCACGGAGTCCAGCAAGGGTACCAAGGTCTTCGCCCTCGCCGGGCAGATTCGCAACACCGGTTTGGTCGAGGTTCCGATCGGTACGACGCTTCGTCAGCTCGTGTTCGACATCGGCGGCGGTGTGCTGGAAGGAAGAGAGCTCAAGGCGATCCAGATCGGCGGCCCATCCGGAGGCTGCCTGCCTGCGGAGCTTCTTGACGTGCCGATTGACTACGAGTCGCTCGGAGAGCACGGGGCGATCATGGGCTCCGGCGGTGTCATCGTTCTGGACGACACGGCGTGCATGGTCAACGTCGCTCGCTACTTCCTCGATTTCACTGCAAGCGAGTCCTGCGGGAAGTGCGTCCCCTGTCGCGTCGGTATCCCGACGATGCGCGACATCCTCGTTCGGATCACCGAGGGCGAAGGGACGTTCGAAGACCTTGACCGACTAGAGGAGCTGGCCGAGCTTGTGAAGTCGACCTCGCTTTGCGGACTCGGGCAGACGGCGCCGAACCCCGTCGTGTCAACGCTCCGCTACTTCAAGGGCGAATACGTGGCGCACATCGAGGATCGGATTTGCCCGTCCGGCGTATGCCAGGCGCTTGCGCCGCCGTACACGATCGATCCGGAGGCATGCAAGGCCTGCGATCAGTGCGCGAAGGTCTGCCCGACCGACGCGGCGCGGGGGACTCCGGGTGAGCCGCCGTACGTGATCGACGAGGCGCTCTGCATCCGATGCGGCGCGTGCTTCAAGGCCTGTCCTTTCGGCGCCGTGGCCCGGGTGGTGAGACGATGACCGACCGGATTACGATCGCCATCGATGGTCGATGCGTCGACACTGACGCGGGGGAGAATGTCCTCGCCGTGGCGCGAAGGAACGGATTTGACATTCCCGGCCTGTGCTACCATCCGCGACTGACGCCGACCGCAGGATGCCGCCTTTGCCTTGTGAAGATCGAAGGCCGGGCGGGCACGACAACGGCCTGCACACTCCAGGCTGCTGCTGGAATGAAGCTCATCGCGTTTGACGACGAACTCGAAGCCGACCGCCGATCGTTGATCGAGCTGCTCCTTGCTGAGCACAATTGCGATTGTCTCGTCTGCGAGTCGGCTGGTGCGTGTGAACTCCAAGACCTCGCCTACCGCTACGGTCTCGACAGGCGAGCGCGTAGGTATCCGTCTCCAGTACGGGAACTCCCGGAAGAAGACGCGTCGTCACCAGTCCTCGTGTACGACCCAAGCAAGTGCATCCTCTGCGAGCGCTGTGTCAAAGCGTGCGATGAAATCGAAGGAAAGGGGATCCTGAGCTACGCGTATCGCGGATTGAGCGCGGTCGTCACCGCCGGATCGCACGGTTGGGCGACATCCGACTGCGACGGTTGTGGCGAGTGCGTCCAACTCTGCCCGACGGGGGCGATCCGCGAAAAGCACGACACTCGTCCGCCGCGGCGCTGGGAGATGGAGCGAGTCCAGACGACGTGCTCCTACTGCGGTGTTGGCTGTCAGCTGGATCTGTGGGTTCACGACGGACGGATCGTCAACGTGACCGGCTCGAACGCAGTGCCGAACTTCGGCTCTACGTGTGTCAAGGGACGTTTCGGCCATACCTATATCCAGAAAGACGATCGCCTCACACAGCCGCTGATCCGTCGCGGCGGCGAGCTCGTTCCCGCGACGTGGGACGAGGCGCTCGACGTAGTCGCGGATCGCTTGAAGACGATTGTGGCCGAGCACGGCGCCGACGCGATCGCCGGGCTCTCCTCCGCCACCTGTACCAACGAGGAGAACTACCTCTTCCAAAAGCTGATGCGCGCCTGCATCGGGACGAACAACGTCGATCACTGCGCCCGGCTGTGCCACGCCTCGACCGTAGCCGGGCTGGCAGCGGCCTTTGGCTCCGGGGCGATGACGAATTCGATCGCCGAGATCGAATACGCGGACTGCATCCTCGTCACCGGCTCGAACACGACCGAGACGCATCCGGTGATCGCGAACTTGATCAAGCGCGCCGTCCGCTATGGCGGTGCGAAGCTGATCGTCGTCGACCCTCGTCGGATCGATCTCGTCAAGCACGCCAGCCTGTGGCTGAGACAGCGTAACGGGACCGACGTCGCATGGATCAATGGGATGATGAACGTCATTCTCGCCGAGGGTCTTCACGACAAGGCATTCATCGGCGAGCGGACGGAGGGGTTCGAGGACCTGCGAGCCATTGTGGAGGGCTTCTCTGCGGCGCGTGCGGGTGAGATCAGCGGTGTTCCGGTCGAGCAGCTTGTGGAAGCCGCACGGATGTACGCCATGGCCGACAAGGCGGCGATTGTGTACGCCATGGGAATCACCCAGCATACGCATGGGACTGACAATGTTCTTTCGCTCGCCAACCTGGCGATGTTGACCGGGAGCATCGGGAAGGCGTCTTCGGGAGTCAATCCGCTTCGCGGGCAGAACAACGTCCAAGGAGCGTGCGACCTCGGTGCGCTTCCCAACGTCTGCCCCGGCTACCAGAAGGTCGGCGATATGGCCGTGCAGGCCAGATTCGAAGAGGCATGGGGCAGACCGCTTCCGCCGGACGTTGGACTGACTGTCGTCGAGATGATGCACGCGGCCGCCGACGGGAAGGTCAAGGGAATGCTGATCATGGGCGAGAATCCGATGATCTCCGACCCGAACCTAAACCATGTCGAAGAGGCGCTCGGGGCCCTCGACTTCCTCGTCGTGCAGGACATCTTCCTGACCGAGACGGCGCAGCTGGCGGATGTCGTCCTTCCCGCGGCGTCCTTCGCCGAGACAAACGGAACCTTCACCAACACGGAGCGGCGGGTTCTCCTCGTCAACAAGGCGGTCGAGCCGCCGGGCGAGGCGAGGCCCGACTGGCGGATCCTGTGTGACTTGTCGACCCGGATGGGGTATCCGATGCAGTACCCGAACACTGCGGCAATCATGGACGAGATCGCCGGCGTCAGCCCGATCTACGGAGGCATCCGCCACGACAGGCTCGCGGAGCGGGGGCTGCAGTGGCCCTGCCCGACCGACGACCACACCGGGACGGTCTTCCTCCACGAGGGGAGATTCAGTCGCGGACTCGGGAGATTCCACGTGGTCGAGTACACGCCGTCGGCCGAGCTCCCTGACGACGAGTACCCGTTCGTCCTGTCGACGGGCCGGATCCTGCCGCACTTCCACACCGGGTCGATGAGCCGGCGGTCCGGCGCGCTCAACGCCTACGTCAGCGAAGCCTACGCCGAGATCCATCCGGCCGACCTGGAACGGATCGGGGTCGCGCCAGGGGAGAAGGTTCGAGTCGTCACCCGACGCGGCGAGATCGTGACCTCGGCGCTTGCCACCGAGCGGGTCGAAGAGGGCTCGATCTTCATTCCGTTCCACTTCGCCGAGGCGGCGGCGAATCGATTGACGAACGACGCCCTCGATCCGAAGGCCAAGATCCCCGAGCTGAAGGTCGCTGCCTGCCGGCTTGAGAAGGTCGACTAACGTCACAAGCTCTCTGTGTCCTCTCCGGTTAGGATTGCTGTCATGGGCAAGACGGGGCGGGTCCCAATCAAGCGGATGCGGTCGGGGGACGTTGCGTCGGCCGACGACACGCTCGTCGTCGAGCAGGATGTCGCCATCACGCTTGGGGGCGAGACGCTCTTGCGGACGACGTGCTCACCCGGGGATCTCAGCGAGTGGGTGATCGGCTACCTCTTCTCCGAGGGGCTGATCTTGGATCCTGAGGACGTCGACAGGGTACACAGTCAGGGCAGCGTCTTCTGCGTCGACCTTGTTCGCCACGTCCAGATTGAGCCTCCGGTCCCCACGATGAGCGACTTGGTGCTCGGTGCCGATCGACTCCTGGAGGCCGCGGAGGAGATCGCCGGACGAGCCGAGGTGTTCGGGAAGACCGGCGGAACCCACGTGATGGCAATCGCCGACCGAGCGCAGGTTCTGGCGTCGGTGGAAGACATCAGCCGGACGTGCGCTCTGGAGAAGGTGATCGGAGAAGCGCTGCTGCTCGGCGTTGACTTCGGACAATCGTTCGCCTTCCTCTCATCGCGTGTTCCGTCGCGCATGATCGCCAAGCTCGCGCGCTGCGGGGTACCGATTGTTGCCGCCGTGTCGGCTCCGACGATTGACGCCGTTCGACTTGCCGAGCAATTGAACATCTGTCTCTGCGGCTTCGTGCGGGATGAACGACTCAACGTCTACACCCACGGTTGGAGGATCGGACTGTGACTCGCGAGCCGGCGACGCTGATCATCCTTGCCGGCGGCGAGTCGAAGCGGATGGGATTTCCCAAGCACGAACTCACGATCCAAGGCCGAGGCGTACTCTCACATCTTCACGCGCGGCTCGGCAGCCTGTTCTTCGAGACGATCGTCGTCGGCTGCGACGTTTCGTCGGTTCCCGACGGCGTTCGCGTTACGGAGGACCGCTACTGCGGGCGGGGTGCCTTCATCGGCATCCACGGAGGACTGACGGCCTCGCGGACCGGCCTCACCTTCATCGTCGCCTGCGACATGCCTCACGTCGAGCCGAAGCTGGTCGAGCACTTGCTGAGCCAAGCGAGTGCCGCTGACGTTGTCGTTCCCATCGCCCGAGGTTTCTACGAGCCGCTCTGCGCCGCGTATCGAACGACGTGCATTGGGCCGATCGAGAAGCTGATTGAGAACGGCGTGCTGAAGATCGCGGCGCTCTACCCTCTCATGCGGGTCCGGGAAGTGCCTGAAGAGGCGCTGCTTCGGTTCGATCCAGGCTTGCGTTCCATCGTGAACCTGAATACTCCGATCGGAGTTGAGTCGGGCGGCTAGATCTCTTCGAGGATTCCCGCCTCTGAATGCTGCGATTGCAG
>Ga0075123_10000568_pt1 | contig 19109 bp, 11 predicted proteins | sample AntAceMetag02UKX_FD_69808 | JGI IMG/M metagenome (GOLD analysis project Ga0075123, IMG submission 69808) | Saline lake microbial communities from Ace Lake, Antarctica - Antarctic Ace Lake Metagenome 02UKX | ecosystem: Environmental > Aquatic > Non-marine Saline and Alkaline > Saline | place... | reverse complement strand
CCGGAATGTTATTGAACCGGAACCGCCCCCTGCGATCGCTCTTGACACCCAGCAAATCCAGTGGAGAAATCCCCGGCAGCCATTCCTTTCTCTCTCCCTTTTCCTTCAGCAGATTAGCGCGAACATCCGCCCTCGCAATCGGTTTTCCAGATTCATCCACGATAACACCGGCAAGCTTCTCCCCCTTACCCAGTTCGATAGTGACTTCCAAGTCCTCATCCATCTCCCAATTCGTCCATCCCAAAGCCAGCCCATTCTTTGCTGCCACAACATGGCCGAACATCATGCGATCACCTTTAGACTTTGGCTCCACGCCGAGAACAAACCTCCCATCCCTCCTTGTCTTCACTTGCTCCATATCGAGCACTTCAATTTTCCCAGCCAAGCCGTCCGAAACCGTCTTGTAAGCTGTCACCACGGCCCCTTTTATGAGATTACCATCAGCATCAACAATCGCACCCGTACACGCGACGAGCGAGGAATCTACAGTTTGTGCCGGCCGAGTCTGCGCAAATGATATCGCCGTCACAACCGCAATGGTGACAATGCTCACCCCCAGGGCCCACAACAGACCTGTTTTGGGATCGGCGCACTTATCCTGAAGTATCCTGCGAACTCGCCCACCCAATCCTCTCTTGTTGCTGACCACCGAAGGTGCGAAGGCAATCTGTCGCTGAGGTATCAGATCGAGCAGAGATTGAGCATAGTCCGTAGTGCGTCGCCCGCACGCAACAACCCAGTCGTCGCACGCCTGCTCACTCAGCGCCGCTAATCGTTTCTTCGCCCACCACAAAAGCGGATGCCAGGGCAGCAGGCAAACTGCCAACTCCGACACAAAAGTCGTAACATGATCGCGCCGCTTCCAGTGCGCCAATTCATGACAAAGCACGCTCACCCAGTCGAGACGACTGCGCGAGTTGGGGCCGCTCGGCACCAACAAAACAGGCCCTTTGCCCCAGCACCATATAACCGGACTGCAGACGGACTTGCTGCCAAAGATAAGCACGGTGCTTTCGATGGCAAGTCTTTGCTTAGCTGTGAGCACAGCCTTTCGCAGCTTCTCAGAGTGTACAGGCTCCGCATGAGCCAACAGACGAACACCAAGCAGAAACGTCACAACTAACCTGGCCGTAAGAACCAGGGCCACCGCTGCCCAACCCCAAAAGACAATTCGCCCCCAGCCGACATCGGCATTTTCGGACTGAGCCGCAACAACCGCTGCCGAATATTGTTCAAGAGGATACTCTTCGATAAAGCCCGGCACAACCTCGATACTATCGACGAACACACTTTCCGCCCGTTCGGAATATTCAATCGGTTCCGCTTCCAGTCCAATTGCCGGCTGATCAGCCACGAACACGCCCCATTCGAAGCGCTCCACTACCACACTCATCACCGGCACAATCACAGCAGCCGCTATTGCTAAAAACAATGCGCGATGGGCCCGGGAAGAACGGTGTCTCAGCAAAAAGCTCACAACCAGTCCCGCAGCTATGCACACGCTGCTCTGCCAGAGGCAACTGAGCAGAAGGGCGTTTTCAGAGAAAAGTTCGCTTGTCATTTCTTCCCCTCCTTCCGTTTCTTGTCGATCATCTTCCTTAGTTCGCCAAGCTCTTTGTCACTGAGCTTGCTCTCTCGCATCAGGTGCTGGAACATCAAAACAGAATCCCCGTCGAAAATCCTATCAACAAACGTGCGCACCGACTTTGCACCTGCCTCTTCACGCGTCCGCGTAGGATAGTAAATGTAGACCTTGCCTTCGCTCCGATGTTTCAGCCACCCGGCTTTCTCCAGTTTTTGCATAGCGGTAAGAATCGTCGTATAAGCCGGCATCTTCTTTTGCCCGAGCTTGTCGCGCACCTGGTGAACACTTGCTTCGCCACGCTGCCAGACAATCTCAATTACCGCACGCTGCAGCCTGCCCAAATCATCCAATGACTTGCGAGCCATAAGCGAACCTCCTGACTTGAAAAACAGTCTCGTTTGAAACTACGCTTATACAAAGTACTACGCACTATAGTAGTTGTCAACCGAAAAAGAAAATTTTACACTTTTTTTAAATTCTGCTTTTGGCGCCAAAAACGAAGAAAAAAAGCCCCCACACTTGTGCAGAGGCTGAAACTCGAATGGTGATTTGTCGATTATTCGCTTTGTTTCTGCTTGGCGTTGGCTGCCACGATCTGCTGCTGGACGTTCGGCGGCACCGGCTCGTAGTGGCTCAGTGACATAGAATAGCTTCCCCGACCGCCCGTGACGCTTTTCAACTGGCTGTTATACTGTGCGACCTCCGCCAGAGGTACTTCCGCCTTAATAACAACCATATTACCCGGAAGCATGTCCTGTCCCAGTACGCGCCCGCGTTTTGAAGCCAAATCGCCGGTGATGTCGCCCATGTTGTCGGCCGGGATTGTGATTTCCATATTGACTATCGGTTCGAGCAACGACGCCTTCGCCTTTTGAAGAGCGTCGATAAATGCCCCTTTGCCCGCGGCGCGGAATGCGACTTCCTTCGAATCGACCGGATGATACTTTCCGTCATAGACCGAGACTTTTATGTCCTGCATGGGAAAGCCTGCAATTGCACCGCTTTGCATCACATCGTTGATGCCCTTTACGATTGCAGGCTCGAACTGCCCCGGAATCGAGCCGCCGAAAATATCCCAACTGAACTCCAGCGACGGGTCCGAATCACGCTCTGCAGGCTCGACACGAAGGTAAACTTCGCCGAATTGTCCCGCGCCGCCGGTCTGTTTCTTATGACGGTAATGTCCCTCGCCCTTGCCCGTAATCGTCTCACGGTAGGGGATCTTAGGTTGTTTTGTGTTTACACTCAGCTTGAAACGCTTTTCCATTTTCTCTAAAATTATTCGCAAATGCAGGTCGCCCAGGCCGTTGGCCACCAACTCCTTCGTCTGAAGGTCGCGCGTGACCTTAAAGCATGGGTCCTCCTCGCACAGTCTCTCGAGAGCCGTACCGATTTTCTGCTCGTCGCCTCTTGCCGCAGGCTCGAGCGCCAGGGCGAACATCGGTTCCGGAATGGGCGGGATATCGAATTTGCCGCTCATTTTGCCGTCATGCACGAGATCGCCGAATTTGAGTTCTTCAATCTTGGCTAAGGTTATGATGTCACCGGCTATACCGGCGTCGGTTTCCTCGTTCTCGCCGCCTTGCGGTTTGAGGATGTGCCCCGGCCGAATACCTTTTTTATCATTGTTGCGTATCATACCAGTATCCGATTTGATCGTGCCGCTGAAGATACGTATCGCAGAATACTTCATGTTCGAGCGAGGATCGAGCCCGATTCTAAACACCAACCCGGCCAACGGGCCAGACGGATCCGGTGACAACTCCGTCGATTCTTCACCGTCTCTCAGTTGCGCCGGTTTGGCTTCCGCCGGAGAGGGTGTATACTTTGCGATTATATCCAGCAGTTCCGTTATGCCGCCTTCTTTGCGGGCGTTGGTAAAGACTATCGGAATAAGTGTTCCTGTCGCCAGCGCCTTGACACACACCGAAGCTATTTGCTCGGACAAAATCTCCTCGCCGCCGAGATAGCTTTCCATTAACTCGTCGTCGGCCTCGATCGCGCTTTCGATCAGTTCCGTATGGGCCGTAGCGACGTCCATCAAAGGTGAATCACCGCTTTCATTCTCTACGCAGTCGATGACCGATTCCTTGTCGGCACCGGGCAGGTTCGCGCAGCGGCATTGCGAGCCGAAACTCTCATGTATGTTGTTAAGCAGCTCTTTGAGGTCGATATTGTCGGCATCGATTTTGTTGATAACAATCATCCGAGGCATCTCTCTCTGCGTGGCCAGTTCAAACAGCTTCCTCGTGTTTGTTTCAATGCCCGCCGCGGCGTTGATTACAATTATTGCCGTCTCAGCAGCCGGAACCGCTGCTATCGCAGGACCCAGAAACTCAGGCGAGCCGGGCGTATCGATGATGTTAATCAGTTTACCGGCGTGTTCGGCATGCACCACCGCCGATTGTATCGAATGCTGATGTTCCTTTTCCTCGTCGTAATAGTCGCAGGTGCTGGTCTTATCGTCCACACTGCCGAGGCGGTTTGTTGCGCCGCTCTTGTGCAGGATGGCCTCGACAAGCGATGTCTTACCGCTTCCGCCATGTCCCAGCAGGATAATGTTACGAATATCGTTAGTACCGGCCACTTTCGAACCTCCAGTTAAAAATTGTTTCTGATTTCTCAGTTAAAGCAGCTTCAAAACCGATTATTATACCCTAAACCGTGCAAAAAGAACAAGGTTTTTTTCCCGCATTTCTGTCGCAGGATACTTTTGCCCCTCTGGAGGGCTCCTGACATTCGCCCCCGATGGCGTACCGACCTCGGACTCTTGCTTTATTGGCCGAAAACAGCTATAATGTTCCTATCCAGACGGCCCCCGAAGCCCGGCTCGCCGTTCGGAGTTCTACCGGAATACCAGGGTGCTTATATACTGCCATAATGGCTTGTGGTTAAAGAGATTACCGTTTTTGTGAGGAGAGTGTTCGATGGATAGGAAATCGGCGTTTTTAGTCTGTTCCATATCGTTGTTTGCACTGGGCAACGTTGCTTTGGGTGCTATTCTACAGTGCGATGCCGGAACCGGGGCGCTTCAGTCCGGCTGGACACAGGTAGTCGCAGGTCTTAACACAAATGTGGCCGGCAGTGGTATCGATGTAACCCTCGCCACGGGCGACCAATTTGCAATCGCGCATCGCAACATGGGCGGCAGCGGGCCTTTGGCGGCAGTGGAAGAGGATTTGTATTTTGCCGATGGTGAGACAGCCAGCCCGGGCTCCGATTTCATTCTCACACTTGGCAATCTGCCTGGCGGAAGATATCTCGTGAAAAGCTATCACAACCGATCGAATGAATCGGCGACTACTATACCGGGCGTAACGGTAACCGGCGCTGCAGATGTCGTTACGCCGGCAACCATCGTTCAGGACCATCCTATTATGGACAATCCCGCCGAGATCCTCTTTACCGCCAATGGCACGGACGATGTCGTTATCAGGTATCAGGGCCCCGACGGAGGCTGTCCCGGATGTCAGGCATTCTTCAACGGATTCGAACTTGAGACGGCCGGAGCTACTGTACAATTTGAGTCAGCGTCCTCCGGTGCTCTCGAAAGCGTAAGTCCTGCCGCCCTTATTGTGAATCTGTCGGAAACTCTTTCAGAGACCGTTACCGTGAACTATGCAGTCAGTGATGGCACGGCAGATAACGTTGTGGACTATACCGTGCTCGGAACCGGCACTCTCACTTTCGACCCATTTGACACAGCCGAGACGATAAGCATCACTATCGTCAACGACGGTGAGGATGAGGAGAATGAAACGATAATAATTGAGTTGTCGAACCCCAGCGGTGTTGAGTTGGGCGGCATAATAGAACACACATACACGATTATCGATCCCAGACCCGATGTCCGGTTCAGCGCACAAGCCAGCAGTGGTTCTGAAGATGTCACACCTGCAACCATTGCAGTCACACTGTCACATACATGGCCTGAGACGGTGACTGTAGATTACGAAGTTACAGATGGCGCCGCTACCGGCGGCGGCGAAGATTACACACTGGCCGACGGCACACTCATCTTCGACCCCTGCGAGACCGCCAAGAGCATAAGCATTACGATTGTTGATGATCCGTGTGAAGAAGGCCCCGAGACCATCGAACTGATACTCTCAGAGCCCAACAACGCGAAACTTGGAAATCCCGCCAACCATACATTTACGATTAACGACGACGAACTGGCTCCCTCTTTCACCAACTCGCTCGGAATGAAATTCATTTTGATTATGCCCGATACCTTTCAGATGGGAAGTGAAGACGGCGAATGGGACGAGCAGCCCGTTCACAACGTAACCATAAGTCAACCGTTCTACGTTCAGGAAGTTGAGACCACGGGCGACGAGTACGGCGTATTCGATTCCAACTATTCCGGCACCGACGCCGTTACGGGAATGAGTTGGCATGACGCCAATTCATTCGCCGATTGGCTTAGTCAGCAGGAAGGCATGTCCTATCGGCTACCTACAGAGGCCGAATGGGAATTCGTCTGCCGCGCCGGTACGACCACCCATTACTCTTCAGGCGGCGCCCCGCCTCCGGCGGGTACGGCAAATGCATGGGGCGTCAAGAATATGCACAATGCACCACGCGAATGGGTCCGCGATTGGTACGGTGAATACTCACGCCAAAATCAGACTGATCCTGTGGGGTCCGAGCAGGGACTCGCCCGTGTGATTCGTGGCGGCGGGCTCGATGAGGATACGTCCTACTACATGCGTTCGGCCAACCGTGCCGGCATTGGACCCGGATTTGGAGGAGGCGACCATTATGTAGGAATTAGACTTGTTGTGGGCGAATTGCCGGCAACCGCCCCTGAACCTTACGAGGCGCCGTTTGCAAGACAAGCGATAAAAGAAAACGCCGCGCAGGTGACGCAGGACCCCAACCCGGGTACCCCTTACTTCAACCAGCGACCGCTGCTGCCGATTCCCCCTGATAATGCCTCGCGTGATGTAATTGACGCAGCCGGTCTGCACCCGTCATTCAGGGGACACAACCACAGCCCCGCCCTTGAAGTCTGCCCCAACGGCGATGTGCTTATGATTACCTATACCTCGTACAGCGAGTACGAACCCGGCGTTTCCCTGATGGCCACACGCCTGCGATTCGGAGCCTTGGACTGGGATATGCCAACGCCGATGTTCGATTTCCCCGGAGTCAACGACCACGCACCCATGCTTTGGACCGACAATGGAACGCTGCATTTCTTCTGGGGTTGTCCCCGCCTTGACGGAGGTGGCCCGTATCCGTTCCAATGGATGTCGTCGACAGACAACGGCGCCACCTGGGACGAAGTAAAATTCCCTGAATTCATCGGTTCGATCGGCGGCCACTCGCGACAGCCGATTAACACCGCGCTTCGTGACGGCAATACCATTTATGTCTCCAGCGACGCAGACGGTGGCGAATCGGTATTGTGGAAAAGCGATAACAACGGCCTCACATGGTACGACCCCGGAGGAAGAACCGGCGGACGCCACACAACCTTCGTATTCTTAAATAACGGTGACATACTCGGAATGGGTGGAAAGAACACAGACATCAACGGCTATATGCCAAAATCAATTTCCAGTGACGGCGCCCAGTCTTGGACCGTCAGCAGTACCCCTTTCAGTTGGCTCGGCAGTAACCAGAGACCTTGCATTGTCAGGCTGGCCAGCGGCAGGCTGTTCTTCTGCAGCGACTATCAGCACAGCTTCGATTGTGACCAGCCCGCCGGCTTTACCGACTACGGCTCATTGGTTGCGCTGTCCGATGATGAGGGCCAGACCTGGACCGTCAAGAAACTTACTACGGCTCTGGAACACGAGTGCACATGCTGGCCTTGTAGCAGCGCAACGCTCGGATACTCCGCAGCCCGCCAGGCGCCCAACGGAGTAATCCACGTGATAAGCACAATGAATCATCCATGCCAGCATTTCGAAATGAATGAGGCCTGGATTCTTGCCCCCGCCGCCCCGGCCGTACCACCTGCCGACCCCGGCACTTCCGGCTCGGTCAGTCAATATCAGGAGGACTATCCCGGCGGCGCGACCAAGGTGACATTCGGCGCCAAGACCTGTACAGACGGTCGATACCTTCTGCACGGCGTCGAAAAATGGTACTATGAAGGCGGCGAAAAACAATACGAAGTTACGTACTACAACGGCCAAAAAGTCGGAACCGAAACCTACTGGGACCCCGACGGCCTCAAGGAATGGGGCTGGGACCATAATGAACCTGACGACAGCAGTCTCTGGACCCAATACTGGCCCAACGGACTAAAAGGCGTCGAATCGAGCTGGCGCTACGGCGGAATGCTTGCAAACGGCAACGCCTATCATTGGAGTCTGTGTGGACAACCCGAACAGGCACACACCTTTACCGACGGCTCTTATGACGGCACGACGGTTCTTCCCGAACCACAGACGACCATCACTGCTGATCTCACAGGAGATTGCTCGGTGGACGCTAATGACCTGAAAGTCCTTTCCGATGACTGGCTAAAGACCGGATACTACGTCCCTACAGTTGAGCCGAACGACGCCGAACTGATACTGCATTATGATTTCAACGAGACCAGCGGCACTACACTGGCCGACAGCAGCGGCAATTCGCATACCGGAACATTTTTCACCGACGTATATCAGACTCCCGCAGAGATTAGCGGCCGTATGGATCCCGGCAGAAAAGGCAATTCGTTCCACTTCTCGGCCCGCATAGTTACAGCAGGTATCTCGATTCCCTACAACTTCTTTTCGCTGCATGACTTGACGCAGGAGATAACGATTTCCTGCTGGATCAAAAACTCTCATCCCGAAGAGGAACCCGACAGCGGTGCATTCATGTGGGAGTTCAGAGAATGGGACGGCTTCTCAACCGTCGGAGGTCCCCGTGTTCTGGCGGTCGAGACAACCGGCAGGAACGCCAACTTTACGTTCCATGACGACACCGAAAGCGCCTCATACGCCCTCGACTGGTCGGACCACACCGAATGGACACACTACGCATTCGTAAGGGATGCCGCCAATCTGAAAATCTATGTCGATGGCTATCTGCAATCGCAAGCCAATTCCAGCGGAAATACCATGGCCGATCCTGTCCTGCTCTACGTCGGCGTATCCGCCGATAGGGCCCCCGGCAATACCAGCGGCCTGCATGACGGATTCACCGGTAACATGGACGATTTCAAAATCTACGAGTATGCCCTCGCCGACGATGAGATTTTATACATGGCCAACGACGGTGATGCGTATGTCCCCCTCGATTCGCTGGCCAACTTGTTCGACGACGATATAATCAACGCAAAAGACTTTGCAATTATGGCTTCCCAATGGCTCGATAGCTTGCAATAAACAAACCGGCAAGTAGGAGAATATTATACGCAAAAAACTGTTCTCTTTTATCGTTCTTATTTCCCTGATGGACGTGGCCGCTGGAACACAGGGCGCAATCACAGTAAACAGCGAGGACGCCGGAATCGACTTCAGGGATTATAACATCCTCACCGATAGCTGGCTCGATGAGCAAATCTGGCTCTGATCCCAAAAGCCAAACGTTGCGCGAATAGCCAAAAAAGGCGCCGAAATACATATTTTTTTTTCATCAGCCTTGAACGGTGGCAAAGCCCTTTTTATTGGACATTCAAATTCCAGACCAAATACACCCACTTTGGTCGTCCCTATATTGTGGCCCCTGCCAAATTGATACCGGTATATAGTAGTTCTCGTTATAGGGCCTTTGGCGGTTGGTGATGCAATGGTTAAAGAAAAGAACGTCCTCCTGCCGATATTGCGATAAGTTTAACAGGGGGTCGGCAGGTTTTAAGGATTACGTAATGAGCAAAAGGGAATTGATAGACTGCATTCGCCAGATCAACACAAGCGCCAAAGCCGAATTTCTTGCCGTCTTCTCCGAAGATGACCTCGGCGCATATCTCGAACACCTGATGGAACTGGACCTGAAAGAGTTGGCCGTCTGCTGCTGATTTCACCACTCGCAGTTGGTTGCTCGGCCGTCAGTCGAATACGCTTGACCGGGCCGTGCTACTTAACCAGAAATCCCTCATAATCATTAAAGCCTGCAGACACTTGCGAATCACCAGGCCGCACGCCTGTAATGATTGTGTCCTCACCGGATTTGATTGCGTAAAGCACGTAAAAAAGCTCAATCTCTGATGCCGCCTGGGGTAGCCAGACGGTATCCGGAAATGGCTTGGCGACAGTGTCGTCCCCGGCTATAACAAGCCCGCCGTTTATTTCCTCAGAGGTGAGCGAACTGTAATCAACTTCATAAACATCCTCACCGCCTATTTTGCCAAGAGCCACAACACCCGCACTGTGGTGAACCCTGCCCGAAAGGTCGGTCAACACCGGCAACTGCTCGCCGCTTATAGCAGAGCCGCCGGTAACCTCGCATTTTAGAGAGAGCCATTTGTAACCTTCGAGAGGCTTTAGCATTTCAGTGAGGCTCTTAAAATCTTCTTCCTCTTCTTTTTTCCTGCGCCTGCGCCGACCCGGTCTGCGTACCGGTTCCGGCTCCGGTTTCTTGAGCGGTTCCACTATCACAATCGCCGCCCGGACAAAAGTTATTTTGTCGTCGTCAAACTGAGCCGGCGAGATACTGCGGTTGTCTTCACAACGTTTCCAGTGATTTGGATCACGTATTTCAAGTTTAATGCCGCCGATAAAATCACTTAGCCCGGCCAACTCGACGCCGGAGACTTTGCCCGAAACGCCCCCCTTGACTTTCGCCGTCTTCGTTGCGCATTTGGAAGCCGGAATAAATGACAGCGCCGTGGGAGCTTCAAACTCTTTGCCGGGCTGCGGAATCTGAACAATATTGTTTTGTTTGAATTCAAGGAGCACAGGGACCGAATCCTGAGGCACATGAAAAGCAAAGTCAAGCCAGCGAACTTTGCTCTTGCCGGGGTAATCCTTGTTGGTTATCTTCATCTCGTCGCTGAGACCCTTCTCTTGCAACTGGGTCGCAGTCGTCAAATATCCTATCGGGTAAACGTTTTGTGCTTTACCGGACATCGCCCCTTTGTCGCCGCCCTTTTCTTTACAGATCAGTCGCACTTGCGAAAGTGTAAACCTGCCCGCTTCTTTGACCGAGCTTTTGTTTATTCCGAATCTTACGATTGTCAGTTCACAGCCGGTCTTTTGCGCCGGTGCTCTTCCGTCCGAACTCGTAAGCTCCTGGGGCGCGGGCCAGAATGCGACCATCTTATCTTTCTTGGACGGCATCACTATTGCATCCGAAGTTGTGACAAGTGAGATATTCTCGGCAACGTTGCCTAATCGGTTCAGAGCAAGCTGGTCTAAAAAATCAGGATGCAGAGTGGCAAAACTTTGCTTGCCGCTGAAGCTGCCGTTGCTCAACATACCGAACCACCCCGTCGCGTAACCGTCGACATTGAGCAATACCGTCACAGGTTTTTCAACGTCGGGTCTGCTCTCGTCAAAACGCGGATAAGGCCACTCATTTGCCAGCGGCGACATTGCAGCCGTCGTCAGCAGAAGTCCGGAAACAGTAAGCCCTAAAAAAATCCCGCAGACAACACGCCCGATCATCTCCGGCAGCGCGCCCAAATCGACAGCTTTTTTAGTGAACTGCCCGACCACCGTTTGCATGATGGCGAAAGCAAGAACAAAAAGAAGCACAAACGACAAGGGCTGAGCCCACGGGACAAGACCGGGGTACTTGCTGTTGCCGGCTTTGCTGATAAAAATGCCGGAAACAAGTTCGAAATAACCGAAGGCCACTACGCTGGCGCAAATAGCGATAATCAATATGGCAAATGATTTCACAAGCGTACCCTTGAAGTACTGATAAGCGGCACAACCTGCAATGATCAACAATACGATTAAACTGCCCATTAACAAAGTCTCCGATATTTTGTCGCTCTTGGCCGCGGTTTATTGACCGCCGTTCTTCTGTTTCTTGTTCTGACCCTGTTCCGGTGCTGATTGCCTCTTGGCTTTTGACAGCACCTTGACCATTTCATTTACCGCCGTAGTCCCGCCGATGACCTTTCTCAGGGCCTGCTCCTGCAGATAAAGCATCTTCGCACTCCTGAACAGCGCTCGGATTTCAGAAAAAGATTTGGCCTTCCTTACAGCCGCTCTGAGCTTGTCATCTATCATCACCATCTCGAACACGCCCGTTCTCCCGAGAAATCCGATCCCCTGGCAGTTTTCACAGGTCACAGGTTTGCCGTGTTTGTCATACTGCACTTTACCCGCGCGGTAGAGAACTTTCGCTTTTTCAGCTGGAATCCCGAATTTCTTCAGAAGTCCCGGATCCGGTGCATACGCCTGCTTGCATTCTTCGCAGAGTTTTCGCACTAACCGCTGATTGCCGATGCCGATAAGTGCCTCGGTGGCAAGATTCCTGTCGCCAACCATTTTCACCCACTTCTCGAAAGCCTGGACTACATTCTCGGCTGGAAGTGCAAGATATACGAGCAGGCCGTCTTTGGCGGCATCACAAATGATCTTCGCGCTCGCGCTGTCTTCACAGTCGGCGATACCAATTATGTCCGGACCCATTCTTATAATTTGCTGCAGTTTTTTTGGGTAAGTAGTCGTGCCGCTGTCACTGAGGGAAAAGATGTTCTGTGTGATATTCGGCAGTTCCGTATCTGGATGTCGCTCGAACGTGTTAATACTGTTGACAAACGCGTCATGGTTCCTAAGCAGTGCATACAGGGTGGTTGTCACACCCGCCTTCGAAGGTCCCGTGACAATAAACAGCCCTTGTTCTGTCTCGCGAATACTGTTTAACTGATCTTGTTGAGCAGGCGTCAGACCGATTTCGCCGACTTGGGTTATGTCGTGCTTCATGATCTGTTTGATTCTGATCTGCTCGCCGGCCGTCGAGCCCGCCGTGGCCACTTCCCACTCTGTGTTGTCGTGACCCTGACGAGTCCTGAACTTTCCTTTCTGAGGCTTGCGTTTTTCATTGAGATCCAGATCTGCCAGATGTTTAACAAAGTGAATAAAATATTCCACTTGCTCTTTTGCAAGGGACGGTTGTTTGACAACCGCTCCGTCGATGCCGTAAACAACCTTGTATTCCTGGGGAGTCGGCGAGAAGACGATATCCGCCGCTCTTCGCCATGTCGCATCCGCAAAGATGTCATGGGCCGCACGGTAACCGTAGAAATCCGGCGTCTTGGCTTCAGGCAGGGGAATCTCGTTTTTGTTGGCGCTTATGAAAGCAAAGCCTTCCGGATCCTCGACATCCTTTGACTTGTTCGCGAACAGGCCTTTGATGTGTTCCGCCGTCAGGATGCGATCGTGTTCCATCACTCTTGAATTGCGATGCGACACATAAATCAGAGATGCCGTCCCCGTTGCAATCAGATAGAACAACATCCCGATAATAAAAAGAGGCAGCGCCAGCCAGATTATCGTAGACGCCGCCGCCGCGCCGAAAACAATACCTGTCCACATGACGACTTTCGTGTCGATAGCCTTTGTATCCTGATATACCCAGGTAATCAGCGGGATCGCCGGAAAGAATAAGACCAAAAACACAACGAGCTTAACGATGGAAATATAATCGCCGTACTCGATAGAAGCCAATACTATATCTGGCATAGAATGCTCCGAAAAAATTCAACAAAACCTACAAAATACCGCCGGATGAAGTCGTGATGCCTTTCAATGCCATCTTAAGCTCCTCCAGGTTCGGCGCATGATGATAAGCAACCTTCGGCTCGATGCTCCCGTCCTTTATCAATTCACACAGGCTGTATGTGAAATCCTGCATCCCCTCCCCAAGGCAGCTTTTAATTACGCTGGGCAAATCTCCTTCACGCGACTCGGAAATCAACTTCTTCACAGACGGGTTTGCAATCAGAATCTCGATAGCAGGCATTCTGTCGATTCCTTCCTTGATGCTCGGCAGCAGCAACTGGCTTATGATCGACTTCAAGGTAAGGCTGAGCGTCTGCCGCACCAGCGCTCTCTCGTTCTGCGGAAAAAGGTCCAGAAGTCGCGCCACAGACTGAGATGCGTTGGCCGAGTGCATTGTCCCGAAAACAAGGTGCCCTGTTTCCGCCGCCCGCATTGCTGCCGTAACGGTTTCAGCGTCACGCATTTCACCGATCAGCACCACATCCGGATCCTGCCGCATCATGAACCGCAGCGCTTCTTCATAATCCTTCACATCGATTCCGATTGCCCTTTGCGATACGATCGCCTTGGCATCCGAATAAAGATACTCGATAGGGTCTTCGATTGTGACTATATGGCAGGAGCGGCGTCGGTTTATGAAGTCTATCATCGAGGCGATTGTTGTGCTCTTGCCGCACCCGGTTGGGCCGACCACAAGGATAAGACCCTGATTGTCATCGGCTATTCTTTGCACAATCTCCGGAAGATGCAGGCTCTCAAACGGCGGAATTGACGAACTGACCCGCCTGGCCGCAAGGCTGATAGCGCCCCGCTGGCGAAATATGTTTATGCGGAACCGGTCAGAGTGTTCCAACTCATAGGCGAAGTCCAGTGTCCCATGTTCAAGGAAGTACTCTTTCTGGGTGGCCGAGAGTATCTCAAAGACCAACTCTTCAATTCTCTCCTCGGTCATCACTCCGCCCGTAGTATTTTTCAGCGCTCCGAACATCCGCAGTTTCGGTGGTTGACCGACTTTGAGGTGCAGATCGCTGGCCTCAGCCTTGGCCGCCGCTTTGAAATACTTGTCCAGCGCCGGGGCTTGATTAGGCTTCTTACGCGAGTCTATTGGCTGTCCTGGTGTCATAACTTCATCCAAATCCAATGCTTACAAAAAACGGTCTTCCCATACGGGCGATTCGTTACCTCAATTCCAGTTCAGGGTGTTGGCAATACCCCGAGCCCTATAAAAAAGACCCTCACATAAGCCTATTATAAAGATTTGCCGCCAATTGTCAAGCTTGATATTGCAGAAAGCGGCGATTTTTGCCCAAAAACCGTCCGCCGTCAACCCCACGAGGCAAGCCCTGCATCGGACCAAGCCGCTTGATCAATCATAATCGCTATAACCGTCAACCGTCCTATCCGATTTCCACCCGGTCTTTCTCGGCGATCTCGGTAACCTTGCAGTCGGTTGCGTAGGTCCGCTCCGGCAGCACAATCAGCACGTTCGCAACATCCGTATCGTACGCAAACGGAGCATGATGCCATACGCCCGGATTGAGCGAAACGAATGTTCCCTTCGGCACGCGGAAAATCTCAATGTCATCGAGCGGCGCCTCACCGCTGGCCGTAGCCGGGCCCACATGAATCAAAATGTCGCCGTCCAGAGGCAATACCCCTTCGCCCGTCCCATCGTGGTATTCGGTGACATCGACCACCATCGGACGCTTGCAAACACGGCAGACCGAAAACAAAGCCGTGGTATTGACGCCTAAGTTGAGCGGAACCATATCGCGGAAAAACTCAATCGGTTCTGCGCCTAACTTGTCTGTCTGCGGGTTTATCAGGTTGCCGAATGCGCCGTACCTCGAAAAACTTTCGAGACTCAACTCCTTAATCTGTTGTTTCCTCATTATAAACCTCCAAATATTATTAACGTACCTTCAATTTGTTTTACCTTCTACAATCCGTTATCAACTTCCGAAAATCATCGGCCTTCAACTCATCGAGACCGTCAACTATCATATCCGCCTGCTCCAGATCGCCGCGCTGCCTTGTGCTGGTCACAGCAACCACCGCCATCCCTGCCTCTTTGCCGGCTTGCACCCCCTGCACGGCGTCTTCTACCACCGCGCATTTACCCGGCGATAGTGACAACTTTTCCGCAGACTTGAGAAATGTATCCGGAGCGGGTTTGCCATTCGTGACATCTTCGCCCGTGACACATACTTCAATATAAGAGCCGATACTCATTTGTTCGAGCATAAAATCCAGGTTAGCCCGCGGCGTAGATGTCCCGATAGCCAGCGCAAAGCCGTTGTCCTTGAGATTGCCGACCAGGGTCTTGACCCCCTTCATCAACTCAAGCTTGTCCGCCATAAGCTCGCGATACCGACCTTCTTTCCACACTGACATTTCATCAATTTCGCCGACGGCCAATTCCCGCTGCGCCAGCATAGGCAGGATCTGATAATTCTGCATTCCGAACGTGCCGTAAAACAACTCGTCCGTCATAGCAAAGCCTTCTCGCTCGGCCAAAGCGTACCAAGCCTGCCGATGAAACTCCGAAGTATCAACCAAAACCCCGTCAAGATCAAAAATCACACCCATCCGATTATTAGTTGTCATCACCTGTTATTACCCCAGTTGAAAGTAGATTATGCTGCCAGAAGAAGCGCCAAACTCATATATATTGCGACGCTTATTGAATCGTTTGCGGTTGTCACTAACGGGCCCGAACTTATGGCCGGGTCGATGCCGACTCTCCGGAATAAAAACGGCAAAAACAAACCCAGCGTCGTCGCCACCATTATCGCCGAGAACATCGCCATCCCGAACGCGAACACAAGCTGTAAAGGCTTAACGGCTTCGGCAGGCGTCGTCTTCAAGTTGATCAGAACGCTGCAAGCCAAACCGCCCAATATTCCGCAACTCAGCGCCACCAAAAGCGCAATCCGCACTTCCCTCGTAAATACCTGGCTGAGTTTCAAAGCCGCTAAGTGTCCCGTCGCCAGGCCCGACACTACGATAGTCGATGTCTGCAAGCCCGCGTTGCCGCTGATGGCCGCTATCATCGGCACAAACGCCGCCGCGGCCACGTAAATCAGGTGATTATTGTGCTCGAAGAACATCATCACCAAAGCAGTCACGCCCGTGCCGATCAAACACGGCAGCAGCCACGTCATTCTCACCCGGGCAGCATGCACGACAGAAACGGTATCCTTCTCGTCGGGGTCGGTGCCGGCCATAGTGTACATATCTTCGGCCGCTTCCTCGTCGGCTACCTCGATAACACGGTCGGCCGTGATTCGTCCGACCAGTTTGCGGTCTTCATCGAGCACGGGCACCACGATCAGATCGTTGTCTCTGAACACATTGCGGACTCTTTCCTGGTCGTCTTCGGCCACGACGTAAATCGTATCCGTCTCGACTAATTCGCTTATTTTAGTGTTCTCGGACCGCGTCAGCAAAAGACGGATTCGAACATCGCCGACAAACTTGTCACCTTTATCGACGACAAAAACGGAAAAGAAGTCCTCGTCAATCTCTGACGCCCGTATCTTGTTCACCGCTTCGGCTACCGTTGCGTCCTTGGTGACGCTTATCACAGCCGGGTCCATAATCCCACCCGCCGAATCCTCCGAGTAGCTCATCAGGTCCTTGATCTCAGCTTGCTCGGCGGCTGGCATGCTCTCCAGGATATCGGCCACCTCATCTTCGTCCATCTCCGCAAGCACGTCCGCAGCGTCGTCCGCATCTAAGTGCGAAATAATACTGATAAGCTCTTCGTCTTCAAGTATCTCGAAAAGCTCCGAACGCGTCGCCTCGTCGACTTTCTCTAACACCTCCGCCGAGAGTGGCTTCTCCAGCGCATCGAAGATGGTCCGTCGCTCCTCGTTGTTGACAATCTGAACGATCTCGGCGATGTCACTGCTGCGCTGCTCGTTGAGCAGTTTACCTAATCCCGCCGTATCACCGGCGTCGAGCAGTGTATCCACCTGATGCAGCAACACCTGCTGAAGTAGTTGTTCCTGTTCTTCCGGCATCAAATCTTCCTCGTCAAACCAACCATCTAAAACAATCCATTCCCCGCTAAACTAACCAAATCCCCACCGCAAGGCAACGCTTTTTTGTTTTTATGCTCCCTGGGTGGTTATCGCCGGTATTGGCTCTGGATGCCATACACAATCATCACTATAATGGCGACAAGGCAGTAACTGATTGTAGATGCTGGATGCACGTTGGAAAGGATGAACGAGATATGAGCAGGGGAATTTCACGTAGGGATTTTTTGGTTTTTTCGGGGACGACTATTGCCGTCGGTTCTACGACGTCTTTGGGTATGGCAAGTAAGCCTGTCAAGCAACGGCCTAATATTGTTTTTATCTTTATCGACGACATGGGCTACGCCGATCTTAGCTGCTATGGCAACAAGGACGTCAAGACGGCTAATATTGATCGCCTGGCAGAAGAGGGAATTCGATTTACGCAGTTCTATGTAAATTCCCCGATCTGTTCGCCGTCGCGCGTGGCGATGACGACGGGGATGTTCCCTGCCCGGTGGGGAATCAATTCGTATCTTTCCTCTCGCGAAGCCAACCAACAACGAGAAATCCCCGATTTCCTCGATCCGAAAGCGCCGAGCCTGGCGCGTACTCTCAAACAGGCCGGCTACGCTACTGCCCATTTCGGTAAATGGCACATGGGCGGAGGCCGGGACGTTGATAACGCCCCGCATCCGCAGGCTTACGGCTTTGACGAATCGCTTGTCTCCTTCGAAGGATTGGGCGATCGCGTGTTGCCGCCGAGTGGCCTGTCGAGGCGAAGCGAAAAACTCGGCCAGGGCAATATCCAGCACGCCGAAAAGCACGAGATTACGGAAATCTACGTCAACAGAACCCTCGATTTTGTGCGCAAAAACAAGGACAAACCCTTCTACATAAACCTTTGGCCCGGTGACGTTCATGATTCGCATCGGCCGAAGCCGGAATTGCTGGAAAAATACAAAGCATTTGCTGAAAATCCTTACGTGCAAAAATTCTACGCGGTCCTCGACGAATTGGACCGGCAGATTGGGCGGCTGATGAAAGGGATCGAGGAACTGGGCCTTGATGAGAAAACGCTGATCCTGCTGATCAGTGATAACGGCCCGACGGACTGGCCCAAGTATTATAAAGCAGGTTTCACGCTGCCGGGAAGCGTTGGGCCGCTGTACGGACGAAAGTGGAGCCTCTACGAAGGCGGCATCCGCGTCCCTGCTATATTCCGCTGGAAGGGGACGATACCGCAGGGCAAAGTCGATGAAAAATCCGTCCTCTGTGGCGTCGATATGTTCCCCTCGCTGTGCAAGCTGATGGCAGTGAAGCCGCCTAAAGATGCGGCTTTTGATGGTGAGGATATGAGCAAGGCGTTGCTGGGCAAGCCGCGGCGGCGCACCAAACCTATCTTCTGGGATTACGGCAGGAATGAATTTTACCTCAGACCCGGCAATCCCGATTTTGTCAGTCCGAATCTGGCTGTGCGCGAGGGTAAGTGGAAACTGCTGATTAATGACGACGGCAGCGATGCAAAACTTTACGATCTTGAAGCGGATATCGGGGAGACGACTAATCTGGCCGAAAGGCAGCCCAAGGTTGCCGGGCGACTTTCGAAAATGGTGCTCGACTGGCGAAAGGGGCTTCCTTAGGAATGGGGATTTTGTTGGCTTTGTTTTGGGTTTGTTTGGCTTTGTTTTGGGTTTGTTTGGCTTTGTTTTGGCTTTGTTTTTCCCGCTCTCACCAAGTGTCTTATTTTCATAATCCTTTGTTAATATCAATTCCGATTAATCAATGCGCTCAGCATAGGAGGCTCGACAGACAGATTTAATGATAGCAGGATTGAGAACGGTTTTATGCCAGGCATCGATCGCAGCATAGCGAAGTGCG
>Ga0075123_10000564_pt1 | contig 19179 bp, 25 predicted proteins | sample AntAceMetag02UKX_FD_69808 | JGI IMG/M metagenome (GOLD analysis project Ga0075123, IMG submission 69808) | Saline lake microbial communities from Ace Lake, Antarctica - Antarctic Ace Lake Metagenome 02UKX | ecosystem: Environmental > Aquatic > Non-marine Saline and Alkaline > Saline | place... | reverse complement strand
AACGGATTTCCATGCGTCTTTATGAACCCTATTTGCCCACGCACTTGCGCCCTGGGCAAGAACCTTTGACCTGACCACATCTTCAGCACCGGCATTCTTCAGCACACGTTTCACATCTGCTTCTTGGTCAACTATCTGTCGAGCCAGAAATTGCAATACTGGTTCTCTTTGCTTCTTTATGTTCGCCGCCAATTCAACATCATTCTTATCAAACGCTGCATCAGCCTTTGTCCCAAAATTGCCAGCTTCTTCTGGGACCGCTTTGGCGGCTGTACGGGAACCTATGACCCCACCGGCAGCTCCTCCTAAAATTCCACCAGATACGATAGCATTAAGGAATTCATCCATCGTCAAAACAGCACGGTCTTTATCAAACCCAAACTTCTCTATAAGATTAGTTCCTACGGTCTGGATAAGTTCCTGAGTACCCTCTTCAACTGCGCCTTGCGCGATACGCTTTACGGCTTTCTGCCCAGCTCTACCAAGCATTCTTCCAAATGGTAGAGCCTCTGTAGCAGCATTCCACGCTCCATTCAAAAGCCCCATCACATCAGACTCTTCTACTGTCTTACCGGCTTCTCTCGCCTTGCTGAAACTCCCTGCTCCCTCGGTAAGCCCAAATATGATAGCGGCGGGAACGGGGCTCTTGGTCGCTATTGTCGCGGCCATTGCCGTTCCAAATAGAGGCAGAGCTTCGGATGTGACCGATAAGGCATTGGCTACTGGGTTACTCTTCCAAGTAAGGTTCTTAGGTTTAGCTATTGCTTTGCCCTCTGCCTTCTCGTTGAACCATGTGCTAAACTCTTTGCTTGCTTGTGCGGCCTTCTCTTGGGAAGGCTGTGCGATACGAGCCAACGGGAATGAGCCTATTGTACTACGCGGAGATACAAGCCACTCAGATATATTACCGAGACTCCCTACCGTGCGTAGAGTGCCACGAAGGAAGCCTGCAAATGGATCGAGTATTTCTCTGGCCGCTATACCCGCAACTGATTCTGAAAGTCCTTCACCTAACTGTTCTACTTTGTCCCTATCTTCCTGAGTGACTTGAGGCGGGGGTGGCGGCACTGTAGTAGCTTCTATTGCTTCGTCAAAGAGCTTCTGAAGTTCTGGATCCTCATGCTCCGGAAGGATACTGCGCTTATCAGGATCGGCGCCTAGATTAGCCATGCCGTCTACCGCCTGTGTGATAGGAGAGGGGTCTTTGGGCTCATCGAATTCCGCAAGAATATCCGAAATATCGTCATCATCTGTACCAGTAGAAACCGCATCAACTTCAGCGAGGATATCATCTACACTCGGTTCTTCTGTTATTGCTGGCTCATCAAACTCAGCAAGGATATCTGAAACATCGTTGGGACCAGCAGGAACTACAGGGGTTGCCGCTTCCGTAGGATCTTCGAACTCATCTAAGATATCTTGTACTGAACTAGCCATATTAAACACCTACACCTTTGCGTCGAGTATCTTCATTTTCCGCTCAAGTCTTTTGCGCTTTGTCCGACTCAAACCTTTCTTCTTTTCAGGGTTTGATAGAATAGCATCTATCTTTTCCAGCTCATCAGTCTCGGCAGGAGTGATCGTACCAGCTAAATCTCCAGAAGCCGTTGCGCTTTCATCCGTAGTTACAGTTCCATCGGTTAAAGCCGCTTCCGGTGTTTCCGCTTCAGGAGCAACAGAGAAACCGGGTACTGCTTGGGCAGCTGCAAGCCCTTTCTTGGCCATTGATTCAATAGCTGGGCTTTTAATATCTTGTACAAATGTAACACTTTCTGCAAGTGAAGCACTATAGTCTAAAGCCAGTTCAAGAGCATTGAAAGCGCGGTCTGCATCCTTTTCGGATCTTGCCAATTTCGCCTCTTCCTTAAGCGCATTGATATCATTGGTGCCCTGCTGAACCAATCGGTCCATTTCGCCTTTGTCCACTGCTGTTTGCTTACCAAGGTTGCCAGTGTTCACAAGTTTTTGAAGAGCAAGCGCATTAGTAGCCGCTGTTTTTGCTGCATCTGTCTTTGCTGTAGCTTGGAAGGTTGCCACGCGCTCATTTACCTCTGCTACTCCTAATCCAGCGTCACGTGTGCCTATATTTTTTACCTCTTGTAGCCGAACAGCATTATCGGCATCTTGCTGGCGGCGACCCACATTCCTTTGCCCCGGAGTCTGGAGTCCGGCATTCGAAGCTTCTCTACGCAAAGCCCGCGTCTCAGCAAGTCCAGTTGTACGTTCGCCGGCCACTATCTTACTCTTACGCAAGATGGATGCAGGGGAAGGCTTGCTTGCCAGATCTCTCGTTGTGTTCTGCTCACGGAGCAATCTAGCTGCCGGGCTTTCTACAGCATTACGGATGGCAGGTATTGCCGCCGCATCTATTCCTCGGGGTTTCAATTCAAATCCAGCCTTAGCCATTTTCCAGCTCCTTATGTCCTAGACATTTGCAATAGTTTCTAAGTTTATCTTCTAATCGTTGTTTAATCCAGCCTGCATCTCCACCACCGCAACATTTTGGTTCGCCTTCGAACCGTTTACGTCTTCGGAGATTCCTTCTCGTATAGAGCATCTGTTCCGCAAATGCTATCAGCAATCGGGTAGCTTCGTCCTTTGGGTCTAGCTGCCTGATCTTCTCTACGAGTTTTGTAAATGCTGTCATTATCCACCACCTTGATGATCGGCTGGACCTGACCCGTCGAGACCGCAATCATCCTCATACGGGAAGCCACTATCAACTCCACCCGACTTGTGGTAATGATCGGTGAAGTAATCCCAAGGCGTGAAGCATGTAGGACTACAGAGACTGGCACCATAGATGCACTCGAGCGTATCAGTATCAGGATAATCCTCAATACCATCAGCATCCGTGCAATGGTTCCACTGCCATACAGGACAGTAGATATCAGAAGCGTGCCAACGTGGAGCCCACTTCTCTATACGGGTTGCGGTACTGCCGTCATTGACTCCGATTGTAAGCGTTCCAAGTATGAACTTGCCTACGAGTATGTCTTCCTTCTTTTCGCCACTAGCTTTCAGGTCCATCCCGCGAGGATTGATACGAGTATATGGATTGACACCACCAGCCAAAGCGCACCAGCCCAGATCGTCTGCCTGTGTGTGGTCGCTGATGCTGTAGCTCTGATCCGGATATGTCCCTGCTCCAGCAGGAGCACTCTTGTGCGCCCGTAGGATAGGAATGTATCTGCTACCATCATTGGCACCTACACCCCAAAGTGAATCGCATTTTGTTGCAGCAGGAAATACAGCTACTTCTATATAGACTATCCAGTTGCCGGCAGCCCCTGAAGGACTTTTGGCGAGTGTTGAATGATCGAATTTGAAATCTACATACTCAGGAGCACTCCCTAAATCACCACCAGGCCATTCCCAAGAGCTATTGCCAGCATACACAACACCGTTGTAGACCCGAAGGATATTGGAATATCGTTCTTTGCCTGTTAGGTTGGCATTGTGCTTCGGCTCTGCGTAGAAGGGGCCATTGTATCTGCCGAAGATCTCAAAGCCGCCACCTGACTTGTCCCGTACTCCAAGGTTGTAGCCTGTGCCTGTGATACTACGGATGGCCTCTGCGATAGCTTCGTCATTGTTCTGGCCAGCCTCTATGATATCTACCTTCGGTTCCTCTTCCTCTTTGATAGAGTCTTCGACTTCGCGGATATCCAGCTTGGTCTCGAGTATCTTCAACCGGTTCAGCAGATTCGAAGGGTCCAGCTCGGCTGCTGCTGCACGCTGTTCCTTCCATGCTGAGTCCTGCTCACCAGCTACGAAGTCTTGGAAGTCCTGACGGATACCAGCAGGCATAGTGGCGTTCTCTCCAAAGAACATCTCAGAAAGTTGTTCACGCTCCTTGGGATCAGCCTTGGACGCAAGGAAACTGTTGATTGCGTCATTAGCTGGTTTGTCAAAGTCTTCATCCATTAAGGTATCACCGGGTTGTCTGGGAGAATTACAGCGTAAGTATTGAGATAGCCATCCGTAGCGTCATTTGATGTAATTGTCAACCATGTCTCACGCATCGCTACCCACAAGCCAAGATTGGAAAGATAGTCAATCCTACCGCCCTTATGAGCCTTCAAGTTATTCAGCAAAGGGCGATCAGAAGAATCGTTTGCCCAGTTGACTGCTGACTGTTCGCTCGTGGTTACACGCCTGCCGAATATAACACGCCATACAACGCCTTCATCTGAGGTCCGTATCTCCTGCTTGAAATTGTAGATGTCACCAACAGCACTGTTATTGCCTACCGTCGAACCAGTACCCGCCATCTTGCCTATGATAAATAGATCAGACAACCCAGAATCATGTATCTTGCGTCTGACACCGCTATTCCTATAAGCTGTATTGTCTATGTCGAGGATGGCCTTGTTACTCAACGTCGTCAATAATGCGTCAGAAGTCTCCTTAGTAAGATTCGGAATCACGACAACAGCACGTTTCGGAAGTCCGGAAGATATATCCATATCTCGTTCTACAACGAAAGCAGCAGATAGGCTGGTATTCGTATTGACCACTTCGATATCGCGTGACATGAATACTTCGCCATCGGCCCGCTGCAGCACCGTTACATTCTTGGTAGCGATACCAGTACCGTCACGATCCTCTGCACTACGCCATGCATTCAGCATACCTTGAGCACTGTCGATAGGTACGCCGAATGCTGTCTGGTGATCTACCCTCATATAGTCATGGAAGTTCACACCAGCAAAATAGGAATCCTCGCCCATAGTTCTAACAGATACAGGCAGGCTGGTCTCTGAATTCACATTCGTCCAAGTGACCTTGCGCTGGAACACATAGAAGGTGCAGGTACGGTCTCCACGAGGTTCTGTACCCCATCGCCTAGCTTCTATCGTGTAGCCAGAAAGCTCCAAGTCAGCATCTGCAATGCTTATTTCGCATACGCCTCGTGAGCTCCGGTCAAGGTATCGCTACTCCTGAACAACAGTATCTCCAGAACCAGGGTTATACTGAAATGACCTGTAGACTTCTACGCGCTGACTGTTAACTGGCTGGGGAAGTGTAGCCGCCGCGATAACACTTGTGGCGCCTGCAACCGTAGTCAGCCTTATCAGCTTCTGGCGAATAGTCACCCATCTGCGGTTGTTCTCTATAACGATCACATCAGCGTTCGAGTAAACGCCTGTATAGGTCTCACCGTCTACTGTAGGGCCCGTAATCTGTGCGACCCCCATCAAGGTATTGCTCAGAGACTTAGCGACAGATGCTTTGATCTGAGTCCATTCACGCCACATTGTGCGGGAGTTGGCATCAGAAGTGGCATGTGTAACAGCCTCGTCAGCATCAGACCGAACGAATCTGGCTTCGCTCTCCGGTATCGTGGTTCTAAGTTTGCTTGCCATAAGTTACCTACTGACTGGGGCTGTCTTCGTCTGTGGTCATATTTGTGAGCACCCATATCTTCCTGACATGGATGTGTGAACTCAAATCAGTTATCCGCAAAGCGAACTCGTGGCTCTGTGGTGTGGTCTCGAGATCAATCGTAATACGGTTATAGTTTTCTTCGAAATTGTCTATAACTGCTGTGTGCTCGTTACCGAAGTCTCCGGTATCCAACTTCACATCAAATACTATCTCGCCTCGTGCAGCAGTCGTATTGTCGAATTCGAATGCTACCTGGCGTACAGGGAACGGACGCTGGTTAGAATCAGTCAGAGTCCGAGTTGTATAGCGGAAAGCTGTATTGTCTTCAAGGTACTTAAACAGCTTCTTCTTCTGGAGTGCGTATACGAAGTTCACGACATCCGTGCTGGGGTTAGAACCTATGACCCTGCGCTTATCCCTACCTATACGTAATACCTTGTTTGCGAACGTACTGAGTGCTGTACGGACGTTCACTGAAACCTCTGTGACCGCTCCACCAGCCCATGAGTACAATCCGTTGGTATTGGATGTGTAGGCTACTTGGTCCAAAGGCGTAGCCCGATTCGCCGCTGTAGCGAACATCTGTTCTTCTACCTTGATATGGCGGTAGTCGCCATCAAATGATAAAGCATTAGGAATCCAGTATCCACCACCGGCGCTGGCTACATACATATCAGTAGTCCCAGCAGGGAAGAATGCTAATAGGCTATCGGCTGTCTCATCGAAAGCTATACCGTCAAGGTCTTGAGGAAAGATGACATCATCATATTCAGGAGACCCGTACAGTAGGGTTGTGCCATCAATGCGCCAGTTCCTACGAAAGAACCAAGTCCAGTCATCGCCTGATATCGTGTTCTGTTTGGCCGTGTAAGCATCGCCTGTACCGAGCTGTGCCGTATTGGCTACCAGTCGGCCAGGGTACTCTATATCGAAGCCGTACCCATCAGGAGTAAAGCCATCTTGTAGTTGCTGCACAGCCGTTTCAGTGTCCAACCCAGCAGGGAAGACAGAGGCGATTGGCAACCAGCGCATATCGGATCCAGCCATAACCGCCTCCTGTTAGTCTTCGTCGAATGATGCTATGACTTCGGAATCTGTAGCTGCCGCCGCCGCTTTCTGGTCTCTATCCAGCAAGGCGCGTCTGAGCGCACTGGCGAATTCAGCCTTTACCGTGTCCAAGTCCTGATCGCCTGTCTTGTGCCCGTACTGAGTCAAGTATCTGTCGATACCTGCTTCAAGCACAAAGCCATGATCGGCGTCTATCGCAACAGTATCGTCAGTCGCTGTTACATGTGCAATAGCTGCAGAGAGGTTCGTATCAATCGAATAGATGTTTAACGCATTATTCGTTGCCCGGATGAAGTCATGCTTAAAACGATCAGAGCTGGCCTGCATGTTGTATTCATACAGTTTGGTTGCCCAAATCTTACCAAGGTTGAGTGCCATCGCAGCCCCCTAGTCGTCCCAAAGTTGCAGGAACGCTTTGACAGTCTTATTCGAATCAGTAGCACTGTGACCACGAAGCTCAACACGAGTCCGGACAAGCAACATAGGCTCAAAGCCGTTTGTGGCCGAACCAAGCTGTACACCCGAAGTATCGTGAACAGGTACGCGAGGATAGATAGGAGCCGATGAAACAAATGCACCGTTCGAATAGATCGTCTGTTCCGTATCACAGTTGACGTTCGTGAGACATACGAGAGATACATTACCAGTGACAACTGCTTCGTCAGCACTGAATGTGAGCCCTACGATGTAACCGTCAATAGGCTCAGTGGTGTAGGTAGTGTTCGTTGTGTCTTCTGATACTTCAATGACTAACGGAATACCGTCAGCTCCAGCGTAGACCAGACCAGCAACTAGACACACTACGAATGTGAGAAGTAGATTACGCATCGTTTGCTCCTTAAAGGGCAGGGGGGTCCGAAGACCCCCACATCCCTAAATTAGAGTTCCGCGCCAAGCCACGCATTCGTGGTAGGGCCGTCACCGTTCGGGTTGGAATACAGGATAGCCTGTTCACCAGCGTCTAGTTCGACTGCCGAAGAATTCCACGAGCCAGAGGCTGCAATAGCCAACAGGTTCGTAGCATCAATGCTGTTCTGTATATACGCAACCGTTACACCAGTACCGGTAGGACGCGCAAGTACAATCGTGTTTGTTATCGCAGTAGCAGAACCACTCGATGTAAACACATTAAGACCAGCTGCAATCGTATTCGTTGATCCTTCGATCACCGCAACACTAGCCTGTGCATTAACCGACATGCCAGCAGATGTGATGCTGCCTTCGGTAATGATATCGCCGTTGTACTCTACTGCCATTGTTTCAACGTAGATACGATCAGGGTTTTCGCCTGCACCCTTTTTAGCCAGTACGCCGTAACAGAGACTCGAAACGAACGTGACCATTACCATCAGTCCGACTGCGATTGCCAGGCCGTTACGAACGAACCCACCTATTGCGCCATCACGATTCAGGTCAATACCCATCTGCTTCTCCAATATACGTACTACTGCTTCAAGGCGAGTAACGCGCTTCTCTAGCCCGCTATTCTGTTTCTTCTCAGCTTTCGGCTCTGCCGGCTCGCTGGTAGCTTTATTTTCAGCCTTCGCCATTTGTTTCTTCCTTCTTTTAAGTTAAGGGAAGGGCTGTTTCCAACCCCTCCCTCAACGATGTGTTCTTGTGGATTAAGCTCCGCTGTTTCTGTGAACGTTCTTGGCCTGTGATCCTGCTACTGCGAACTGCACGTAGGCTTCCCAGCCTGCGACGATACGCTTGTACTCAGGACTCGGATAACCAAGGGATACAACCTGGGGACGGGTAAGGAATGCAACGTGCAGACCCCACATGTCTTCCATTAGATCGCCCCAGCCATACCAGCCAGTCGTGCTCGTCAGGTAATCGTAAACGATTACATCGAAGCGGTTTTCCCATACGTTCTTGGCATTCGTCGATGTCTCAGGCGTCTGGGATGAACCACGGATCTCAAGAGCCTTCTGCTCGTTGTCCGGAGACACGATCAGTTTCTTGAGAGTGATAGGGGCAATCATGCCCTTCTCGTTTTTGCGCTTACGCATGTTGACCCGCATGGTGTTGTAGGTCGTTGACGTAAGTGCCGCTGCAGTTTCAACATTACTCCATGTTCCCGCACTCGGGTCTTCATGGTAGTGATCGTTAGCGAACAGGAAAGAGCCATCAGCTCCTGCCGTGGTCGTTCCGTTGTTGAATACATCTGCGTATGCGTATTCCAGCGTACGTGCCAGACTGTCCGGGAGCCCCTGCATCGCCATGCGGCGAATCTGCCCAGAACGATCAATCTTCTCAATCGTCTGAGTGAAGCGGGTTCCCATACGGAATGTACGTATGTCGAGTGTCTTCGAATAACCGTCTGCCGGCTGCTCGAAGGGGAGTCTGTCGGAATCATCAACCCGGCGAAGGGACTTAAGAACACTACCATAGGTAGCAATCTTATGTTCCAGCGTCTCGGCTGTCTCTTCCTGGAAGAACTGAGCTCCCTGAATTGGTACGTTATCAGCACGCCTGTTGTACGTATCCTGTGTCTTATCATACAGATTAGGATACTGAGGATGCTGAATGAGGCCCGTCTGGCCCATGAATAGCTGTGTTGCTGCCATTGTTCAGCTCCTTTAGCTTGACTGTACGTTAATAACTGAATCCAGTACCTTCACGTAGCCACGGGCATACGTGTCAGCCGAATCGTCGATGTACGGCGACTCAACCCAAGAGGGTTCGACCACGATGAAGCAGTCGTTGTCAGGGTCATCAACGTCGCACGAGCAAATATTGCTCGCAACATAGAGTGCATAACGCTTACCAATATCGGTCTCCGCAAAAACTGCGGTGGCGACTGAAGCGCTGAATGCGTTAATTTCGAAGATATCGTTAGCGTTAATAACGCCTACGATCTTCCGGGTAGTGTCGTTCCCAATAGCTGTTGCCACGTTCTCAAGCGCGAAGTACTGGAAGTCAACAGAGTTACTTGCCTCTGTATAAACCAATCCATCACTGTCATGCCTAAGAAACTGGCCAGCCTGGAACGTAGCTGCGCCGTCGATCTGAACGCGGCGTGTTGCCATAACGTCCGGACCAGCTGCGTTATATCTACGCCTCGGGTTGACTAATGTCTGCTGAGTCATTTTAGACTCTCCTTTGCATCAGATGTTCAATTACATCTGTGCCAGCATTTCCGCTTCATGTCGCTCTCTTGCGACTGTTGCGGCCATCTTCGCATCACTGCGTTTGATCTTCATACTGTCTTCACTCAACGATTCTCCGTCCTTAGCCAAGGTGTCGTCAGACTCCTTCTTGAGATCTTCAATTCGCATACGTGATTCAAGTCCAGCACGTTTCTCTTCCGCATAGTGAATTACCTCATCAATGAAGTACAACCGAACATCGCCGTGGTCTGTTAATTCCCCGCCTTCAATAGCAGGAACATAACCACTGCCAATATACTGGCTGTGTTTTATCTTATCACCCCAAAAACGATGTACGTTTGGAGGAATAATACCTTCTTTTATCAGGTGATTCTCTATTTCCGTGAGCGCATCCGTTTGCGGCACAGGGTTTGCTATAATATCAGGGGCTGCGGCTCTGCGTGAAACCTTGGCTTTCATAGCCCGTTCGTAATCAGCCTGAATCTGCGGATTGTCTGAGACTTTCTCAAACTTCATTGCATCCTTCTTAGGTGCTTCAACGGTTGTCGGTGGCGTAGTTGCCATCGGCGTTATGGTTGGAGCATCGCCAGATGTAGTATTCGCGTTCTTCATTTGGCACGCCACTTGGTGTGCCTTTCTGCCTGCTACGTGTGTGGTCACTTCTTCGCCACAAAACTCACAAGGTGTTTTTGGAAATGCCATTTAACTTGCCTTCCTTCCGGATCTTTTGAAATCTTCAATTTCTGCTGGCGTTGCATTAGGCACCATCTGCCTGAACTTCGCCATATCTTCATTGCTCCACCCACTGCCACCTTCTGTACCGTGACCTCCTGTACCGCTACCGCCCGTACCAGCTGGTGCTGGCATTGCCGGCGCTGTACTAGGTAAGACCTTAACTGCTGTCAAAGCCTGTGCCCTAGTGAAACCTTCCGCTTGAAGTTTATCAATACGATCCTTATTTTCCTTGTATATCTCGCTGTTGGTATCCCGGTAGTCAGTGAAGCCGCCTTTCAGTTCGGCTATCTCCGCATCCCGTTTCTCCAACTCAGCCCTGTACTTCGAGTCTATGTTCGCTTCGACATCGTTTGCCATACCGGCCATAAGGTCGATAACAGCTTCGTTGCCTCTTTCGTCCAAGTCTCTCAGTACATTATCACGGGCCTGCTGCTTCTCTGCTTCTGTCTGTTCGGGAGTTGCTGTCTTCGCTGCCGTTGCTTCTACGAGCTTCTGAAGCAGAGGATTCTCTGCCTGCTCGATCCGTTTCAGCATCGCTGCATTTTCCTGTTCAGCTTTAGTCGCACGACTCTGCATTTCCGTGTATGACTTTTCTGCCATGCTCGAGTCATCAAATTCGCGTCCTGCGAACTTGAATTTGTCACCCGTATCGCCACCGGCGGGGGGTGTACCTTTGCCTTCGGTATCAAGGGCAGGCGGCGTGTTGCCGTCTGGTATCTCTACTCCGGTGATGGGGTCTATTGCCATTGCTGGCCTCCTGCTTATGATCTTTACGGGCCTGACACCATGCCAGGGTATCGCTCTAATCAACGTAAATTCTACATCTTGTTCTATTCTGGCTATTTGGGCCTCTTGGCTGATTGCAGCTTGGACTTCTTTACAGCCTGTTTCGTCAATTCTATCTCGCGGTTTAGTCTAGCCAAAGATTGGTTCAATTTTCTAATTGTTATTGCCGTCCTTGGCTTTACGGATTTTCCTGTTACTCTCTTTACCTTAGTCGCCATTGTTTTCCCCTCATCTAACTCTATGCTGGCTATTGCGGGCCTGACACCATGACAGGGTATCGCTCTAACCTACGTAAATTAGCTGACTGGCATCTTTGATCGCTTGATCTTGAACAACCGGTTCTCGCCACAATCTATGGGCTTTCGGTTCTTCAATACTGCCTTATAGCCTTTAAGCTCAAGCTCTGGCTGCGTATCTGGTGTTCCCCAGAAGGCATGTTCAGTCTTGCTCTTAATCAAGCCAATGTCTTTTGCATCTTGTTCTAAAAGTTCTAGCCCGGTCATTTGTCTCTCCATGTGTCTCATGTGTCTCAAGTGTCTCATTAGTTAATGAGACATGTCAAGGCATTCAACGCTTGCGGCGCCTTTTCATTTCTTTCACAACTTTGGGGCCACTCTCTAAAAGCAAAGATTTTTTAGCAGGGCCAGGATGACGCCGCTTCATTTCTGCATGTACTTTTTGAGGACTAGCCAAAAGCAAAGAACCAAATGTCTTCTTAGCTATACTAGCTGTTTTTGGAATAACTCTCTTTGCAAGAGGAACGCCCGGTCCGATTACCGCAGCCCTAACAATCTTCTCTACCTTACTACGTTTTTTCTTAGCCATATTGAACTCCTATGCTGGTACTTCTGTTTCGGCATCCTTGTCGATACGTTCTATTGCGTCGTCAATGTCGCTTTCAAGGTCTTCCTGAAGGCCAATAGACTGCCAGTAAGCACCTACGTACTGGTTCCGCATCTCAACGCAAATATCTGTCGCCATCCCAAGCCGTACCAAATCAGCCTGGCCTTGCTTCAATATTCTTCCCAGTATCTTGAACCCCGGCTTTGTAGTTATAGCCTTCAGTTCCAGTAACTCGCGCTTCGTCATCTCTGTGACTGTGCCACAGATGTTCGGAGCGTATACCACTTCATCTAGTTTGCTCATTGGATTGATCCCGCTTCCCCTGCTATTATATCGCCATCGCCCTCACCTATTGTACGGGGCGGTGCCGCCCCTTCTTGTCCTGTTCCTACCCCTCCAGGAAGCTGTGGTGCGCCTGCCTGTGTGGCTGAGGCGAACTCTGCTTCCTGCATCTGCTTATGAATCTCAATATGTGCGTTAATCAGGTTCATAGCATCTTCTGCTATATCGCCATCAGGCATCATCTTGAAAAGGTTACGAGCATTGCCGTGGATTGCCATGTGTACTTCGTGGTTCTGATCAGGTTTAGGCTGATCCCATATACCGTTCTGGAATGCCCGATTCTCTGAAGTAGCAATATGAGCTGCATCGCCCTCTTTCTCTGTCTCAAATATCTCGTCAACAGGGAAGTCCCTTGCACGGTAGATCCAGCGCAGAAGGTTGTTGGCGTTACGCTTGCCCATAGTGTCTTTGACTGCCGGGAAGGTATCGCGTATGAATGCATCCTGCTCACGCTGCACCATTACGTTTGTCTTGTAATCGTCAATAGCTGTGACCTTGACCCGTAGCGGTCCCCATATCTCAGCTGGCTTGATCTCTTCCAAGCTGCCCTGGTTGACCAACGAGAATGTAAGCTTCGGATCTGCAAACATACGCCACATCCGCATATCCCAAAGTGCTATCCACTCGAGTAGGCGGGACATCATGCGTAGACGGTCATTGGATGGCTTCATAGACTGTTCAAATGCCTGTCGAGCTTCTGAGGCGCTGGTTCGTGAGCCCATAGGCTGACCAAGGAACGGGTCTGTGGTGCCGGCTGTCTCCTTAATACGTGCTTCTATATAGGCTATGAACGCCTGCATATCGCCAGTAACAGAGGGGACTTCGATACGCTTGAGCTTATCAATCATGCCCATCTGCATTTCCATCAGGCGTCTTGGCCCGAATGTCTTATCAGATGTATGGATAGCTCCGCGCTCGGTTATCCAGTTGGCGTTCAGCTGCAGATTCTTGTTATCAAACCACTGATCCAGTGTGGTCTTGTATTCTTGATAGGCCGGCCACAACAGATGAACGAATCCAAGGCTGTATGCGCCCTTGTTTTCCTCATCCCAATGCGAAGACTGCCAGAAATAGGGGATTTCGCCATTATCATCAGGATCATAGGCGTTGGGGTTGAGCTTGACGCATACGGGGTTGCTCTGGGAGATATGGCCTTCGAACGTAGCCATGATACGCCTTGGGAAAATAGTGTCATCCCACTTGCCATCTGTGTCAATAGGAGCAAACATCACTACATCCCACTGGTCAAACTCACCAGTAGGCACATCAGAGCTACCGCCTGTATCAGCATTATCATGTACGTCCTGCTGTACGTTGGATGGCTGTTCGGTCTTAAATAGCTGATCGTTGGTAAGCTTGCTGATATTCTTGTAGGCGCCAGACTTCTGCTTCGAAAGCAGATCTGTCAGGACCGGGTAGGACCGCATCAAAATACATTGCTGTTTCTGGATATCCTTTATCATTGCATCCAGCCAAACATTGTCTATTCCGTAGGTGGTAAAGTGAGGATGCTGCCTGATTACCTTCTCTGTAACCCATTTACTGCCATTCGGCTTGCCTTCTTTGTCATAAATAGGCTTGCGGTAACGGTCTATCTTCTCATCATAGAGCCATTCCATACCGACCATGCCGTTACAGTTCTTGTTGACATACCACTGGAAGTCTTGGAGCGCTGCTTTACGGTTATCTATCTCGAATGAGTACTCAAGCAAGACCTTCTGAAGATTGGCCCGGTACATAGCATCGTCCCGGCTGTCGCCATCTATCGTATCAAGAGGCTTATAGGAAGCTCCTATCTCGTCTTGAGCATAAAGTGTCTCATTATCATTCGCCGTGACAGCTCTGAGAGCTCTGAAGAATGCATCAGGAACGGTATCAATAGCATCGCGTGTCTTGTTCTCGTCCTGCTTAGTCTGGCCTTTTGCCATCCGGAACATCTGATCCGAATGTTTCAGGTCTTCTTCCATCTTGTCACGGTTCGACTGTGAATCAAACTTCGTAAAGTAGGTCTTGGCACGCTCCAGTACCTTCTTGACGGTCTCTTCGTTATCAGCCCAGTTGGCTACTTTGAGAGAAGGGTCTATATCTTTTTCGGGGGGTGCTGCCTTTTCGGGTTTCTCAGGAAGATCAACTGGTGCCGCCATCTCGTTCTCCTAAAGCTACAACGCATTCAGGTACAGCTTCATCAATAAACCGCTCATCTTCAGCGTAAGGAGATAGTTTGATGCCCCAAGGATGGTCGTCTGGCAATAAAATTATATCGTCAACCCTGTAGCAATCGCACATGCATCTTGAAACTTTACGCTCTTTGAGCAATTTAAAAGGCCAGCGTCTTTCGCGGCCAACCTCTGTACCGATAGCCAAAACTTCGAACCAAAGAGAATAGTCACGAGTCCATTCAGGTAGTATAAGTCCTTCTGGTTCAGGCGTTTCGCACCTTCGGCAATAAAGCCAATGACCATCAAGCCTCTTTATATGCACATTACATTTTGTGCCTACCCATGCAGAATGTTTACTATTCATTTCATTACCCCCGAATGTATCATGTGTCTCATAAGTGTGTCAATAGCTTAAATGAGACATATTATATTACTCTTCCATTGCGAATATATCCCGTATATTCGTTCCCGGACTCCGCTCCTGCTCCAAGTGCGAGTTGGCTTCCCGAAGCCTCACCATCGTACCGTGGGTTCTGTAACATCAAATATTTCATGGCTGTCATCAAATGATCGTTGCCGTCTTCTGGTTCATCACGGCCTGGCTTCTTGCAGTATGATTCAATCTCTGTCCGGAACCGGTACAACGTATTGAATATATACAGCCGTGGGGCTCCTGTGATGGGATTGCCATTCACATCCATGATCGTGCCTGCCTTGATCTTCTTCATGCGCTCGAGGATATGCGGCCTATCAGGTATGGGCTCAAACCATTCCTTCACGATAGGGACAGCATTACGGTTGTGCATCCCGCTGCCTGGGATAGCCATAAGCCCATACGCAGCAAACATCTGACCTTGGGTTATGACAGTCTGTGGACCTGGAGAGTTGAACGTACGTGGATCCATTACGGTGAAAGCATATTGCTCTGCCTGCTGTATTTCCTCGAATATCTTACGGATATTGCCGTATTCGTCACGGTCTTCGTCTATCTCTGCACGCTTGTTGCCGCACGCTTCTATCAGTGCCACGGCATTATCTTCCATCCCACCACCTGCATTGTAGTATTCCCGATAGAACACAATATCACCCCAAGGCGCCACAGCAGCGCATATACACCCAAACACATCCTTACGTCCCGGATCAACACCACGGAACCTTGTCCAGCCCGTCGGTATCTCAAATGGGTCTATCCATTGCAGAGATCTATCCCAGTTATCGTATACAAGCCCCTCAGAGGACTCAGGGAGCCCGTAATACCTTGACCTACCCTCACGTATCTTCTTCTGGTTTCCGACCTCTTGTGGCTTCAGTATGTACTTCTCATAGAGTTTCTGGCGCTTAGTCTCAGAGATCAATGCTACAGGTACGTCGTCAAGTGAGATATGGTACTTCTCCCACGTTATACCCTTATCCAGTAGCCCGCCTGTCATACGTGTGACCCAGCAGTGTGCCCCAGTGTCTGGCCGGCCTTGAACGTAATGTGGTGTCATTGCGGTAGCGCACTGAAAATCGTCAATCGTTGTGCCACGAGCGTAGGCGCCGTCGAATTGGTCTTCCGGTACCTGCTCATCGAATGCCCACACATCGTAGGGATTGGACTCAAACGCCTGTTGATCCTGCTTATAGGCAAAGAAGTCGAGCCTAGAACCGCAAGCGAGTGGCAAATCCGGTGCGCTATTCCATGAAGGATGCTTGCGCTTCATGCGCTTGTCTTTGGGGTGCCAATGCGCTGAGTACTCTCTGAGCTCGTCCATCGGCCATACTTCGGAGATGACAGGCCAAATCATGCGCTGTACCTGCTGGGTCATAATGTAACTGGCGATTGCGCCTTTGCGTGGTCCGGTCCAGTCCTTCGGCTTTAAGCCATGCTCCCGGCAACTGTGCCAGTAATCGTGAATCGGCATCATACGCCTTGCAAGCCAGCATATAAGGGCCATGCTCTTGCCGTACTGATTACCGGCATAGATGATTCCCATATCAACTTTATCGTTGTTGATGAAATCCATCTGGGGACCGTGACCCAGCAGGAACCCCAGCCGGTTCTCTTCATACTGCCGAAGGATCTCGCGCAAGGGCTCAGACTCTTCAGGCGGCATAGCCAGCAAGTCCTTATCGCTAAAGACATGCCACTGGTTATTAAATGGAAGTTTGTAGATCATTTACGCCAGCCGCAGGTACTGCATCGATTGTCCTCTATCTCGCTAGTGCAGACCGGGCATAGTAGTGCCGCCTTTCCCTCTTTCTTTTTGCTGGTTTTCCAGGTGATAAAATCGTGGTTATCGTCGAACCGTGATTTATTCACTCGCTGGTCCGTATTCTTGATCGTCATTTCCTCTTGTCTCCTGTTCTCGTTCTGTTACTATATCCCTATGCCTAAACACGATGATTACGATGTAGCTATGAGAGCCCTTCGGAGGAAGAACATCCACGAATCCAAGGTCTTATTCAGGCCCATAGAGCGTAGCAAAGACAATACACTCATATTCAGAGTGCGTAGATTTGCTGGCCCAATGGCCCAGTGGCGTGAAGTCCCTATCTGGCAAGCCCAGCAGAACAAGGATGCTCTGATAGGGTTTATCTTCCCTGACGGTACGCTCCGCTCTGACGCTGAAATACTATGCTCTGAATTCGGTGGCATCAATCTTCCTATCTACGTAGCCTTCTGGAAGCCTCATGTTCCTCTCAACGAACGCAACTTTGTTGCTGATGGGAAACAGACAAGGCTTCAGGAACGTCCTACTATCCTTGTGCGGTAACTTTCTTCTTCGCTGGTTTCTTGCTTGCTACCTTCTTCGGCTTATTCGAATCTTCCATGTACCCGCCATTGATTGCCATCGCTGTTGCCCAATCCATAGCCCCCTGCTCTGTATCAAAAGCAGAAGATGCATACTGAATCTTCTCCCCTATGAATAGAGTCGCTTTATACTTCTCTTTGCCTTCTGGCCCGGTAGCCTCTATCTTCACTTTCGCGTCACCCAGCGTCTTCATTTCTTCTCCCCAACTGATGTTTGATTACGTGTGGTACGCCTTCCGTCCACACTACACCCTGATCATAAAGTTTCAGCTTCTTATCAGGGTGTTTCTCATGCCGCCTGTCGAGCACTGCGTTAAGCAATGCCATACTCGTAGTCGTTACACAAATACCGCCCGAGTCAGACTCTTCGAGCCTGAACGGGACCGGTCTTGTTTCAGTCTTTTTCTTTGCTATTGTCACCCAACTCTTTTCCAGTTACCAGGCACTACAGAATCATGTTCCGGTAGCTCTACTAACCGGTAACATAATAGTTCGTCTTTGCCCTCAAGTACAGCCTTAACAACACGATGGCACCCGTCATATATCTTGTTATCGGGTCCGAGTATGATCGGTATTCGTGTCACGCATTTCATTATGCGCTGGCAGTGATGAATCATATCCGTCAGCCTGGCACCGGGAAATCGCTTCATGTTCATGTCGAGATCGTCCAACTTGACTGTCTCTATTTCAAGCCCCTTGCACGCTTCCTGCAGCGTTCTGTCTGTCCAGCGCCTACCTGTTGCAACATCTATATATGCCATATTAGTTTCCTTTCGTCCTTCTTGCTTTCCTTCGTACGTTGCACCGTACTTCTTCCTGAATCTCAGGACAATATATAAGCTCTATGCAGTTTTGAGCCTCTTTGTGATCCTGCTTGAAATGATAACATTCCTTCCAGGTACACTTTGCCTTACCCGAACAGTTCATCTTCATCTCTTAGCTTTCTTACGTGACTGCCTAACCGTCCCCTTGTTGCCCTTGCCGCCGCCTGATCCGTCTTTCCTCGGTGTCCCGCCACAACTACCTTTTCGCTTTGCCATTTGCTCGTTCCTTTCTGTTGCGTTACTCATTGGTTGCCTTTCTGCGCTTTATAGACATTAACAACCTGCACCATAGACTCGTCTGGGATTACCTGTTTGATCCAAGTGTTGCGGATAGCCGATCTAGCCTTCTTCTCACTGGCGTACACCATCAGCCTTGGTGTTGTACTAGACCCGCCGCGAGTGTACATAACTTCGCCATCCTCGTTGACTACTGCCCATAGTTGCGTCTCGGTTTTATCTCGGTTGTAGCTCACTTCTCCCCCCTCTCCAAGTCAATAGCCCTGTCTTGCTCGGTGGTGCGGTCGGTCATCCTTGCGCCCATGCCTTCTGCCTAGTGGTCTTGCCGTTTTTCCTTGCATTGCGCTTGATCTTCTTTAGCTCGGCCTGTGATTGCGCCAACGTAATCTCACCCGAACGCACTCTCTCTATCAATGCCATCCGCACGTCAATGCTATCAGCAACACCCCCAGCATCTTCCGCGTTGTTCACTGCTACCCGTTTTCTATTTCGGTCCCAGAAGTCCATCACAGCTCACCATCTTTCTCTAGTTGTATAGCGCGGTCCATCAAGGCCCGCCATGTCTTGTCGTCAAATGACTTACCGTAAGGTATGTAACACCTCCATAACTCGGCGAATGTGTCCAAATCGGCATACGCTCCCATTATCCCCAGCCTTGCTACCATCGCTATCCGCTCCCCATCCGTATTCGCAGGGATTGCTTGCGGGTGGGCTTCTCTCCAATCATCGCACACATGGATATTCATGTTCTTGACCTGTGTGGTATGGAGCAGGCAATAGTGGTTATCCTCTTGACTGTCGCAAGTGTCACAGCTCTTGACTACTTCTGCCTTCCCCTCTCCCTCTGGCGGGTGGGCTTCGGGTTCTACTTCGGTATTAGGCAGTGT
>Ga0075123_10000563_pt1 | contig 19201 bp, 13 predicted proteins | sample AntAceMetag02UKX_FD_69808 | JGI IMG/M metagenome (GOLD analysis project Ga0075123, IMG submission 69808) | Saline lake microbial communities from Ace Lake, Antarctica - Antarctic Ace Lake Metagenome 02UKX | ecosystem: Environmental > Aquatic > Non-marine Saline and Alkaline > Saline | place... | reverse complement strand
CCCTATCCTTCAGGGATGATATTTACAAGTTAATGAAAGATTGATTAAAAATCAAGGCAGAAGTGTACTCTGCCAAGAAGCATTATGACCGTTTACACAGTTAAATGAACACACCCATTTTCCCTGTACCATTCGGTACAGGATTTCCGCTACACAAATCCTCTCTATCACTTCATGCAGTCTTTTAACGTCTCCGGCCGATACGCTAACACCTCTTCCATCTTCCCACAACACGATCCACGCTAACCGCTCCCTTACCACGCTTCACGCTGTACGCTAAACCCTGCCTTACCACGCTCCACGCTAAACGCTAAACGCTACCTTACCATTATACCCAAAACCACCCCCCCACAACACCTTTATCTCCCACTTTTCTACTTACTGACTCCTGTCTCCTGACCCCTGACTTTCCCCCTTTTCCCCTTTTAACTTTTTTGCTTTTCTTCGCGCCTTCGCGCCTTTGCGGGAAAAAACTAAATCTCCCCTTTCGCCCTTTTTGTCAGCTTTCAAAGAAGTTGAAGCCTCCCGGCTGCAACTGTGGACGCAGGCCGATCTCTGCGGCAAAGCTCGCTTTGTAAGCAGAGTCAGCCAAGGACACCTAAGCTGACAAAAATACTTACGTACCTGAAGGCACCTCTGCGATCTCAGCGTGCTCCGCGTTAAATCAAGCCCCCGCGGCGAGCGGAGAATTTTCGCACAAACGCGCAAGTTACCCTTTCACTTTTGCAAAAAAACCGTATATTTCTGTATCTTTTCCGTACAAAAATGCAAAATTCTGCACTTTTTCAGCACTTTTTTACCCACTTTTTCACAAAACTTGCGCGTTTGTGCGCGCTAAATCGTCAGTATAGCCCCAAAAACCAACATTCCCCCCAAAAACCACCCAAAATTTTCCCCCAAAACCCCCAATTTTTAAAAAATCCACTCCACGAAATACGAAATACGCTTCACGATCCCCGCTTCGCTAATCGTGTTTCATGGCGTCTACGAAACAGCCTATGTTGTTTGCCCATTTTTTTGCTTCGAGCAGGTCGACTTTGTCTCGCTTGACCAAATACGCGAGATGTCTTTCCATTGTACACATCTTCTCGTCGTGCTTGTCCCTGGTCTTTGTCTGCAGTTGCGAATACATCTGCTCTACCTTGCCGGTTCGTATGAGGTTGGCGCAGGCGTAGTTGTTGTTCATTATTTCCATAGCAACGATCCTGCCGGTTCCGTCTTTTTTGGGTACGAGCTTCTGGCAGATGATATACGCCAATCCGAGCGAGAGTTGGTTTCGCACCTCGGCCTGTCTGCCGGGCGGGAAATAATCGAGTATCCGCGTTATAGTCCCCGTGACATCCCTGGTGTGCAATGTGGAAAAGACCAGGTGGCCCGTCTCTGCCGCCATGAGCGTCATGGCGATAGTCTCCGAATCGCGCATCTCGCCGACAAAAATCACATCCGGGTCCTCTCGCAGCATCGAGCGCAGGCCGTCTACAAAGGAGTGCACGTCTCTACCGACCTCTCGCTGGGAGATCATGGAATTTTTCTGCTGGTAGATGTATTCCACCGGGTCTTCGATTGTGATAATCCGACAGGCGCTTCTTTCGCTGACCTGATCGATCAGCGAAGCAATAGTCGTCGACTTGCCGGCGCCGGTTATCCCGGTAAGCAGTACAAGGCCGTGCTTGCGATTGACTATGTCCTCCCAGACGTCGTTGGGAAAGCCGATTTCATCTATTTTCGGGATCGCCATGGAAAGCGCCCGGATGGCTGCGCATATTCCGTCGTTTTCCATAAAGACATTGATTCGAAACTGCAGTGTCCCGCTCCTGTATGAACTATCGACGCTGCGCTGCTGATTGAGCTTCTCGAGTTTCTCGTCGCTCAAAAGCGGATAGATCAGTTGCTTGGCGACTTCGGCGGTCACGGTAAGGCCCTTGAGTTTTACCAGGGCTCCGTCGATTCGATATGCCGGCGGCGATCCTACTTTGATGTGCAAATCCGAGACACGCATCGCACCGTATTGCTCGAAATACGCCAACATATCCCTGATGCTCAACTGCCCGAGGTTCTCTGTCGGGTAGACTTTTGCGGTCTCCAGGTAGCCTTTTGCCATATCTGCCTCCAGCGATGTCAGTTACCGGTTCAATTACCTTCATTATACCAGCGCTGCAGAGATAAGGCAAAGGGCTAATACCTGCCGTTTGCGGCTGTGCGAGGTTACTACTGCCAAAGCCAGTTGTTAATCAGAATTGACACATCGATTTTGTTGATGCGATTGTTACGATCGATGTCCTCGGCCAGTAGAACACCCTCGACTTGCAACATATTACAGATGCGGGCAAAATCCCAAAGATTGACAATGTCGTCGTTATTCAAATCGGCCCGATTGCCGAGGCTCGATAAGGACATGCTTGCCTGAGACGTGCCGCCGAACGCTCCCATATTTATGCGCTTGCCGTGAGGCCATAATTCGGCAGTCCAATCCGAACCCAAATCACCGGCGTCGATGCACGAACTCGTATTGGCATCGGTAATCCATGTATTCGAATTCGGGTCCCATCGCCCGGCCTGCGATTGCAGATGATAGTCACCATGTTTCCAGACGGCATTCGGATCATTGGGCGCGACGACAATATTGGCATCACCAATATCGGCCCAATAGCCGGCGGAAACAAAACACGGGTCGGAATCAATATTGCCCGTGCCTTCCCATTCGCCCTGGACGTTCGAATAGGTGACAGTAGGCTTGCATGCGCTACTGTACGATTCGAGTTGCGCCTGGCCTTCGTTGTTGTCCCAGAGGATGGAATTTGTGACTACCGAGCCCGTCGTGTTGCTGTAGAGTCCGGCCATTTTGTTTCCGCCAATTGTGCAATTGGCGACTCGTGTATGGCGGGTTAATATCCCGTACCACCCATTGCCTGCAATAACACAGTTGATAATGTCAGAGTAATTCCTGCCTACGAACACTATCCCCGCGCCGCCGTTATCGATAATCGAACAATTGAGAATCGCAGGACTGCTTCTCTCGAACATTTCATGCAATTCAAGCCCGTTACCTGCGTTGGCTCGGATAACACAGTTTTTGATCGTGGGAGCAGAGTCGCGAGTATAGATACCTAACGTTGCCCCTGTAATGGTAAAACCGTCGAGAATACAATTCGAACCTTCATTATGTGAAAAAGAGACTGCGTTGCAGTTGTCATCGCCGTTTATGATAGTCGCGGCTACGATGGCGGGATCGTTGGGATTTTCCGACTTTAGAACCAGATTCTTGCCTTTGAAATTGATGTTTTCATTATATGTCCCCGGCGGTATCACAATAGTCTCGCCGTCGGCAGCAGCGTCAATAGCTGACTGTATCGGTCCCGGCGGCGACTGCCAGCGAAACTTCGGGTAGCCGAGCCGATCACAAATCGTCCAGACATCCTCGAAGTCCCAGCCTGAAAAAGTGCTCTCCTGCCACATCTCTTCGGTAGCCTTGCCACCGCTGTCATCACAGCCGCTGGCATCATCATATTCCCCGCCACACATCTCTGTTTGGCCACTTGACTCGGTATCCCAGTAGCAGTCTTCAATCCTCGCTCCCTCCCAGACGTTGGCCCCTACAAGACCACCGGTTACCAGCCCCTCCACCAAGCCGGTCGAATAACACCTTCTGATTATCCCGCCATTATGGGACGCCAAGCCGCCGGCGAAGTAGTCGTACGACTCGACCCTGCCCATAGCGTAGCAGTCGATGATCCGACCTTGGTTACTGCTTACCAGCCCACCACTGGTATCATCCCCAACAACTGTCGCTGTCGAATAGCTCTCCAGAAGATCACCACAGTGCCGGCCGACCATGCCACCGACCTCGCTTTCCATTTGTCCTCTCACGGTGCCGCCACTATAACAGCGGAGGATTGTTCCTCCGTTAGTCTCTCCCACCAGACCACCACCGGTAGTGTATACCACGCCTGGCATTGCGATTAGCAAGACACTACCCTCAGCACTACAATCAAGAACGATTCCCTCCCATTGAATCCCAATCAACACACCCACACCATACTCGCCTGTTACATAGGCTGAGCTGCTACAGTCGACTATAATTGATGCCGAATCGCCAACCAGTCCTCCTACACCAAAGGCTCCAGAAATCCTGCCGCCACGAACATGACAATTACTGATGACAGATTCGCTTCCTTGCGATCCCGCCAGGGCGCCCATTGAGTGGCAGTAAACTGAGCCTCCAACATTAGGATCAACGAGAGTCAAATCTCTTATTTCACCACCGCCATCGACAACTCCGAACAATCCCAATTCACTACCAAACGGCTCGCAGTTGACATTTAAGTTAGATATCTGATGACCATTGCCATCGAAAACGCCGCTAAAGGGAGCAAAGTCATTTCCGATGATATTGAACGCCGGATTGCCGCCCAGGCCGTTGAAATCGCTCAGGTCAATGTCGGCCATCAGCTTGAAGTGTTTATTTGCATCAGCACCAACGGCGTTCATGTGATTGGCATCGTAGATCAGATAGGGATCGTTTGGTTCGCCTGTACCGCCGCCGTACTGGGCCGCTCTACATGCTCCCACAACCGCCAGCAGGAACACAAGATTTGCGAGGATTATCTTTCCCATTTCCTGACTCCTCATTCGATTTCAGCATCACTGCGAATCAAACTGTACTTTATGATACTGCAAATCTTCCGCAGAAGCAAGTTTTTTTTCGACAGCTTCAACGTAAATAAGAGGGCGGCAGGTCTAAAAGAAAGGCCCTCTGATGTATCCGAGCTATTTCTTTCGCTGGCGCTTTTGCCAGCCCTGGAGGTTTTTGGCGAGGATCTCGACGTCTTGTTTATCCATGATGTGGTCAATGATGGAATTGGGGATTTTCAGCTTTTGCATGGCCTTTTGGGCTCTCTGCCAGAGGCGATCGCGTTTTACGGCTGTCTCGGCCAGATATAAGTCGGTTACCAGTTCGGCCAGCTTCTGGAGCATAATAGTGTCGAGATGCTCGTAGTAGCCGGCAATCACCTTGGCCTGATGCGCTGAAATATGGTCTTTTGCCATTATTACTTCCCATGCTGTTTTGTGCAGTTTCGCCCTGTTTTTACAGGATCAGCAGACATATATCAAGTTATCAATATTATTAAGCTGATTTTTGCTGGCTTTGCTCAACAGAGCCTGTATAATTTCCACGTGCGTTGTGAAGCGTGTTTTTCTTAATTAGATTTTGTGTTCGGAACCAAATTGCGGGAGTCTGTATGCGACGGAATGCATTTTTAGCTTCTATCACAATTGGGGTAATGCTGCAAATTTCGATAACGTCGACGTTTGCTATAGAAGGTTCAAAAGCCAGGACTTTTGTCGGTCAGGACTTGCATCTGAGCGGCCCAGAGCTTGTCAGCTACCAACAAGCGGACGGCGAGCACGTTCTGGTTTTCGACACGGGCTTTTCGATGTCAATCGGGACCAATCGCTACTCCTGTGACAGTGCGGTAGTTTGGCTCAGGAGCATCACAGGAAGTGACGGCCGATTCAGCAGCTACGATGCAAAGGCCTATCTTGAGAACAACATCACAATCAAAAAAGGCAAAGAGGCTGCGACCACCGGCTTGAGCGAGACCGAGATTGAGCAAGGGCTCTCGATGATGGTTCGGTTCGATGTCAGCGGCGAGGTTTTTGTTACCGCCGAAAAGAGAAACGTCGCGGATCCGCGGGGATCGCCGCTTTACTCAAGAGCCCTGCCTGGCGCAGGGCCGGTTGTGCCGGACTTTTATATTCAACCGGAAGCCCGGGTGCCAGGATGGCCTCCCGAAGGAACCGGGCCGCAGGTGACACCGCAAGTGCAGGTCGCCAAGAAAAAAGGAAAGAAGCCTGGATTCTTTAAAAGGTTGTTCGGCAAGAAGAAAAAACCAGGCGAACCTGGTAAAGGCATTGTTACGGCCGAGCCGGATGGCCCCGGCATAGTGGGGATAACCACCGTAGACGGTGAGCCGGTCGACAAAGGCGAACCGAAAGAGCCGAAATTTCAGTACCCTGTTCACCTATCGCCAGCGACAGACGAGCCTTTGATGGCCGATGAGACGGAAGGCCCCAACGGCATGCGCATAGCCACGGTTATGCAGAGGGTTTATTTCTGGCAAAAGCAGGACGAAGGCGGGGGGCTGCTGGAGCTTGAAGCGGACAATGCAGTTGTATTTCGCACCACCACCGCAACAGAGGCCAATGAGGCCGATTCTCAAAACGACCCGTCTGCCGGCGGCGGCATCACAGCAGTTTATCTTTCCGGCGCTGTTGAAATAACCGACGGGCCCCGCACGATTCGGGCCGACGAAATATACTACGACTTTGTGAGCAAGAAAGCGCTCATAATAAATGCCGAAATGAGAAGTTTTGACGTATCGAGAGTAACTCCCATTTACGTTCGCGCCGCCAAACTGAGACAATTGGCGGAAAATAAATTTGCCGCCGAGAACGCCACTGTGACAACCAGTGAATTTCACCTGCCGCAGATCTGGCTGAATGTATCGAGCATCAATATCACAGACACGACTCCCGTAGACGAGCGAGGAAATAAACTCTCCAACGACAGCTATAACGCCGAAATGCGGGATATCCGTCTAAAGCTTCACAATAGAACAGTTTTCTACTGGCCCTCTTTCAGAGGCAACCTGGAAAGACCAGACATCCCCATCAAGAGTGTCCATGCCGGCTACGACAGCCAGTGGGGGACACTTCTTGAGACCCGCTGGTATCTGGCCAAACTTCTGGGACTGCGCGAGCCGGAGGGAACCGAGAGCACACTGGCCCTTGACTATTACAGCAAGCGAGGAACGGGCGCCGGGGCGGAAATAGTATATGCCAGAAAAAATTATTTCGGAAGAATGTTAGGTTATATTATAAATGATACGGGCGAGGACGACCTTGGCCGCAATGATAACCGGCGAAATCTGAAACCACCGCGTCCGCTTCGAGGACGGTTCAGATGGCAGCACAGACACTTCCTGGCTTACGACTGGCAGCTTACCTCGGAAGTCAGTTACGCCTCGGATGAGAATTTTCTCGAAGGCTTCTATCGCAGTGAGTTTGATGTCGGCAAAGAGCAGGAGACTGTGCTTCACGCCAAGAACATTCAGAACAACTGGGGAATTTCGATCCTGACCAAGTTCCGCATAAACAACTTTAACGACAAACTCGAGGAACTGCCTACGGTGGAATATCACCGTACCGGCGAATCGCTTTTCGGCGACAGGTTTACGTTGTACAGTGACACGCAGGTCAGCCGATTCCGCAATCGCTACGGTTCGGATAACACCCATATAACAGATCAGCAATTTTATACTTTTATTTCCCAACGCACCGAACTTGATCTGCCGCTGAAGGTCGGCGCAGCTAAGGTGGTCCCGTTCATTGCCGCAAATTACGGCTATGAGGACCAGCGAGGATTCAGGACCGCTATCGACGGCACACCGGCCGGTCCGGACAAGGATATCTTGATCGGAGAAGGCGGAGTGAGAACATCGCTGAGGCCGTTCTGGAAAGTGTACCCGAATGTTAAGTCACGGCTATGGGATTTGAACCGGTTGCGCCATATTGTAAGGCCTTACGCAACCGCGGTAAGTTATGCCCACAGCGACCCGACAGCAGAACAGCGCAACGTCGTTAACGTGGGAGTTTCCCAGCGGCTCCAGACCAAACGGGGCCCGGCGGGCGAACAGAAAACCGTTGACTGGATGCGACTCGATCTCGAGGTTACCTGGGTGAATAATCCTGGCACTACAATGTCGGGCCCGAGTAGGTTTATCTGGAACAAGCCTTTTATTCCGCTTGTCGATACATCCACCGGCGCCATAAGCCCTATTGACCGCCGCAGCACCGATCTGTACGGGCCGGTACGTAATTACTTCAGTGCGGATTACATCTGGCGAGCCAGTGACACCACCGCGATATTGAGCGACATGAATTTTGACATGAAAAGCGGTGTCGTCCAGCAATTTAATATCGGCATGTCAAAGCTTGTTTGGCCCAGCTTGAGCTATTACATCGGCAGTCGGTATTTGAGGCGAGTCGAAGTCGGGGATGAGAAGGGCTCGAACACCTTTACTTTTGCGGCAACCTATGTGCTTGATCCTCGCTATACCCTTGTCTTCTCTCAGCAGTTTGATTTCGACTACGGCGCTAATGTTCGAAGTGACGTAACCCTGATAAGACGTTATCACAGACTCTACTATGGCTTAACCTATAGCGCCGATGAATCGCTGAAGAAACAGGCCGTAGTGCTCAGTATATGGCCTCAGGGCGTGCCGGAGTTGGCCATTGGGCCGAGAAGATATATGGGACTGACCGATTTTGTAACTTATTAAGTCGTTGACATCCGGACCGGCGGGACCTGTAATCGAGAAAGTAAAAACTCGGTCTGATAACTTGCCGATATAATCCTGTTACTATTATTTAAGGAAATTTCAAGGAGAATAGAATGGCGTTAGTTGATACTAAGAAAATGTTCGAGATGGCTCAAAAGAACGGCTATGCGGTTGGCGCTTTCAACGTCAACAATATGGAAATCACGCAGGGCATTGTGGCGGCAATAGCCGAAGAAAAGGCCCCGCTGATTCTGCAGGTTTCCAGAGGCGCACGCAGCTACGCCAGCATGAGCTATTTAAAAGCGATCATGGACGTAGCCGTCGAGGAAAATCCCGACATCCCAATTGCGATACACCTCGACCACGGCGACACCTTTGAAAGCGCAAAGCAATTCGTAGACGACGGTTTTACTTCCGTAATGATAGACGCTTCGAAGCTGCCCTTCGAAGAGAACATTAAGGTCACAAAGCAGGTCGTCGAATACGCGCATGCTCACGGCGTGGTCGTCGAGGCCGAATTAGGCCAGTTGGGCGGTATTGAAGAAGACGTTGTCGGTATCAGCGCCGATGAGATCGATAAGCATCTGACCGATCCCGATGAGGCCGTCGAATTCGTCGAAAAGACCGGCTGTGACTCTCTCGCCGTCGCCTGCGGAACCAGCCACGGCGCCTTCAAATTCAAATCCGAACCCACGCTCGCTTTTGACGTAATAGAGAAGATTAGTCAGAAGCTGCCGGGATTTCCCCTGGTTATGCACGGATCGAGCAGCGTCCTCAAGGAATTCAAGGACCTGATCAACAAGTACGGCGGCGACATGCCCGACGCTATGGGCGTTCCGGAGGACGCTATCAGCAAGGCGGCAAAAATGGCTGTCTGCAAGGTCAACATCGATACTGACCTGAGAATGGCTCTGACCGCTAAAATCAGGCAGGTCTTTTCGGAAAAGCCGGCCGAGTTCGACCCGCGAAAATACTTAGGGCCGGGCAGAGAAGCCATCAAAGAGATGGTAAAACACAAGCTGCGCGTCCTGGGTTGTGCGGGAAAAGCCGGTGAATGCCTGTAAAAAAAGAAGAAAAAACCAAACCGGGTGGAAAAGGGCAGGAGGGGCAATGAGAAAAGAAATGCCGTTGCGTGCCTACAAAATGGTGTTGCTTGATTGTGCATTGTCAATGTGCATTGCACCTCGGGCGAAAGCAGCGGTCCGAATCGGCGAAAAGATCGGGCCGCTGGAGTTGACCTACCTACAGGCGTTACACAATTAAGCACGTCGAGATGAACGAGAACTGGCTGGTGCATAAAAACCGGCCAAATTTAGTACGGACGCCGATGTAAGATCAGCTCCGGGATCAGGTTTATTACAGAGATGAAAGTAGTAATGAAGGTGGAACTATTGGTCGATATTACTTTTCAGGGACGGCAAGAACCTTAAAAGTAAGGATAACTAAAACAGAAAAGCAAAAGGGGGATTTCCTCACATGGCAATAGACTTTTTTTCGGACAAACATAGAACCAGGATGAAAGTGACCTGGATGCTTTCTCTGGTTTGTGCAGTGGTTCTGACCGTATTTGTTCCCGTCACACGGTCTGAAAACCCGCCTAAACCGTCGGCTTCCGCCGACAGGACGACGATTTCTCTGGACGGATCGGCCGAGACTGTGCGCCGTGTTTGTTCGAACGTATATAACGGCAACTTTGCAGCCGCACGAGAACTGCTCGCAGAACGCAGAGGCGCCGAAAACCACGCGGTTACAGAACTGGCTGATATAGTTTCCGAGTACGAAGCAATAGAACAAGGACGGCGGTTGGCTCGCACGGAAGGTTATCAGGAGAAATTGGTCGAGTTGAATGAGTTCAAATTCGGCTCCAATCCCAGTGATGTCAACGAACCGAACAACATTTCAAAGGCGTTTTCTGTTATTGCAAAGGTCCGTGAATTCGCAAATGAGCAGCAAAAAGAAGAGCTTCTGTCAGGGGCCCTGCTCCAGCAGACTATTGAAAAAGCCAGGGCCGACGCCGCCAAACTCGAAGCGGAAGGCAAATGGCTTGATGCATATATTCGCTGCTATAGCTGGCTGCAGGCGATTGATAAGGACAACAAAGAGTATGCCGATTATGCCGATCAGCTTCTCGATAAAGCGAACATTGTAGCCTCGTTTCAGGACAGCCCTTGCGAAACCCGAACCGAACGTTTCGAAAGGGTCGATGCGGAGATGTTCAAACGCGCTATCGATGCGCTGAATTTCAATTACGTCAGCATTATCGATTATCGTGAAATGGCGACCAAGGCGATCAAGCGATGCAAATTGTTAGCGGAAGTGCTCAATTCCTCTCAAGCCGTACGCAAGGCGCTCGGCGAAGAAAACACCAAATACGACACGAGCCTGCCGGCATGGTCGGCGGCCCTGGCGGGGCTTCAGGATGAAATTGACCAGTCGGTTACCGGCATCAGCAAGGACAAATTCAAGAACGTTTTTAAGAAGGTGCTCGACTTTAATAAGGCTACCGTGCAAATGCCTGAGAAGGTTCTGATCGCGCAGTTTGCAGAAGCCGCCCTGTCGGCGCTCGACCCGTATACCGTAATGGTCTGGCCAAAACAGGTCAAGGACTTCGAAAAGACGATGACAAACGAATTCACCGGCATCGGCATTGAGATTTCAAAACAAAAAGGGATGCTCACCGTTGCAAGCCTTTTGCCCGATACGCCGGCGTATTGCTCCGGTCTTGACGCGGGCGATGTTATAGAAAAAGTCGATGGCGAAGAAACAAAAGATATGTCTCTGACCTGCGCCGTCAAGAGGATCACGGGCCCCGCCGGCACGGTAGTGACTTTGACCGTGAAAACTCCCGGACAGGAAGAAACCAGAGACATCGCCATAACAAGAGCCAAGATTACCGTACCGACAATTCGGGGCTGGCAAAGGACCGAGGCCGGCGAATGGCTTTACATGATCGACGAGAAAAGCCGAATCGGCTACGTGCGTGTGACCAGCTTTTCCCCCTCGAGTGCAACTGACCTCGAAAATGTGTTAAATGAACTCGAAGCAGAGGGACTACAGGGACTGATTCTCGATTTGAGATTCAATTCCGGCGGACTTCTGGATGTCGCAATCGCAATCACGGATGCTTTTGTCGCACAAGGCCCGATAGTGAGCACCCGCCCGCGATTCGGAGTCTGGACATACGCGTCGGCCAAGAAGAAGAATACACACCCCAATTATCCTCTTGTTATTTTGATAAATTCCGGCTCGGCCAGTGCTTCAGAAATCGTCTCAGGGGCCCTGCAGGATCCGAAACATAAGCGGGCCATTCTCATTGGAGAGCGAACACACGGAAAGGGCAGCGTCCAGGGGATAACAGCCTATCCCGGCGGAAACGCGCAACTCAAATATACCATGGCCCACTACTACCTTCCCTCGAATCAAAGGGTGGAAAGCCGGAATGCTATGGAGAAACAGGACAGAAAAGACTGGGGCATCGGACCGGATATAAAGATCAAATTAAGAAGCGATGAGTTGAAGAAGATGGTCGATGTGCAAAGGGACAATGATGTACTGGTCAGGGCAGGCCATGATAACGGCGCCACACCACTCAAAAAGCATTTGGCCGAAGATACGCTGGCCGCTGACCCACAGTTGGCGGTCGGAGTTTTGGTCGTCAAGAGCAAATTGATCGAGGAGCAAACGAAAAACGAAAGATTTGAAGCTGCAAAATTAAATTAACGGATTTTAGCTTTGAATTTGAAGGCTTTAGCCCTTATAAATAGCATTATGAAATAGCAAAAGATTTCGCCGCAAAGAAAATTATAGTTTCTGGTTCCGGCTGAGCCGGCTTAGGGATGTTAGGATTTGACGAACGGAGTGGAAAAAGACAAATTTGAACTGCAACGACAGGAGAAGCTGGCCCGCATAAAGGAGTTGGGCGTCGACCCTTACGGCTGTAAATACGACGGCGTCGAAACGGCCGAGCATATCAAAGCCAGATTCAAAGATGACGATGACAGCCAGCGTGCGAATTGCGCCGGCAGGATTGTTCTGCTGCGCGACATCGGCAAGCTCATCTTTATCACCCTTCGCGATTCGAGCGGGACCATTCAGGTCGGCCTTAGCAAGAAGCTGCTCGGCGAGCAATGGACCCTTGCCAAGCTTCTCGAACTCGGTGACATAATCGGCGCCTCAGGTCAGTTGGGAAAGACCCGGACCGGCGAGATTACAATATGGGGCGATCCGAACTGCGAGACAGGCCTGACGCTGCTGAGCAAGTGCCTGCTGGCGCCGCCTGAAAAGTTTCACAGCCTGACCGACAAAGACCTGCGATACCGGATGCGATATGTGGATATGTGGGCGAATCCGGAGGTGATGGAGCTGTTCAAAATCCGAAGCGCCGTCCTCGCAGCCATTCGCAACTTTTTGCAGGATCGCGGCTTCCTGGAAGTCGAGACACCCATGATGCAGACAATCGCCGGCGGAGCAGCCGCGAAACCTTTCATCACGCATCATAACAGTCTTGATTTGGATCTTTTCCTGCGGATAGCCCCGGAGTTGTTTTTAAAGAGACTGCTGGTCGGCGGGATGGAGAAGGTATTCGAGATAAACCGCAACTTCCGCAATGAGGGCCTGAGCAGGCAACACAACCCGGAATTTACGATGCTCGAATTGTACCAGGCCTATGGCGATTATTCGGCCATGATGGATCTGACCGAGGAGATTGTTACACTTCTCGTAGAGAAACACTGCGAAAGCAGCCTGATCGAATTCGACGGGATGAAGATAAACTTCAGCCGCCCCTGGCGAAGAGCGAAGTATGCCGATCTGCTCAAAGAACACTCCGGCTGTGACATCGACGACATACAGGCCCTCCGCAAAAAAGCCGCCAAGCTCGGCCTCAACGAGTCTGAAATGGACGATATAGTCGTCGTCAACGAAGTCTTCGAAGCGACGGTCGAGGACCAGCTCATCGACCCGACATTTGTGATCGATTATCCCGCGGCGCTGTGTCCCCTGACAAAGCAAAAGAAAGACGACCCGAATTATGCCGAGCGATTCGAATTGTTTATCGCAAAGATGGAATTGGCAAATGCTTATACGGAACTGAACGACCCGGCCGTCCAGGAGGAGAACTTCAGATTGCAATTGCGCGGCCAGGAAGAGACGATGGCAACGATGGACACCGATTTCATAAAGGCACTCAAATACGGCATGCCCCCCGCCGGCGGCTTGGGCATCGGTATTGACCGCCTCGTAATGGTCCTGACAGGCGCCGCCAGCATTCGCGACGTCGTGCTGTTTCCACTTCTGAAACCCGCCCCGGATTAGTCGATTGGGCCTGAGATGCTAAAATTATTCCTGTGGCTACGATACCTTCGGAAGAAAAAAATCGTTTTGCTCAGCATCGCCGCGGTTGCACTTTCGGTGTCACTGCTGATAACGGTTTCGAGTCTGTTCACGGGCTTTATCAACGCATTCGAGCAAAGCGCCGTTCAGGCAATAGGTGAGATCGTCCTGACGCCGCCGGTCAAATTGGCCAAATACCCACAGTTTATCGAGCAACTCAAACAGATAAGGTCGGTCAAGGCCGCAACCGCGACGCTGTCGGCGCAGGGCCTGCTGCATTTGGGCAAAGGCAATGTCAAAGCGGTCAAGATATGGGGAATTGAGCCGGGACCAAGGGCCGAGGTCACCGGATTCAAACAGGCCCTGCTCAATCAAAAAGACTCGAACGCCCCGCCCACTTTCCAGACTCCCGACCTTGGCGAAAAAATCGGCGGATTCATCGGCATCGGAGTTATCGCCGCACCCGACGAAAAGACCGACGAGTACGATTTTGAAGAAGCCAAGAAGATGACAGGCCAAAAAATGGTCCTGACCACCGGAACGGCCGCGGAAACAGAAGAAGAAGGAAAGACGCAATTCAGGAGAAAACTCGTAAGATTCATCGTCGCCGATATAGCTTTTACCGGCGTCTACGAACTTGACAAAAGTTACGTGTATCTTCCCATCGAGCGGTTGCAGGAGAAGCTGTATCCGGACGAGCTGTTGCCGGTTGCCGATCAGATTCAAATAAAACTGGCCGACGATGCCGACACGGACGTCGCGATGGCACAGATTTGGGGAGCGTGGCAGATGTTTGCCTCCGACCAACTCAACTGGGGACCGGGCCTCATAAGCAGTACCGATATCGACACCGCCAAACAAATGCAGAGCCAGTACGTTGCCGAGCTTAGAAAACAAATGTGGATTCTCTTAGTGATATTCGGCGTCGTGAGCTTGAGCGTGATTCTGTTGGTATTCTGCATATTCTACATGATCGTACGACTGAAGCAGAAAGACATTGCGATAATAAGAAGCTGCGGCGCGCCCGGAACCTCGCTTGCGTGGGCGTTCCTCGGATTCGGCGGCTGTGTCGGAATTGCAGGCTCAGCTCTCGGCACGGCGATGGGATACGCGGTTACGAGAAACATCAATACGGTTGAAGAATGGATTAGAATAATCTTCGGCCTCAAACTCTGGAAAAGCAGTGTCTACATGTTCAGCATCATCCCCAACGAAGTTAATTGGTGGTGGGCTTTTGCTATAGTGCTGTTTTCAATCGTCGCCGCGGCTTTGGGCGCACTGGTCCCGGCCATCGTCGCCGCGCAAACCAGGCCCGTCAAAATCCTCAGATATGAATAGGTTTGCCTGATGTATAAGCTCATTCTGCCATTTCGCTACCTGCTCAAAAGGCACATCAGCTACCTTGCCTTTGTCGCCGTGGCGCTGTGCGTTTTTATCGTCGTGGTGGTAATGACCGTGATGAGAGGCCTGGTGACGGATTTTAAACAGAAGAACCATCGTTTCGTGGGCGACTGCGTCGTCGGCACCGACTCATTAGTGGGCTTTGCCTATTACGAGGATTTTGTAAAGGTGCTGGAACAGCAGGATTTCGTCCACGCTGTCTCGCCTGTCGTAAAAAGCTACGGCCTGATAAATGCCTCCGGTTCAAAGCAGAACTTCGGAATCGAAGTTATGGGAATCAACGCCGCCTGCCACAGCAAGGTCACCGCTTTCACTGAAATGCTTTATCACACCAAGGACGATCCCACGAGAGCTTTCACGCCCGGCAACGACCCTAATCTCATAGGCTGCATAGTCGGAATCGACCGATGGCTCAGCCGTGACCCTAACGGCATCTACAAATACGAAAGCTACCGTCGGAGAACTAAACTTGCGATAAGCTGCTTTCCGCTGACTCCCAAAGGGGCACTGGAGAAGGCCGGAGCCGGAATGGTCAACACGAAGACCTTTTATTACACCGATACACTACACAGCGGCCTGGCCCGCGTCGACAGTTCCGTCATTATGCTGCCCTTAGAACAACTGCAATTGCTTTGCGGCATGGCGTCGTCTGTCAAAAGGATTTCATCGCTGTATATCAAGTTCAAGGACGATGTCAGGCTCGAAACCGGCCGGGACAAAGTCGCCGCGCTGTGGCGGGATTTCGTAAAAGAAAAAGCCGATGAAAAATACGCGTACCTCTTCAAAACCGTAACGGTGCAGACCTGGAAGGAGAACAGGCGGACATTTATCGCAGCGATGGAAAAAGAGCAGACTATGCTGATAGCAATGTTTGGCCTCGTAGGACTGACAACAGTTTTCGTTGTGTTCGTCGTCTTCTACATGATCATCAGCCACAAAAGCAAGGACATCGGAATACTCAAAAGCGTAGGCGTCTCGAACGCTAACCTGATCCAGATATACCTCGTGTTCGCTTTTTTTATAGGCATTCTCGGCTCGGCGGTGGGGTCGCTGCTGGGATGGCGTTTCCTCGTAAATATTAACAGTATAGAAAACTGGCTGTACGGAAAGTTCGGATTTCAGATGTGGGACCGGACGATTTACGCCATAGGAGATATTCCCAGCCATATTGAATTTAAGATTCTTATTGTTATTATAGTCTCGGCGATAATCGCATGCCTGCTCGGAGCAATCGTGCCCACCTGGCAGGCGGCGAGACTCAAGCCGGTCGAGAGTTTGCAGGTAAACCAGTTATGACAAAAGACGATTGCATATTGAAGACCGAAGGGCTTTGTAAGTCTTATCGGATGGGAGCGGCCCGCGTGGAGGTCCTAAAGGGCGTCGACCTGACCATAAGAAAGGGCGAGTTTGTCGCTATCATCGGGGCCTCCGGCAGCGGCAAGAGCACCCTGCTGCACATTTTAGGCACCCTCGACAGGCAGGACGAAGGCGCCGTAAAGTTCGAAGGTCAGGACCTCAGCCGGCTAAGCGCCGCTAAGCTCAACAAATTCCGCAACAAAACAGTCGGATTTGTGTTTCAGTTCTACCATTTATTGGACGAATTAAATGTGTTGGAAAACGTATTCCTGCCGGCAATGGCTTCCAGGAGCATCCTGGGCTGGCTTGGCTGCCGAACGTGGGCGAAGAACAGGGCGAAACAGTTGTTAGAACGGCTCAGCCTCGCCGACAGGGCCAAGCATAAGCCTTATGAGCTGTCAGGAGGCGAGCGGCAAAGGGTCGCTATCGGCAGAGCCCTGATGAACGAGCCGAAGCTGCTGTTGGCCGATGAGCCGACAGGAAACCTTGACTCAGGGACTGGAAATGCTATTCTTAGCGTTTTTGAAGAATTGAACAAGGCCGGCCAGACAATTGTTATGGTGACCCACGACGAAAGGATCGCCAACAAGGCCGGCCGAATAATAACGTTAGTCGACGGTAAGATAAAGCACCGGGATAAACAAACCCAAGTGCAGTAGTAGACTTAACTGCCTTGTGACAAAAATAGAATAGGCAATTAGAGGAAGATTTATGGCATTGAAAATCTGGCTTGGTGAAGGTCTTGTGGACGAGGCGGATGCCAAAGTATCTGTTTTCGATCACGGCCTGCTTTATGGCGACGGTGTCTTCGAAGGCATACGAGTCTACCGCAGCAAAGTCTTTGAAATGGATGCGCACATCAGGCGCCTTTACGAATCGGCCATGGCCATCCGCCTTGAAATCCCGATGAGCACTGACGAGCTTATCAAGGCTGTGAATAAAACTGTCGAAGCCAATTCGATTAACAACGGATATATCCGCCTGATTATCACTCGCGGGGTGGGAACTCTGGGACTGAATCCCTTTATATGCGAAAAGGCACAAGTAATAATCATAGCCGACAACATCCAGCTATACCCCGAAGAGCTTTACGAAAAGGGAATGAAGGTAATCAGCGCAACGACGGTTCGCAATCATCCGCTGGCAATTCCACCGCAGGTCAAGAGCCTCAATTACCTCAACAACATCCTGGCCAAAATCGAGGCCTTGGATAACGATGTTCCCGAGGCGGTCATGTATAACCACCTGGGCTACGTCGCTGAAGCCTCGGGCGACAATGTCTTCGTCGTAAGAAACGGCATCGTTTGCACTCCCTCGCCACAAGCGGGCGGGCTCGATGGGATAACCCGAAGCGTCGTCATCGAATTGGCAAAGCAGGAGAATATCGATGTTGTAGAAAAAAACCTGACCAGATTCGATCTCTATGTCAGCGACGAATTCTTCCTCACAGGCACCGCCGCCGAGGTAATCGGTATTGTCGAAATCGACGGCAGAACCATAGGTGACGGCAAGCCGGGAGTCATCACCAAGCTTCTCCGCAAGAAATTCTTCGAGTACGCCCACAAAAAGACTTAGCCGTCGGCAAATCGAGACAAGGTTTGCCGAATATCGTGATCAGGTTAAAACTATGCAAAAAAAAAGGCCGGCAAAAAGCGCCGGCCTTTTCTCATTAATCCGTTTCGTCCAGATTCTCAGAAGTTTATCGTGTAAGATATCCCTGTCCAAAGTTCGTCCTCGGGGTTAACGCTATCTTCCATCGATGTCTGGTAGTACAGACCCGGGCTCAAGGTTCCCGGACCGATGTCAACAGATGTTGAAGCGCCCCAGACTATATGCGACCAGTCGTGGTCCACCGTCGCACCAGCGAAGCCGTCATTGTAGACCAAGTTGACGCTCAAGTTGACGATCTGCTCGGTCGTCTCAGGCAAAATAGGCGGCAACTCAAGGTCGTAGCCCAGCCCGAATACATGCACCCATCCGCCATACTCACCAGTAAGTACCGAGTTGGATCTTGCCTCCCAGATCTTACCAACATAATAGCTGGGAACAATACCCATCGGACACAGATTTGGCCAAGAGAAGCCAACGCCGAGTTCCTGAGCGTCACCGCCCCCTTGAGCCGAACCCACGGAGGGTGCATCGATGAAGTCATAGTAAATCCAATTGGCCATAATGTTGGTAGCGAGGCGTTCATCCTCCAACAAGGTAGTCTCATATATCAGCTTATAATCGTACTCAGTCGCATCTACCCTGCTAAAGGCTCCGTGATTGGCCATGCCACCAGAGCCTGCGTAGGAACTCCACACATTGAAACTGAAACCCGTGCCAAACAGATCTATATCGATGCTTGGCTGGACAGCTCCCACGTCATCAAGCAGATCGATGCCTCGCCAGATGTACTTGCTGACGTAGGTAACATCCAGCGTAACGCCCAGTTCACCATCCTGAGCCTGAACCAATCCTGTTGCGCTCAACAAGATTACCGCGACCAACAAAATTACCTTTTTCATAATCATCTCCTTACAAAACCCATTATCCCAATTTCCACCACTTGAAACCAACTATGTTCTCCGGCACCGCGCCGGTGTAAATTGAAGATTCCTCCCGAAAGTTTATCTGCAAGTCGTTAAAAATCAATCAAAAATAAATTTTTTTGTTTTTTTCCTACCGCCCGGGACAATAAGCCCCCCAGAGCCCTGTAAAATACGTTCGACACCACCGCAAACCACGCGTATAATACAGTAAGATGTCACAATCCAAGACCGATAACA
>Ga0075123_10000562_pt1 | contig 19247 bp, 16 predicted proteins | sample AntAceMetag02UKX_FD_69808 | JGI IMG/M metagenome (GOLD analysis project Ga0075123, IMG submission 69808) | Saline lake microbial communities from Ace Lake, Antarctica - Antarctic Ace Lake Metagenome 02UKX | ecosystem: Environmental > Aquatic > Non-marine Saline and Alkaline > Saline | place... | reverse complement strand
TGTTGTATCCAAGAGTGCCTCCTCTTCCGAGTCCCCTGTTCTGGTAGCCGCCTCCTGTCATTGAGCCGCGCGAATAATAAGTTCCGCCACCGCCGCCGGATCCATAACGCGACCCTCCATAGCGAGACCCTCCATACCGCGATCCGCCCCCTGTACGGTATCCATACATCTGGGCAACTATCGGGTACTGTCCCTGTGGATTGCTCTTGCTGGGTTTGATTCCGGAGTCCTCTCGCACGACGACCTGTTTATTCTTAAGGGCTTCTTCGAGCGTGAAGTACATGGTTTCGAGATCGGGTTCGCTCGTTATTAGTGGATACACAACCATCTCGGCGACACCGTCTGAGTCGAAGTCGAAGTCATACGAGGAACTTGCCAGTTCGACCGAATACAGAAATCCGGTGATGGTCTCCTGGGCCGCAATTTTTTCAGCTTTGGTTGCTTTTGCTGCAAGTGCGTTCGATTCGACAAAAATTGCGACAAAAAACAGGGTTCCCAGCGATAACATTTGAAGTTTCTTTTGAGGGTCCATGATTGTTCCTCTCCAAAAAAGTGTTGACGAAGTTAAAATCCTTTTTCGAGTCTTCATGTGCCTACCTAATTCTTTGAGGCTCACTGCCTTTCCCATTCTATTATATTAAGACGTTACAACCGGCAGAAAGTAACGAAATTTTTCTCAGAATTTAAAAAAAACTCGGCAAAATGATAAATTTTCGACAAAAACGCCTCTGACACGCCCGTAATCGTCAATCAGTGGCCACCGCCGGCCATCATATCAACGGCGTGAGGCACTAATTCCAGGACCGTCTCCAGGGACTCTTTGACTCCTTTGGGGCTGCCGGGCAGGTTGATTATCAATGTTTTGCCGCGACTTCCCGCCGTGCCGCGCGACAGCACCGCCCGTTTTGTCTTTTTCCAGCCTTGTGCCCGAATGATTTCGCTCAGGCCCGGAACGGCTCTGTCGCAGACGGACTGGGTGGCCTCCGGTGTAATATCGCGAGGTCCCAGGCCCGTGCCGCCTGTGGTGAGCACTATGTCGACGGCGAGTTCGTCACAGAAATACCTGAGTTCGGCCGCAACAGTATCCCGGTCGTCGGCTGCTATTCTTTTTTCGTATACTTCAAAGCCCGCCTCTTCGAGCATTTGCTGGATGGTCCTGCCGCTTACGTCTTCCCTGTCACCGTCGGCGCAGCTATCGCTGATGGTTAGTATCGCTGCTTTAATCGTTTTCATTGACAACCTCAATAATGTCACCGACATTGATTTCGCCGGGTGCGATTACTTTTGCGAAGATTCCCTCGCGAGGCATAATACAATCACCGACCTGTTCGTAAATTTCGCATCTGCTGTGACATTCTTTGCCGAACTGCGTAACTTCAATCTCGCAACCGTTGCCCAGTTTTAGTCTGCTGCCGATTTTCAAAGACATCAGGTCAATTCCTTCGGTAGTGATATTTTCGGCGAAGTCACCCGGGGATACTTTTGCCCCTGCCGCGATCATCTTATCTATTGATTCAATGGCCAACAAACTGACCTGTCTGTGCCAGTCGCCTGCATGGGCGTCGCCTGTTATTCCGGAATCGATCTGCAAATCGGCCGACGGGACATTACTCTTTTTTGTCCCGCGCCGCTCTGAAATTGAAATTGCTTTAATCCTGCCTTTTGAAGTTGCCACTTTTTCCTCCGGTTTTCTCAAGCAGTTTTATTTCACTTATGACCATACCTCGACCTGTGTATTTTAGCATATCGTAAATAGTAAGACAGGCCGTGCTGACTCCGACAAGGGCTTCCATCTCCACCCCCGTTTTTCCCGACGATTTTACAGTCACAGCCGCTTCAACCGATTCCGTCGTCTCATTGAGTTCGAACTCGACTTTGACATTTTCGATAAGGATCGGGTGACACATTGGGATTATTGTCGATGTTGCCTTGACGGCATTTACGGCCGCAATCTTGGCTGTATTGAGCACATCGCCTTTTACGCATGTTCCCTTTTTGATTGTTTCAAAGGCCTCCTTTCCCAGAGCAATCGTGCCGCATGCTTTTGCGGTTCGCACAGTGATGTTCTTGCCGCTTACGTCTATCATACCTTTGGCATTTTGCATTGTAGCTTAGCCTCCAATCTGGTTCATGCGCCTTTTTCTACACGACGTTCCATTCTCGGGCTTCTTTGTCACAGCTTCGAGTATCGAGTCGGCAATGTTATCAAAATCGACTTTTACCTCCTCATCGGAAAACAAACAAGGCTTCAGGAAGCCGTCCGCGGTCAGGCGTAACCTGTTGCACAGGCTGCAATTAGGCGGGCGCTCTGTGTGAAACCGTTCGCTCAGATCGCTCCTGTCGTAAAGTGAGAACTGCATAATCTTCTGAAGTTCAAGCCCTCTGTCCTGACAGAAGTTTTCCATTGCTTCAATATCAGTCTCGGTTGTGTTATCGAGAACAACCATGTTTATTTTTACAGGTGACAGTTCCGCTTCGATAGCTGCATCAATACCCGCAAGCACCTCTCGCAAATCGCCGCCGCGTGTGGTTGTGCGATATGTGTCGGGATCGAGCGAATCCATCGAGATATTCACACGACTTAGCCCGCTTCGCTTAAGTTTACGCGCCATCTGAGCAAGCAGCGACCCGTTGGTAGTCATACACAGTTCATCAATTCCCTCGACAGCGGAAAGTTTTGCGATGAGTTGCTCGATGTTTTTGCGAACGAGTGGCTCGCCGCCGGTGAGTCGAACTTTTCGTATGCCCATCTCCGCCGCGACTTTTACGAACGAATCAATCTGTTCGTAACTGAGGATGTCACTGTGATCTTTCGGAACAAAGGGCGCATCCGGCATGCAGTAGGTGCAGCGGTGATTGCAACGATCGGTTACTGAGATTCGCAGGTAATCGATTCTTCGGTTAAATCTGTCTGACAACAACGGTAGTTCCCTCTTTAATTTCGGCTATTCCTTCGGGTATGCAGAGCAGGGCGTCGGCCTGGCAAAATGAATTGATATGACCGGAGCCATGATACGGAACGTCTGTGGCCTGGCCGTCGTCGATTATTGTTACGGGGATCCAGCCCGGTCTTTCTGTTTTTTTTCTCTTCACGGATCTGGCAAGCGGTATCTGGATGTGAGAGGGGCGATAGTTGTGGTCCATAAGTTTGTACAAAAAGGGCTTGACCAATATCTCAAACAGCACGAATGTCGAGACGGGATTGCCCGGCAGCCCGAAGCAGTACAGCTTATCCGAAATGCCGAATACCGTCGGTTTTCCGGGCTTTACGGCGATTTTCTCAAACAACAAATCGACATTATTTTGCTTCAATATCCCCGGCACAAGATCGAAATCACCCACTGAAACACCGCCTGAGACGATAACAACATCGTTCTCGGCAGCAGCCTTTTTAAACATGCTGTCGATAGCGTTGTCTGTATCTTCTGCTATTCCGTAATTTGTCGCACTCGCGCCGCAGCTTTCGACGTGTGCCGCCAATTGAAAGCTGTTGCTGTTTCTTATCTGGCAATCGCCCGGCGTAGCTGCCGGCTCAACGAGTTCGTTGCCGGTTGCAATTACGCCGACTCTGGGCCTTTTGCCGACCAGCGGCTCACTGTATCCGACCGATGCCAGGATGGCAATGTGCTGCGGTTTCAACAATGCGCCTTTCCGGATTACAATGTCACCGGCGTTGATGTCTTCGCCTTTCGGGCAGATATTGTCTGCAGTTTTTTCACCGACAAAACGCACAGTATTTTCGGTCGGCGCCGTGACGTATTCCTTCATTATAACACAGTCAGAACCGTCGGGGACGGCGCCGCCGGTCATGATTTTTGCACATTGGCCGGGGGCGATTGTTTTCGTGGGGACATGGCCGGCCGGGATGGTTTCGATCAGCGTAAGCTCGTCGGCCAGATCGGCTCTTCGGCAGGCAAAACCATCCATCGCCGATTTGTTGAACGGCGGTATATCTGTATCGGATGTGACGTCCTCTGCCAATATTCGCCCGGCCGCCTCGGCCAATCCTACTCGTTCGGCCGCGAGCAGGCGCGCAGAGTTCAAGACCGTTTCCAATGCCTTCTCAAACTTTATCATCATTATTACTCCTGACAAATTCCCGATAATCGGCAACCGTGTTAATATTATTGATCCGATGGGAGTTGGTCAACTCAATATACTTGATCCTGCCGGGCTCGAACGCATCAATAATGCAGTTCGTTCCTGAGGCAAGTGCTTTCTCAATCCGCGGCAGAGCGCTCTTTCTGTATATGGCGAAAAGCGGTTCCCTTTTTGAGGGGCCTGGAACTGGAATGACCGCATCATAATTCTTAATCTCTCTGAGCATTTTTCGGACGAGCGGGATATCAATCCTGGGTATGTCGCACGCTGTCACGAAATTCAGTTCGTTTGCGGAGGCTTTCATGGCCGATGCGATTCCCATGAGCGGTCCTCTTCCGGGGGCCTGGTCGCATATTACGTCAGCACTAAGAAAATCGTATTTTGTCGGATCGTTGGCGCTAATCAGAATTTGGCGAAAGTGCGGGGCAAGCTGGTCGAAGATGTGTTGTATCATTGTCCGCCCCCCAATTTGCAGCATACTTTTGTCCTGTCCCATCCGCTGGCTGCTACCGCCCGCCATGATAATAGCAGTCGCATTATCCCATGTATCGGCCATTGTCCAATTGTCGTTCACAAGTTTTACCTGGTCGATATCGAAGCCGTCTTTGTGCGAGACAACAATTCTGTCGGCATAATCTTTTACCTGGCGGGCCGAATTCTTCCAATCCTGCTGCCCGTCTGTGGTCACCATCAGAAACAATCCGGGTTCGATCACGCTGCGCAGTGAGTTTGACTCACAAATGCAAACAGTGTCGGGGCCGAGTATGTCAAGCAGGGCCTTTGCGCCGTCGACGATATGTTCTTTGAGGACTCTGAGCCACAACACACGGCGTGCGCCGGCGGCGAGTAGTCTGCACGTGTCCTTGTTGGAGGTGCTGTCGAATTCTTCGACGATAGAGAAGTTGCCTTCCATCGAGGCGCATACGCCGCAGCCTTCGCCGCCGCGAGGGCACTTCTCGTCCTGTTTCTCTATGGCAGTGACCTTGATTCCCACAATAGGTGTATCTTTGCTGAAACGTTCGATCAACGCGCAGGCCAACTGCGTTTTTCCGACGTTCGAGCCGGCCGAGCCGATCATTAACATTTGGTTGCGCTTTATCATTTTATTGCTCAATGAATTTCACCGCCGAGGCCTTGAAATTTATGCCGACCCTAATGCCGTAAGTTAGGTCGAGCTTCTTAACCGATTCGGCGGTTATCATAGCTGCAATTTCAACGGACTTACCTTTACCGATATCAACTACGATTTCAACGCCGGGGCCGGCGGGTATAATGTCTGTGATCGCGCCTTCAAAATTGTTTCTTGCGCTGGTTTGGCCGGCGGGGCTCGCCGTTGAAGCAATGGTGACATCTTCGCTTCGAATCATCACATAGCCCGGCCCGGCGGCTTCTTCGGTGAGCACGGCAAAGCATAAGCCGTCTGTTGTGAACGATTTCGAATGTGGCCCTTGAGCGTCTGTATCGTTGAGATGTCCTCTGAAAAAATTCCTTATCCCAACAAATTCAGCTACGAACTCTGACTTGGGGCGTCGAAAAATCTCGTCGACACTGCCGGTTTGAGCGATGGCGCCGTCTTCAAGGATCGCGATGTGCGTGGCTAATGAAACCGCTTCAGTATAATCGTGTGTCACGTGTATTATCGTTTGTCCCCGGGCGTTGATCTTTCGCAAAAGTGCCCGTATTTGGGCTCTGGCTTTGACATCCAGTGAGGAAATGGGCTCATCGAGCAGCAGGAGTTTCGGCTCGGCCGCCAAAGCTCTCGCCAGGGAGACACGTTGCGCTTCGCCGCCTGAAAGCGTTGGCGGCTTGCGTTTGAGCAGTTCAGTGACACCCACATCGGTGGCGAGCTTCGATACTCTTTCGCGAATTTGCGACTTGCCAGGCCCATGGCAGCGAAGTGCGTATGCGATGTTATCGAAGACAGTCATGTGCGGGAACAGCGTGTTATCCTGAAAGACCAGGCCGACGCTGCGTTTCTGAATTTCTTCATTGGTTATGTCACTGTCGTCGAGAATTATCGTGCCGCTATCGGCAGCGGTAAGACCTGCTATAATCTCCAGTACAACACTCTTGCCCATTGCGGATGCGCCTAACAGAACGAAATACGCCGCTGGCGGAACTTCCAGCGAGATGTCCTTTAAGATGACATCCTGCGATGAATCGAAAGCTTTTGAAATGTGTTTAACGCTGAGCATCATTTTTCTGTTTCGCAAGGAACCTCAAGGTGACAAAAAAAATCAGGCAGACAGATATAAAAAGCACCGCAACAGGCCGGGCATATTTGAGACTTAAATCGAGGCGGTCATAAATCAATACGGGTGTGACCATAGGATGATAAGCAATAATCAGTACGGCCCCGAATTCGCTCATACCCCTCGCCCACATCAAAATCAAACCCGACAGAATCGACCGCCACGCCAACGGAACCGAAACACTCACAAACACCCGCGAAGGACTCGCGCCAAGATTTAAAGCTGCTTTTTCAAGCCTGACCGGCACAGCAGCAAAGCCGTCCCGAGCCGAATTTATCAGGTATGGGATGCTGACAAAAGCCATCGCAGCCATGATGCCGGCGGTGCTGTTGACAAAACTAAAGCCCATTTTTTCCGCTGCTTTTCCCAGGGGAGCCGTTCGCGACAGGACCGCCAAAAGGGCGATTCCCGCCGCAGAATGCGGTATTACCATGGGAAGATCGACAATGCTCGTAACAAGACGTTTCAAAGGAAAATTCTTGCGTGCCAGAAGATACGCAAACGGAACAGCCGCAACGGAAAAGAAAATAGTCGCGCCCATAGACGTCCACAAAGTAAGCCAAATGCTGCTTCGCACCTCGTTGTCGGCAATCGTTTCAGCAAGTTCGGGCATTGAACAATTGACGAACATATTCATAAGCGGCGCAACAATAAAAAGCAGCACAAGCCCGCCTAATGCGGCAAAGAAAAGCGAAAGCGGCTGAGGTTTTGTATTCAACAGACTTCTCAACTCTTGACCTCCCCATCAACAGGCAAGGCAAATATCCTCAGAGGTTGCGGCAGTTTATCGAACGTAGGCGTTGGCGACGGGACAAGAAAGTTCTGCCCGTTTCTTTCGATAATCACGCCGCCTTTATCCCTGGTGAGCAAAAACTGTAGGAACTCAGAAGCAAGCAAAGGATTCGGCGAGTTCTTCGGTATTGTCACCCCATACACTATGGGTGTAGCTGCCTTGGTAATAAATGTATCTTTTGTTTTGCCTCTAAGACGCACAGTTGCGGTTCTATAAAGAAAAGCTAACTCCGCTTTCTTAAGATTTATCTCATCAGGCAGCAGTAACATTCTCAGCTCATGCTGTTTGGCGACCGATTTGTACATGAAAATGTAATCGAGTTCGCCCACTTCCAACAACGCCAGTAGATCGGTTTCTTTTGGCCTGATGTATCTTCGGTTCTTCACGCTTAACCGCGCGAACAGGCCGGGCTGTTTGTAAAATCGCTCCGCCAGCTTGATGGTGAGCAGTGAGCGATATCCGCATGGGTCCGAATTGGGGTCGGACCTGCCGAATCGAACCTCCTTGTTGAGCAGGACATTATACCAGTTGTTTTCGTCAATTTGATCGGCCAGATGTGAATCGTCACGATAAGCGATCACCATTTCGTTGGCGGCGAACCGGATGTTCCAGTCGGCGTGTTCGCCAATGAGAAGGGTATCTATGACCGTATAGTCGGCCGAGGCCATGACATCGCAGGGTTTGTGCAGGTCCATGATTTTACGGGCGCACGCTCTGCTGCCGGCGGCTTCGCGTAGAATCTTTACGTCGTGGTGTTGTCGTTCGAACTCTTCGCAAATTTGCTTAAAGGGAACCGAAAGGCTGCCGGCGTGGAAGATGATCAATTTCTGTGTGTCGGTTTGTTTTTTTGTTAAGGACGAAGCCGCTAAAATGAAACAGGCTGCGATTACGATTACCAAGATTATCTTTGTGTTTCTTTTCATTGCTGGAGATGCCTGAAATGTTTTCTATGAGCTGCTTTGGTTGCTCTTTCGATTTCGGTGCGGAGTTTGGCGTAGGCTTTTACCCATTTTTTGCCCTCTGCGGTCAGGCTGGTTCGGCCGCCTGCATTCCCGCCTCGGTGTTTCTCTATGAGCTTGATATTGAGTGCGTTTTCAGCCTTTTTCAAATCGCCCCAGGCCTTTCGGTAACTTATTATGAGGATGTCACTGGCGGCTCTGAGTGAGCCTTCCTTCTCGATAGCCTTGAGCAGACGCCACTTGCCGTCACCGAATGCCCCGTTAATATTTTCAGTGTTGAGCCAAAGCTTAAATTTTGCCTCTATTTTTTTCAACTTGCGCGTACCTCAAATATCACTCGAAACAGCCGAGCTGACATTTGCATATTCTGATATTCTGTGCGTTGCAGATGTTGCTTATTTCGCGCGTGTTCGCGCCCAGTTTGCGAGCCAACTCAAAGGCCTTGGCGCAGGGCAGTTTCTTCTTGCCGTCAACTTCTACCGTCGCATTGATTACTGCTTCAACCAGTTTTTCTTCTTCTGTCATTTTACATTTACTCCTACGGTTATGCACAGCTCGACATAACGATAACTGAAACTCTTTTCTTTTGCAACTATTTAAAAGGATGTTCCTACCCGGCCGCCGATGTCTTTCGAACGTTGGCGGCACAGACTTTGTATTCGGGAATCTTTGCTATCGGATCGAGCGCATCAATTGTGAGCATATTGGCCGGGCTCTCACAGAAATGGAAGGGCATAAAAAGCCAGCCCTTTTCAATCCCGGCCGTCACTTTCGCCAGTGTAGTAACTTTGCCCCGGGATGTTGCTACTTCGACGTTTTCGCCCTCGGCGATTTTGAGTTTTGCAGCATCATCGGGATGTATCTCAACATAGCCGGTCGGCGAAACCTGATTGACCGCCCGCGATTTTCTTGTCATCGTGCCGGTGTGGAACTGGTAGAGTTGCCTTCCCGTCGAAAGAACAAATGGGTACTTTTTGCTCGGAATCTCAGCTGGGTACTTGAATTGAACGGCGTGGAACTTGCCTTTTCCGCGGGTGAATTTGCCCTTGTGGAGAAATCTTGTGCCCTGGTGATTTTTGTCCGGGCAGGGCCACTGCAGGCCGACATCGGCGATTCTATCGAACGATATTCCGCCGTAAATTGGCGAGACGGACGCTATTTCGTCCATTATCTCGCTTGCGTCGTCGTAGCTCATCGGATAGCCCATCTTTGTTGCAACGCTGCAGATTATTTCCCAGTCATCGCGGCTCTCGCCAGGCTGTTCAACAGCCTTTCGCACACGCTGGACGCGGCGTTCGGTATTGGTAAACGTCCCATCCTTTTCCGCAAAGCAAACCGAGGGCAGAACGACATTTGCATACTCGGCCGACTCGGTCAGGAATATGTCCTGCGAAACGACAAAGTCGGCCTTTGCAAGGGCGTCTCTTGTCATGTTAAGGTTCGGATCCGAAAGTGCAGGATTCTCGCCCATCATATAGAGCGCCTTTACTTTGCCGTCGAGTATGCCATGCATCATCTCGACAATGGTTAGACCTTTCTTTGCGGAAAGCTTTGTTGCCCAAGTTGTCTCGAACTTGTCGTGAATCTTTTCATTTTCCACGGACTGATAGCCGGGATATACATTCGGCAAAGCGCCGAGATCGCAGGCGCCCTGAACGTTGTTTTGCCCGCGAAGCGGATTTACACCTGTCGATTCTTTGCCGATGTTTCCGGTAAGCATCGCCAGATTAGCGAGGCTGAGGACATTGTCGGTGCCTGTTGTGTGCTGCGTTATACCCATGCTGTAGATAATGCTTGCGGTGTCGGCGCCGGCGAAAATCCTTGCGGCCTTTCGAATTTCGTCGGCGGGTATTGTTGTGATTTTCTCCGCCTTTTCGGGTGTGGAATCTTTGACGGCTTCGGCTAATTCGTCAAAACCCTCAGTGCGCTGCTTTATAAAATCGCTGTCGAGCAACTCCTCGCCGATTATCACGCTCATCATCGCGTTTACCAGGGCGACATCGGTGCCCGGCTTTTGCGAGATGTGCAACGTGGCAAATCTTGTAAGATCGATGGTCCTGGGATCGGCTACGAGCAGCTTGCACCCATTACTTACCACAGCTTCTTTTATAGAAAGTGCAATGACAGGATGCGCCTCGGTTGTGTTTGAGCCTATCACAAATATACAGGCGGCTTTTTTTACTTCGTCAATCGAATTGGTCATGGCGCCGCTGCCGAACGCCCTGGCAAGGCCGGCGACTGTCGAGGCGTGGCACAGCCTTGCACAGTGATCGACGTTGTTGGTCCCGACTGCCGCTCGTATGAATTTCTGGAAGACGTAGTTGTCTTCGTTGGTGCACTTGGCCGACGACAGACCCGCGATACTGTCGGGACCGTGCTTTTTCTTTATCTCACCGAGTCGCTCGGCGATTAGTTCAATTGCTTCGTCCCAGCTTGCCTGCTCGAATTTGCCGTTGCGTTTGATAAGAGGTGTGGTCAGTCTCTGGTCGCTGTCGACAAAATCCAGGGCGAACCTGCCCTTGACGCAGAGGTTGCCGTCGTTTGGGATTCTACCGACTCTGCTGGTTGCGCGAACGATTTCGTTTGTCTTGGGATTTACGTTCAGCTCTATCTGGCAGCCGACGCCGCAATAGGGACACGTCGTTGTAGTACGGGCCATATCTTTGCACTGGCCCTTGCCCTTTGCCTGTCGTTCGTAAAGGGCGCCGGTTGGGCAGGTTGAGAGGCACTGGCCGCAAAGTTCGCATGTCGAATCGTTCAAGGGCATGTCGAATGCCGTGGTGACTTCGACGCCGGATGCGCGTGACTTGAAGGTCAGGGCGCTGTCCATCTGGACCTCTTCGCAGATTCGGATACACCTGCCGCAGCGAATACATTTGTTTACGTCGTACTCTATTGCTTCGTTGCCGCTCGTGTAGTTATCGGCAGGACCGGCCGTTGAAGGCATAGTCAAAACTTCGTCACTTATCTGATACTCATATCCGTATTGCTGAAGAGCGCAATCTCCGTTCTTGTTGCAGGTGGTGCAAGAGCCGCGGTGCTCGTAGAACAACAGTTCGAGAACGGTCTTCCTTACAGCGCGTATCTCCTCGGTTTCGGTCAGTACGACCATTCCGGGCGCGATAACGAACGTACAAGCCGTGACCGGGCCCCTTTGGCCTTCGACTTCAACCAGACACATCCTGCACGAGCCGGTAGGTTTCAGCCTCGGGTCGTGACAGAGATTGGGAATCTCGATGCCGTTTTCAAGGGCGACTTCCAGAATGGTTTGTCCATCCTGGCCGACAATTTCTTGACCGTTTATCGTAAGTGTTAATTCTGACATAACTCTAATCGCTATTCCTTCTCAAGATCACATCTGAGGCATCTACCTGCCTCTATCAGGGCCTGTTCTCGGTCGAGCCCGAGCACAACTTCTGCGAAGCCCCGTTTGCGTTCACTCAGCGGAATCATCTTCTCTTCGATGCGCAGTGGTGTCTCGGCCAGTGTTTCTTCATCCGGCTTCGTAAAAGAAAAGCCTGTATCTTTGGGTAGGTTGCCGCTTCCGCCCAACATTTTGTCGATACTGACAGCCGCTTTTTGACCGCTGGCGATTGCCTTGATGACGGTTGCTGCTCCGGTGACGCAATCACCGCCGGCGAAGATTTCGCCGACGCTTGTTCCGTATGTTACGGGATCGGTCCTGACAGTTCCCCAGTCGGTAAATTCCGGTGCTCCGGAATAATCGAGGGGCTTGCGCTCAACGACTTGTCCTATGGCCGGTATCACGATGTCACAATCGACAACGGTTTCGCTGCCTTCTATCGGCACGGGCCTGCGTCTGCCGTCATCGCCGGCCTTTCCGAGTTCCGCTCGCAGGAACTCAACGCCCGTGGCCGCGCGGTTCGAACTTACGATACATTTGGGTACGCCGAGCGTGATAAGTTCGATACCCTCGTTTATGGCTTCTTCTATTTCCTCCTCATAGGCCGGCATTTCAAGACGGGTTCTTCGGTAAAGGATGGTGACTTTCTCGGCCCCAAGGCGCACGGCCGAGCGTGCTGCGTCGACGGCCACATTACCTCCGCCTAACACGACGATCCTCTTGCCGGTACAGTCGAGCCCTTTTCCCAGGGCCCGATCGCGCAGAAAATCAAGTGCATCAAGTACGCCGTCGAGTTCGATTCCCTCTATCTTGAGAGCCATGCCCGACTGAGCGCCTGTCGCGACAAAAACCGCCTTAAAACCCTGCCCCGACAACTCGGCTGCATTTTCTATTCTTGTGTTCGTGCGCAACTCAACGCCGTGTGAAAGAATAAAATTGATTTCCTTATTCAGCGTTTCCTTTGGCAGACGAAATTCCGGGATCCCAAGCGCAAGCATCCCGCCCGGTATAGGCTGGGCCTCGAATATTACCGACGGTCTTTGCATCAGCGCCAGAAAGTATGCGCAGCTAAGTCCCGCCGGCCCGCTGCCTATTATCGCTACTTGCGGTTCTCCCTTTGCAGGACGTGCCATTGGCTTATCGTAATCTTCCATCTCATCGGCGATGTGGCGTTTAATTGCTCTTATGGCTAACGGATGGTCAACTTCACTTCGCCGGCACCGCTGCTCACAGGGATGGTCACAAACTCGGCCGCAGACAGATACGAAAGGATTTCGCCGCCGAATCAAGTTGGCCGCTTCGGCAAGTTTGCCTTCGGCCGCCAAAGCCAGATATTCAGGGACATTCACACCCGCAGGACACGCATGTTGACAAGGCGCTCGAACAAGTCCCTCGCAAGCCGCGGCCCGACACGTCTTGAGAACGATGTGCTCTTCGTACTCCTCGCGGAAGTGCCGCAGTGTCGAAAGCACCGGATTCGGCGCCGTCTGACCTAAGCCGCAAAGCGAACCCTTCCTGATATGCTCCGCAAGGACCTCGAGCCGGTCGAGGTCTTCGAGCCTGGCCTGTCCGTTGCAAATTGCCTCAAGCGTCTGAAGCATCTTTTTCGTGCCAACTCTGCACGGCGTACACTTGCCGCACGATTCTGCTTGGACGAACTCAAGAAAATACCTCGCAACGTCGACCATGCAGGTATTCTCATCCATTACGATCAACCCGCCCGAACCCATTATAGCGCCTATTTGCTCAACACTGTCGTAGTCGATTTCGCTGTCAAGATACCTTGCGGGTATGCACCCGCCGGAGGGCCCTCCCAACTGTGCGGCTTTAAACTTTCGCCCCCTGGGTATGCCGCCGCCTATGTCATATATAATCTTGCGCAGTGTGGCGCCCATAGGCACTTCCACCAGTCCCGTATTGTTTACTCTGCCGGCCAGGGCAAAGATCTTTGTGCCTTTACTTTTCTCGGTTCCGATCGATGAGTACCAGTTGGCGCCGTTAAGTATGATCAGGGCCACGTTGGCAAAAGTCTCAACGTTGTTGATATTTGTCGGCTTACCCATGTACCCCTTCTGGGCAGGGAAGGGCGGACGCGGGTTCGGCATCCCTCGCTTACCTTCCAAAGAAGCGATCAGCGCAGTCTCCTCACCGCAGACAAATGCGCCGGCTCCCATTCTTACTTCGATGTCGAAGTCAAAATTCGATCCGGCTATCGACTTGCCTAAAAGGCCGTAGTCTCTTGCTTGATCCAACGCTATATTGATATGTTCTACCGCAATCGGATACTCGGCGCGGACATATATGAAGCCGTGACTTGCCCCTATGGCATAGGCGGCAATGATCATTCCTTCGATTACGCGGTGCGGATCGCCTTCGAGCAGGGCCCTGTCCATAAATGCCCCGGGGTCGCCTTCGTCGGCGTTGCAGATAAGATATTTTTCGTCTCCCGCGGATTTACGACAGAAATTCCATTTGATACCGGCGGGAAAGCCTGCCCCGCCGCGGCCTCGAAGCCCCGATTCGGTGACCTCATCTATTATTTGCTGCGGCGTCTTCCCTGTGATAGCCTGCACTGCCGTAATGTAAGCGCCGCGTTCGATCGCATCTTCGATTCGCTGCGGGTCGATTCGTCCGCAGTTTTCCAACACCAATTTCTTTTGCTTTTTGTAGAAGTCGACATCGTTGATCGAGGGGACGGCCTTGCCGTCCTTTTTTACCGCGAGACGCTCGACGGCTTTGCCCTGTTCGATAGTGACGGTTATTATTTCATCGACGTCGTCCCGCGTGACACCTCCGTAAAGGTATTGATGCGGCTCGATTAGAACGACCGGCGCGCCGGCGCACATGCCGATACATCCGGTTTCGACGACGGCCACCTGTTTTTCGAGGTTACGCCCCTTTAGCATGCTTCTGAACGTCGCTGCCACATTTTTGGCGCCGAGCGCCCTGCAGCCTGTCATGCAGATAAGAACCCTGGCCTTGAAGTCGGTCCGATCGGTCTTCAACTTTCGGCTTAACTGTTCGATATCGCTCAGTGACTCTATCTTCTTATCAGTCATTTTCTCTACGAATAGTTTTCGAGTATGTCCTTAATTTTGTTCGCGTTCAGGTGTCCGTAGTAATCGTTATTGACCATCATCGCCGGTGCAAGAAAACACGTTCCCAGGCACGCAACTGTCTCGAACGTGAACTTCATGTCCTCGGTTGTCTCGCTTGGTTCCACACCCAAAGTGCGCTTGACGGCGGCGACAATCTTAGGGCCGCCTTTTACATGGCAGGCCGTGCCGCGGCAGCAGCGAATTGTATGTCGGCCGTGGGGTTCGAGGTGGAACTGCTCGTAAAATGTGATGACGCCGTAGATTCGGGTGGCCGCGATGCCGGTGCGTCTGCTCATTGCCATCAATACTGTCGGCGGCAGGTAACCGTAAGAGTCCTGAATTTTCTGTAGGATCGGAATCAGGTCGCCGTCGCCAGGTTGAGGTATCGAAGCCAGTATTTCGTCAAGCGCCTTGAGGTCTAAAGAGGTTTCTTCTTGTAATTCCATGCTCACTGTCCGTAAGAATAGATCAAAATGCTACTCGGTCTTCATCAATTTCGCTAACTCGGTTTTCGCATTTCGCAGTTGGTTTACAAGTTCGCCGCCTGATTCGAAGGCGGGTACGCTGTTGAAATCCGCCTGCTGTATGGCCAAGCTGTAATCGACGGCCGCCAGGACGGGCATGTTCAGTTGCGATCTCATGGCTTCGAGTTGGGCGGGCTCGCTTACCTTGTTTGCAATTGCTGCGACTGTCGATATACCAAGCTCCTGCCCCATTTGTGCGATATTGTTCGCCGTCTCAATGCTTCTTCTGCCGGGCTCGGTCACCACGGCAAGTGCATCGATGCCCTGAATGCTGGCCCTGCCCATAAACTCAACGCCTGCGGCCAGGTCAATCAGAACGATTTCTTTTCGCTGGAGCATTGTATGGCTCAGCATCGCTTTTAGAAACGCGCCCTCGGGACATGCGCAGCCCGCCCCGGCGTGGGTAATTGCGCCCAGAACGAGTAATTTAACGCCGTTGACATCGACCCAGTATTTTTCCGGCAGGTCGCTGACTTTGGGATTCAGCCTGAAATATCCGCCGACAGAGTCACTGGTCGAGCCGGTTCGCTCGGCAATGAGTTCCTTCATACTCACTAAGGACTGTGGATTCTGCTCCGAAGGCATACCAAAGGCCAAAGCCAGATTTGTGTTGGGGTCGGCGTCAATGGCCAGTACTTCAAAGCCGTCATCAGCGAAAAGCTGCGCCCAAACAGCGCAAACAGTCGTTTTGCCCACCCCGCCTTTACCGCCGATTGCTATTTTAAGACCCATTTCAACAATTACTCCAAACTAAGATGAATTACTAATTATAGCAATTGATTTAGTTTTATCAATAAACAACAAAATCATCGTCAAAAATGCCGAGTACCGGCGATGAGCCGTCTCTCAGGTAACTGCCCCCACTAAGGCTTTCATCGTTGTATTGACAGTCATCCACAACGCGTCGAGAGGCAGTTGATCCGCCGCCGTTTGATCGAACAAAACCGACGCACGTGCGTCGAACTCCTCATCGCCGCGCCAGATTACTATCGTTATGGGTATGCGAGGCAAAACGTACAGGGTGATTGCCGCGTCCCCAAAGTCGTGGCGTTTTGTGCCCAGTCCCTCTATCGCGTTGTACAACAATTCCGGCGAATCTCCGAATACTTTTTCCAGCTTCCCGGTAGGCAGACTGTGCGGGCCTCTGAAAAAGAACTGCCCGTCGCGCAATGACTGAGGCGGCGTCAATTTATCCGCTAACGGCATGTCTTTCGAGTTTATCAGGTACGCCAGAATACAAAGCTCCTCGGCGAAGCCCGCTTGCGATTGTGATTTTGCACCAACAATCTGCTTTTCAGATACATTAACTATGTACTCGCGGTTGAGCAGGACTATCGTGTAGCGATTCGGCTCCGGAAGGTATTGACACTTTGCCCGTCGAGCGGTCTCGTCGCCGTTAAGTTTAACAACCTGTTGCCAAAGACCTTCATTTGCCATTTCGCCGTAATCTACCTCTACTTTATACTGATCAAACTATTTCAGGGCTGTCTGCAAACCCGACAATCTTGCGGGCATCGCCACCCGATCGACAGTCCGGATGACCCAAAACGTCTTATAATACCGGATACCGCCTGTATCTGCAACAAATCCGCTCGCTTTCTGCGGGGAATTTTCACTCAAATATGTATTTCAAGTCAGTCGCGAGTCGTGAACTGCACTCTGCGGCTGTCGGTATCATAACGCCTTTTATCGCACTGCTGCGCAAAGCCAACTCTTCAGAAACAAGCGAAGCGGTTATCGGCCCATCAATATGGCCGGGCGGTGTAGTTAACCACCCCTGTACTTTGCAGCGTGTCAGCGTGTTCGTCAATTAACATGCTATTGCTATATGCCGATAACTTTTTACAGCAAAAGTAATAAGGCCCGTTGGTTGCCGCGCTCGGTAGTAGATTGAGGTTTTTTGTACATGGTCTGTAAGTATCTGTTACGGGTTCAGCCTTGGCTGTGGTTGCACACTTTTTGTAGGTTATTACGGAATGGGCTATTAAAACCGGCCGGGATCCGAGGAGGAATGAGTCAATATATGAATACGAAGAATATGATCAGAAAAGCTGTTGTTGTGACTGCGTTTATTACAGCCGTCGCCGTTATCGTTTTCCTTGCGAGAGAAAACGCAAAGCATTTTGAGAACACTATCATTACACAGACCCAGGGCCACCTCTCAACTATAGCGCAATCGCAGGCCCATCGAATCGAAGCCTTTGTTCGCGATATCCAGGAAGAGCTTGAGGTTATTGCCCAAAATCCTCGAGTTCAGAGAGCAGTTGCAAACAATGAATCATTTGATGATGTTCTCGCCAAAGACGGTTATTCTTTTGTTGAAGACGCGTATAATCGCATGGCCGGCAGGGCTGACGCCGTCTACAGGTTGGATGCCAAAGGGATTGTTCAATCCAGGTCGCCGTGGGAAAAACGCAGGCTTGGCGATGATTATTCGAACAAACCCGGTGTGGAGTTTGTTCTCAGGACTCATAAACCATACGTCAGTGATATTTTCACACCATCATCGAAACGCAAATGCATTTCTGTTTGCTGTCCCGTGTTTAAAGAGCAGCAGTTTATCGGAATTGTTCGCGCACTGGTTTATTTGAGTGCAATCCATGACACGATCGAACGCATGAACATTGGCTATAAAGGATACGTATGGGTAGCCGACGAGCACGGACGAATAATAATTCATCCTGATGACACACTCATCGGCAAATCCGTATTAGCGATTAAAGGCTGTCAGAAGCAGATCGATAAAGGCCGAGAAGTTGAGCTTATCTCAGGGATATTGAGAAGAAGCCGCGGCGAACGCACTTTCAAACGTGATGAATTGCCGGATGACAAAAGTTTAATGGGCGGGGCGACTGTCGCAATCGCAAACAGGTCGTGGACTGTTTTCGCCTGTGAAGATTATGATGAGATTTCAGCCCCTGTCAAAGCCCATACGAGGTACGTTTTTGTAGCGGCCGAGTTCCTGATCCTCATCTTTTTAGCAGCGACTATGACATTCTATAAAATTCAGAGGAAAAAAGCTCTGCTGGAGGTACAGGCCCAATCAGCCCAACAACTCGAATCGCTCAACGAGCAATTACGTTCTCAGGCAGCCGTGCGTGAGAAGGCGGAAGAGAAACTCAAGGACCGTACGGAAAGTTTATTCTTGGCCAAAGAGAAACTCGAAACCGAGGCGTCGCGGCGATTAGAGGTCCAGGAGAACATGCAGCACCAGATCAAACAACTCAACTGCTTCTACGGGCTCTCGAAGTTGATCGAAACCCCGCATATCACCATGGAGCAGATATTCGAGGAAACTGTCCCCATAATTCGCAGTGCTTATCAGTATGCAGACTTGACTTGCGTCAGGATCACTTTCGACGGCATACATTACAAGACAGATAATTTCAAAAAGAGTGAGGTAAGTCAACTCGCCCAGATTAAGGTATATGGAGACAAAGCCGGGGTGATAGAGGTATACTATCTTGGCCAAAAGCAAGAGGGCCGGCAGGCTCCCTTCCTTGAAGAAGAGCGCGATTTGCTCAATGCAGTTGCCGAGCATCTCGGCATAATTGCAGGCAGAAGACAAACCGCAGAAAAGCTGCACCTGTTCAGAGACCTGATAGACCGCTCCAACGACTGCATCTTCATACTCGAACCAAAGTGGGGTCGTTTCCTCGATGTGAACAGCAGGGCCTGTCACAGCCTTGGGTACACGCGACAGGAATTACTTGCCATGAGTTTCAAGGACATTGAGCAATCGATGCCCGATGAATCGGCGTGGCAGCAGCAGTTCGAAAAACTCAAGGCCTGTGGAGATACAACCATCCAGGGCCGCCATGAACGCAAAAATAGGAGCGTCTTTTTTGCTGAGACCACACTCAAACTTGTCACCCAGAAGAAGGAGAACCTGATAATAGCGGTTGCACGCGATGTCACCGAGCGCAAGGAAGCGGAGGAAAAACAGGCCGAGCTTTTCAGGGAGATTGAGAGTATCAACCGCGAACTCAAAGATTTTGCGTATGTCGTCTCACATGATTTGAAGGCGCCGCTTCGAGGGATAAAGACGCTTGTCAATTGGATTTCAAGCGATTACTCCGACAAGCTCGACGACGAGGGAAAAGAACAGATGAATCTTCTTATGAGTCGTGTCGAGCGAATGCATAATCTTATTGAC
>Ga0075123_10000559_pt1 | contig 19383 bp, 18 predicted proteins | sample AntAceMetag02UKX_FD_69808 | JGI IMG/M metagenome (GOLD analysis project Ga0075123, IMG submission 69808) | Saline lake microbial communities from Ace Lake, Antarctica - Antarctic Ace Lake Metagenome 02UKX | ecosystem: Environmental > Aquatic > Non-marine Saline and Alkaline > Saline | place... | reverse complement strand
GTCTCCCATACATTTCTATCGCAGCCAACAAACCGCAGGTAGTGTCGCGTCACGCGTAAAACATAGCAGAAGCGCCTCTGTCTTGAATAGCTGGACAGAAGCAGACACCGGACCCGCCTATCCTTACAATGACGTCATCAGGTTTTTCTATCTTGGGATCAGGCACGTCTTCAAAGACGACCCATTCAGATTTGGAAAGCAATTCGTCATATTCATATAGTACCGCAGCTTTCACAAGTTTCCCCTATATATTATTTGAAAAATATTAATGAAGAACTTTTGATATCTTACCTTTTATTTTTAGCAAATTACATGCCAAATTTTCTATTGGGATAAACGATCAACAATAACCGCTAATTACCGCTTTTATCATCCCAATGGCGGGCCTTTTCAGTGTTCGCTAACAGAACAATCAAAAAGACAACTGTTGAAGAATTGAACAGCAATCAAAAAAATATCATCCCTACAATTTCTATCATGTAGATTTTTATCAATTGTTACCGGTTGGCTTTGCTATGAAAGCGTACCCCCCCCCCTCTTGAATTTATAAGACACTGAAGATACTTTATGACAATTACTGTCCCCTGTCCTAATAAACCAGACCACCTCTCTATTCGGCAAAGTGCTTCTTTACGATTGAAAGGTGCAACGCTTTGCATAAGTGGTCGCAATCAAGCGCAACAGAATTGCGATTAAACTTGATACTATTGTTGGACCTCTTGCCCAAGTGAGTTGGTTAGCAGCAGCCTGTCAAGAACCAACCTCATTTGCCTCTCTTTCTTTAGGCCGTAAATGAAGCCTTCACCTTTTCTATGACAAGCCTGATCTGTTTTGCCGCCCTCTCTTCCAATGGGACCGGGTGTTCATCTCCAAAAGCCCAGAGAATTTCCTCCAGGGCATAATGGATTTGTATCCCTGACATCTTGGCTGTACCGTGCATTTGCATATAACATCCCCGGCAGTAACAATTGAGATCACCGATCTTCGTATTCAGAACCTGTAACATTTTTTTCGTTTCTTGGGCGCCTTCTCTTAGATCATAATTGTTGCGAAAAGCTGTAACAGGAGTCGGTGAGGGCCACCTTCCGGTCGATCGGACGATTAACTTTGACTTCGCCGTTTTAGCACTTTTCCCAGAACCACTCCCACACGGATATAATCTCAGTTGATGAGTATTTCCGGAGGTCCCAATGTATGATGCCGGCCGTGACCACCCGCTTTGCCTGACCTGGCAGGCTTAAATCCGCCTCAATGCCCAGTCTACCGTAATTACCGGCCAGTTCTTTGATGGCGGGATTCAAATCCATGGCCAGAACTTTCGCGCCACTACCCCCAAAAGACCTGGTGATTTTTTACCGATACCGCCTGCTGCCGCTATCACGAGGACACTTTTTTCTTGAAAATCAAAACAAAAATTCATGATCGATTCCTGATTAAATCCTTAAATGCCTACGTCAGTTCCTCGCTACTGCATGTATAAACCGCCGTTTATGTGCAACGTTTGTCCGGTGATGTACGACGCTGCATCGGAGGCCAGAAACAAGACCGGTTTCACCACATCCAGGGGAATTCCCAGGCGGGGCAGAGGCAGGCGGGAGGATAGCGCGGACTTTTGCGCCGGAGGCATCAAATTCAGCATGGCCGTATCCACCATGCCGGGCGCCACCACGTTGACGCGAATGCCCAGAGGACCTACTTCCCGGGCCAGAGAGCGTGAAAAGGCTTCGATGCCGGCCTTGGCTGCGGCGTAATGCGCTGTCATTTTCCCTCCAATTGCGGCATTACTGGAAGAAAAGCTGATAATCGATCCTTTCTTTTTCTTCAGCATGTGGGGCAGCACGGCAGTTGTGCAAAGAAAAACGGACGTCAGATTTACTTTTAATGTATGCTCCCAGTGATCCAGGGACATGTCTTTAACCAGACAGGGCGTGGAAATGCCGGCGATATTCACCAGCACATCAGGTGGTCCAAACTGACTGATGCAGGCATTGACCATTTTTTTGACCTGATCCGCATCGGACATATCGGCGCAGACTCCAAATCCTCCATAAAGAGAGGCTTTTTCATCGATGGACGGATCGATATCCGATGCCAGAACATATGCCCCGCAGTTCGCGAAACCTTCGGTCACTTTGAAACCTATGCCTCCTGCGGCGCCGGTTACCAGAACAACTTTTCCTTTTAAATCATCGACCAAGTTCATAGGTGTGCTCACAGACCGGTTTTATCTTACTCTTGTATAGTAGACATTCCTTATATTCAACGGTGCTATAGTTTCTTTATCCCCAAAATATCCCTCGCCTCTAACGGTGTGGCAGGCTCAAATCGAATTCCCGCATGATCCTCACCATCTTATCCACCAATTCCACATTGTTCTTCGCTTTTTGCTTGCGGCTGAGCATCAGATTGTCCTCCATGCCTACCCGCACATTACCTCCCAATAATAACGACTGGGTACAGATGGGAAACTCAGCACGCCCAACACCGAACGCTGACCACAGGTAGCTCCCCTGACCGATAAGCCGATCTGCGGTCGTGTGCAGATTGATAAGATCGTAAGGGATTGAACCGATACCCCCCCAAGATGCCGGTAACAAACTGCAAATAAACTGGCGGTTTGACAAAGCCTGCCTGTATCAGGTAGGCCAAATTGTAGAGATATCCTGTATCGTAAACCTCAAACTCCGGCTTGGTTCCATTTTCTGCCATTATGGGAAACATCGCTTTCAGATCAGAAAAGGTATTCTGGAAGATGAACCCTTCCATCATCTTCAACATCGCGTTTTCCAGGGATATTTGAACTCTTTATATTTCTCACCAATGACAAACATTCCCCAATTTATGGACCCCAGATTACAGGAAGCCAGTTCCGGCTTGAACCGCGGAACTACCGATAACCGCTGCTCAACTGTCATGCCTGCTCCACCACCCGTGGTGAGACATATGATGAGTTCCTTGTTTTTTTCACGAATGAGGTCACGAATGAGGTCAATAATCTCCTGAAAGATATTAAGATCCGACGAGGGCATGCCGTTCTCCGGATTGCGGGCATGGATATGGACCACGGCCGCTCCCGCAGCAGCCGCATCCAGCGCATTTTGGGAGATCTGCTTGGGTGTGATGGGCAGGTACTCCGACATGGTCGGAATATTAATGGATCCCGTTATTGCACAAGTAACAATACGTTTATTGCTCATTAGTCTTCACTTCATAATTATTATGTTATTTTTTCTTTACTCCCGTCAGAACTACAAAACGGGTTGTCCCCTTATATCTTGCGACCCGCAAGGACTTTCGAGGTATAAGAAGCCACTGTTTCGCCTTTTTGATTCGTAATTAAACTTTCCCATTCGATAATGCCCCGTTTTGCATCCTTTTCCGTCAGGCTTTTGATCCTAGCCTCACAATGGATCGTATCGCCGATTCTTACCGGTGCAACAAAGCCGACGGACTCTATTCCATAAAAAAGCGATAAAGCTTTTTGGCAGTACAACATACTATCCCAACTGGAATAGCAGTGCACTGCCGACGACCAAAACGAGAAAGCCATGAGCGATGAGCATCCCAGAGTCAAAAAGTCGAAATGTTTCTGATGCTTCCGTTGCTTTTCTCAATCATGTGTTTTTTCCACCGCTTGGCAGAAAAAACACTCCTGTGAGGTTGAGATTTAATATGGCACCCTATTTTTCTTCGGTTCCCTCAACCGCCCTCCTGCTTATCCCGATCATAAAATTATTCACCAGCCCGTTGATTTTCCCCATTTCCTTGATCGCGCAGGAATTCAGGTTTTCAATGTCCTATAGGGTTGAAACGCTACAATGCACACAGATCCAGATTATCGGCATTTCAATTCTTCGTTTTTACACTTAAGGGCAATCCCTTAAGTGTAAGGGGAAGATCGGGTATATCTTCTGAGCATTTAGGAACATTTAGCGACAACCCATTCTGTTCCGAACCAATCTCGAGAATAAAAGGCACGGCTTTCTTAGCCCATTTTTCCGGTGTAGGAAACTTATCGCTATCACTAAAACCTGACTTAAGCATATCTGTATTGATCATACCTGGGTTCAGAGCTACAACCGTTACTCCTCTGGGTACTTCCTGGGACACTGACTGGCTAAGTCCTTCAATTGCCCATTTCGATGCGCAGTAGGGAGCAAATTCTGGAGAAGTTGTCTTGCCCAATCCTGAGCTAAAGATAACAACCGTACCATGTTTTTTGAGAACCATCGTCGGCAAGAAATGACGTAAGCAGTTGGCTGTCCCCTTGATGTTAACATCGATAATGTTGTCAAATTCCTTTGTTGGTACATCCCAAAGCGACGCTGGCTTGTTGGCTAAACCAGCACATAATATGAGAAAGTCAAGTGATTCAAAGTGACTGAGGACCTGCAAGGACCACTGGGAAACTCCCTTATCTAATGATATGTCTACTTTTGAAAAGGTATGAGGCGACGGTAGCTTTGCCGATAATTCGGCCATTGCTGCTGCGTTTCGCCCACAGCCATACACAGTGTGACCAAGAGACGCTAACTCTTCTGTCAAAGCGCGTCCTAATCCGCGCGATACTCCCGTAATAACAACATTAAACGATGTCATTAATAGTATCCCTTTCGTCTATCTAAAGTAATCAATGACTTAATATTTCCCGTCAAAACAAATGTATGACATTAAATATAATGTTCTCACAACGCGTTCATCCATTCAAAAATATTAATAATCATGTATACATGTCCAAACCACGCCCGAACTTTTGAGTTCATCCATATCTTCCCGCCTTATATAGCATCCAAGTGCCAGTTTTACAGTACCTCTTCTCCCGTCTCGAATAAACGATCAAAGAATCAGCCCTTTTCTACCGTCCGCCGGACGAGCCGCCATTTTTGGGAGCGGGAATTGCATTTATGCAATTTGCCGTGCCAAAAACCGAGCGAAGCGAAGCCCGAAGGGGGTCGACTCGATTGGGCTTGATAGGCGGAGCGCTTCGCGCGGAGCCGTGCAAGTTCAATCGAGCATCCGGCGGACGATAGGAGGGAGCGCGAAGCGCTCCGTCCTATCATTCTAATACACTGCCTATTCTGTAATCTCGTTGTCCTTGCATTCTATATTCTCCCCTTTTGTCTTCGAGCCTGATTTTTCCACAAATACCGCTCTCCAGCGGCTACGAAGTGCTTCGGCAATATATTCTGACAAAGATAATCCATCCATGCCCTGCTTAAGACCATCTAATAATTGGATGCAACCAAGTTTAGCCTCTTCATGAGGACCGGGCAAAGCAACCAGTCTTGCATTACCGACACTTCCAACAGCAATCTTAACTCCCCCCTCTTTAAAGTGGCGAATGTTATCGGGGGTAAATTTTAAAATATATGGCGTGTGAGCTTTAGGGTCCAATCGGCGAATTGCCTCTATAGTAAAATCTTTGTTTTCGGCTCCAACTCCACCGGTGCTGACAATTAATCCAAATCCATTCCCCACCGCCCCCTCCAAACAGGTTGCGGTTGATATTTCATCGTCATCCAGCACACCGCCAAACTGAACTAAATATCCTGCTTTTCTCAGAGCATCCATAATATACGGAGAGTTAGTATCTTTTATCATTTTTTCCTTTACTTCGGTGCCAGATGAAAAAACAAGGGCTCGTTTGGAAATCGTCTTTTCGATTTGTTCCACAATTCTGTTTGACTCTGCCAAAAACTCATCAGCATTTTTGGGAGGAAGCGCTATTAATCCTAACACCCCTTCCGAGTGGATACTTGCATTTTCCCCTACCAGGACATTGGTTACGCGTCTTAAGATATCTAAGATTTCTTTCTCTTTGCCAACTATGGAAGGAGCGTCAATCTTTTGTAGTAATATATCAAAAACCACCATGCCCATGCGCACATCTACCACCATTATTTCACTGGGCTGAAGTTGAAGTACCCTGGCAACACTTTCTGACACTTCTCCTAGATTGGCTCCTTTTAAGTAGACATCATTAACCCAAAAAGTTGTTTTCTCTAATAAATCCCATTCCATTAGTTGTCATCCCCCCATTAATCCAAAAAGTTGTTTTCTCTAATAAATCCCATTGCATTAGTTGTCATTCCCCATATAGGACATCCAATCGAAAATCCAGCAATGGGGCGTCAATAATCGCTCGACCCACGGCTACGATATCGGCCCCGGCTTCAACCAAACTTTCAATATCTCGAAATTTAACTCCTCCTGCATAGGCAATTTTTGTTACGGCCAGCCAGCCATCAGTCTTGCCAGCACAAACAACTGCACGGAGATCTTCTATATTACCTGTATCCACCATTATTATCCCAGCTCCTACCGCAACAGCCTCTCGGGCTTCCTCTTTAATAGACCCATACTGTCCATGAAGCTGTGTTACAATTGTACTCTCATTAAAAGCAGCGGTGGCCTTTTTAACAGCACGGCTTATTCCACCTATCATCTTAATATAATTTTTATCTAAATAGACGAAGGGATTTTCAGTAATACGTAATCCAGCACCACCAATAGCAATAGCCCGGCGGAGTTCCGTTTTGTTCTCTGCGGAGACCTTCTTCCATGCTCCGCAGACAATTCTAACTCGATTTTTAGCCTTTCTTACAAAGCGATAGGCTGAGGTAGCCACACCTGAAGACTTTCCAATTAGCCCCAAAAGAACATCCTCGGCTGCAACAACCTTTGCAGGACAACCAACACCTTTAAACACTATCGTTTCTTCTACAATATGGTATCCATCCTTGGCAACCCAAACCTCCTGTATTCCAAGTTCACGGGCTGCTTGGGTCAGCCTTTCTGAGCCAGCAAAGATTCCTTTTTCAGTGGTCACTATTTCAAAAGAAAATAGCGTATCTTCAATCCCGTTAAAAAGGTATTTCCTTATATCCACTTAGAAACTCCCTTTAAAGTATAATTCAGGTCAGAGTTTATACATAGTACTTCTTTCCCCTAAAGAACAACTTCAAAAGTATACTCCCAAATTTCTTAGAACTTTTATAGCATCTCGGTCTATCCGCCCAATACCAAATAGTTTTCTAACCATTGGGTATGATAACTGGCAAAAACCGTCCAAGGGGGAATAATGGCTAAAATCCATAAACAATAGATATTCGACCAAACTCGCCATGAAAAAGGATCTGGTCTTAATTTTCACATAATTAGAGCAAAACTAACCATTATTTCATCAAATAAAATATGCAACTGTCTGATATTGCTCACCGAATATCAATAAAAATACTTCCTGCAAAAGCATCCCTATTGCTACAGAGACAATCATTACTGTCGATCCATGTACTTTTATCCTATCAAAACATAATTTATAACATATTATCCCCAAAAGACTGACTGCAATGATCGCCATTATTGATGCAGGTATAATATGAATCCGCAGCATAGTAGTGAAACTGAATACTAAAAAAGCAGTACACATATAGAAAGCAGTGTGAGCCATATTTAATATCCTTGCGACACCGAAAACTAATGAAAAACCGGTCACGAGAATCGCATACATTCCACCCAAAACTAAGCCATTTATCAAAATAGACGTAACCATAATAAATAATCCTTTTCGATAGCCTTTTTACACATAACCCTTTAATACTATTCAAAAATAATCAGTTTTGAATAACGTCTTTCATTATAAATTAATGTCCAAATGCTAAACCACTGCGCTATCCAATATCACGACTATTATGAATTTAACCCACGCTGTTGAAGCCATTTAGGCATTAGTTCTTCATCTACGTTTCGACTTACCTCTGGAGCCTTTTCCAGCAAAAATTTTGCCATAGATGGACTAAGGTTAATGTTTCCAAAGCTTCCATCAAATAAAATAATTTTATCTGTCTTGGCTATTTTATAAGCAAATCTCATGGCTGCCTCAAGGTTTTCAGCGGTTACTGCATAATCCATGAATTTGGGATTCAGAGAATCAGTCATCCACATATCTGCTACATCCCTGGCCGCCATAATGGTAGGAATACTCATAGGAAGCTCTGTATTCATCATCTTCATCCACATTTGATTAATTACTAGCGCTTTAATAGCAGGATTAATGGCCTTTATTCTCGGAGCTCCAGGTATCCTCTCATAGAGGCCGAAACCTGTACCAGCTGGATAAACATCTAAATCGAAGTAGTCCAATCCGGCATTAATTAAATTGCCAAAAGTGATGCCTCCGGCATGCAGATACATGGGCCATCTCGGCCCATCCACTACTGCGATACATTCATCTATTTGAGCAAACAACCTTATTAATTTTCCGAAGGACTTAAGAGCGATAATTGTTTGCCTTCTGTTAACTTGATCGCAATCATTGTCGGCATCTACCCCAATTACTCCGGAGGGAGTAGTCTCTAACACGCAAGTAAAAGTATATCTTTTTTGAATAAAACTAGAATTAAATATGGCTCTGGGGACAATACTAAAACTACGGGGACCAAAATTAAAATGGGTGACGCCTCTTGTCTCCAACCTAGCATAAGCCATACAATAGGGCTTAAGCTGTCGATCAATCAAACGGTGCCAGTATAACTCCCTCAAATCACTGTAATGGGCGTGGATAAACCAATCAGCATCATACGCCCGGTCAAGGCCATATAGCGTTCCAAGTTCAGTTTCTATGGCAACTCCCTTATCATACGGCGTCAATCTGGCAGTTTGACCACTGAAATACTGAGTAAATTTAAAATCCCGGAGCATCTCATCTGACTCCTTCATTCCTGACCCTGCTGCCACTCTTAGGCGAATATTCTTGCAACCAGTTTTTTCCTGAACAATATCCTTTATGGTCCGAATCATCTCAGCATAGGGCTCCCCGCCCTCTATGAGAAAACCATGCTCGTCACACAGGATATTTATTGTGTCTTGATGGCGAATCATACTCATATCAACCTTTGCTAGAGCCTTTTCGGCAGCCTTCCTAACAACTGGCAAACTATTGCCGAGTGAATGTGAGTAAATCTGCTTTGGAATGTCAGAGAAAAGCTCTCTTACTGGCAGAGATACTAACCCTGGAAGGCTAGCAGCTCGGGTACGAGGTTTTGGGCCGTAAACGGATTCCGTAATATTTGGCGGTAAAACTGCTTTTGCTTGCATAGTTATTATCCTCTCTAAAAACATATCAGACTAACTAATTTGTGAGGGGGAAATAGTTAAAACACCTTGCCAATGAGACAATCTACTACCATCCCCCCTCTACGGTCACTCCTTCACTCATTACAACGAAAAGTGTTCCCCCTTGTTTTATATATAAAATAAAGCTACTCGACTTTCCTAAATACCTTTTTATCTTCTTCAAGATAATACCCGGGATATTTTTTTGCTAGCTCTGGTGAGACATCCCAAATTGATGCTGTACTGTTGTACCATCGATCATCTTTAGGTTGAACAATCTCCACGCCATGGGCTTTAAGTAGTCTCAATATAGGCGCTATACAATATACACCACATCCCGTCCAGGCTCCTGTCATCAAGGCTATTTCTTCCGGTGTTTTAGCTCCCTTTAACACGGCTGCCGCAACTTCGCTAACTAGCGTTTCAGTGCAAAGACAAATGATTTGACGGGGATGAAGATGCGCCTTCATACATAGTTCTTTGAGTTGTGCCTGGTCTACCTCAGAAGGATCTAATCCTAATATAATCGGTTCAGAGCGAGAAACTATTGTGAAGGCATTTTGCTGACATGCATCTACACATTTGAAACAAGCAACACACTTATCCTCATTTATTACCGTCCTTCTATCAACAATCTCGATTGCCCTGGTAGGACATACTGTTTCACACATGCGGCATTCACAAGAAAGGCAACGCTCTGCCTCCTCTTCAGCCTCCTGTTTTGTAAAGACTAAATTTACCTCGCGGCAGTTTCCTTCTCTCTGGTTCACTGGTAAAGTATGGACAGAGCATCTTTTGCTAGGACTAACCCCTTCTGTATTCACCTGCAAATCAGTTTCACTTGGGCCATCCCACTCTCTGTCAGCAGACAGATCTTCGCCTTGAATATATCTTTTTATACTCTCCGCGGCCCTTTTCCCACTCGCCATGGCCTCCACAACAGTCTTGGGACCATAAAGGGCATCTCCACCCAAAAACACCCATTCTATTTTACTCTGTAAAGTGAATGGGTCCGCCTCCAGTCTTCCAGTTGAAGAGAAAAGGGTACCATCCTCGTTGTTAACCGAGAGATCGCTACCCTGTCCTATTGTCACAATAGCAGTATCTGCATCCATCATCGTTACGTCTGTCTCATCATATCGAGGACTGAACACCCCTTTTTTATCCAATACCGAAGTACATCGTTGAAACTCTATGCCGGACAATTTTCCATCCGTCTCCAAAAACCTTTTTGGCCCAAGGCTGTTAACGATCCCGATACCCTCTTCAAGGGCTTGAGCAATCTCGTTATCCCACGCGGGCATCTCATCCCTTTTTTCAAGGCAAACAATAGAGATATCTTTGGCACCCAGCCGTTTAGCCGTTAAGGCTACGTCGATGGCTACATTCCCTCCTCCGATTACTATTACCCGTTTCCCGATGTTTATCTGATTTTCAAAAATTGCTGCTTTCAGGAACTCAAGGCCCTTTAATACTCCCGGAAGGTTCTCGCCTTCGATATTCAATCTCAAGCTATAATGGAGACCTGTGGCTAAAAACGCTGCTTCGTACCCCTGCCTCTTTAAATCCGCAAGTGTTATATTTTCGCCAAAAGTTACTCCTGTTGTAATCTCCACTCCCATATCCTGAATAACTTTAGTTTCAGCAGATAGTAAATCTCTTGGCAACCGAAACTTAGGGATACCTACAGCCATCATCCCTCCCAATATATCAAGTTTCTCAAATATTGTAACCAAATAGCCTTCTTTAGCCAAATAGTAGGCTGCCGTTAAACCGGCCGGCCCCGCACCTATGATTGCTACCTGCTCCTTTGGGGGGGGGGGGACAACTGTATCTATTGAAATTTTAGCATATTCGTTTGCGCTTCTTTTAAGAGAATTAATTGCAATAGGTTCATCAATCTCTCCCCTCTTGCATGAGAGCTCACAAGTGTGTGGGCAAATTCGCTCCAATATTCTTGGGAACGGAACGTACCTCCTAATTAATTGTGCCGCGTCGTCATATTTCCTTTCACGTATTAGCCTTATATACCCTCTTACATCTATGTGCATCGGACAAGCCGCTTGGCAAAATGGCATATTCCCCCTAGCGTTTTCTTCTAGACCCATTTTAGCACCCGTACATTTTTTTTCATCCCATTTCACAACTTGCGTTACAACTTTCATGGTTCCCCTCTCCTCTCCTGCATTTGGGAAAAACTACCTTTTAGGTCAAGGATATCTCGTGTGTCATCAGGGCTGGCTGGTTCGATCCCATGCTCTCTGGCAATTCTCACGATTCTGTCCACTAACATTTTTGGGTCTTCTTACCAACCTTCCCCCCAGGATACATACCACATGTTAAGTTAAATTCTACTCCTTTTTAATTCTCAATTCAGATCAGATATGCCTCTAGCGCAGTAGGACGGTAATTAAATAAGCTGTGCGGCCTGAATGTATTGTATTCCATGAGTCATGTTTCATTCAGCACCTTTGCCTTTTTTAAGGCATAAAAAATCTCTTTCCGATCGTCAGACATCAAGTCCGCATATGGAATATCATAAGATAGTCGAATACCAACACCTTCTCACCCCGCTGATTAATAACTGAATATCGCCAGGTCTGAACTCCCTTAGCTGGATCCTTGGTCACCTTTTGATCGATAACTTCCACTTCTACATGAATGGTATCTCCAATCTTGACGGGCTGGAGCATCTTCATGTTATTCACGCCAAGCCAAGCAATGACAGAATCTTGACCATATTGGGACATGCCGACCAAGCCGACCGCAAGCGCAAATATCAGCGGGCCATGGGCTAGGCGCTCGCCGAACTGACTTTTGGCTGCAAACTCTTTATCCATATGGATCGCATAGAAATCCATAGTCAGCCCCGCCCAATTTACTAGATGGCTCTCCGTAACTGTTATGCCTCTGGTCGTGAAGATTTCTCCCATTTTAAAATCATTTCCGTATTTCTTTCTTTCCATAGTAATTATCTCCCTTCATTACAACATAACCATAACTTATGCGCAATGCTTGTATTTACGGCATTTCAATGTCTCATATGGCTCTGTTTAGTTGCCGGAGTAATAATTTACTTAACCAGCTTGAATTTCGGCAACACAATCTCTTCATTCAATTTTTCAAAAACCACTTCCACGGGCATATCACAATAAATTTCGGACGGATCGCAGTCTACAATATTTGAAAGCATCTGTACGCCTTCTGCCAGGCGAATGATCGCCACAACATAGGGCATTTCATTAATAAAGCCTGAAGGTGCATTATTAACAACAGTTGTATAGCTGTAGACTGTCCCTTTCCCCGAAGCTTCTTCCCAATCCAGGTTGTTTGAAAAACAGTGTGGGCAGCGGATGCGCGGATAGAATACATAGCTATGACAGGAATTGCATTTCTGAATAATAAATTTACCTTCGCGCATTGCGTTCCAGAAAGGGATTGCCACGCGTGATTTTTCAGGTAAAGGCCTTTGTGGTTTAGTATTTGTATCTGTCATTTTTTCCTCCTCTTATGGTATCTCAGTCCCTAATATTTCGACATGGGCATCCATGTAAGTTCCCCCGGTAGCAGAAACTGCAGCAAAACGAGCCCCCTTCACCTGTCTTTGGCTCGCTTTACCCATTAGTTGTCGAATTGCTTCAACAAGGATGGCTACTCCGCCGCCGCCGCCAGTATGTCCCTGTGAACTCATACCCCCGTTTGTAGTGACAGGCAGCTTTCCTCCAGGGCATGTATTGCCATCCAGAAAGAACTGCCCCCCTTCACCTCTCTCAACAAAGCCCAGTTCTTCAAGGGCAATTAGTTCATAAATCGGATAAGAATCATAGAGCTCTGCTATATCAATATCACCAGGAGAAAGTTGTGCTTGTTGGAAAGCCTCCCTGGCTGCATCCGCATAACCAAAACGGGTTATATCTTTTTCCTGTGAAAGAGAATAATGGGTGACCCGCGAACCGGCCCCCAGCAAGTATACAGGTTTTTCGGTCAGGTCTTTTGCACGTTGTGCCTCAGTTACAATAAATGCAGAGCCGCCATCTGCGAGCATATTAGATTGTTTGGCCCTAAGAGGAGTTGATAGCATTTTTGATTTCAAGACCTCTTCTATGGTCAATGGTTTTCTAAACATTGCATTTGGATTAAGCTCGGCCCACTTTCTATTGCTTACCTGAACAGCCGCGATATGTTCATCAGTGGTTCCAGTTTCATGCATATATCTAGTTAGAGATAAACCCGCGATGGCAGAATAATGCTGCCCAAAGGGGACTTCCCATTCTCTGTGAATCCCAGCATACGCAAAAAGGTCGATACCTTCCTGCCCCGTAAGTCCTGTTCCTAATTTATCTGCATGTACACACAGAACATTTTTTGCCTCTCCAGCATAAATAAGACTGCCGGCAATTTTTAACATTGTTGCGCTTGTTGCTCCCCCTGAAAAAACTTGGGCATTATTTCTGACCCTCTTTAGCCCGAGTTCTTCCACTATACGAGATGTTATCAGATCGCTATTAAAACCTTGGAAATACACGGTTCCGCAGGGTATAACAAAATCTATCTCGTCTTTATCAATGCCGGCATCTTGAACAGCCTGATATGAAGATTCCACTAAATAATCCATGCAATCTAATTCAGGATACCGACCAGTAGGTACTTCTCCTATGCCTACAACGGCAACTTTACCTCTTAATTTATTCATTTATGTTCCTCCTTACTTAATTTGCATTTTCACCTAGGGTACTTTCAAAACACCTACAGTATTACTGGCCTTACTATCATAAGATGTAGTCAAATGACGCGGCCTTCATGATATAAGTAATACATAATACAAATTACGTGCCACAATGTTATTCAATAATTACTGAGTATTTACAAGCTATTAAAGAATAATCTTCCCCCTTTTTTATCACTGCTCTCAATATACCGAGAGTTGCTCACAACCTTTCGTGAATTTTTATTGACAAGTAATACGAAAGAAGATAAAAAGCTAGTGTAGTGCCTTTAGGTGATTATAAGGTGTAAATACTTGGTATTATCTAAACTTCAGTCGGCATACCCTATAAAAGACGAGCAAACCCAACAACGACTTTTAGCATTGGCTTCTCTTTTTGAAGACTATTTCACCATCGATTGGTTGGCGGAGTTGTCCGGCTTTAAGGCTAATCGGATTCTTGACGAACTTCATACAGAAAAAAATAAAGATATCATTGCCTTTCCCAAACCAGGAATTTATTTTTTCCTTGATAAAGCCATTAGAGATCAGTTTAGAGAAGACCTGTCAGCGGACGATGTAGCTCTTCACTGTCAGATCGCGAACATCCTGATTCGCGACTTACCAGAAGGCAATGATAAAATTGTGGCGGTGTCCCGACACTTGCTCCATATCAAAAATGATACGGCCAACTGTTTCATCTTGTTTCAGGCAGGCAACATATATAGGCATTTATTTCAAAACGAACAGGCATTTCAATGTTACACCAAAATCCTGCAAGACTTGGACATGATCAAAGATATTAATGCTGATCGCCTTTTTGCCGAAACGGCTATTCAGTACTCCAAGATATCAACTGCACGACATGAAACAGTTAGAGTACTGGACACACTGAATGAGGCCTTGGCCCGGGCCAAAAACTGGAATAACCTTCCCGCTCAATCTATGATAGAAATGCATATAGCGAAGAATGAATGGGTCCGGGCAAAATACGATAATGCGATCACTCATTTTGAACGAGGTTGGGCTATTGCCACTGAACTGGACGACTATCAGGTCCGTCGTTCCTTGGTCCCTTTTATTACGTTCTTTCTCTTCTGGCAGGGAAAATACCAGGAAGTCGTGGCCAACTATGAAAAATCACTGCCCGATATTTCGGATTATCCTGAACGACATTTTCCTTTGATGGGAGTCATTACGGTGGGATATTGCTATGCTCAGATTGGACAGATCACCCAAGGGCTCGGAATGATAGATTCCATCCGGATCTATTGCCTGAAGAAAGGCGATAAATATATTGCCAGCATGGCTTTGGCCAACATGGGCGAGGTAATGCTGACAATGCGTCGGATAGATGAAGCCCAGCAGTATTTCCGGGAAGCCATTAAAATGTCTGAGGAAACTCAGAATCGATGGATGTGGATTGAAACTCAGCTTGCGATGGCTTTTGCCTATCAATGCAAAGAAGAAAGTAAACTTGCCATTTTCCATCTCAAGGAATTTCTAAAAAATAGCCGAGAGGTGGAAGCCGCTGCACCTCTTCCCTATATACTGGATATGTCCTATTTAATGACTCTTGGCCTGATGCCAAATTTGGATGAGTTAAACTTTAATGATGAGGTTAAACGGGGCATTCAATCTCCGAACATTTTCCTGAGGGGTTTAGCTTATAGATATCATTCCTTCCTCCTCATTTTAGCGAAGGCTCCTGCGGAGCACATTATTGACTCATATACGCAGTCCATCAAGTGGCTTTCCATATCGGGCCATATGATCGAACTGGCCCGTTCATGGATCGAGCTAGCCCGCTATTACCTCTCTCAAGACGAAAAAACCAAAGCCAAAAATATTACCCGTAAAGTTTACAAAATACTTTTACCTATTGATGAGGGACTGATTCCTTGTGATCTGCAGGAGTCGTCACCTCTCAACCAGAGAAAAGGGAAATACCTGTTTAAGAATATACTCGAGCTCAGTAAACAGGTGATTCATATGCGCGACAACCGAGAACTGATGCAACATATCATCTCCATGATCAACCAATTTATCGGCACAGAACGGGGCGCCATTTTTTTGATCGCAAATGACGGATCGGAAAACTGGAAGATAGGTCTTCGCGCTTCCAAAAACCTGACCCAAGAAGAAGTGGATCATTCAGATTTCAACAACTCAATGAATCTGATCAAAGAAACAATTCGCACAGGCAAAGGCATCGTTCACAACCTAGAAACTGCTAATTTACAGGATTTACCCTTACAAGGGGTTATTCGCTCTATAATCTGCATTCCCATGATCCTCCACAATCGGGTAATAGGCGTCCTTTACCATGACAACCGTCTTCTCAAAAGTGCTTTTACACAACAGGATATCGGAAGCTTCTCTTATTTCGTGGCAATGGCAACCATAGCCCTTGACAATGCAAAGGCCTATGAGGAAATCAGATCCCTCAACTCTAAACTTCAGGAAGAAAAAAATTACTACCAAGAAGAACTCAGCCCTTACCTCCACTTCGAAAATATCATAGGCAACAGTCCAATCATGCAGAAAGTTCTTCAGAAAATCTCCCAGGTTGCAGAAACACCCGCCACAGTCTTGATCACAGGTGAAACGGGCGTAGGCAAGGAACTCGTAGCACGAGCCGTTCACCGCCTCAGTAAGAGGGGAAACAAGCCTTTTATCAGCATTCAATTAGGCTCTCTCCCGCACGACCTGATTCCCAGCGAATTATTTGGCCATGAAAAGGGTGCCTTCACCGGTGCGACTCAGCGCCGTATTGGGCGGTTCGAACTTGCGGCTGGCGGTACACTCTTTATGGATGAAATCGGTGATATCACTAAAGAAGTTCAGATCCGACTCCTCAGGATTCTGCAAACCAGACAATTCGAAAGGGTAGGCGGCAGGGAGCTTCTGACATCGGATTTTCGCCTGATCACTGCCACTAATCGGCAACTTGAACAAGAAATCAAAGCAGGCAAGTTCCGAGAAGATCTTTTTTACCGGTTAAACATTTTCCCCATATATGTTCCACCTCTTCGAGATAGGATAGAAGATATACCTCTCCTGGTACATCATTTTTTGAATATTCATAACAAGAAACTAAGCAAGGCGGTTAATACAATGCCAAAACAGGCAATGGAAAAACTGATGAGCTACAACTGGCCCGGCAACGTGCGAGAACTCGAAAACGTGATTGAACGGGGCGTTATCCTGAGCACTGGAAGTTTATTCTACATACCGGAATTTGGACAAACGGATACTTCAAAAGCTAAATTCGAAGTATATGGCACCCTTGCTGAAAATGAACGGCAATATATTATAAAAACCCTTGAAAAAACAGACTGGAAGGTTTCCGGCACGAAGGGCGCCGCGAAGCTTCTCGGCGTTCCGCCTTCCACTTTATCCTACCGAATGAAGAAATTGAAAATCAGGCGAACGATTTAATGAGTCTGCAGATTCTTTCTAGTGATGTACACAAGAATTCCATAGACGTTGCTTTGGCCGATGGTAGTCGCGAAGCAGAGGTCAGGTATTACGGCAGCATTGGAGGTGATCTCGAAACATTTGGTCGGCTAGTGAGAAAGCTGGTCAGCACAAGGAGAGAGCTTCACTTTGTCAATGAAGCCGGACCATGCGGTTACGATCTATACCGATTTTTGAGAGCAAATGGGTTTGACTGTGTCGTTGTTGCACCCTCCGGTACTCCTAAGAAAGAGGATCAGAGGGTCAAGAATGACCGTAGGCAATAACATTTGCGTGTCTGCATAGAGCCGTGGAATTGACCTATGTCTTTGTCCCCTTTTTGCCACAATGTGCATACGGCATTAATGATAGCGCGGAGTTTTCAAAAACCGTAGCTGAATCCGACATTTATCTGTATGCGGGGATAAGCGGCGATTTCAGCCCGGCACACACAAATGAGGAGTATGCAAAAAAAACCTTTTTCAAGACGCGCATTGCCCACGGCATGCTGTCGGCAGGATTTATTTCAACGGTAATTGCCATGAAGCTGCCGGGACCGGGGACGATCTATCTCGACCAGACCCTCAAGTTCCTGGCGCCGGTCCGGATAGGTGACACCATTACCGCCCGGGCGGAGGTTATAGAGATCATGGCCGAGAAAAACAAGGTGCGACTTGCAACAACCTGTGCGAACCAGGATGGGATCACGGTACTTGAAGGCGAGGCCATGGTAAGTCCCCCCAACCAGACGTAACTAAATCTCGATTATCATGGAGGTATCTTATGCCAGTGAATGAAATCCCATCGAGCAGGGCAAGTGGTCATCCCGTTCTCTTAGGCACCATGCGCGCGCGGAACAAGGTAGTGACGGCAAATGAGGCGGTTCAGCTCGTTAAATCAGGAGATCTCGTGGCCACGGGGGGGTTTGTCGGCGCCGGCTTTGCCGAGGAAATCGCCATCGCGCTGGAAGAATATTTTTTGGGAACCGGTCATCCGCGAGACCTCACGCTCATGTACGCCGCCGGCCAGGGAGACGGAAAAGACCGGGGACTGAACCACTTCGCCCATGAGGGGCTGGTAAAAAGGGTCATCGGAGGCCACTGGGGCCTGGCGCCAAAACTGGGGAAAATGGCCATCGAAAACAAGATCATCGCCTATAATCTCCCCCAGGGTGTCATATCCCACATGTTTCGGGATATTGCCGCCCACAAACCGCGCACCATTACCACCATCGGCCTGGGAACATATGTGGATCCGAGGAACGACGGCGGAAAGGTGAACCCGATCACCACGGAGGATATCGTCGAAGTTATCACCTTTGACGGAAAGGAATACCTCGCCTACAAACTTTTCCCCGTCAATGTGGCGATCATACGGGGAACGACGGGTGATACAGACGGCAACATCAGCATGGAAAAAGAGGCACTGACAAACGAAAACCTTTCCATCGCCATGGCCGCGAGAAATTCCGGCGGATATGTAATTGCCCAGGTTGAAAGAGTTGCCGAGAAGGGAACCCTGAATCCCAGGCAGGTGAAGATACCGGGAATTATCGTCGATTGTGTCGTTGTCTCCCGTCCGGAAAACCATTGGCAGACCTTTGCCGAGGCCTACGACCCGGCCTTTAGTGGTGAGATGAGGGTTCCCCTTCAATCGGTTGCTCCCATGGAAATGGATGCCCGGAAAATCATTGCCAGACGGGCCGCTTGCGAGATGGCAGTCAACGATATCGCGAATCTCGGAATCGGCATGCCGGAGGGGGTAGCGAATGTCGCCAACGAAGAGAAGATTTTGGATTATTTCACCCTTACCGCCGAGCCCGGAGTCATCGGCGGAGTGCCCGCCGGGGGATTGAACTTCGGGGCCGCCACCAACACCGATTGTCTTATTGACCAGCCCTACCAGTTTGATTTCTATGACGGGGGAGGACTGGATATCACCTGCCTTGGAATGGCGGAGACGGACAAAGAAGGGAATGTCAACGTCAGCAAATTTGGTCCTAAGCTTGCCGGATGCGGCGGGTTTATCAATATCAGCCAGTGCGCGAAAAAATGTATATTTGTGGGGACCTTTACCGTAGGTGGGCTGAAGGTTTCAGTAAGCGA
>Ga0075123_10000557_pt1 | contig 19417 bp, 14 predicted proteins | sample AntAceMetag02UKX_FD_69808 | JGI IMG/M metagenome (GOLD analysis project Ga0075123, IMG submission 69808) | Saline lake microbial communities from Ace Lake, Antarctica - Antarctic Ace Lake Metagenome 02UKX | ecosystem: Environmental > Aquatic > Non-marine Saline and Alkaline > Saline | place... | reverse complement strand
AATCCATTTGTAATTACTCATGTTTTTTAACAATTTGAAAACTGATTTACGTACTTTTTTTTCAAGGTCGTTGCCTATGAAAAAATATCCTTGAACGTGTGATAATAATTTGAAAAAGCGATAACTTAAAAACTCTTTGTGATTAAAAAAGTCCGACATTAATTGTTTTATATCTTCAATTTTTTTCAGGTTAATATTTTTTGACCTGGTTTGCATTAGAAAGTCAATGAGCAGGTTTGAAAACATATAGTTTAAATTGTTATCATTTTCAGTATAAAATTCTTTAATATTAAAATATTTGTCCCATTTTTTTAAGCACGATTTTAAAATGTTACCCGTTGTTTTTGCGTACTGAATATTCCCCTGTCGAATGTATTCCAAGATAATATCAACTTGATAAGCAAATTGATTTTCATCGAAATAGGAATATAAATTATCTGGTATTTTTTCTAATGATTTTAAAATTGCTTCTTTGGGAAGGGGTAAATATTTTTTGAATATTTTTCTTAACCTATCTTCCAAATAAATATAGCTATCACGCTCAGATGCAAAATAATCATAGTTTGTTTTAATCTGAAATATTAGAAAATCAGAATTAATAAGATCTATTGCATTATAAAAACCTCCCTTGATTGAAGTGACGATTTTTACTTTGATATCCTTTTCAACCTCTGTTATCTTGTGGCTGCCACCTTCCCAAACTAATAATTCTAAAAGCTTTCTAACATAAGGTGGCAATTTATTTAACATTAAACTAAACAGGTTATCATCAAGAATAACATAAGTGAAAATAGTAGTTAAATATTTTTTTAAAATTTTATTAATTGATTTAGGTTCATAATCAATTAATTTTTGTTCTTTAAATAATGGGATCAAGAGAGATGTGAAAATCTTTTTGAGGGAAGCGGCGCTATAGATGTCCGCAATTATTTCTTCAATCGCATAATGTTGGTCAGTTCTATTAGTGCAAAATTTTTCATATAAATCTAATAAATCTTTGCCTGTTGTTTCCTGCTCACTTATTAGAGAAACTTGTTTTACAGGTTCTTTCTGTATTACAGGTTTTTTCTTTTCTACTGGTTGAAATTTAGCATATTTTCTAGCCATTTCCTTAACAGAAGGATCTGGATCATAGCACATTTTCGTTATTAAATTTTCCGCCCAGCGATACTTTGACCTGTCAATATCTTTCAATAAATCGACGACTCTTTGTCTCACTTCAATATTCGAATGATCAGATGCTTGCTCAACCATATAAGAAACCTTAGGATAAGAGGGATCAATTCTACCAGCCAGAGTAGTTACATTTATATTGAATTGCCAGGGGTTTTGTCGGTATAATTTGGTAAGTAATGGCAGGATATCTTCGCCTATCTTAAAACATACTTCATAAGCTAACTGTCTTATTTCAACTGATAGTGGATGAGAAGTAACATAACCCAACTGTCCAATTAAAAGCGTCTTAAGACCAAATTGACTTCCAGTGCTTTCTTGTTGATAAATCTCAGTAAATCGAATTAGAAAAAGAAATCGCCAGCGTAATCCATTGGGAAGAGACATTGCCTGTCTAATTGAAGCAAGTGTAATACCATAAATTTTTTCAGCATTAACGCAATTCTTGATATTATCAAGCACACACGACAAACATTCCAATCCTAATTTTGTTGAGCAAGCTTGATTTTTAATAATCTTCTGGCATATTAAACATTTTACTGAATTTGAAGAAATATTAGTCCATTGTTCGATTTTATTAAATTCGTCTAAATATTTATTCCTGTACAACGGTGTTTGTTCAAAATCCATTTCATTTACTTCCTGATCTAAATATAGCGCAACCAGATATTGTTTTTATTTCTAATTATTTTAATTTTGTAACTTCTATAACATTATAATGGAATTTTATTTTAAAAACAACAATTTTTTCATCTGACCAAAACCATTTTTAGTCTTCAGTTGATAATAATAAATTCCAGAACAAACATAATTTCCCAAATCATCTTTCCCATAAAAACAGTTAGAGAGCCATTAACTTATGAAGACTACCTGACCTTTCCTGATAACGATGGTATCAGAAAAGAAGTCATCGAAGGAGAACTTTTTATGTCACCAACGCCTTCTATAAAGCATCAATCTATTTTGCGTGAACTCTCTTTTCTTGTTTATGATTTTGCAAAAAAAAATCAGTTGGGTGAAATATATTTTGCTCCCTGTGATGTAATTTTTTCTAATATAAATATCATGCAGCCTGACTTCATATTTATTTCAAAAGAGAATTACCAAATACTTACTGATTTAAATATTCAAGGTGCGCCAGATCTGCTGGTAGAAATTCTCTCTCCTTCCAGTAAGGAAACAGATCGCGTTTATAAAAAACATGTTTATGAAAAATTCGGCGTAAAAGAATACTGGATTATCGATACTGATAATGAAAATGTCGAAGTCTGGGCTCTGAAAAATAAAAAGTTCCAACTCGCGGTTAAAGCAAATAAAACTCAGATCATAAAAAGTCCGTCGCTTAAAGGATTTCAGATCAATTTATCAGAAATATTCAACAGTTAATATTAAAACTTCCCATCTATTTGTTATTTTAAAAACATTAATTTTTTAATTTGTTCAAAATTTTCATTCAATTTCATTCGATAGAAATATACCCCAGAATTCACCAGATTTCCAGCATCATTTTTTCCATCTCTCAAAAATCGTTAATTCGATTCAATTTTAAGCTTTGAATCTGCAAAATATTGCTTGCAATTTAATCAGCAGAGAGTTATATTTTTCTAATGAATGAATAGGATAAAATTTGACAAAATAATTAAAAGATTAAAAAAATTAAACTAAAAATTAATGCGATTGGTAAAAAAGTTGTGCTTATTGGTTAAAAAGTGTCTGGGAATCGAAAATCCAACACACCATTAAAAAATCTGGAGTAACAATGAAAATAACCAAAGCTGTTATTACCGCTGCTGGAAAGGATCAGCGGACTTTGCCGTTGCAAACTCTTATTGACCGAGATGGTGCGGAAAAATCTGTCCTGGGAGTTATTGTTGAAGAAACCATCAGGGCAGGAATTGAAGAAATCTGCGTGGTAACTTGTCCTGGCGATGATAAATCTTATTCCGCGGTTGTTGGCGATCATGCTGGCAGAATTCAGTTCGTTCACCAGGATAAACCTTTGGGCTACGGTCATGCTGTTTATTGCGCAAAAGATTTTGTAAATAATGACCCATTTTTGCACCTGGTGGGGGATCATCTTTATGTGAGTCGGACAGAAGAAGGATGCGCTCAACAACTGGTTCAATTTGCCGAGAAAGAAAATTGCGCTGTGTCAGCGGTTCAAGCAACCAGGGAAAATTTGTTACCTTATTATGGAGCAATTGGCGGACAAAGAGTGGCTGGTCGCCAGGGGCTTTACAAGATCGATACTGTAATCGAAAAAGCAACTCCTACTGAAGCTGAACAGCGTCTCATTATTTCGGGTCTGCGGGCAGGATATTATTTATGTTTCTTTGGCATGCACGTTCTAACGCCAACAGTTTTTGAAATATTAGAAGAACATATTTCTGCTGTTACTGAAGCACAGAAAATCTCCCTTTCCGATGCATTGGCAGAATTGCCAAAACGGGAACAGTATTTGGCATTTGAAAAACATGATTGGCGTTATGATGTCGGAGTTAAATATGGGCTTTTAAATGCGCAATTGGCTTTAGCCTTGAGCGGTAAAGATCGAGATATGGTATTGACAAAATTATTAGAGCTGCTTGCATTGCGTGAGCAGGGGGCAACAGTATAGTTGTTAAACTAAGAATATCCCAACCTGCACGAGGTAGAATAGAAAGAAGAATAGAACACAGATAGAATTGATTTGACGGATTCAACGGATTTTTTTTAATAATAAGAAAAACTAATTTGAACAAATCCGTTCGCTTATTGTCTTCCACCAGGCAGGTGTTAAATCCTAGTTCTAAAAAAATATTTGCCCAATGCATAAAAATTTCAATTTTTAGGTACTAAAAAAATCACAAGTTCCAAATAAATTCCAGTTTCCAATACAAAAACATGCTATTTTTTTGGTTATTTTTATTTAGGTTTTGGAATTTGTTTGTTATTTGGAAATTGATATTTGATATTTGCCGTCAAAAGCTCATATTTTTTATTTTTAAATAGTTTAACTTGACGGCTATGGAAGGTAGAGCAAACCATGAACGAACTTACAACAATTATAACTTCATCCAATCCAGAAATTCGCAACCAGTCTCTTGACGCCTTTTGTCGCGGGGCAACTTTGGAAATTCTGTCAAATGAATGCAAAGCACTTGAAAACTTCAGGATGAATAGTAATAATCTTTACGCACGAGTACGTGCGCTTTTTTTCCTTTATGCGATTAATAGATTCCACCTGCCGCTCAAAATTAATGCACAAAAAAAAGGACTGATTCCATTCGAAGGCTATTCTCACCTGTTAAAAAGACGATTTGAAGAAGCTATTGAGATTTTTCTCAAAGAGCAATCTCTCAATGGTCCGACAGACGGAATTTGCAGCGCACTGGCAACAGCTTACCACAGTCTTGGTTTTCAGACGCTGGCTGACCAGGTGCGGCGCAGCGTTCGTTCCGTCAGGGGTAATCAGTGGATGTTCAGAATCGGGCATCCAGCGGATCATCCATTGCGGGTTCGCCCAGAACTTATAAAATCAAATTCCAATAATCTGTTCCCAATAATCCGTGAAGCAACTCCTGTCAGGATGGATCTTACTCACAGCGGTTGGAGCGATATTTTTTTTCTGGGAATGGATTTTCCTGAAGGTGCGCGTGTTCTTAATGTTTCAATCAATTTATGCGTTAAAGATTTTTTGAATAACACTGCACCCGAACCTCCAGTTGAAGCCTATTTCCGAATAATCGACAAACCTGTTCTGCGCCTGGTGAGCGTTGATCTGGAAGCTAACGCAGAAATCACAACGTTGGCTGAATTGTTTGATTTTGCCAAAGATTATTTGGGATTATTAAAAGCCGCAGTAATTGCATCAGGAATTGTGCCGCCTGGAATGGAGGGAGCTGACCTGCCGTTAAAAGACTTACTGGCGCAAATGGTAAAACCAGGTTGTGGAATAGAAATTGTGAGCAGAGTTCGAGGAATTCCCAAAGGCTCACGTTTAGCCGTTTCCACAACCTTGCTTGCTAGCCTGATATCTGTTTGTATGCGAGCGACTGGACAGACAAAATCTCTAATTGGTGTTTTAAATGAAGAAGAACGCCGTTTGGTGGCAGCGCGGGCTATCCTGGGTGAATGGCTCGGTGGTTCAGGCGGAGGCTGGCAGGACTCTGGAGGCGTCTGGCCTGGCATGAAATTGATTCAAGGTGTAATCGCTGGCGAAGATGACCCCGAATTTGGGATCAGTCGCGGAAGGCTTCTGCCCAGCCATAAAATTTTTGATAGAAATGAAGTTTCAGCAGCAACGCGAAACAATTTGCAGGAAAGCCTGGTTCTTGTTCATGGCGGCATGGCGCAGGATGTGGGACCTATTCTGGAAATGGTGACAGAAAAATATTTGCTGCGATCGGAAGCTGAATGGAAGGGGCGCCAACAAGCGATGAAAATTTTAGATGAAGTTGTGGATTATTTAAAGAAAGGTGATGTTCAATCAATCGGCAGCGCAACTCATCGAAATTTCAATGGACCTATCCAGACGATAATTCCCTGGGCAACAAATTTCTATACGGAATCACTTATCAATAGTGTTAAACAAGAATTCGATACCAGTTTTTACGGTTTCTGGATGTTGGGAGGAATGTCTGGCGGCGGCATGGGATTTATTTTCTCGCCGAATAAAAGAGCTGCTGCACAGAATCGTCTTCATGAAATCATGACTAACACAAAAAGAAAACTGGAAAAGGCGATTCCGTTTGCAATGGATCCAGTTGTTTACGATTTCTCAATTAATGAAACGGGCACTTTTGCTGAACTGCTGGAAGATAACAAAGCATTGATGCCGCCAGGGTATTACACTTTAGAAGTGCCTGCTTTGTTAAAATTGGACTCTCACCAATTGTCCCGATTCAGACGAGCGGAATTAAATAATTTTAGCGAATCTTGCCGAACAATGCCCGAGCTTTCTGGTATGGTGCAAAATTTATTTGACCGATTGCTTCCACAAACTGATTTACTAAAGGACGATGAATTGAGTTTAACTGCCCTATTAGAAAAATATGGATTCGATAACGCGTTGCACGAACAGATAAGATCAGACTTGCGCAGCGGCAGGATTGGACTAGCTCAAAATCGTCTTCCAGTGAGAAGTAAAATTGAAGATGTTTCACCTGATGATATTTTTGACGCAACTAATGGAGTGCCAGACAAGTTAAAAAAAATTGGTTTGGATGCTCTTGCTGAAGGAAGTGTCGCTGTCGTTTCTTTGGCTGGAGGCGCTGGCAGTCGCTGGACAAAAGGCGCTGGTGTGGTAAAGGCATTAAATTATTTCTGTAAATTGTCGGGTAAGCATCGTAACTTCATCGAAGTTCACCTGGCAAAAAGCAGGCGAATCTCCAGATTATACGGCACTCCTTTGCCGCACATTATAACAACAAGTTTTTTAACCCACGAACCTGTTGAAGAATTTTTAAAATGGCAAAATAATTATTCTTATGAAGGACCGCTATTTCTTTCTCCTGGCAAGATCATTGGTCTTCGAATGATCCCGATGATCCGTGATTTGCGGTTTGCCTGGGAAGAAATGCCTCAGCAGTTACTCGATGAACAGGCGCAGAAAGTTTTGGAAAGTTTGCATGGTGCATTAATCGATTGGGCAGGTAATTTGGGAGAAGGAAATGATTACACGGACAATTTGCCCAGGCAATGTCTGCACCCGGTTGGGCACTGGTACGAAATTCCAAACCTGCTGCGAAATGGAGTCCTGGCTCGTTTATTGGAAGAACGTCCCCAATTAAAATATCTAATGGTTCATAATGTCGATACACTCGGAGCAGATGTTGATCTTGGATTGCTCGGCTGGCACATCGAAGAAGGAGCAGCTTTCACAACCGAAGTTATCACCCGACGCATTGAAGATCGCGGCGGCGGCTTGGCAAGAATCGACGGACATTTGCGCTTAATTGAAGGACTTGCGCTGCCACATGAAGAAATTGAATTTGAGCTGTCCTATTACAATTCCAGCACAACCTGGATTGATATAAATAAATTATTGGAAGCTTTTTCTCTATCCAGAAAAGATTTAAATAATACAGAAAAAGTTGCCGAAGCAGTGAGAAATTTAGCCAGCCGCATGCCAACTTATATTACAATTAAAGATGTGAAAAAACGCTGGGGCAAAGGTCAGGAAGATATTTATCCAGTTACCCAATTTGAAAAATTATGGGGCGATATGACAGCCTTACCAGAACTCGACCATCGGTTTGTTGTCGTCCCCAGAAATCGCGGGCAGCAGTTGAAAGAAGTGGCACAACTTGATGGCTGGCTGCAGGACGGATCTGCGGCGTATATTGAGTCGATTTGTGAGTGGAAGTGAGTGAAGATAAATTAAATCAACGCAGAGAACACAAAGGACGCAGAGAAAAAAAATAATTAAAAATTAGCAAGGGGAAAAAGCAAAAGGGAATCACTGAGTGACTTTACAGTCAGTTATCTGATGAAGATTTGTCAAAATAAAAAAAAGATTTACATCAACTCTTCGAAGTTACTTGCAAAGCTTTGTTTTTAGAAATTTGGAAATTGTAATTCAATTTCCAAAAAAAAATGGAGTTTAATGATGCATGACGCAAAAATATTATTTGAAAACTCTTTAGAATGGTTAAAAGCTAATTATAGCAATTTCCAATTTTTCTTAGAAAGAGATGTAGTCTGGACCATACAAACTAAAATAATACAATTAATAAAAGAAAAAGGATTGCCTTTTAAGGTCTTTAATGATTTTCCGATTCTTCCAGGTAAGAGACGCAGTATAACAACAGATTTAGCTATTATTAACATTGACAAAAATGTCGAAGTAGCTGCTGAATTTAAATATGAACCATCTCATAGGCGAACTGATTTATTACAATCGAAATTCCCCGTAGTATTCTGGGGGAAAGAAGGTGTTGAAAAAGATGTCCATAGAATAAAAAAATATGTAGAGCAAGGTAAAACAAATATAGCCTATTCATTATTAATCGATGAAGGAGGTTTTTTCCGAAATAGGGAGCCACACTCAGGTTGTGAATGGGTAGATTGGGGCAATGAATTGTGGATACATTATTTAAAAATTGATATAAACTTACATGATTTTAAAAACAGTTTTAATAAAAATGAAGGGAACATTACAATGGAAGAAAATTCAATTCAGGATATTACTACCACTGAAAAAGTTACAGAATTTTCAAAAGACGATGAAAATTATTTAAGGTGGATAATAGAAAATCCAGATGGATTTGTGATTAATACATACAAAGGAAAAAATCCCAATTATATGGTGTTACATAGAGCAACATGCCGAACTATTAATGAATTATCATCAAAAGCAAAAAAAGGCGGTTTTACTGAAAGAGATTATATTAAGATCTGTGCTTTGACTATAAATGATCTTAAATCATGGATTAAGAAATATGGGCGTCCAGATGGGTCATTTAGTAATGTATGTAAATCCTGTAATCCGATCTGTAAATAATATTTTGAAATATCTCGTTTGATTAGGTATAGCAAATCATCTTCAAATAATATTTGCTCTATGAACATGGTTACATGTTGGGGATGGCAGTAAATGAAGTTAGCACTCTGGATGGATTTGTCAATCATTATTTATAAGAATCTTTGCATTCTCCGAGAACTCTGCGATTAAATTTTAGTTAGCTGGTTTTTTCAATTTTTTGGAGATGGTCAAATGTATAATGAATTTACAGCAATTATTGAACGTGATGACAAATGGTTTATTGCATATTGTCCAGAAGTTCCTAGAGCTAATGGTCAGGGTTATTCTAAAGAGGAGTGCCCAGCAAATTTAAGAGAAGCCATTGATCTCATTCTTGAAGATCGCCGCCAGGATGCTTTACGATGAATTCCCAAAGATGCAGAACATGAACTGGTTACAATAGAATGAAACGACAATAACTCCTCAAACATTTACGAAAGTATGGCTGCTACCTCAAACGGGAAGGGAAGTCCCATTCGCTTTGGTGCAATCCGCAAACTGGATATATTGAGGCAGTTCACAGACATACAGAAATCTCAAATCAATTAGCAAAGAAAATATGTGTTGGTCTCAGCATAACCAAAGTCTAATATTGATGCTTCTAATCATCAAATAATATGAGACTTCCACTGCTCCTACAACTGAAACTATTCTTCAGCTTCAATCACAAACTCAATATCAACTTCTTTTTCTTTTCTTAAAATTTTAAAATTAATTGAATCTCCCCAATTTTTGAAACTAAAATATTTTTTCAAGTCAGCCATTTTTGCAAAATCGTTTCCATCAATAGAGAGAATGACATCACCTCGTTTGATACCCTGTTTTTCGGCGATGGTTTCCGGAATGACTCGCTTAACCTTAAATCCTTTTTCACCCTTTTTTTTAACGCTGAATCCGAAAGAAGGATATTTTTCATGTTTTTCTTCTGGAATGCCCCAGAGAAAATCGGCTAAACTGGCGATGACAATTTTGTGGGGTGTTGTGTCCATTTTGCCATGTTTCATCATGCCCATCGGCGGCATTTTTTTTGGCATTTGAGAATCTTTTTTCTCTTCCGCTTTTTCTTTTTTAATACTTTTCTTTACTTTCATCATGATCGATTCTTTCACTGTATCTGGAACATCAACACAGACGACAGAGGTAAAAGTGAGATTGCTTCTAATTTCAATTATTTTTCCGATCCCAAGGTTGTAAGCAACATGTCCGCTTCCTGCGAGAAGAACAACAGTGTATCTTGGATTATCGCTAGCAACTTTAATAGCGCCATTGCCCATTGCAGCGTCCCATAAACACTGGGCAGCGTAAATTTTTCTAAATTGGGCTGGCGCGGTGGCATCCATTCCTTGCATAGCAACTTTGATGAAAAAACGGTGTTCAATATTAGTTGTGTCGATAGCAGGGATGTTTTTCCTTTCTTCTTCTGACAGTGATTTAATTCCGCCTCTGCCGATTTTAGAAGCATATTTATGTTCAATATTAACGCCGTACATTTTTAGTTTCTTTTCCCTGGCGTAATCGAAAATTGGTTTATAATAACGATAATTGTGTCCCCAGGCATTGAAATAATCAGACTGCTCGAGAAATTCTTCTTCATTGATTTTCCCTGAAGTGTAATCGTTCAAAGCTTGATTTTGAGTTGGTGTAAACATTTCAAGCGCCAGACAAACGGATTGCCCTGCTTCTACCAATCCTTTAATTATTTTCAACTGCACCTGGTGATTAAAATCACTGGTGTGACTTTCACCGACCATAATGATGCGAGTGTCTTTTATTCTTTCAATAAATTGTTCAACCGATGGTTCAGTTTTTTTATTTGTGTCAAATATTTTATTCAATTTTACGGCACAAAAGTCGAATTTTGTTTCTGGATTACCAATCGGCAATCTTTCATTGTTAAATTCGTCATTTTCAGCAAATAGAATAGTTGCCCAAAATATTACCATAATAGTAAGGATCATTCGAGACTTCATTGGTCGCTCCTGTTTTTAATATTAAAAGTTTGTATAATTTTTATTGACATTAAATATGAAATATTTTACATTGTAATAATTTCTTAGGTAAGAATATTAACGAAATATAAATAAAAATGCAAGAGTTTTATTTGCTGATGTTATTATTTAATGTACAGATTTTTCAAAGTGAGGTAATTATCAATTAAAAAATGATATTATTAAAAAAATGCCAAATTTAGATAAAACTATACAGCTCAGTGTCGATGCAGGGATTGATAAATATATTATTTCGCGTAAAAAGAAAATACCGGAATTTGTCAAAGAATATTTTTCTTTCAAAGGCGCCTTAAAATTACACCGGAAAGCATTAAGTTCAGACCTGATCAAAGGACCAATCAACATCTCATGGGCTTTGGTTTATGCGTTGCTGCGGGTGGCATCTGCCCTGTTGAAAAAGACAGGAGAAAAAAAAGTATCTTCATTTATCAGAAATAAATTACCGCGAGGATTTGAAACCAATGTTCAAAAGGAAGTGAAATGGCTCATTTATACGGAGTTGCTTGAACTGCCTTATGAACAAAAAAAGCGTAAATCAAAAAAAGATGCTCTGTTAGAGGAAATCCTGAATCAGCCTGAAATATCAGCTTTGTTTTATGACGATCTCGAACAAATAAAAATTAAATCTAAAAATGAAAAATTTCGTTCACTATTAGAGAAAAACTTATTGGAATATAGTTCCAGCAGAACGGCGGCAGCCGATTTAGCGGGAAGCATTATTGCACTTTCTGTCGGAGCAACGGTTTTTCACAAAATGACTCCTGGAGCAATGGCGACTGGAGCTACGCTTGCTTCAGCGATTGCCTATCATAGCGCAGTATCAAATTTTATTTTAGGGTCAACCCTTGGTTCTATTTATTATAGCCTGTTTCCTGTTTCAGCTTCAGCAGGATTAATAATAGCAGTGACGGGATCCATTATGGCAGCAATGGCAGTAGTAACTTCATTTGCAGGAATTGTTACAGATCCGATCCAGGCTAAGCTGGGAATTCATCAAAAACGGCTGTTAAAGTTTATCACCGTTTTTAAGAGTGAATTAATGGGCAGGGGAGAGACAAAATTCGAAATTAAGGATCGTTATGTGGCGAGGGTGTTTGATATTCTTGATTTAATTAAAACGGCGGCGATGACTATTGCATGATCATTAATTATGGAAAGTAAAAATGAGTAATAATACTAATTCACATATTTCAGAAAAATATTTACAATCAACAAAACTGATCAATTCAAACAATCCTGCAATACTTAAAAAAGCAGAAGAATTGACCAACCAATTCATCCCAATCGAAGAAAAAGCCCGACAAATATTCTATTTTATCCGCGATAAAATCAGGTACATTTTTCGTGCCGATTCAAATGAAGATCAATATTTGGCATCCAATATATTGAAAAAGGAGGGAGGATTCTGTACACAAAAGGCGATCCTATTTTGTGCCCTGGCTCGTGCCTGTAATATTCCAGCAGGTATTTATTTTTATGATATAGTTGATTACACTTTGCCGCAAAATTTTATTGATCTTTTACAAACAAGAACACTTTATCGACACGGAATCGTTGCGCTTTATCTTGATGGGAAATGGTTGAAATATGATGCAACGCTGGATAGCAATTTAATAAATCGAAATAATTTAATCCCGGTGGAATTCTCCCCTGATCGGGATTGTTTAATGCACGAAAAAACAAAAACCGGGGAAAGACACATTGAGTATATTAAAGATTACGGATTGTATTCGGATTTGAATTTTGAAGAGATTAAATCGTGGTTCAAAAAATACTATCCGCATTTAGTTTGAATTATTTATTCACCGTAAAGAAGCAAAGCTGCCAAGTATAACAGGAATTTCAACTGATTTTCATGATTGATGCGCCAAAACACAAAAAGCAGAAATATTTTCTCCTTTACGAATTGTTATAACTCCACAAGAAAACCAGAAACATTAATTTTTTCAATATTAATTTCCCCCATTTTTACATCCACAAACGGTTTCCCATTTTTCAAGCCAACTGTTCCCCAACCTGTTTCGGTTGCAAGAAAGCTGTGAAAATTATCACCAATCTTTGAATCGATAAACAAAGTTTTATCAACCGCATCATAGCGAACACCAGTTAATCCCTGAATTAAGCCGTAACTTGACATAGCCCTGGCGTACCAATGCCCGCATTCATATTCGTTAAACGGATTGCGCACTTTGCCGTCGTATCTTTTTCGGCAGGCGTGAACGATATCCAAACCCTGTTTTACCAAACCTTCAACCATTAAGTGCGAAGCAACCTGGTATTCAATCCCGGTCCAGACTTCGTTGCTGTAAACAAATGGAAGTGTCAGTTTACCGCCTTTGGGCCAGGTGCATAATAATAGCCCGCCCTCTTTTCCGAGGGCATAAGATGGTCGTTGTGGATTGACGTGATCAGAAAGATCTTGTTTTAAATTATACTTGTGAACTGCTGTGAGGTGACTTGTTATTTGTTTCTGGTTTATAACTTCACCCAAACCACACATCTGTGCAATCCAACAACCCAGCACGCCATCGGAGAGGCACCCTTTTCCGTATTGATATTTAGGACCATCCTTTTTTAAAATTTCTATTGCTTCCGGCGAATAGTTTATGTTCCAATGACTTGTTGCCACATCAATTGGATTTGGAGTTTCCAATCCTTCCCATTGAATTTTTTGGAAAAAATATTCGCCGTCGTACAATTCAGTTTCCATATATTGAATGCCTTTTTGCAATAGATTTTCATAATCGGATACATCATCTTGCAACGCTTTTCCCATTCGAATCATTGCGGTCAAAGCGCCAAGGTAAAAGCTGGTGCCGTGTCCATTTGGTCCCCAGTATTCTATATCGTAAGTGTTGTGGTGCGGCTCTTCCAAAATTCCTTTACCTTTAGGGTCCCATGTCGTTATACAATAATTCATGCTCTGTTTAATTTGTTGGTAGAGCGATTTCAACCATTTTGTGTCGCCCGAAATCCGCCACTCGCGATATACCTTCATTATTCCACCAAGCTGCCCATCAGCAGCAGAATGGAAATCGTGTATTATTGGTCTAATTGGAAGCGCAGAACGAAATGCCTGATGTCCTTTTTCATCCTGGCTGACCTTGAATTCTGTCTCCCGCAAGCTGCGCTCTAATTCGGGAAAGAGGTGGGGGATTGCCTGTGCATAATTCCAAACATGGGTACAAGAGCCAGAACAGCAGCCGCTGTTATCATTACAGCCTTCCCAGCACCACAGGCGACCATCAATTTGTCTTAAAACAGTGGGAGATTTTAAAATGGTTAAGTTTGCCGCCACTGCCTCAACAACTTCATCGGGAAGATTGGTATCATAAAATGTATCTCGAAACAATGTTGTTTTACTGTTTAATCTTTCATAATTTTCCCGCCAATAATTAATAATTTCTCCGATGTTTTTAAATTTGCCCGCATACCAGGGAACATAACTTTTTGAACCGCAACAAGATGCTGATGAATTTTCAGGATCCTTACCAATTCTCAAATTTGTGGTTGGTACATACCAGGAAAACATTAAGCGGATTGTTTTTTCAGCGCCGGGTTCAATAGCAAACGGAACAAAAAGAGAAGCACCGGGAGCGGAACCTTCAATTTGTGGAGTATGTTTCAAATTTGCTTCCTGAATATTTTTCCAGGCTATGGTTACTGGATCCCACCAGCCGCCTCGAAACCAACAGTGATCAACCACTGTATTTTTGTCATCAACGAAAATAGCGAAAGCTCCTTCGTGTTCCGGATGCTCTTGTTTACCTTTTTGCCAGAGTACAAATCCATTTTTTGTCGTGCCAATCCCATTATTTTGTGCGCCGCTGAAATGGGTTCCCTGGTTCATTTTCATAAAGTTTTTGGTATTGTAAGAAAAGACAGCTTCAATTGTCTTACTGCTATTATTTTTGAATCGATACTCCAACGCTCCTGCTGGAAGGCTTGAATTGTCAGCATCACCAGGAATGAAAGGACTCCAGCCAACAATTTCGACTTTTAAAGGAATTTCGGAATCTTGCAGAGTTACGGTGCCAAAAGGAAACCTGGCGAGAAAAGATGCCTCATCAAATCTTGGTAAACCATAGCTGCTGCGATCAGCGCCTCGCCCAGTCCGTGGTCCGCCAAAAATTTTCCAATTAGGAATAGGTCCTTCCAGGACTTTGGCGATATTCTTTTCACCTTTAATACAGAGCGCAGCAAATGAATAGGGCTCGTTGAAAAAATCCATTTGATTCCTGACTGATACGTGGGAAATTGCACCTGTTCCTTCGAGACAGATCATGCCAGCCCCAATTCCACCAATGGGGAAGGCGATTTTGTTGAGAAAGCTATTCTTGTATTTTCCATTGAATTTTCTTTTATGGGGAAATTCATTTTCAGAATTATTACAAAAGAATGTTCCCAATAAGACTAATAAAGTGAAAAGAGAAATTACAACAATGAAAAAAAAACTTTTTTGCATAATAAAATCCTTTCTTATTGATTTGTTTAATACAAATAATATTTAAATCCAGTTGATAAAATATAGCCAGTATTATCAACCTCGGGAGAGTCATTTCTCCAATATGCCGGAAATGTCTCATCATTTTCTGAAAATTCCCATTCACTGCTTTTTACTCCAAATCGATACCCCAAACCAAATACAATATCAAACTTTTCTGATAATGGATATTCTGCAATTATTCCAATTTGGGTTGAAAACAAAGCCGTATTAACAATTTGCCCATTGTCATCCTCTTTAAAAGGAATATCAATATTTATACCCAGTTTAGCGCCAATATCAAATTTTGCTCCATTTAAAAAACGCCAGATACCGAATCCAGAGAAACCAAAACCAAAATTTTTGTCTCCAAAAGAATCAGCAACCTGAATGATTTGCATTCCAAAACCCCAATCAATTTTTTGCATCGGATTTGCATGAAATTGAATACCAAAACTGAGGTAATAATCCGTAGAAGGAGCTACTAAATTTAATTCAAAACCCTGAATTGTATAAGGATATTCAACGACCCAACTCTCCGGATAAAAATCCTGCCATAAACGAATTATTTTCACTTTACTACTATCGCGTGTTGTATCGGAAACTGTAGCAAATCCAACTCGCCCACCAGCAACAATGTATTCTCCTTTTTCATCTTCCCATATTCTATCAGGTTCAACAAGCTCGAAAATTTTCCCTTTTTTTATTCCATAATTTGTTCCGAAAGGCAGTTTTATTTTGCCGTTTGTTGTTGATTCAATATAAAATGATAACCAATAGATCTTCTTGAGTTCCATCATTAATTTGTCCCAGAGATTTTCTAACGCCTTTTCCTTCGATTGTTTTAAAGATCCACCTGTGTGAGTGGCAGTTACATCAATGTAGCCTATATTATCTCCAGTCTCAATATCAATAAAATTAAGAAAAACAGAAATTTCTGTATAAATATTAGTTGAATCTGGTTCTGTTTTTTGTGATGGTTTTTTTTTGAAAATTGATCTCTTTAATTTAAAATATGTTCCGTTTTCTTCTTGTTCATCATTAAATTGAAATATCTCTGTCGCGCTTACTACTATTGCTTCCCTGATTCCATTAAGTTCGTTACAAGTGACAATTGTGTACTTATTAATTGTGCTGTCAATATTTAAAAATGTGGAATCAAGTTCAATACCAACAAAAACATCATTCACCCCAATTCGTTCAAGAATATCTGCTATCAAATTTGCGATTTCATCATCAATTGTATAGCGTATTGATTTATTCGCATAAGCAGGAAGGGGCAGCCTCATATTCTTTATGTTGATTTCTGTTTCTGTGGTGTCGATTTCCTGCGCATTTATTACTGCTGGAAAGCAAAGCAATATGCTTATTAAAAATATTGGAATTAGTCTAAATTGTATCATAGAATATTTCCTATACTTTTTCCCAACTACCTGATCTGGAAGATCTGAAAGCTGCTTCAATAATTTTCATTTCAGAATGACCGGCGTAAAAATCAGGGAAATTGGTTTTAATCTTTTTCCCATCACGTTTTGCTGCGACTGCTGCGTAATAATCCATTAACAAATTATAAATCGTATCGTGATAGCCAATTGGATGACCGGTAGGCAGGGAAGCATATTTTCGGGTATCTTCGGTTTGTAATAATGGTGATTCATAAAATATTTCGTTAGCCCTATCCCGGTGACCGATTGTGATAGCGTTGGGATGGACATGATTCCATGAATAAGATTCTTTAGAACCATAAACCTGGAGATCGATGTCAACCTTTTTTCCAATGGCAAGTTGGCAGGTCGAAAAATTTCCCCGAGCGCCATTTTCTAATCGAATAAAAATAGTTGCATAATCTTCAACTGGAATTTTGACTTCTTCGACTTCATCATTTTGTGATGCGCCGAATGATAATGGTCCTGATTTCGGCTTTTTTCGTGTTGGTAAAATAGTGTGGAATTCAGCCATGATCTCTGTAATTTTTAATCCTGTTACAAATTGAACCAAATCACACCAATGACTTCCCAAATCTGCCATTGTATTGGAAGCGCCAGCAATTTTGGGATCAAGTCGCCAGGAATAATCCGTTTCAAAAGAGAGCCAGTCCTGCAGGAAGTGACCCAATACTAATCGAACATCCCCCAAATTTCCTTTGCGAACACGGGCTGCTGCTTCCTGAAGCACAGGATAATAACGGTAACAAAAATTAACGCCGTGAACAGTATTACATTTTTCAACAAGGGCAACAAGTTCAGATGATTCTTTCGAATTAAGGGCAAGCGGTTTTTCGGATAAAACATCTTTGCCGGCTTTGATTGCTTCAGAGTTGATTTCAAAATGAAGATTATTGGGAGTGCAATTATGAATTATCTCAACCTCTTGGTCTTGAATGAGTTCACTCGCGTTATAAAATACCTTTGGCACATTAAACTTTTTCGATACAATATCAGCCGATTGCTTGTTGTTATCTGCTACTCCGACAATGTCCACTTCAGGAAATCGTCGCAGCATTTTTAGATGAATAATGCCAATGTACCCAGTTCCGATTAGCCCAACTTTGAATTTTTTCATTGAAGCTTTCCTTTTGATTAATAACTTGCATTTATTTAATGTAATTGTTATATTTTAAAAAATTTTAATAACTACATTATAATACAATATTCATGTTAAATTGTCAAGGAAATTTTGATCTGTTCCAATAAACAAATTGATTTAGTACGGGCGAATGATCTACTGGAAAAATGTAGTGGTGATAGGGGAAAAGCGATATCAGTAATTGATTATTCAATACAGTAAATGCAAAAAACGAATTTACAGGCGAAAAATTTTGGGGCTTTAGTTGGGTATATTGATCGAGGATTAAAGGCGATTAAGAATACTTATAAAAGTGAAAAAAATGAAGAGAAAAGATTGTAAGCGGTGTAATTGTACAGGTTTTTATTTTGATGAGAGGGGGAATGCGGTAAGCTGTAGGCATTAATCAAAAAAATATGATAAATAGTAGGAGGTATGAAATGTATACACATAAAAAAGTAAAGAATATCTTTCATAAATTATTTGTTTATATTGTAATAATTTCTTTCTTAAATTTGTCTTTTTTTCAAATAATTTCATATAGCCAAACCAAACTTAAACCTACGGTTGCTGTTCTTAATTTTTATAGTAATACCGGAAATAGAATAGAGGATGCGATGCTTTCTTTTGGGACAGCTGAGACGGTAATTACAGATTTATCTCATGTTAATTCAATACAAGTTGTAGATCGATCATATTTAAAAGATATAAATAAAGAGATTATGTACAGCCAATCAGGGATGATTGATAAAGAAAGAATAATTAAGGTTGGAAAACAGATTGGTGCTCAATATATTGTAAGGGGACACTGGCAGAGATATGGTAATCAATATCGTTTAAATGTAAAAATTGTAGAAGTCGAAACTACAAAAATTTTACCCGGTATTATGGTAGATGGATATAACCCATTAGATATGCAGGTTAAAATTGTGTCGAACATACTGAAAAATATTAAGGTAGGCATAACACGGCTTGAAGCAAAAAAAATAGTTAAGAGTGATACAAAATCAATAGATGCTTTTAAGCAATTTAGCTTAGGATTAAGAGAATACGATTATGGAGATTCAAATAAATCACAAATCTATATGAAAAAGGCAATTGAAATTGATCCCGATTATCAAAAACCCAAAGAATACCTGTATACGTTTTATGGTTATTTTGGTGGGCTTATGGATATAAAGGCAGAAACATTGAGGAAAGCAAGAGCAAAATGTTGGAAACGAATGATGTTAATATTTACTGGTGGTAGTGTAATTGCTACTTTTATAATTTCATTATTTGATAAAGAAGTTCGATCAAGTGTTCAAGAAATGCCGCAGGAGTTCATTATTGTTTCGGCTATAATTGGATCTTTTATGGGATTAATTATGTCACTTATAAATTGTACCGGGAAAGGTGCTAAAAAAAGCATGGGTAATGATATTATAATAGATAATAATACCAAAGTTGCTAACAGAAAACAAGAAAGTTCGGTTGATAATTTAGAGATATTATTGAATTATCAGCACAATGTTGGATATTAGTTTATAAAGAAAATAATTAATTAGATATTAATTAAAGATTCATTGATAATTAGTGCCTGAACGAGAAGTCAATAAATATAAATATTTTAATTGGTTATGGATTGTTATTTTTATCGAATATTTTTATAAAAAAGGTGAATTTTAAAAATTTAATTGAACT
>Ga0075123_10000554_pt1 | contig 19525 bp, 12 predicted proteins | sample AntAceMetag02UKX_FD_69808 | JGI IMG/M metagenome (GOLD analysis project Ga0075123, IMG submission 69808) | Saline lake microbial communities from Ace Lake, Antarctica - Antarctic Ace Lake Metagenome 02UKX | ecosystem: Environmental > Aquatic > Non-marine Saline and Alkaline > Saline | place... | reverse complement strand
CGCCGAACTGCGGCAAGAGTTCTGTTGTGGGGGCTTTGACCAACGCCAAGGTTAATATTGCCGATTTTCCCTTTGCGACGGGCGCTCCTGTGCCAGGGATAGTCAAGTACGAGGACGTGCCGATTCAGCTTATCGATATGCCGCCGGTTACGGCTGAGTATAGCGCCCCGGGGCAGGTGGGGACATATCGCACTTGCGATCTGATTGCGATTGTGATCGATCTTTCAGAGGACGTCGAGGAGCAGTTGCTTATCTGTCTTGATTTTTTGGAATCGCGGAATCTGTTGGTTGATGAGGAGAATCCCGCCGTCGACGAGCATGGCAATCCGCACGGCAAGAAGACGTTTGTTATCTGCACCAAGAGCGACATTGCCGAGCCGGGTGCGCCGGAGAAGCTCAAACAGGCTTGCAGCAGGACTTTTGAGTTTGTTGAAATTTCCGTTGAGACTGGCGAGGGATTGGGTGAGTTGACGGGTAAGTTTTTTGAGTTGCTTAATATCATCAGGGTATATGCCAAGCCGCCAGGAAAGCCGGCTGATATGGATGAACCTTTCACGCTGCCGGTCGGCTCGACGGTTATGGGCTTGGCGGTGGCGATACATCGGCAGTTGGCCGAGAAGCTCAAATCGGCCAGGATTTGGGGCACGGGCGTTCACGACGGCCAGCAGGCGCAACGAACCCACCTCCTCCACGACGGGGACATAATTGAATTGCATTTTTCGTGATTTTTTGTTATTGCAACCGCGGATGACAAGCAGTCGGCGGTTCTTGTTTTTGTAAAGGGGTGTTTTGATGGAATGTAAGAAAGAGCAGAATCTTGAGATTTGTAGTTGTTCTTATCCGGGGTGCAGCAGGAAGGGGCTGTGCTGTGAGTGTGTAAGTTATCATCTGTCTTCGAAGCAACTTCCGGGGTGTTGTTTCCCGCCGGAAGCCGAAAAGGCCTACGACCGCAGCTTCCAGGCCTTCGCAAAAGCTTGGGGACTGTAAAAAGAAAGCAGCCAATCAAATAATAGCAGAATGGCCGAGGCAAGCTGCCTGGTCTTCAACTTGCGACATAATCTTTATATCGCGTCTATCTGTTGGCGCTATATTCCCTGACCTTGACAGGAAACCAGACTCCGTCTTTGTCTTGGCTAAACTCCAGGATATCGATGATAGTATGTCTCGGTGTGATGCCCGGTAAATCTTCAGATCGCCAATTCTTATCGATTTGCCAACTTGCTTGCGGCACGACATATTCTTCTCTCCGCACCCACATATAATCCTTTTTCGAGTCAAAGAAATAAAGTCGTCTGCCAGGCAAGGACAGTACCTCAGACTCAGACAGCATCTGGCCTTGGATGAATTCTTCCAGACAAATCAAGCCGTGCTTCTGGGCATATTCATTTTGAATAATCTGTCCTGTTCGTGTAGGAGTAAGATATCCGAACATATTTTGCATGTTTTCATATTTTAATGCGGATTTTCGCGACTTGAAAAATCTGTTAAGTAGTTTCTGAACCTTCTCCGAAGGGACTGTCGAAATCACTGTAGCACTTCGTGGTGCGCCCAATTCATAAATATCGTCCGGTGCTTCCTGGGGAAAGGAATACGTTGTCGTAAAATCTCGCCGATGAATTTTAAGCGGCAGGTGACTCATCGGATCACACCACATCATAACAACCTCATTGGCATCTTCCTTTGTGCCATATATACTGACTACATCTACTTCCTGCCCATTGAGTTTTCCGGTACTTGTTTCGGTCTTGCCGGCATATTTAAGATGATGATCGAGCTTCCTTTTTATAGTTTGCAAGGGTGTTTGATACGCGGCCGAATATCCATCACCCGGCCAAGAAATCGTAATGATTTTGGTCTTGGGAGAATACTCCAACCTACGATCGGGATCACTGGTTACATAGACACAGAAAGAACTACGGGTCTTTTTTTTACAATAAATTCCTGAGCCGCTCCACGATGTACCTAAATACTCATCCTTTTTATAGCTCTCAGATTTTATGTATTTGACCTTGTCAAGGGCTTGCCTGATTTGGCCGAGAGCTACCGCAGCACCGTCCATTGAGGAGCCTGTAAAATGTTGCAGGCCTATCACTACCGTGATAATTATCACCACGGCGGCGAGTTTTGTTATCCTGGTTTTCGTGATAGTTCTCCAAGTGTTCGGCTGAGTCATAAGTGACTTTGTCCTTTTGGAATTCCGGTGCGCCTGCAGAATATCATCACGGGTGCGTACGAGCATTTTGGCGCTTGGGGTGATATGTAAATTCTTGATTGAGTTTTCTATATTGTGCGTTGGTTTCATTTTGTCGCCTCATGATTCAATAGTGACCGCAGTTTATCCAAGCCGTATCGATAGCGGCTCATGACTGTGTTTACTGAAAGATTTTGGGCTTTGGCTATCTGTCTGAACATCATTTGGCCTTTCAGGTGCAAGATTACTACTTCCCGCTGCTCATAGGGCAATTGGGCCATTGCATGAATCAATTGTCGCTGCCTTTCGCCGGCAAGTGCCGACGATTCCGGCCCTTTTTCACTCGCAGATAACGAATCTGCCTGATCTAAAGGGGCTGGTTTTCGCCGTTCGGCCCGGATTTTGTCGCGGGCGCGATTTAGGACACAGGTTGCCAAATAGCATTTGAGATTTCCTTCGAGTTTGAGTTTTTCAGCCGACTGGGCGAACGATACGAAGAAATCGTGCACAATATCTTCGGCGGCATTTACATCATTCAAAAGAGCTGTCGCCAATGTTACCAGATAAGCTACATACTTTTCGTAGATACTTTGCAGAGCGTCCGTGCTGCCGCGCTTGAATCTCCATATAAGCAGCTTGTCTTCTATCATTTACGCCTCAGATACGCCAAATCACAATGATCATTGCTCATTAGTAACACGATTGAACCATGTGTCGTAGTCTAAAGAAATCATCTTTTTTCTGCCAGATTTTAGTGGGGTGGGGAAAAAGGGTTGTCCTGCCCCATGAAAGCAGCAAAAAAGGCCGAGCTGAATTAGACTGGCCTTTCTTTGATCTGTCGGAAACGATTGTGTGTTTCTGGAGTTGGGGCTTTATTATGGGGCGGGTATTCGTTCGAGTTCGAAGGTTAGTGTTTGTTCGGCCCGGTTGACGGTCAGGCTTATGCTTTCGCCGGCGGGGCCGCGGAAAAGTCTTAAAGCATCCTTTGGCGTTGTGATGTGAGATACATCTTCGCCGTTGACTGCGATCACTTCATCGCCATTTTGCAGACCGGCTTCTGCCGCCGGCATACCGGGAAAAATCTTTATCACAGGCCATTCGGAAAGGTCTGCCCCGATCAGGCCGAGCACCTTTGGCGCTTCGCGCGGCCGCTGCATAATGGCGAGGAATTCAGGATCATTTTCAAGTTCAGCTAAGCGCTCGGCGGTAACGTTTTCGGCAGTCAAGTTTCCAAGAATTACTCTGTACTGATCATCCGACACCTTCCATCGCATCAGAACCGCATCGCCGTCTTCTGACGTAACATTTCTTCCATAATATGCGATATCTCGATCTTCTTTGTCCAACCGGGCATAAAAAAGACAAGTTGAGTGAATACTTTGATTCTGTTGCCGCTCTTGTTCAGTTGGCGATCTTTGTTCCCAATTGATGCCCGCATGCCACGCCTGGAAGATTTCTTTCCAGGCAATTGCCAAAACCATGCTGCCTGGATATTGGCCATCTGTGTACCCGGCAAAATTACGTAATCCTTCGATTGCCATATCCTCACTTCTATTATCAATTCTAATCTCCGCAAGTAAAACATAATCGTCTGGGATATCAGGGTCAAATAAGTCAGGCTCTAATGGAACATTCCACTCAAATCTATCACAGACCGTCGTTTGCCGCATTGCTCCGGCATTAGCTGAGCCGTCTATTTCAATCAAGACCGGCAGATTGCTTTTCACATCAACCCACAGACGAGCGGTTAACTTTTCAAAAGTATTTAAACATAACCGGGGGTCATCAACTTCGATTCCCTCCACTACTATGCCGTTAATTCTTTTTCGTCCTAATTTGGTGTGCTCAAATGACATGAATTCTTTGAGAAATGTATAAGGATCTTGTGTAATCGTTGGGTCAAATATATCCTCTGACAATAATATCTTACGTAAGTATACTTTCGCCTCCGGTACCATCACAATTATCTCATTTTTTTCTGGAAGCCAAAATTCTCTTGTGAATTCTTTTTTGTCTACAGATGTATCCAGACGCCTTCCAAAATGTGAGGAATTGTATATTACTGAAGTGGCTTTTCGGGGCCAGCCGAGAGTTTTCATACCTTTGGCATCCATCTTTGCACGACACGTAAATGTTTGAATCTGCTCGATATTTTTGATGACCTCAGCCCATGCCACACTCGTGCCGTCAAGCGAGACGCCGAAATGATTTATGCCGATAAGCACTATAATAATAATCGCAGCCGCCGTCGCAAATTTTGTTATTCTGCTTTTGATAATAATGTTGCAGTATTTTGGTTCGGTTGAGGGCGACTCGGTCTGCGTGGATTTTTCGTATGCTTTGAGGGCTTTGTTTAGGATCTGGGTGTCCATTTCGGGAGTGGTTGTGGTGTTTGATCTTTGTGTCTTGCAGAATATTTTGATTTGTTTTTTTGTGTTGTCTGTCGGTCTCATTTTTTTACCTCGCTGTTTAAGGTTGACCGCAGTTTGTTCAGGGCGTATCGGTATCGGCTTTTTATTGTGTTGGCCGAGGCGCCCAGCAATTGGGCGATTTCTTTGAATCTCATGTTGTGCTGGAGGTGCAGAATGACGGCTTCTCGCTGCTGGGTGGGCAGCTCGGCTAATGCACGGCTGATTCGCTTTGATTGTTCTGCTGAGAACGCCGATTGGGCCGGGCCGGCAGCGGTTGACGCCGGAGGCTCAATATTCTCGAGCTTAGCCATTTGTCTACGTCCGGCCTGGTGCATATTGCGAGCGCGGTTGGCGATGCTGGTCAGCAGATAGCCTTTGAGGCTGGTTCTTAGCTGGAGCTTTCTTGCGATCTGGGCGAAACTTACGAAAACATCCTGCACAACATCTTCAGCAACATCTCTGTTATTACAAAGAGCAATGGCCAGGGACAACAGGTCGTTCTTGTACTTTTCATAGACGCACCGCAGAGCATCTTTGCTGCCGTGCTTTAATTTCCATACAAGCAACCTGTCTTCAAGCATTCGCGGCCCAGCCTAATTCAGTTTCGAAAGTTGCTTTCGACACTAATATGACAACGTAGGAGCTATTGTGGTCTAAATAAAATAAATTTTCAGCAGTTTTTTTTTGATGCGGTCATGGCAGGGGGCTTATTGGGCGCCTAAAAGCCAACAAAAAGGCCGAGCTTTGGTGGGCTCGGCTGAGAGGCTGGGGAGCTTGCGTGAGATTCTCTATTGGTCTTCTTTGCGGCTTTTGTATTCTTCTTCGGTCAGCAGGATGACCTCGATCTTGTATTCTTTCTTGCCGGGGATCAATTCGACGGGCATTCTTACCTGTTCGAACTTGCCGCCGCCGGCGACTTTCATGCTCACATCTTCTTCTCGAGGAACCTCTGTAAAGACGACCCTGCCGTTTTCGTCTGTGGCGGTTTCCTCCTTCCAGTAGAAGCTTCTATTTGCGCCGGCGCGGAGTCGCACTTTGTGGCCCGGAATCGCTTTGCCTGCGGAGTCGGCAACTACAACTTCAATGGTTATATCGGGCCTTTCGGGGGTAATTTCGACGTGGTATTTTTTCTTGCCGGGTTTGTAATCGATCGGAACTTGCGTTCGGGGGTAATAAACAAACTCATCAGCGTCTATATTATACTTCTTGCGGTCGAAATCCCATTCATGCTCTGACAATGCCCTGATTTTGATTTTCAAGTCCGGCGCCGCCCGGCAGTTTTCCAATTTGAAGTACCCCTGCTCATCTGTCACGGTCTTGGTCGTAATGTCCCAATCTTTGCCGTGTGCAAAGTTGTAAACTCTGCAGCAGACAACAGATGCTCCGTGATTGTCGACGACTCGGCCGGTAACGGTGACGAGGTTCTTTCTGAACAATTGCACATCCACCGTTTGCGTTTGAAACGGCCCATCATTTGCAAAGCCGTCGTATTTGGACCAGTAGCCTTCTTTCTCCAGATGAAGGCTGAAGATGCATTTTTCCCAGAGTTGAGGCAGATTCGTGAACGTATACTTTCCCTGTTTATCCGTATTGACCCGCCATCGCCAAAGGTCATCGGGATCTCCGAAATTGATCTCGTAACTGTCGCTGCGAGAACGGTCTTTCTGCGACAGCTCACCTTCGATGGTGACGGCAACGTTCGGTATAGGATTGCCTTCGTCGTCTGTGACGGTACCCGTGATCGCACTGGCCGGCTCCATTTTCAATACTATTTCTTCTGCTCCAGTGAAGACCCTCCTGCCTTCGCCATCGGTCACAAACTCGATTTTTCCGGGATCTCCGGCAATCGTGCCGAGCAGTTCGAGCTTTGTGCGGCGGTCTTCGGGATCCCGCAGGAACGTCCAGGCGACATGGCTTGTGTCGTCGGGTCTGAATGCTCTTATGAAAATCGGCAGCTCGATCTGATCTTTTTTTGTAACTGGCTTGAGGGCAAAGGTTCCATCGGTCTGCGTGACATCATTCAGTACATAAATGCTGCTCTCGAATGTGGCGTAGACCACAGCCCCGGATACGGGCTGTCGGTGCTCGTCGATGACCTTTCCGGAGAGAGTGAAGGGCTTAATCTGTGGTAATTCGGTGAAGCCTTCCGGAATTGCTGTTGAGAAAAACTCGTCGGGTATCCGGTCATAGTTGAATTCGTATTTTATATCACTTTCGTATTTTCTCTCACCGGTGTCTTTTTTGACGTGTGCGCGAACTCGCAGGGGCAGCATCGTTTTGGCATCGGCCCAGAGTCTGCCCTCTTCAGGTGCGAGTCCGGACCAGTTATCGATCTTGTAGACAAGAGTGGTATCATTGCTTTCTGCGGGCAGGGGGCTTATCTCGATTTCGGATTTGAATTTCTCCATGATGTTGTGATCTCTGAGCAAATAAGCGAAATGGAAGGTTTGCTCTTCTGCCAGGGGATGAAACGCCTGCCACGATTCGGCTAATTGCGCCTGCTTTTTATTGGTATAGATTGTCAGCCGCCGGCTGCCGTTATCAATAATTATGTCGCCGTTTGCCTTGGCCTCCCGGTAGTAGTTCGGCTTTCTTAGCCAGTACTGGTGGCGTTGGACCTGGCCGTTCCAGATGCTAAGGCTGTAGCCAGAGTCGATATGAATATTTTCCACTTCACTCAGCGCCCGAACCATCTGGGCCAATGCGCTTGTGCCGTTAACGTTGAGGCCGATCAGTATTGCGCCTATTATTACAGCCGCGGCGGCGAGTTTTGTTATTTTGCTTTTCATTACAATTTTCCATATATCAAGCGGCCGGGTGGATTTGCAAATCCTGCCTGCCTGGGATTGGTAGGTTTCAATTTCACTTGGGTGCTCTTTTTGCCATTTATCGAAATCGAACGTTGGCCTTTTTCGGCTTATGGCCTGGGTGATAAGTTCGTCCATTTTTTTGTCATGTCTTTGGGCTTTCATAATCGGCTCCCCCAAACACCATTTTGTTGCAGACGCCTTGCCAACTTTCGTTTTGCTCTTGTGAGCCGGCCGTTAATGGCCGGTCTTGATACTCCCAATACGGCCGAAATCTCTTCGTATGACAGGCCGTCGTAATAACGCAGAATTATTATCTCCTTTGCTGAGGCAGGCAGTTTATCAACGGCCAGACGCACGGCGTGAATGTTATCATCGGCACTTCTATTTTCGGCTTCTTGTGAAAGATCGTCGGTGCCGATCTGTCTGGCCCTGGCGGCCACCATATCTTTGGCGACATTTCTGCAAATGGCGGCGAGCCAGGGAGCGAATTTCTTTCTATTTTTCAAATTTCGCAGGTTGGCCAGCGCCCTTGCCAAAGCCTCCTGCGCAGCGTCTTCGGCTAATTGGTTGTCGGCGAGTATTGAGTAGCCGATCGCCACCATAGCAGGGTAAAATTGCCCGGCCAATTCGCCAAAGCTGCCGATGTCACCGGCGACGGCGGCTTCCACCAGTTGTGTCTGCGAATCCTGTGTCACGTTGCGAAGGTCAACCTCCAAACAAGTCTTATCTGACAGATTCCGTAATCAAGTCTGATTCAGCACCGAAAATAAGCGCAAAAAATCTGAGCTTTTTACAATTTTACCGAATTTCGGAGCCGGCGCGCACAAAAAAGGCCGAGCTTTGGTGGGCTCGGCCTTTGTGGTGGACCATGTTTTTGTGCTACAAATTTACTTCTTTTGTTGCTTGCGGGCATTTTTTATCTTCCACCAGGCGATGTCGACCTGGTTCCATGTGCGGATGGCGCTTTGGCGTGGATTAAAACCCCGAATACCGGTAAGTTCTTTCCTGCTCACCCGCATATTCTCAAATCGACGGAAGTCCGGTCGACTTTTTTCAATTGTGTTCAGCATTTGTTCGGCCTGGTCGAGGTCGCCGGCTTCAATCATTTCTTTGGCTATCTCGGCGCGCCTATACAATGCCATATTTGATCGTACATCCGGCATGAGCTTGTCAAACGTATCTCCATCGTGCAACTGCCCTTCTATTTTCTCGAACAGCGCGTCGACCTGGTCATATCGCTTGAGTCGTGCCAGATTTCTTGCGATAATTAGCTCTGTGAAGAAACGCTCCTGCTGTTTGGAGTATGTGTCAAGATCGTCTTTTTTGTGCATCCTCGGCCACTGAGATTGGGGCAGCTCCAAAGCCTTCTCGAAGAATGTGATTGCCTGCTCATATTGGCCGACGTCGTATGCATCGTACGCCATTGTCATGATCTTATCGTATTCGGTTTCCTTTTTCGTGGTTGCTTTTGTTGGTGCCCTGAGTTGCCTGGGGCGGCGCCAGTCGGCGAACTGCTCGTCTAAATCACTTTGTGTTTCGACTGTGTGGCCGGGCAGTTTGAAAGTGACAGGCCAGGGCAGGCGCAGGGCATCGCTACGTCTTTTCTCGTCTACAACCACGGGATAAAAGGTAAGTGTAATGTTGTCACCATCGCCCTTTAGACGCATGAGCAATCTGCCGTCTTTTTCTCGGTCTGAAACAACTTCCCACGGGCTGTCGGTACCGACGCCGGGCCAGCTTATAAGAGCATTTGGGGCCCACTTCCTGGTGCCGGAATTGTCGACTTGTTTGGCATACTCCGGCGCCTCAATAACCATGTAGAGCCAGCCGTCTTTACTCTGAGCCGCTTCAACAAGTTTGGGCTGAGGTTTCTTTGCGAGTTCTTTTAATCCGTCACGGGCTTTGAGAAAAGCGGTCAACTGTCGCCGCTGCATGCGGGAGTGCACACGCATCGACAAATTCCTGTCGCTGCCTTTCAATGCCGCATTTGCCGCCTCTTCGACCTTGTCGACAATCTGCCAGACCCTGGCGATATCGCCTTTTTTGTAGAGCCATTTGAGGTAATCGAAGAGGCCATCATCTCTGGAGAAGTTCCGGAAAGGTTTGGCAATTGCCTCCTCCAGTAGATGTTTGGCAAAAATGGCGTGAGCATCTTCGGCATCTCCGAGCTGTTTGAGCAAACTTATTTTTCTGATGATCAGGTAATCTGAGTCGGGATCTTCAGCAAACATTTTTTCGACGTGTTCCAGCCGATCCAATAAAGTGGCGCAAGTGGTCAGATAAGAGCCTTGCCGGTGTTCTTCAAAGCCGTTTCTGAGATCTCCGTCATCAAACCAGTCATCGGGTATGCCGTGTACTTTTTCATCGGGGACTTTTAGCTTCTTCTGTTCGACGATGATGGGGCCTTCCCCTTTTGGGTTTGCCGGTTCCCATACGAGGTATTGCACGGTTATCGTATGTTCACCGCTGCCTTGCTTTATCGGCGGCACGGGAGCGTAATACTGCCAGAGGGGTTTTGTGTTGCCGGGAGGTATGGTTTTGCCACCGCGGAAGCCGTTCATTAGTTCGTATCGTACGTACAGGTTGCCCCAGTTGTCGCGAATTTCCTCGAAGTACGAACCCTCTGCATGGCCGCCTTGAGGAGTTTTGTTTTTCGGGTCGTCGGCGACTATCAGGATTGTGCCGTTGTCACTGGCTTCGATCTTGATAAACTCCGGTGGCTTGTAGCCCTGCAGTTCGTAGATTTGCGTCGCGTTCTTCGGCTTGGCCGTAGTCCTGTCGCCGGGACGGGATTCTATGGGCTGGAGACCTACGCGATAGAACTTGTACGGCTTGTCATCGTAAATTCTTTTTGCCTGTTCGAAAAACTTATGCGGGTCAAAGAACTCATCCGGCTGCTGGTTGTTGTAATCGAAGACAACCAGGATAGTTTCATTTTGGCCCGGCTGATACAGCTTCATTCGCACGGGCAGCCGGGATTCTTTCAATACCCAGACCCTGGCCCATACCTGCATTGGGTCCTGCACGTAGTCGAACACTTCGATATCTTCACTGCCGACACCCGCCGGTGCTGTCACCGGTTCGGCCGTTGGGATCCGGCCGCGGAATATGGTACTCAAAATGCCATCGAGAAATGTCTTGCTTTCTGCGATCTTGTCGATGAACTCTTGCGGGACGGGAGTTTGCCTGACCTTATCGGCATCGACAAAACTGTTTGCTTTGGTATCAAATAACTTTGTCTGCTCTTGCCTGATGAACTGTACAATGCCAAAGCCGTGGCCGCGCCACATATCGGGGCGCTTATAGTACAGTTCAATATTGATTTGGTCAGCATCGTCGGCGTCACGGATAAATGCGTCCATATGCACCTGGCTGACCTTTTGCATTGCAGCAACAACATCGCCCCAGGCGATGGCTTCGCCTGTCCGGGTAAACCAGAACAGCAGCATAATCACAGCGGCGACCGCCACCGCGCCTGCGGCTGCCTTTTTAAAACTGTCGAGTAGCCAGTTGAATCTTTCAATGCGTCTGTTTCTTTCGGACGCCAGAAGCTGAACAGCCTTGCCGAAGGCGCGGGAGCTTTCGTCGGTGATCGCGTGTATTTCGGGCGGGATATCTTTGGTGGCCATATTGTTTAGGATTTTTTCGATATCTTCATTTTTCATTTTATATGGCTCCCTCTGCGTAGGCAGATAATCTGGTTTTCAAAGTTGCAAGGGCCTTCGATACGTGCGATCTTGCACCGGCTTCGCTGCAGCCGAGTTTTAGGGCTACGGTTTTATAGCTTTGCTGCTGGATGTATCGCATTACAATCGCTCTTGCCTGCCGGCCGGGAAGCTGGGCTATCGCCTCTCTTACCTTGCCGGTCAATTCTCGGCTGCTTGCGTTCTGATCTGGGCCGGCGCTTTGTGCGATTTGGGTTTCACTTATTTGCCCGTTCCTGCCGATTCTGTTTCGCCAGGCCTTTGAATTGGCCGACATCGCTATTCGATAGATGTAGGCGCCCGCCTTTTTCCCGGTGAGCTTTTCAACGTTCTGCCATATCCCTAAGAGCGAATACTGCAGCGCCTCGGTGAAAAGTTCCCTGTCACCTGTCAGTTTCCAGAGGACCGAGGTCAGAAGGCCCGTGTACTTGCCCTTTACCTCTATGAATATTTCAACTCGTTTCGAATATTTCATTGACCACCGTAAAAACCTGAAAATTTTCAGCTTCTACACAATATTAACAACCGAGGCTTGATTTTGTGTAAAACTTTTCTGCGAGCCAAAATTGGGGCATCAGGGAGTTTTCTTCTTTGAAAGCAGGGCGTTCAGGCAGTTTTGGGCTTGGGGGTTGGTTGGGTTTATTTCGAGGGCTCGGCGGTAGTGTTTTATGGCCTGGTCGGTTTGGCCCTGTCGTTCTAAGAGAATGGCGATGTTGCAGTGCATTTCTATATCTTCGGGGCGGGCGGCTAATACGATGCGGAATTGTTCTATTGCCTCGTCGATTTTGTTGAGTCTGGCCAATGCCAGGCCCAACTGGCCGTGAGCGATTATGTGGTCGGGTTTGACGGCAATTGTTTTTTTGTACCAGTCGATAGCTTCCTGGAATTGGCCCTTCTTTGACAGTTCAAAGCCGAGATTATACATCGCATCGTGATAATCATGTTTGTAATCGATAGCCAGGCGATACTCGGCAATGGCCTCGTCGCTGCTGCCTTCGGCGGCGAGTGCAACGGCGAGGTTGTAGTGGACGACGGCGAATTTCGATTTGTATTTTATGGCCTGTCTGTAGTGGTCGATTGCGTCGGCGGCTCGGTCGAGTTTCATCAGGGCGTTGGCGATGTTGTTGTGTATCTCGGGCGATTTGGGTCTTAGCCGTAGCGAGGCCTCGAAATGTTTCACGGCTTCTTCGTTATTGCCCATTTCTTTTAGAAGATTACCGTAATTGTTGTGCATTATGAAGTTGTCGCGCGTGGCATCGAGCGTGCGGCTAAATAATGTTGTGCTGTCTTTCCAGTATTTTAGCTGCGACGAAGTGGCGGCGGCGCAGGCCGAGAGCACCGTTAGGGCCAGGATTGCGAGAACGGTTTTGGCGATACGTGACTTTCCTGCAAGTTCGAAAGCCGCCCATGCGATTATGATCAACAGGCCTGTCATCGGTACATAGGTATACCTGTCGGCCATGGCCTGTACGCCGACCTGGACGATTCCGATTACGGGGATAAGTGTGCCGACATACCAAAGCCAACCGACAGCGAAGTATTTGCGGCGCAGCCCCAGCCAGAGAAAGCATGCCGTTAGGAACAGCAAAAGGGCCCCGCAGCCGATGACCTTAGCCATAGGGATGCCACCGGCGGGATGTGGATATAGCACGGCCAAGTCTACAGGCCAGAACATTTTGCCGATGTACGCTGCGTAGGAAACAGTCGCATTGGTAAAGCGGCCTGTCAGACCGAGTGCTTCCATTGTCGGCACGGCTCCGCCTTTTTGCTGGACGATGAAGGTGACGATACAGGAAACGGTCGAGAGGGCAACAAACGGCACTTTTTCAAGCAGCAAACGGGCAACGGATTGTCTGCCTTCATCGCCATTGCCAAAACGCAGTCGCTGCAACGGCCAGTAGTCCAACAGTAGTAATACGAAGGGAATCGTGACGAGCATAGGTTTCGCCATCAGGCCGAGTGCGAACAAAACAAGTGTCGCCAGGTATCGCATGACTTTGGGCTTCTCAGCGTAACGGGCGTATGCCCAGATGGTCAGCAGCCAGAAGAAGGTGCTGAGGACATCTTTTCGCTCGGCCACCCAGGCTACGGATTCGATGTGCAGCGGATGCAATGCGAAGACGGCGGCAACGAAGGCGCTGGGCCAAAGCATTTTCGTCATTTTTTTGAGGACGCCGAACAGAATCAGGGTATTGGCGATGTGAAAGAGCACGTTGATCAGATGATGCGCACCGGCGTACAGGCCGAAAAGCCGACAATCGAGCATGTGTGATAGCCATGTCAGCGGATGCCAGTTGCTACCGTGGCCCGTAGTAAAAGCCCATCGCAAGGCCTGGGAGTTCAGACCCTGCTGAACATGGCGATTGTCAGTGACATAAGTATCGTCATCGTACTTGACAAACTCATGATTGACCACCGGCCAATAGACGGCACAGATTGCCGAGGCCAGCAAGAGGCATATCAGAAAGTACGAGTACTTATTGAGCCACTCATGCATTTGTCATAGTTCAGTAGCCAGACTTATTAACATTGTCGCCGGAGTTAGAAGTTGAATTTCTTTCCGGTCAGTTGTTCGTAGCAGTCGATGTATTTGGCACTGGTTTTTCGGCTTATATCGTCGGGCAGTTGTACGCCGGGGCCGGACTTGTCGAAATTTATGCTCTCTAAATAGTTTCTGACGAACTGTTTGTCGAAGCTTTCCTGGTCTCTGCCGGGTTTGTATTTGTCGGCGGGCCAGAAGCGTGAGGAGTCCGGCGTGAGGACTTCGTCGACCAGAATAATTTTGTCATCGACGACGCCCCATTCGAATTTCGTATCGGCCAGGATTATCCCTTTGGTCTCAGCATATTCGCTTGCTTTTTTGAAAATCTCGATGCTTTTGTCGCGGACGTATGCGGCGCGTTCGGCGCCGATGATTTCGGCAGCCTGTTCAAAGCCTATGTTTTCATCGTGCTCTCCCATTTCGGCTTTGGTGGCGGGTGTGAATATCAACTCGGGCAGCTTGTCACATTGCTTGAGACCTGCGGGCAATTCCACGCCGCAGACGGTTTGCGAAACCTGATATTCTTTCCAACCCGAGCCGGCTAAGTAGCCTCGCACGACGCATTCGATCGGCAGGACCTCGACTTTTTTGACTAACATGCTGCGGCCCGCCAAGCGCTCGGCAAAGTCGCAGAAAGGCGTCGGGAAACTGCTGACGTCGTCGGTTATCAGGTGATGCTCGATATCGCTGGTCAGGAAATCGAACCAGAAACGCGAAATCTGCGTCAGGACTATACCCTTGTAAGGGATGCCGTTGGCCATGACCACGTCGAAAGCGCTGATCCTGTCGGTGGCGACGATGAGCAGCTTATTGCCCAAGTCGTAAATGTCACGTACTTTGCCTCTTTTCGGTTCTACTGCCGCTATACTTGTCTGTAAGACTGTTTCCATGTTTGTTTTTCCTTTAGATTAATTTCACCCGCGTTCAGCGGGGATCCCCAGAATGAACCTGAGGGCTAAATAATTCTGTACTGCGAATTTGTCATTATCGTACATTTTCCTGCTGCTCTATTCTGGCATCGACGTAGCCGAATATCTTTTCTTTTGCCTTTCTAATATCCTCGTTTTGCGGCAAAAAATCAATAATCATTTGCAGGAAACCACGCTGTTTTATTCGGTCGAGTGTTGCCGTAAAATTGATGTCGTAGACCCAGCCAAGCTGGAGAAGCTTTGCATCATTCCATGTTTTCAGGTCATTGTAATCTATCCTGCGGCCTGCGAGAAGATCTTCGAGTACACCGGCCGAATACCACGGCTCATTTGGGAATTCTATCTCGAGCATGAAGTTTTCCGGTTCTTCCCTGTGCTGCTTGTAGTAGCTTGTCACGACGTAATAGATGTCGAGTTTGTCGGCGTCGCGTATCAATTTCGAGAAAAGCAGGTATTGGCCATTCAAACTTTCAGGTAGTTTTTTCCGCCCGTGGTATTGAACGGCCTTTTCTATTAGCCGGCACTCCTCGTTTTCTACCGAATCGAGCACTTTCGTCTTTTCAATCACTTCGAGAGCCAGCAGGCAATGGTCGACGCTTCGCTGGTCATTGAATGTTCGATAGGTTACAAACTGCTCGAATCGCCCGATATCGTGAAGCAGTCCTATCACCTCGGTCGTTCGGCGGTCGTCTGGGCCGAAGCCCAAATGGTCGGCCAGGTAAAGCATTTCGTCGCGAACCCGGCGACTGTGGTCATCCTTGAGCTTGATGCTGGCATTTATGTACTCATCCGAGCCGTAAAAGCCGGCGACATAATCATCAAACCATGTCCTAAGGTTGTCTAACTGCCGTTGCTCCATAAATATCCTGTCTCAAAGGCTAAAAAACAGCAATATTTTATAGCAGGTTTTGAGAAAAAATCCAATGGCATATTTAAAAAGAGGCTCTTGGCAAGTATAATCGGTTTTGAGGTAAAGAATGTAAATGTGCAGTAAGTTACGAAGGGGAAAAGAGATGCCTACTATTAAAGATGTCGTTGTCCGCAAGCCGTCGGACGAAGAGGCAGCCGTCTGTCAGAACTGGCCCATCTGGAAATGCGAGACGAGCAGTTTCGACTGGGCCTACACGGAGAAGGAGACGTGCCTTTTGCTTGAAGGGCAGGTAACCGTGACCGACGGCACAGACTCGGTGAGTTTCGGGCCCGGCGATTTAGTAATCTTCCCACAGGACCTCGAATGCACGTGGAACGTCACTGCGCCGGTCGCCAAGCACTACAACTTCGGATAAGTGGTCAATACACTTCGCCGCGAATGCAGCCGGGGCCTGGATCGAATTAACGATACAGGCCCCGAATAGATGCAAATCTTAATGTTGCTTACGGCATAGCCGATTACTCAGGCCACAACTTCTCTTCAAGCCAGTGATTGCCAAGCACGCCGAAGTCCTTGAGATCGATGATCTCCTCGTCGCCCGGCTCGTAAAGATTGGCTATCGAATCTACCGCGTCGTATATTGAAGCAACTCCCATAGCACCGATTACCTCGGCATGGGAGAGGGCGTAACTGTAGATTCTGAAATCGTCCATGTTGCCTGTGAATGCGTCGTGGAGCCCTTCCGTGTTGCCAGGGGCCCGGTCGGCCGAGATGCCATAGTACAACAGACCCGGAGCGGCCATCGGATTGCCGCTTGAGTTGGACGAACTTTCCGGCATGCCGTCGACGTAAATCTTCAGAGTACTTGCGTCCCTGACGAAGGCATAGTGCTGCCAATCGGTATGGTCGTCCCAGTCGTGATCATAAGAGACATCCTGGCCGTCGTCACGGAAGGTGTACTCGTCGCCGCTGTCGACTTCAACCGCCAGCACGCGGTCGCCTCCTTCGGTATCGACACCGTCCCACTCTCTGAACTCCCACATGAAGGCGCCACCCTCAGGGTCCTCGCCGGGATGTGCGTTCTTGATCCACATAGCCAGCGTTATCTCATTCGAACCGGAAATACCGGTATCGACAAAAACGTCGTTGGGAATCGATATGCCGGCATCTGAGCCGCCGAAATGGATCGAGTTGCCGGAGCCGCCCTGGCCGTCCTCCAGTCGCGTGCTTATATTACCGGTTGTATGGTTGACGTCTTCGAAGTACGTTCCGTCGTATTCAGGCGAAGTGTTATCATCGACATTTTGCCCGGTGGTGTCATTATCAAAGATATACTGAAGCTCGAGCTTCTCGCTATCGGGCGTCGCTCCCATGATTGTACCGAGCCCCTCCATAAGCCAGTCACCAGACATTATCTCAACATCGAGCCAATCGACGATGCAGTTGCCGCTTATATCTTCGGGCGGTCCGAGTTCCGGAATGCACTTGGGCGGATACAGGCGGATATCGTCGAAGAATACGGTGCCGTCGCCACCGGGGGTGGGCTGACTGGTCGGATCGCCAAAACCAATCCACATTATCTTGACATTGTTCATGTCAACGTTTGTGAAGTCAGGGAGGAGAATGTTCCATTCGGTCCACTCCTCAAGCTTCACGTCGTTGGCATCGCCGTAATCGTTATACTTCACTACGGCCTTTGTAGTATCAGTGTCCTCGACAGCGACAAACATTTCTTCGGTCGCACCGGCGGCATTTCCGGCAGTGCCGTAGAAGTACAATGTCAGCGTCCTGGTGTCATGTGATGTCCAGTCCTGTGCGGTATCGAATTCGCGTATGATCTCCGACCAGTAGTGACCGCTCCACCAGTCTTTGCTGTTCTCATATAAGAACTCCAGAGCCTGCTCGCCTGTACGGACGTTGGGCTCGGTGGAAAGCCAGATCACCGACGAACTGTTTAAGTTGGTCACGCCGTCTTCCCATGTATCGTAAAGCACATTGGTAGTATCGTTATACGGCTCGAAATCGTCGACGAGGATGAAGTCGGCGGTTTTGAAACTCCAGACGTTGCCTTTCCACCCATTCGGGTCACAAGCATCGTTGACTTCGTCAATGCGCCAGTAGTAAACCGTATCAAAGTCAAGCGTACCCGGAGGGTTATAGGTGTTCGGTTCCTGGTTGTCCCTGTAAACAACACCCACGGGTGAAGCAGTGGTCGCATTGTTGACGTCGTCCCAATCGGTGCCGAAGTACACATCGTGGGTATCGGCATAAAAACCCGGCTCCCATATAAGGCTTACATCCAGGAGAACATCCTCTGTGTCGTTGCGTGGACTTGCGCCCCAGGCCAATCCGGCATCTTCGCCTAAGAACAGGAGGGTTATCTCAAGATCGGTCAAAGCGCGGGTATAGACTCTGAAGTCATCCAGTCTGCCGTCGTAATCACCGTCATTATCATTCTCTGAGCCGATCTTGAAGACCGAATCTGGACCCTTGACATTGACCAGTGATGTAGAGACGTTTGTTTTCTCTACTTCCAAAAGTCCGTCAAAATATATCTTCATGGTATCGGCGGTTTCGTCTTTGACAAAGACGTAATGATGCCACTCATCCTGGTAGTCGTCCGGCGTTGCAGACTGCCAACGAAGTACGTCGTTGACCTCGCCGGCGCGCCAAACAACATCGTGTTCCGGTTCGTCACTTGGAACGAGTGCTCTCAATTTGTACACCCCGTCGTCGCCTTCGTCACCGGCTTCAAAGATTACCATATTGTCATCTTCGTCCTGGCTGTCGTCCCCGTTGACCCACACTGCAATAGTTATTGCACTACTGATGGTATCAAGTGTGTCGTCTGGAACCAAAATCTCTTCATCGTCATCAAAGTCGAGGCAGCCGTCGATCTTGCCTTCATCAGGCCGCCACCGGTCGCCAATGCCATCCCCATTGCCATGATGCTCATAGCCCGAGGAATCAATAACGTAAGTGCCGGAGCTCTCATCAAGCTTATACCAGAGAACCATGTCGACATCGGGAATGTAAGGTTGGGTTTTGAATTGCCACACCCTGCCCTCATGTGTATTAGCGCCCTCGACCTCATCGATTCTCCAGTAGTAGTAGGTAAAGAACTCGAGAGGCTCGGGAGGACTGTAATCGGTATCACCAACGAGCTGATTGCCTTTGAACAAATCGGTATCAGCGGTAGTCGCATTAGTTATATCATCTTTGTTGGTGCCGAGATAGACATCATGGGAATCGGTATCGCATCCGCTGCTCCACTCGAGTACTACGGCAGCAGGGTCTATCGATATCGCAAGGTCTTCCGGAGACGGCTCTGAGGCCCTGCCGTCGCTGACGGTGAATCGCCAGACATCGCCGGTCCAGGGACTGTCGCCGTTACTGTCATTGACCTCATCAATTCGCCAATAGTACGTTGTACCCAGTTCCACAGTCAACGGGCCGCTTTCGGGATAAACGGTACCGGTTTGACGCCCCATGTAGACGCCTAAGCCCACTGCGGTATTTGCATCTGTAACATCATTAATATCCATTCCGAAGTACACATCATGGCCCAGCGTTGCCTGCGCCTCTCCTCCGGCCGTCCAGCTAAGCACCACACCCGGACACTCACTAAGCGAATAATCTTGCGGACTCTCAGCAGACGCCTTCACTGGAACGTAATCAGCTTTTACTATGGTATTGCCGTCCTCTATGTAAACAAGCACAGGTTCATTGCCGTCGTAGGCCGTAATATATCCAGCAGCAACATCTGCTTCCATCTCTACCACGTGATTACCATGTATTATGAATATGCCCTCATGGATGTCCATCGCATATGGGTTATCATTGTGATCGAACGTGCCGACCTCTAAAATTCCGGAATCAAGGTTCATAAAGGCATTCGCGTCACCCAGAGCATCATTCGGATCTCGTCTCGGAGCAATGAACTCGCCGCTGACGGTAATCGTGCCATTTCCGTCGAGATTCAAAGTCCAGTCTCGCCTGCCGCCACCCTCATAAGCGAGTGTAGCGCAGGTAACAGTTGCACTGCCGCCTACATTCATTTCGCCGCC
>Ga0075123_10000549_pt1 | contig 19560 bp, 20 predicted proteins | sample AntAceMetag02UKX_FD_69808 | JGI IMG/M metagenome (GOLD analysis project Ga0075123, IMG submission 69808) | Saline lake microbial communities from Ace Lake, Antarctica - Antarctic Ace Lake Metagenome 02UKX | ecosystem: Environmental > Aquatic > Non-marine Saline and Alkaline > Saline | place... | reverse complement strand
GGCGGAAGCATCATCATCCCCATTGATAACAACACGCTGGCAACAACCATATCCAGTATCAAAAAAGGGAGGTAGATCATAAACCCGATTTGAAAAGCCGTTTTTAATTCACTGATTACAAAAGCGGGTATCAATACGGGAAGCTTAATCTCATCAGGATTTTCGGGTCTTTCCCCTTTTGAAATTTTAACGAAGAGGGCAATATCCTTCTCTCTGGTTTGTTTTAACATAAACCCCTTTACGGGCTGCGCTGCCAGGTCAAAAGCCCTTTCTGCCGATATTTCTTCATGAATGTACGGCTGTAGTGCCCGCGAGTTTACCTCATTCCAGACAGGGGTCATGATAAAAAAAGTTAGGAAGAGAGACAATCCAATGACAATCTGGTTTGAAGGCATCTGCTGCGTGCCCAGCGCATGCCTTAGAAGGGAAAGGACAACGACAATCCGAGTAAATGAAGTCAACATTACAAGTATTGCGGGGGCGAGAGAGAGTATCGTGAAAAGAAACAACAGCTGAATAACTACCGCCACCCCGCCGGGTTCATCACCACCATCGCCCACACTCAGATTTATTGAGGGAAGAGAAAACGGTTGCCCCCACGAAAAACCTGCAAAAAAGACAAGACCGGAAATCACAAGGATGCATATAAGATATCTTCTGGAGTTCCCGGGATTAAATCTTGAAGGTTTCTTAAAAAGTGTCAATTTATGGCCTCGTTTAAGCTCAGAGATAAAAGCTCGAAGATAAAAGCTCGAAGATAAAAGAGAACTGAGTATTTTAGCCTCCAATCTTTCAGGTTTGAGCTTTGATCTTTGAGCCATTTGACTTCAACAGTCCCTTTAAGTAATCGGAGAAGGGAACTTGCTTGCCTTCCTGACCCTGAATATCTTTAAGCCTTTCAAGTGATTCAGGATCCACAATCTCCGTCAACATGGATATCCCACTGCTCGAGATACCGATCACCATAATATTGCCCAGCACATCGACAAGAATCACGCTGCTTTTGGGCCCAAGATACTTTGCATACAAAATTTTTATCAAATCATCATTGTTAATTTCAGACCCCTTCTTTACAATCTTTTTAAACAGATACACGACAACAATCATAATGCCTACTGTAACGGCAAGAGCCGACACGATTTTCAAAAGAGAGGGAAACAATTCCGGTGAACTCATGGCAATCCTCTTGAAAAGTGGTTGAATAGTTGAGCAGTTAAGAATTCCTTCCTAACTCAACCCTTTAGATATTTAGCTACTCGACCAATTAACTATTTCAGCTTAGTGATCCTCTCGGCATGGGAGACAACATCTGTCAATCTAACACCGAATTTCTCATTAACTACAACCACTTCACCCTTAGCAATCAATCGATTGTTGACGAAGACATCCATAGGCTCCCCCGCAAGCTTTGTCAACTCTACAACTGAACCCTGTCCGAGTTGAAGAAGCTCACTTATCAACATCCTTCCTCTACCCATTTCAACAGTTACTGTAAGGGGTATGTCCAGAATAAAATCCATCCCCAACGATGCATTCTTTTCCTCGCCTTTTTTTATTTCCTCGAATTTGACGCTGCTGACTTCTTCTTCTACAGACGACTTTACAGACGCCTTCAATTCATCCTGAACGTCATCCCAGCCTATTTCTTCATCCTCTTTTATTTCTTTTGCTTCCTCGACGGGCTCATTCTGTTCCATATAAAAACACTCCTTTCCCGGCAATAACCGCTGGATTCAAGGTTAATAGTTTAAACTGTTTTCCTTGATCAGCTGTAAACTGTTAAACTTGAACTCAGAAACTGTTTAACTGCCAATGATTTCTAATATCTCCACTGCCTGATTGCCCTTATAGACCCCTGGCTGCCCTTTAAACTTAAGAATATCTTCCACATAAATATTTAGACCATCCCTACAATATTGATCCAGGGGAACCACATCTCCTTTTTTCAAGTCCATAATTTCCTTACCATTCAATTTCGTTCTGCCCAAATCGACAATCAAGTCTACATTTGAATGTCTAAGACCCTTAATAAATCTGTCTAACCACTCTTTATCAACCTCAAGCATATCTGCCTGATAACCTCCCTGCAATTTTTCCCTGACCGGTTCTATTGTCGAATAAGGTATGCAGAAAGTCATCATGCCCGAAGAAAATTCCATGTCGATTTCAAACTGAACAATAATCACTACATCGGTAGGCGCCGCAATCTGTATAAACTGGGGGTTATTTTCCGACCTCTGATAGACAATATCAAGTTTCATGATTATATCCCACACCTTTTGAAAATCAGACAGAGCGTGTAACACAACCCGTTTTATTAGATTATTTTCTATAGCTGTAAAATCTCTCCCCTCAATTTTAAACCCTTCCCTCCCGGATCCTCCAAAGATAATATCAACCAGCGCAAATATGACTCGTGAATCAATGACAAGAAGCGAACTGCCCCTTAATGGATTCATCTTGAAGGTATGGAGGCTCGCAGGCACTGGAATTGATTTCATGAATTCTCCATACTTGATCGTGTTCACCGACAAGGCATTTACACTGACAGCTTTTCTTAACAATGATAAGAGGGTTGTTCTGAATGTTCTGGCAAACTTTTCAGTTGTTATCTCCAGAGCCGGCATCCTCCCCCTTATGATTCTATCCTGACCGGCTAAATCGTATGTCCGAACCGCTGACGGATCATAAGTTTCCTCTTGCTCCGTCTCAATCGCACCATCTGATACTCCTCTTAAAAGGGCATCTACCTCTTCCTGTGATAGTATCTGGGACATTTAAATTGTCTCCTTAATTTTGCAGGGGTCAAGTATCTGGGACTATTTCGTCTTTTACACTCTACTTTCGATCTCACGGTTTACCGTTATCGGTTTATATTATTTTTTTTGATCAACCGTTAACTACAAACCTTTAACTTTGGACTTTATTGTATAAGGAACTCGGTAAAGTAAACTCTTCTGGCCTGACCTTTAGTAAGATGGCTATTTAGACGCATGGCAATCTCATCTTTGAGACGCTGTTTCCCCTCAAGGCCTGCTATGTCCTTATAGCTTTTTGATGAAAGGAGACCCAGGATGCTGTCTGTAATTTTCGGCTTTAACAGGTCCAGCTCCGTTACACAATCCTGACCGGACACCTCAATCTGGATCGTAGCTTTTAAATACCTTTCACCGTTATCCTCCATCAGATTTACGACCAGGCTGCCAACGGACCAGATACCCGGTTTTTCGACAATTTGTTCCACTTTTGCACCGGAAGAGTGTGCCTTATAGTACTTCCACCCCAAGAAACCTCCAGTTCCAAGAATTACTACTGCAAGAAACACTGCAATCCATTTAACGATTGATTTCTTTCCTTTTTCCGGTTCTTTTTCTTCAGATTCTTCTTCTTTTTCTTCTTCAGCCATTATCGAGCCCTCCATCATTCTTGTTTAATATCAAAAGGACCTCCACTCTCCTGTTGAGTTCCCTGTTATGATCACTCACATTCGGGAAAAGGGGTTTTGAGTCCGCATAACCTGCCGTAGAAAGCCTTTCCGGGAGAATGCCGCCTTGGGAAATGAAATATTTGACAACACTTATGGCCCGGGCCGTTGAAAGTTCCCAGTTGGATAAAAATCGCATGTTGCTGATAGGGACATCATCCGTATGCCCCTCTATCCTTATTGGACAAAAAGTCTTTTTAAGAATGGGACACAAGACTTTAAGGGCAGGCCGATTTTTTTCTTCAATTTCGGCCATACCTGTCTCGAATAACAATTTTTCTCCAATTGTAACCGAAATCCCCTCTTTTATTACCCTTGCGTCCATTGTACCTTCAGGGCCTCCGATTGCTTTGTTTATAAATTCAGCCAATTTTCTCTTTTTATTCTCAAACTCCGTTGACTCCCCTCTCCGTGGAATAACAAAGGGGGTAAAAACGCTGATATCCCCTTTTTTTATTTTCGGTATATTTATATTAAATACAGCGCGTATAGATTGAGATACCTCTGACAGTTTAGATTTATCGGTTTCTGAAAGGGAAAGAACTAAAACCAGGAATGTAAGCAGTAGTGTCACCATGTCATTAAAGGTTAAAAGCCATTTCCCTCCTTTCTCTCCTGAATCTTCATGCTTATTATTCATTCAGTACCTCAGGTCAAATCGATAGTTCAAAATAAAATTCAACCCTCCGGTTTTTCTGTCTGCCTTCAGGACCGTCATTCGACGCCACCGGATGATATTGGCTAAACCCGACCGCGGCCAGCCTATCCGCGGGAAGTCCTCCTTTCTCAAGAAGATACCGCAAAATATTGACCGCCCGGGTCGTTGACAGTTCCCAGTTAGACGGAAACCCGGGATTGTTTATCGGAACGCTATCGGTATGGCCTTCCACCTTTACAAAAAAAGGGTTGTCTCGCACTATTTTTATCATTTCATCAAGACAGGGATATGCGTCTTTATTTATTTCAGCTGCTCCTGATGGAAACAATACATTACTTCCAAAAATAACTCTAAACCCTTTCTCGATTTTTTCTATGCTGACCGATTTGTCCAGGCCTGCGTCTGTCAAATATTTCTCCAAGGATTTGCTGGGCCCTGTTATAAGTATACTTCGATTTTTCCACATACTCTGCGAAAGGGCCGGCGTATCAGAGCCTTCATGAGGCTTATCGCCTGTCGTGATAAACGACCTTCTCTTTTGGAAGATATCTATTTTATCCTCTCTGACGGATGAATACGATACAAGCATGGCAAAAAGAGCCACTATAATCAGCACAAGGGAACAGTATATCATCTCCCAGCCGGCAGCCGGAACCTCTTCTTTCTTGTTGCTCTTTCTTGATTCCTCTTCCATATCTAAAACACGGTTTTTCTCTTATCAGGCGATATAAACGAATGGAGTTTATCTTCCAGCACCCTTGGATTATCTCCTGACTGGATAGAGAGGATGCCGCTTATCATCAATTGCTTTTGCATAAGTTCGCTGCTGCTTCGCGTCTTCAGTTTGCCTGCGGCCGGCAGGAAAACCAGATTTGCCAGGATTACGCCGTAAAAGGTGGTTACAAGGGCAACAGCCATGGCCGGTCCTATGGAGGACGGATCGTCCATCTGGACCAGCATTTTTATCAATCCTATCAGGGTCCCAACCATACCCATGGCCGGCGCAAAATTCCCCATGGTTGTAAATATCTCAGCTCCCAGCCTGTGCCTCTCGGAAATGTATTCAAGTTCCGTATTAAGAATTCTGGAAAGGGTAGCCGGTTCAATGCCATCTATCATCAATGTAATCCCTTTGGCAAAGAAGGGATCTTTAATATCTTCCATTTTGTCCTCCAGCGCCAGTATCCCGTCGCGTCTGGCAACCTTTGACATATCCAGCAGCATTTCTATCATTTTCTCCGTTTCCAACGCCTTCCGGAAAAATACATTCTTTGCTACCTTTACGACCCCAATCAGATTTGACATAGGATAATTGATAAGCACGGCGCCGAAAGTCCCGCCCAGAACAATCATTGCAGAGGGGATATTCACAAACCATGACGCTCCGCCGCCCATAGTTATGGCGCCGATTATAAGGCCAAACCCTACTATAATTCCTAAAATAGTTGATATATCCATTATGGAGTTCTTGAAGAGCAAGGAGTATGCCAGAGAATCGAGGGGGGGGCAGGGTTCACGGTTTACAGTTGAGCAGCTTACAGTTAACAACCAGTAATCGTAAACCGGCAACCGTAAACCGATCCCTGAGCAGAAAGGGTTTTTGACGAATCGTCATAAAATTGACGTTTATCTCTTGATGTTCATCAGGTCGGACATCATCGTATCGGTGGTTGTGATAACCTTGGCGTTGGCCTGATATGCCCTTTGCGCGGTTATCATATTGATGAATTCCGTGGCGATATCTGTGTTGGCCATCTCGAGAGAGTTGGGATTGATCTCACCCAGTCCGGCCGTCCCTGGTTTATTTATGAGCGCATTACCCGAATTCGTTGTGGAGGCAAAAAGATTGGACCCCATTTTATTCAATCCCCACGGATTTGCAAACTTTGCCAGAGCAATCTGCCCTATATCAGCAGTCTGTCCATTTGAGAAGAAACCATTTAATACACCGTCGCTTGCCACTGATAAACTCTGCAACTCGCCTGAGGAATGCCCGTCGCTTTCAAGGGCTCTGTTGACCGACGGACTGGCATAGCCTGTCATTACCTCGGCATCTTTACCATCGCCATCAACATCACCATCAACCAGATCCCACCTGATAACGCCAGTCTCGCCAATGGTGGCACCGCCTGCCATATCGCCTGTTACGGTAATATCTATATCGGTTGTAGCTTCAAGAAGTTTTCCAGTTGCATCAAAGGTAATGGTGGCAGGGCTCAAGGTTAGACCATCTATGGGCTCTAAACCCGACATGCTGCCAGTAATATTCCACCCACCACCATCAGTTGCAATCTTTGTAAATGTCATCGAGAGCGTATGTGCGGCCCCCAGGGAATCGAAGACTGTCAATGCCGAAACAAAGGTGTCGTCTTGAACGGTCTCCCCGTCGAGATTTGTGCCTATGGAAATTCTGGTGGTAACTTCCGGAACTGACTGAACCCCGCCCAAAGCAATGTCCCCAACTGTATCTGTGAAAACGCCGTCTTCGTATAGATATCCTTGGACTTTGTGACTATTTGCATCCACAAGACACCCGTCTTTGTCTATAGTGAACATACCTGCTCTGGTATAATAAGTGGCGCCATCTGCATCATTGACCATAAAGAATCCATCTCCATCTATTGCAAGATCGGTAGCACTCTGCGTACTTTCAAATGAACCCTGACCGAAAAGCGTGGGAATCGCAGACAATCCTACACCGCGCCCTATTTGCATTGAGCCAGAACCTCCCGCAATGCTCTGGCTTAAGATATCACTAAAAACCGGAACGCCCGCCTTAAAGCCAACAGTGTTGACATTGGCTATATTATTACCTATGACATCCATCTGTTTGGAGCTGGCGTAAAGGCCAGATACCGCCGTCCATAGTGAACTTCCCATTTTATTATCTCCTTATTCAGATTGTTTAGGCTGTATAGATTTAGACTGTTAGCCTAAAAGCCTACTACCGGTTCATTTACAGAAATTATATCCCCAAAAGCAATATTCCGCCCATTAACAGAGAGGCACGGGGAACCATCCTCAAATGACACTCCTGTTACCCGCCCCACTATTATTGTATAAGCAGGTATTACATCTCCATTGGTATCTGTAGCGGATACCTCGAAAGTGTAATTGCCTGCCGTAGTGTCGCTACAATCCCACGTAATCGAATTCTCTCCCTCTTCCTGGCTTCCCAGTTCAAGGGTATCAACAAGATTGCCCTCTTCATCATAAATCTTGATGGTAACTTCTTCGGCGCCTTCCGACAGATTATAAGCAAGGTCGGCAGATGTTCCCTCTACTTTCACGACATCGCCTTTTGCAGTTACATTTCTGCCGATAAGATTTACCGATTGTGCATTGTTTAGTGAGGCCTGATAAAGATTTAACAGTTCCATTTGATCATTTACATTGCTCAACTGTTCAAGGCTGGAAAATTGAGCAAGCTGGGCTGTAAAATCGGTGCCGTCGAGGGGGTTGAGAGGGTCCTGATTTTTAAGCTGGGCTATCATCATGTTAAGGAAATCATCCTTCCCCATCGTTTCCGTACTCTCCGTACTCGCGGATTGCAAATTTCCACTACCACTGCTAATGCTTTCCATGCCTATCATTTTATACCCTCCTGATTCTCATAAGTGCTAAACTTATTAAAGCTTACAGCCTATATAGCTGAACAGTTACGCAAACAAACTGACTCGTCCGTCAATCCGAACGTCGGGGTTTTCTTCCTCCGTCAATAGGGAAAGATGGTCCGGAGAATTGCTTTTCGTCCGGTATTCTTCGTTTCTCTCCCTATTTCTGCCTTCTTTAAATAATGTCTCGTTATGCCCGGATCCATAATTAGCGCCGTCCGATTTTTCCTGAACAAACACATTGATGTTATCCGCAATTAATCCATGACTGCGAAGTGAACCTTTGAGGCTCTCCACATTTGACTGCAATATATGTCTGACATCGTTATTCTCCGCCTGCAGGATAATGTGTACCTTGTTATTCCTTACAAACACATCCACATCAAGCGCGCCTAGACGGGGCGGATTGAGCATAATTCTTACCCTTCCAGGACTCTTTAAACCATTTGCAATCTGTTTGATCAAAACACGAGGTTCTATGACGTCATTGTTTACATTCTCATTAACAATTGAGGAACTGCCACTGGAATGAAAAGAGGAATGATGATATTCCCCGGCAGAAGAGGTTTTATCAACCAAATTCAATGGCGATGAAATTGCCTTGGGGAAAACCTCTATTTTATGATCGGAAAATTTCGTAATTCCTGTTTTTTCGTGTTCGAAAGATGTTTTTATACTCTTGACACCTTGATGTTTAAGGAATTTTTTTATGTCCTTCTCGCTACTGTCATTTTTTGCGAGTATAAAAGATTTTTTTTCTGTCTTGCCCGACTCTTTGGCACTATTTTTTTTCGCAACAATAGCCGCCTTTTCCAAGCTGAGCTTCAAAAGTTTCGGGTTATCTCCCGCCCTGCGCGAATTCTTTCCGACCCCGTTCTCTTTAAGGCCTCTGCCTCCTAACAGATTACTTACTTTACCCTTGATCTGCTTTTGGCTATCTGACTCAGCCAGTAGATCAATCTTACCGGATAATGATCCATTCGTTTTTGCTCCCCTGCCTTTTAAGTAATTTGATAGGTTAGAGTGCTGTGATAGACGACCAAGAATGCCAGAGTGGGGAGAGGCGATACCCATTTTCACTGTTGCTTGTTTCGTTATATGGCATACCTGTCCCATCATGCTGGCAAACGATATCGGCTGTCCCAGTTCCTCGTCGGTAGTTCCCTTCCGCAATTTTTTAGATGCGTCAGGAGGGCCGATACCCTGTTTTAAATTTGCCGGATTGGGTCCTGTCATCATTGAAGTTTCCATTTCCTTTCAATACCAGAATAGCAATCAAGTCATGCGAGGAGTTTTAAATCCGCGGCAATCTAAGCCTTTAATTATTCACAGTTGTCGGTTCAAAGTTTTTTAATGAAAATGCACTATGCAACAACTGATTGATTTTATGTTTTGATCAACAGTTACTTACTAACTGCTACCAATGCTTTCTAAAAAGGGTAAACGCAAAAGACATGCCACCCTTCAGACTTCGAAATTCACTTCTAATATCAATGTATTATGAAATAAAAATGGGATGACAACTCAGAAAGGAGGCAACTTTTACCTATTGACTTGAAAGAAATGCCGGGTTCTCTCGTTCCCACGCAGAAGTGTGAAAATGAATCATTAACCCTTGTAATACCGGAAAGTGGCACAGTGAAGTTTTTTACTATTCCGTCACCCGTGGAACTGTGGAGCTATTAGCTTGGGCAGTTATTTCTATAGTTATTTCTACAGCTTTGCTCGGTTTAACATGTCCCAATATAACGCCCGCTTTTTTGCTTTTCATGTTCATGATTATAGCCGCGGCCGTTTTGCTGTCCAGCCTTTCAAGCATAGCGCCCGCCGCCGCTGGTGAGGCAGACTCATAAACCTTTGCAAGATTCCTGTATTTTTGATCATTCATCTCCTTAACTGTTTCAAGAAGCGTTGTTAATCTTTTCTCTATCTCTTGCAATCTGTCAATTTTGGAAAGTATCTCATCCTTTAGTGATTTTAATTTTCTTTCTTCAGACTTTAAAAATTCTTCCCTGTCAGTGAGCTCTTTCTGCCGCCCTAACAACGAAGATAGAAGCTTTCTTTCTCCTGACAGCCTGTCTTCGCATACGTCCCTCACTGGAGGGGGAGGGACAGAAACAGTGGCAACTGGAGAATCCGCCACCGCTTCATTTACAGACAGAAAGCAATCCCCCGTTTCAGAATTTTTTATTATTCCTCCAACCACGGCAATCTTTACCAGAACAATTAATAATATCAGGATCTTACAAGCGATTATCAATTTCTTCATTTTTCACGCCTCTACCGGGGTCAGGTTTCAGGGATCGCAGGGTATGCATTCCCACGCAGGAGCATGGGAACGAGTCATCTGACCCCTGAACCCCGACCCCTGGCCCCTGCTCTAAAAATTCCGGCCTCATCCAGCTCTTTCCGTTCCCTGTTTATCCAAGACACCTTGTATTCTTTCAGGCTTTTTTCTTTAAGAATCTCTAGAATTCTTTTCTTTTTTGAAGCATCAACAAGCTCCGCCCTTTTCTCTTTTAGTTCCTTTCCAATCTGACAGATAACATCTTCCTTTTGATTTTCCTCATCTTTTATACGACTGATGTAAGAGAGGTAAGTTGAAGCATCGGCGGCGCTCAACTTGCCTTCGCCCATCTTTTCTAGCCGGGAGATCAAATCCCCCTTCTTTCTTCTCAGTTTTCTCAATGTCTCTTTTTCACAATTAAGGCGCTTTTCCGTAACCGCAAACTCAAGCATCTGCTTTTCTTCTAACTGCTTTCTGTAATCTAACACCGTCTGCAATTTGAAATTAAACATATAAGTAACAGTTCACGGTTCACAGTTTTCGGTTCTGGAAACCGGAAACTCGAACCCTGTCCTCAGTTAAAAAGGGCAAGGAGTTGTTTTTTGCTTTCTTCAAAACCAATTTTTTCGCCAATCTCCTGTCTCAAAAATGAATTTATCCTGCCTGTCATTTTTATCGCATTGTCTATTTCCGGACTGCTTCCTTCCACATAGGCACCTATGTTAATCAGATCTTCCGCCTTTTTATAGGTAGCTATGGTATTTATAACATCATTCGCCCTTTTTCTGTGATTCTCATCCACAAGATCAATCATCAACCTACTGATACTCTCCAGAGCATCTACCGCAGGATAGTGATTCTTTGCAGCCAAATCGCGGGAAAGGGTTATGTGGCCATCCAGTATTGACCTTGCCGCATCGGCGATAGGCTCATTAAAATCGTCACCCTCAACAAGAACCGTATAAAGACCTGTTATACTTCCGCTACCCTCTACCCTCCCCGCTCTTTCCAACAGCTTTGGCATAAGATTGAAGACAGACGGTGTATAACCCTTTGTGGTAGGGGGTTCTCCTATAGAGAGACCGACCTCTCTCTGGGCCATTGCAAACCTGGTCAGCGAATCGACCATAAGGAGAACATCCTTTCCGTTATCTCTGAAATATTCCGATATTGCGGTCGCCACATATGCCGCCCTCATTCTGACCAGAGGATGCATATCCGACGTTGCCACAACAACCACTGACCTTGCTAGCCCCTCCTCGCCAAGGCTATTTTCGATAAATTCACGAACCTCTCTCCCTCTTTCACCCACAAGCCCTATCACATTGATATCACTGCCTGTATTTCTGGCAATCATACCAAGAAGAACACTCTTTCCAACCCCGGAGCCTGAAAATATCCCCACCCTCTGACCCCTGCCACAACTGAACAACCCGTTTACCACCCTGATTCCAAGGTCAATTGGTTCCGTTATTCTGCCCCTTTTAAGAGGATTAATAGGTTCCGCATAAACCGGATATTCGTCTTCTGATTCTATGGGGCCCCTGTCATCGATAGAATTGCCCAGACCATCTATGACCCTTCCTAAAAGATTAGGACCCACTTTTACATTTGACTTCTTCCCCATAGAGAGAATCCGGCAATCAAGTCCTACACCATCCAGCTTTTCGAGAGGCATCAGAAGAACCTTTTTGTCTCTAAATCCCACAACCTCCGCACCAATCGTCCGGCTATTACCATTTGGATAAATCCGGCAAATCTCACCTATGGAAGTTCCGGGGTTATAACCTTCGACTAAAAGGCCGACAACCCCACTTACCTTCCCATATGTGATAAGAGGATTTATATCATTAATTATTCTATGATATTTCTCGAAGTTCACGCTTATGTTTCCAAGTATCGGAGGTTACGGATCAGTGATGCATACCAGACTAAAATAATGGGAAGAAATCGCTATAAACTTTCCTAGTGCATTACATAGAACAACGGGGGGGCATAGATTGAGAAGCAGGAGTTGAAAACCGGCCCTGATCAATGATCCCTGGCGCCCAATCCCTGATCCCTGATTTTATTTAACTGTTGATCGAGTCTGGCATCCACTGCTCTAAAATGCGTCTCTATCACGGCCCCACCCTGACCTATTTTCTCATCCTTCTCAATCGACATATTACCGAAACTGTCGAGGAAATCCGGTTTTGCCTCCTTTATGTAACGGTAATCTTCGGGATTCAGCCGGATCCTGACACCATCCCTCTCCTGTATGTTTTTCATCGCGTCTTTCAGGACGGATAGGACCACTTCCCTGTCTATACTCACTTCCTTATGTATAATCTTCCCTGCTATTGAGAAAACAAGATCGATTATTTCCTTTTCATAGCTTTCCAAAAATTCTTCTTTCAACCTTTTCAGTTCTCTGGACAGTTTTGCAACGGATTCTGCGGCGAGAGACAATTCGCTCTTTTTCCGATCCATGCCCTCCGTCACCCCTTCTGAAAACCCCCTGTCATAGGTCTCTTTTAATGCAATTTTTACCCTTTCTTCTACCTGCGTCCTAATCTCTTCACTCTCAACATCAATGTCTCTGCTGTTTTCACGAGAATTAACACCTGCTTTATTCTCGGGAATGTGACATATACCTCGAGTAAACCCGGCCGGTGCTTTCTCTCTTAACCTTGTCAGCTTTACATGCTGAGCCTTGATGATTCTGTTAGACAAATACATCTCCTTTGCCACTACCTGCCAATACTAATTTACCCTCGGATTCCAGTTGCTTTGCGGCATCAATAATCATTTGCTGGCTCTTTTCTACATCTGACAGCTTTGTCGGGGGCATATCTGCCATATCTTCTTTGAGCATCTCAGCGGCGCGCTTTGATATATTCTTAAAGACCTTTTCCTTCATTTCATCGCTTACTATTTTGAGGGCACGGGCCAGATCTTCACGGCTTATCCCCCCGAGCAACATTCTCATGCCCATATCATCCAGCCCGAGAATATCATCAAAAGTAAACATGAGACCTTTAATCTCATTTACCATATCCGGATTTGCTTCCTCAAGCGATTCGAGAATTGCCTCTTCGCTCGACTGGCTCATCTTATTCATAATCTCTGCTATTATGCGAACTCCGCCAACCTGTTCTTCGCTGTCACGGCCCACAATCATCTCTGCTCCAAGGGTCTTCGTCATCTCTTCCATAAACTCACGCGGGATGCTTCCAAGTGTCGCAATCCTCCATACAATATCTTTTTGACTATCAGGGGGAAGAGCTTCCAGCACCTCCGCTACCTGTTCCGATCTCAGGTGCGCCAGGATAAGGGCTGTGGTCTGGGGATGCTCCAATCTTGTAAGATTTATCAGCGCTTCAGAATCAGTATTCCTCAATTTTTCAATGATTGAACTACTGTGTGAAAAACTATCATCTTCAATCGTTTTTATGAATTCTTTCCCCTTTTCCTCTCCCAGAGCTTTTACTATAATATTTTCAACAGCATCATCCTGAATTGATACAATCTTCTTCCCCTTCTCCTGAGCAAGCCTGCAAAATTCTCCGGCGGCATCACCAATATCTTTATCAGATATTCCGGACAGATTATTCATGCACCTTCCAACTCGTCTGATCTCATCCGCTCCAAGATTCTTCATTACCTTTGCCGCCACTTCTTCTTCGAGAGACAAAAGGAGTGTCGCTGCTTTTTCTTCGTTTGTCATATCCCTGCAATTCTCCCCAAAGATCATGGGATGAGTTTCTAAATCTCGATCCCTAACCCCTGAAATGTTATCTGAGCCAGTTTCTTAATAATTCAGCAAAGCTCTTGGCATCCTGTACAGCCAGGTTTCTCACGACCTCTACCTCCTTAAGATTTTCACCTCCCGGTTCTCCTAAAGTCAGTGAAATACCCGTGTCCTCCAAACCGGCTGGACTGGAGACAGCTGGCAATGCCCTTTTGCCAACCTCTCTGATCTTGTCCTTTGATAGAATGAATTTGATTAAAGGTCGCAGAACAAAAAACAGAACAAGCATCAATGCTATTAATAAAAAAATGTATTTTATCAATGGAGCGACCATGCGTGATCCAGCCTTCAAAAAGCCTTCCTCAACGGGTTCCATCTCCAGTTCAACTTTTTTGAAAGGGATACTGGTTACCACTATCTGATCACCTCTTTTGGCATCAAAACCGATCGACCCTTTAACAAGTCCTTCCAGAGTATCTATCTCTTTTTTCGATCTTGGCCGGAACTCTTCAGCACCTTTATCATCTTTACTGTAAACACCATCCACCAGCACAGCTACGGACACCTTTTCTATTTCCCCCACCGGCATTATTGTTTTGCTGACAACCCGGTTTATCTCGTAATTGATTGTCTCATCCGTTTTTTCGCGGTTTGCGCCATAGCCGTTTGCGTTGCGTCCCCCGGTGGGACTTACAGTGCTTTCTCCATTGCCGGCAGGCATGCTCGACTTTTCGCTTTTGCTTTGCTGGCTCCTCACCACCGGCTCTTCGGGATCGTAGATCTCCTCTGTTTTTTCTATAACTCTAAAATCAAGGACCGCGGAAACCTTTGCCACAGCCTTTCCTTTTCCCACTACTTTCTCAAGTATGGATTGAATTCTACTCGCCAGGTTTTTCTCTATATTTCTCTGAAATTCTATTTGTGAATCTGTCCGTTTCGACAGTTGAGACCCGCCGCCGACCACTGACAGGATATTTCCGCCGCTATCGACTATCATTACCTCTTCCGAACGAAGCCCCTCCACACTGCCGGCCACAAGGCAAGCTATTCCTTCCACCTGAGAGGGTCTAAGCCTTCTGCCTGTTTTTAGCTTTATAATGACCGAAGCGGTCGGTTTTGCCTGATCTTCGACAAAAAGCGATCCCCGGGGTATTACGACATGAACCCTGCTTTGTTGAATCTCATCCAATCCGTTGATCGTGCGTGACAGTTCTCCCTGGAGCGCCCTTTGATAATTTAACTGCTGCACAAACTCGGTAACACCAAAGTTTTTATTGTCAAATATTTCAAAGCCAACGCCCCCGCCCTTGGGCAATCCCGAAGCCGCCAGATCAAGTCTTAATTTAGAAACAGAATTAGCAGGAACCAGTATCGAATCGCCACCAGAAGACACCTTATAGGGAATCTTCTTTTCCTGCAATACAACAGCTATATTCCCCGCATCTTCAGTCGAAAGACCTGAAAAAAGCGCACTGTATTCTTTCTGATTTACAAAAACGACAAATGCTCCGATACTGGTTAGAGTGATGAAAGCCACAATAATAATGGATAATTTTTTCGAAGGGGATAGAGATTTAAAAACCTCCCCAAATTGAGACAAAAATTGAAGCATTGAATTTATATCTTCCTTTCGGGAGAGTGTGATTTCCAGCTTCCAAAATCGTTAGATGTAAACCGTGTTCACTATACTTGCATCCGCATTACTTCCTGATAGGCCTCTAGTATCTTGTTCCTTACCTGCAGCATTGTTTTGAAGGAAATACTTGCCTTTTCCATGGCAATTATTGCCTCATGAATGCTCCCTGAATCATCAAGCTCCACCTTCGCGATAGCACTGTCGGCATCTAATTGAAGTTTGTTGATTTCCTTGACTTTGTCGTTCAAAATTTCGCCAAAAGAACCTTCGCCTTCCTTGATTTTGCCGCTTTCTTTTTGAATATTTGAAGTTGGGGGCATCAGTTCGCCCCGAATCGGTATATTGGTCATATTGAATGCCTCCATACGCTTATTTGCGGTTACCGGTTTACAGTTGACCAAAAAATAATGTAAACCATCAACTGGTTTTATCTATTTCCCAAGTTCCAACGCCTTGAGGGCCATATTCTTTGTCGCGTCGAATGCGGCAACACAGGCCTCGTACGCCCTGTTCGCGGTGATCATATCCGCCATTTCAGTAACCGTATTTATGTCAGGCATGGCAACAAAGCCCTCCGAGTTCGCATCGGGATGAGTCGGATCAAAGACCATCTTCACGCTTTCTTTGTCTTCCACAACATCTTCTACTTTTACCATTCGCAGGATATTGCTAAAACTTCCTTCTGCCGCCTCGGAAGAAAAAACTATGACTTTTCTTCTGTACGCTCCCCCCTCCGGCGTGCGCGTTGTGTTAACGTTGGCAAGATTTGATATAATAACGTCCATCTTTGCTCTCTGGGCCGCAAGTCCTGAAGCGCAAACCTGAAAAGCCGGCATAAATTCCATATTATTTTGCCTCCCTTAAAACTGTATTCAAACCCGTGAACTTTCTTGCCAACAGTTCTACGGCAAGATTATACATAAGATTGTTCTCCGTTAGTTTTGCCATTTCACTGTCAAGACTAACCTTTTCCCCGGAATCGATTACCTCGAAATCGGCTCTGTCAGAGGGAACCGACTGTTCGGACATGTGCCTGCCTCTGCTTCCGGTCATCGTTATCCTGTCTTTATTGCTGATAATGGCCTCCAGCTCTTCCTTGAAAACAATATCCTTCGGCCTGTAGTTCGGAGTGTCTATATTCGCGATGTTAGAGGCTATCACATTATGCCGTTCCGATCGAAAATCCAGAACTGCAGACAACATCTCTATGGTTTTACCAAACAACGCATCCATAACTATTCCTTTCAGTACTTGGGGCTAAGGGAACAGCCTGCCAGGTTTCCACATCTGACCCCTGCAAACTGTTTCCATGCAATGTCCGTACCAGGGCAAAACCCTATCCCCCGACCTCCGCCCCCTCCCCATACTCATTGAGTTTATTCCTGATGGTTCGCACGCTAACGCCCAGGATCTCCGACGCCCTGGTCCTGTTTCCTTTTACTTTCTCAAGGGTTTCAAATATAAGCCTTTTCTCTGTTTCCTTCAATGTAATGTCTTCTGGGGCAGCCGGTTTTAACGCCGGTTGCCCACTCTTTTCACCTTCACTTTCCAGATAGAGATGTTCAGGCAGAATCGTCTCACCGCCGGACAGCAGCACCGCCCTTTCAATCACATTTTCCAGCTCTCTCACATTGCCCGGCCACCCATAACCTTCCAGCATTTGCTCAGCCATCTTCGACAGCGCCGGCATAGCCGCCCCGCCGAGTCGGCTGTATTTTTTCAGAAAATACTCACAGAGAAAAACTATATCATCCCTTCTTTCCCTCAGGGGAGGAATTCTCACCGGTATAACATTTAAGCGGTAATAGAGATCATCTCGAAATTTTTTCTCCTCAACATATTTCCTTAAGTCAACATTTGTCGTAGCAATTATCCTGATATCCACAGGCACGGGAGCCTCACTACCCAGTCTGTCAACCTCGGATTCTTGTATAACCCTAAGGAGTTTCGCTTGAAGCTGAACATCCATTTCGCTGATTTCATCAAGTAACAATGTCCCCCCGGCAGCTAACTCAAATTTACCCAATCTCCTCCGGGACGCGCCGGTAAACGCACCTTTTTCATGTCCAAACATTTCACTCTCAAGGAGATTGCCGGGAATGGCCGCACAATTTACCGCCACAAACGGCATTTTTACCCTGTTGCTGTGCCGGTGTATGTAGCGCGCAATCAGTTCCTTCCCTGTACCACTTTCCCCTTGTATCAAAACACTTGATTTGCTTTTTGATACACCCTTCAGCAATTCCAGAAGGGATAACATCGCTTCATCCCTCGTAATAATCGTTTTTTTTCGGGACAAACATCCCTTTGAATCGTGTCCCAATTCACCTTCGCCCTTACTGTCTTTTTCAGCTACCACTTTTTTAACAAGCGATTCCAGATGACCTACCGAAAAAGGCTTCATGATAAAATCCGCTGCTCCTTCTTTCATCGCCTCAACTGCGGTGTTAACCGTCCCGTAAGCCGTTATGACTATAACAGGCATTCCGGAAGAAATCTTTTTAATGCCACGGAGAACCTCCATACCACTCATCCCGGGCATTCTCATGTCGGTTATAACAACTTCAAACTTACCATCCTGAAATTTTTCCAGGGCATCCGCGCCGCTCTCCGAGACTTCAACTCTATATCCGCAGCTCTCCAGGGACTCGGAAAGGGCAACCCTCATTGAAGGCTCATCGTCAACAACCAAGATTGATTTTGTATTCATAGCTCTCCATAATTCAGTGTTTACAATTAACGGTTGACAGTATGCATTCTCACACAGGATACTGAGAATTAGAAAAAGGCTATTAGTTTGTAGCCTTCGGCCTATCTACCTGATTAGTTACAGGAAATGTAATATTAAAAGTCACCCCGCCGCTTTTGTTGTTTTCCACATCTATCGAACCACCGTGAATATCGACGATATTGTGGACAATGGCAAGGCCAAGCCCTGCCCCCGTTCCCTTCGTGGTAAAAAAGGGGTCGAATATCTTTTTTATGTTTTCGGTGGGTATTCCGCAGCCGGTATCCATAAAACTGATTTCTATGTTTGAATTGTGAAAATTCTTTTTTTTATCGTTGCCGTCGGAAATTCGCGTTTCGACATAGAGATTTCCTCCTTCCGGCATCGCCTGCAGAGCGTTCAACATAAGATTCAAAAATACCTGCTTCAGCATCTCAGCATTACCCACAATTGTCGGACCAACATCTTCGTAATAATTTACAGAGAAAATAATATTTTCTTTCTCGATAATCTGTTCGGAAAAAACTATAATTTCTTTAAGTGCACTGTGAATATTGACCCCTCTCATCGGCGGCTTCTGGTCTCTCGCGAAGAGAAGCAAATTGGATATCTTGTTATCCATATCTCTGACAGAATTTACGATATGAGATGCCCTGTCTCGGTTTTTCTTATCTTTTAGATCCTTTATCAACAAAGAGGCAAAAAGCTCTATGCTCCCCAAGGGGTTTCTTATTTCGTGGGCAATGTTAGCCGCCGTTTCACCCATTACGGCAAGTTTCTCTGTTCTCTTTACCATTTCTTCCAACTTCTCAAGCCTTGTAATATCTCTAAGTACAATAACCTTCCCTGTTTCCCCACCATTTCTCGCTTTGACAGAGGAACCAAAAACTTCCAATATCCTTTCTTTCAGTCTTATTTTCTCCCCTAAACCGCTATCAAAATGTTTGAGGTCAAATCGGCCTTCCGTATCGGACAAAATTTTGTTTTCAAACAACAAATTTGCGTTTACTCCCACGGTATCTTCTCTCGAAAACCCGGTAAACACTTCGGCGCACTGGTTAATCATCGTTGTTTTTCCTTCCATATCCATCACAACCACACCAGTTGTAAGACTCTCGAGAATGTTCTGAAGATAACTGCTTATTCTCTCTTTTTCCGCCAGAGTTTCTCGCAATTCTATGTTCTTGCGATCCAGTTCCCTGTTTATATTTTCGAATTTCCCTTCCAGGTCGGCAAAGGTTTTCTGCAATCTTACGGTTGCCCGATCAAAATCCTCAAATGGCTGTTGTAACAACAGGGGCTCCTCTGCCTGTGCGCCATGCCTGAGGGTTCCGGGTTCCGGTTTCCGGTTTCCAGAATCCCGACAAGTCGGGTTTAACTGTAAACTGTTAACCGTGCCTGACCCCTGACCCTTTTTTTT
>Ga0075123_10000547_pt1 | contig 19585 bp, 14 predicted proteins | sample AntAceMetag02UKX_FD_69808 | JGI IMG/M metagenome (GOLD analysis project Ga0075123, IMG submission 69808) | Saline lake microbial communities from Ace Lake, Antarctica - Antarctic Ace Lake Metagenome 02UKX | ecosystem: Environmental > Aquatic > Non-marine Saline and Alkaline > Saline | place... | reverse complement strand
AAAGCCTCAAATTACACCAAAACCACTTTCTTTGTTGCCAAATTCATCTCTACTACGAATAACCATCACTTACTCGACTTCCGTTGCTAAAATCTCACTCATTTTGCAGAAGCCTTTAAAAAAAACCAACGTTTATCTAAGCTCTGCCCGTTTATCGACACTATAAACGTCAGTCTTAACAGTAAAAGCCTCAGCAAGGAGCGCCGGGAGCCCGTAAAAGGCTGTCAGGGCGTTCAGCGTCAGTGTTTTGGCCTTTTTTGCACGTCCAGCCGGCGACAGGATTGCCAATTATCGGCGGCGGTCGCATTTTGCCTGTGATTTTGTCCCTCTTTATAAACCATAACACAGAAATCGCCTCGGCCAAACGGTAGAAAAATTCTATGCGAGTTTTTTTGTTGTCCGATAACGGAGGTTTTTTAAGAGGTCTTATATAAAACGGCTGAAGGTTCAGGGTCGGCTGTTAATGGTGGTGGGCACTGTCGTCAATCCTGTCGACGCCAAGAAGGGCATTATCGTATACAGTTCCGGTTACCGGACAGATTGGTTCACCCTCGGGAAAATAGTCAGTGTTTTTGGTGACTTTCTTGAGATTATTTGGCCACTCGCCGGTGTCCTGATAATACATTTGGATCTGCGAGTTTATCAGGTTAATATTTGTCTTGCAGGCATTGACCCTGGCAGTTTCCGCGCTGGCGCTGATTTTGGGAATGGAAATCGCCGCCAGCGCGCCGAGGATCAAAACCACGATCAGTAATTCAATGAGTGTGAAGCCTTTTCTGCATTTCATCTTGTGTTTTCTCGGTCGCATACTTTTTGACTATTTCAAATGACCCATGTAGTCGAACATCGGCAGATAGACGGCCATAAGTATAACCCCGACAATGACGCCCATGATGACTGTGAGAGCGGGTTCTAACTTGATAATTAAGCTGTTGACCATTCGTTCGATATCTTTTTCAAGAAAATCAACGGCTTTATTCAGCATTTCAGCAAGATTGCCCGCTTCTTCTCCAGAGGCGGCCAACTGCACTATCATGGGCGGAAAAATATCATACTTTTTCAATGATGTTGCAACGGGATTTCCCGCTTCGATTGAACTCTGCAGTTCTTTTGTAATCTCGGTGAGTCTGTGGTTGCGAGCGACCACGGCTGCCACTTCCAGCGACCTGACCAGCGAGACTCCCACCGACGCGAGCATCGCAAAAGTGCGGGTGAAATGTGAAAGCACGATCATGCGATTGAGTTTCGCAAAAACCGGCATAGTGAGTTTCAGATCGTCGTACTTTTCCCTGACGCGGGGCTTTTTCAGGAGCCATCGAAAGACAACGGGCACAGCCGCCATAACCGGGATGAGAATCCACCAGTATCCCCTGATGAGGATGCTCAAATTTACAAGTATCTTGGTGGGACCGGGAAGCGGGACTTTCAACTGGTCGTATAATTTCATAAAGATGGGGACAACGAAGATAAGCAGGCATCCTACGACTACGAAGCAGACGACGCTGACGACGACCGGATATGCAAATGCCGCTTTGACCTTTCGTTTGAGATCGGCCTGCTTTTCGAGGTAGATTGCGCTCATTTCGAGAGATTCGGCGAGTTTGCCGCCGGATTCGCCGGCCTCAACCATTCCGAGGAAGAAATCAGAGAAAAGGTGGGAGTAGTTTCCAAACGCGTCTTTGAGGCTCGCTCCGGTTTCTATTTGCTGGGTGATATCGGTGATAACCTCCCGAAAGGCCGGGTTCTCGGTCTGCTCGACGAGTGTTTCGAGGCTCCTCACAACAGATAGACCGGCAGAATACATCTGTGAGAACTTGTAGGCGAATGTGATGACTTCATGCTGCTTTATTTTTTTGGGTCTTGCCGATGACGTTTTTTCACGGCTTGCCTTTACCAGGACATACCCCATCTTTGACAACTGGCTGCGCAGCGCGGCCGCATTGGCTACGTTTTCGCACGTCCCTTCGAACTCGACGCCGCTGGGGTCTTTCGCTGTATACTGGAAAACCGCCATCGCTTAACCCTCCACTTCAACCACTCTGGTCACTTCATCAGGTGTCGTTTCGCCATTGAACACTTCTTCAACTGCGCTTTGGTAGAGCGTTGTCATTCCTTCGCTTATGGCCAGCTCCTTGATTTCATCATCGTTGCTCGCACGGATGATCAATCTTCTTATCTGGGGCGAGACCGTGAGTATTTCGTAAATGCTTCTTCTTCCACGATAGCCGGTATTGTAGCAGTAGTTGCATCCGGTTCCGTGGTAAAACTGTGCTTCTTTGTCCTTTGAAGCCGAGCTCGAGAAGTATTTAAATATTTCGTCGGATGGATTGTAGGGCTCTCTGCATTTTGGGCATGAGGTTCTTATGAGTCTCTGGGCGGCTGTTCCGAGAAGGGCCGAACCGACAAGGAAACTTGGAATACCAAGGTTAATCAAGCGGGAAATGGCTCCTACAGCATCGTTTGTGTGCAGCGTGCTCAAGACTAAGTGGCCTGTGAGAGCGGCGCTGATCGCGATTTCGGCGGTTTCAAGATCGCGGATTTCACCGATGAGAATAATATCCGGGTCCTGTCGCAGGATGCTTCGCAGAACTGCCGGAAAGGTTCTGCCGGCGACCGGCTCGATCTGGACCTGGGTGACGCCGTCAAGGCGATATTCGACAGGGTCTTCGACGGTGACAATATTTCTTTCCGGGGTATTCAACAGTTGCAGCAGCGTATAGAGAGTGGTTGTTTTTCCGCACCCGGTCGGGCCTGTCAGCAGGAGCATGCCGTGCGGATTCTTCACCAGCGTGCGGAATTTCTGGTTGTCGGCCTGGCTCGGGATGATCTCGTCAATGGACCATTTAGCGGTGTCCTTTTCAAGGATTCTGAGAACTATTTTCTCACCTCCCACGGCCGGCAGAGAAGATATTCTGAGGTCGTAATCTTTTCCGCCGTGACAGGTCGAGGCGTGTCCGTCCTGGGGAGTTCTTCTCTCAGAGATATCCATATCTCCCATGATCTTGATATGCGAGACGACCTCGAGCTGAGCCGACGCCGGAATATCTATCGTCGATCGAAGAATACCGTCGACGCGGTAGCGAACCCTGATCTCGGAGTCCTGCGGCTCGATGTGGATGTCGCTTGCACGTGCATCGATCGCCCCGTTGATTATCGACGAGACAAGCCTGGTGATAGGGGCATTTGCGACCTTTTCGGATTTCTGGATAGTTTGCTCTTCGGAGGCCGATTTGGTAGGGTCTCCCTTGAGACGCATTGAAGCTATTGCCTGCTTCGTGACGTTGGCGACATTGAAATGATAATGTATAGCCTGGGTTACGGCCGAAGGTGTGGCGGCGACGGCGACGACTTTATATCCTGTGTTCCTCTCAATCTGGTCCCTGACGGACAGATTTAGAGGTGAACTCATGGCGACGAACAAATTGTTATCTTCTTTTCTTATCGGGATGACATTATGCTGGCTGGCCATTTCATAAGAGACCAGGTGCGCCACCATCGAATCGATCATCTCAGCAGAAAGATTTATAAACTCAATCTTGTTGACGCCGGCGATGACCCTTGTGAACTGGTCTTCATCCAGCAGATTTTCGTTTCTGAGCAGGGCGATAAGACTTTGCCCCGTCTCTTTCTGCTGTTCGAGCACCGTATCAAGGGTTTTTTGATCGAGAAGTTTCTCCTCGATAATGTATGCGATTATCGGATCCTGCTTGTCCATAGTCACAACGTCCATCAAAAAGCTATGTTCGGCCAATACCGATGAAGTATCGACACAGGCTTACGGTGACTTAAAAACAAACCATCTCCTGAGCGATTTGGCGTTTCGCTGTATCGGATCATTGACCGATAATAAGCGATGCAGGATTTTTCTGTTCCGTTGTTGAGAAGAATTCCATTAAACGTCCCCGTCACAGCAGCAGTTGTCTTTCGCCCCGATTGAGCGCATATCCGAGACGGGGAATCCTTTGGAAATCCGGATTGGCGACTCCGGCGGCACTAAAGCGGAAAATGCAGCACAATCGCAGTAATGCCGGGTTTGTTGTTTGCCGAATGTGATGGTACGTGTGAAATATCTGTGTGTCTGCAGAATATGAAGAAAGGTAAGGTATCACCGAAATGTCACTGCAAGCGAAGATACTTCTGATAGTGTTTGCGGTTGTGAGTTTATATGCAGCCGTGGATTATGCGAGCCAGTACATATTTGTTCTGCCGAGTTTTATTTCGTTGGAGCAAGCCGAGGCACAGAACAGTATGAGGCTGTGTGTAGGAAGTTTGAAAAGAGAGATTACCGGACTTGGAGGGCTCGCGGAAAACTGGGGTATGTGGGGGCATAGTTATCAACGTAGCGACGGCAAAACCGCCCCCGGTGTCTCTGAGAACTTGGACGAGGACCCCTTTATGAGAGAAACGCTTGATTTCGTTTACATCTGTGATGCGAATGGCCGAGCGATCTGGGGGCGGACAATTGACCGGACGAACAGAAGAGATGATTTATTCGGGCAGTTGTGGTCGACAATCTATTACCCGTCCAATAAAGCGAAAACTTTTGTTTCGGGTATTGTTATTACCGGCTCTGGACCTGTGCTGATGGCGTCAAGGCCTGTAACAGGCAAGGATGACCAACCGAATGGCGAGACAATCATTGTCGGTGAATTCCTTGACGATGATCTGGTCATGATGTTAGCCGGGCAGCAGTGCACCAATCTCAGAGTCTGGTCGGCTGACAGCACCTTTGTATCGAACAGTCAAACCAATGCCGTCAAGCACTTAAAGACGAAGTCCCCATTTTATATGGATGAACTGAGTGAAAAAAGCTTCGAGGTTTACACGCTCTTTTCTGATATCCGCGGCAAACCTTCGATCTTGATGCGGGCGGAGATTGCTCGTGACATCAGCGCAAAGGGTATCGCCGCGATTATCCGCTCCAATCTTTTTTCAAATCTTACGGCCGGATTGTTTGTTCTGCTGATCCTTTTTGTACTGCTTCGGTATACGGTAATCGGACCACTCAGGAAGTTGACAAGATATGCGATAACTATCGGCAGGAGCGACAATATTTCCACTCGACTGACAATGGACCGCAGCGATGAAATCGGCACTCTTGCGCGTGAGTTTGAGGGCATGGTCGAAAGACTGGCCCAGACTCGCAAGAAACTAATCGAGCAATCTTACCAGACAGGAATGTCGGAGATGGCCTCCGGAGTACTGCACAACGTTCGTAACATGCTGACCCCGATGGTCTCGCGTATCGACAGCTTACGCCAGAGGCTTAGCGAGGCCCCTATTGGCAGGATCAGACAAGCACAGGCCGAATTGGCTCGCCAAGGACACTCAGCCGAGCACAAGAAAGACCTGGACAACTTTGTTAATCTGGCCTACGAAAGTCTTGTCGGTGTTGTAGAAGAGACAAAGCAGAAGTTAGACGGGTTGACCAGCCATATCGTGCAGATCGAGCGGATGCTTTTCGAACAAAGCAAGTACAGTCGAATGGAAATGTTCACGGAAAAAGTCAGCCTTGACAAACTCCTGTCCGATGCGACAGACCTGATGCCGAATAAGTTTCGTGAAAAGGTTTCGATTAAATTGGATCAGAATATTGAATCGATTGAGCCGGTTACAACGTGCAGCATAGCCCTCTTGCAGGTTTTCAACAATCTTCTGATAAACTCGGCCGAGGCTGTCGGCAGGGTTGGAACAGCCGACGGTATGATACAAATCAGCGCACAAGAAGAATGTGCGGATGGTGCGAGTGTCATACACGTGCAGATCTGCGACAATGGAGAGGGAATTGAAACCGGCCAGTTGGATCGCGTTTTTCAGCGTGGTTATTCGACAAAGGAAACACCGTCTGGTATCGGTCTGGACTGGTGTACAAATACGATAGCAAAGATGAACGGACGTATTTACGTGGAAAGCGAAGGCAAGGGTAAAGGCGCCTGCTTCCACGTATTGTTTCCTGCTTCAGATGAAACTTCGAGAACTTACGAACAAGCAGTAGAGGTAAAATTATGAATGAATCGGAAAAATACAGGCCAAGGATACTTATAGTTGACGACGAAGTCGCAATCGTTGACGAGATACGTGACATTCTCGGGGGCAATGAGAATTCAGCCCAAGATGACACCCAGTTGAAGAATCTCGACGCCAAATTGTTTGGCGGCCGCGGCCCGGAATCGCCGATGGCTTTCGATTTGACGACATGTCACCAGGGCGATGAGGCAGTGGAAACCGTGAGGACGGCTTTGGAGAGGGGTGATCGGTTTTCTGTAGCTTTTCTCGATGTTCGGATGCCACCTGGTCCCGATGGTGTTTGGACGGCCGAGCAAATCAGGACACTCGATACGGACATACAAATAGTGATGGTCACGGCTTATTCCGACGTGGACCCGGCCGACATTGCAAGCCGGGTGCAGCCCGCCGACAAACTGCTCTACCTTCAGAAGCCTTTTCACGTACACGAAATTCGCCAGTTTGCCTCGGCGCTAAGCATGAAATGGCTTACGGAAAAAAATCTTCGCGGGAGAACAGAGGAGCTTGAAAAAACAAACGAAGATTTGACAAATGAAATCCAGGAACACAAACGAACAGAGCAAAAGCGGAAACTTCTGTCACGGGCTATCATGAGCACCGACGATTGTGTTTACATCCTGGACATAGATAACAAGGTCATTTTCGCCAACAGGGCTTTTTGTGAAAAGTACGGATACGACCAGGACGAGATTCTGGGTAAAGATGACAGTGTCCTCTGGGGAGCGCCTCCGGCAGCAGGGGAAACGACCGAGGCGTGCCAGGCTGTCGCCGGATGGGAAGTTGCATTTTTCCACAAGAGAAAAGACGACACCGAATTCCCCGTTTCTATCTCTAAAACAGAGGTAAAAGATGAAAGCGGAGATCTTGTTGCGCTTGTCGTGATTACCAGGGACGTTTCAGAGCGGATGAGGGTGGAGCTGAAGTTGAGAAACGAGAACATTGAGTTGAAGAGGCAAAATGAATTGGCGGGCGAACTTGTTACGGCCGCTTTGGAGCAAGTGAAGTCGCCGCTGGCTGCTTTGAGCGACATTGTCAGCGACTGCGTACAGGCGGGACATGATGATATTGCAACGAAGATCAGAGAAAATATAGAATTGGCCGAGAAGAATATGGACAGGGCGACGAGGATAGCAGGTGAATTCTGCGAGGCGTCTGAAATTAATGACAATAAACCGGTGGTCGGGGCCGAACAAGTATAGTTTTCGGATGAAGGTGTTTAAAAAATGCAAAAGATTTGTATGAAAGGCGTACACAAATGTTAGGACTATTCAAGTCAAAGAAAAAGGCGAAGCATCCGAGGATACTTGTGATAGATGACGAGCCCGATCTTGTAAGCACCATGCAGTGTCGTCTCGAGTGGTACGGCTGTGAGATTATTTCGGCATGCAACGGACAGGACGGCATGGAAAAGGCCGCGAGCGAGAAGCCGGATCTTATACTGCTTGATACGACCATGCCGGTTGTCAACGGCCATGAGATGCTCGAGCAGCTCAGAAGAGATCCTGCGTTGAAAGATACGCCGGTAATTATGGTTACGGCGATTTGCGCCCCGGAGGACATTGCGAAGGCATCATCCTATGGTGTCGCCGATTACGTTACCAAGCCGTTTGATTATGCGGAACTGATGGAAAAGATTAAGAATACACTTCAAGACAAAGGCTGAGAGTGAAACTACTATAGGAGCAAGAGCAATCATGGAACCGGACCCAATGAGATCAATCAATGTACTTCTGGTGGAAGATGACCTGACATCGAGAACGACCTTACAGGGTATGCTTTCAAAGGCGTCGCTTCCCGTCGAAGAGGTGGCATGCGCCGAATCTCTCAGCGACGCCCTAAGGCTTCTGGCGAAGAGGGACTTTGACATTATGCTTCTGGATTTGAATCTTCCGGACAGCCAGGGGCTTGATACTTTGGTGCGTGTCAATGACAAGCACCCCCACATAGCTGTCGTTGTTGTTACAGGTGAATACGGCGAGGAGCTTGGCCCGAGAGCCGTGGCCATGGGCGCCGAGGAATATCTTGTCAAGGGAAACTATAATCTTCAGAGCCTCGAGAGGTCGGTTAGTTACGCGATTGAGCGCAAGGATGTGCAGCGCAGGCTCGAACTGGCCGAAGATAGGTATCGAACGATTTTCGAGAATTCAGCAGTCGCAATCACAATGGTGGACGAACGAGACCGGCTGGTGTCCTGGAACAAGTTTACCGAGAGTCTTCTGGGTATGGACAAAACCGATTTATATTTGAGGCCGGTCAAGTCGCTTTATCCGAAGGCGGAGTGGCGAAAGATCAGAAACTACAATGTCCGGCAAAAGGGGATGCAACATCATCTCGAGACCAAGATGATCAAGAAAGACGGCCAGGTGATTGACATTGACATTTCACTCAGTATCCTCAAGGACATCCGCGGAAGAACCACCGGTTCTATAGGTGTCGTCAGAGACGTTACAGATCGCAAACGTATCCAGGAAATACTCAATCGCAAGCAAAAAAATCTCGAGGCAATATTCGATGCGGCGCCTCTCGGCATGTTATTGACAGACGAGGATCTGAAGGTCAAGCGCGCCAATGATGCGATAACCCGCATGGTTCACAGGGAGTATTCGCAAATCATTGACAAACGGATTGGTTCTGCTCTCGGTTGTGTCAATGACTCTGAGAGCGAGCAAGGATGCGGGTTCGGTTTGTCTTGCAAAGAATGCCATCTACAAAAGATTGTAAAAGAAGTATTCGCCACAGAAAAACCTGTTCACGGCGTCGAGGTTCGGTCTGTGATCAAATTTGCCGACGAAGAAATCATACCGTGGCTTCGCATCAGCGGCGAATCGGTGATGATAGACGATAGCAAGTACGTGCTTTTGGTCATTGACGATATCACCGAGCGCAAAAAGGTCGAAGAGATGAAGTCACAGTTCGTATCGACGGTCTCGCACGAGTTGAGAACGCCGCTGGCGGCCATGAAGGAAGGCGTTGCCATCGTTCTGGATGAGGTGCCGGGCAGCCTTAATGACAAACAGAAGAAGTTTCTGGATATTGCGAATAGGAATGCTGAGCGCCTTGGCGCCCTGATTGACGATATCCTTGATTTCCAGAAGCTCGGCGCCGGGCGAATGGAAATGGATATGCGCAGCAACAATATAAATGACATCATCACTGAAGTGTATGAGATGATGTCCATTTCGACCGAGAAGAACGGTCGTGAACTACTGTATGACTGTGTCGGCGATCTGGGATGCGTCAAATGCGACCATGACAAGATTATTCAGGTCCTCACAAATCTGGTGGGCAACGCCATTAAGTTCACACCAGAAGGCGGCAGGGTATGGATTAAAGCACAGCGTTGGGAGCAGGAATTAGCTGTCGGCATTCACGACACCGGGATGGGAATCCCCAAAGAGGATCTGCCGAAGATATTTGATCATTTCTACCGTGTTAACCGACCCAAGGATGAGATTCAGGGTACGGGGCTGGGCCTTGCTATTGTCAAGAAGATCATTTCGCTGCACAGCGGAAGAATCGAGGTCGAAAGCGAACCTGACGAGGGCGCCGTTTTTACCGTGTTTCTGCCGTTAACCTCTGAGCCTGCAAAGCAGGATTCACCTGCGCAAACAGACGACGTTCTTGAGAGCAGCCTTTCTGAAAGCGAATTCTCGTCGAAATAGGCAATTGTCGCCGTCAGAGCTTTTGCTGCGGATTGAAAGGATTTGCCTCTTAGACGCCAGGCAACAGTTACAAAGGCCGACAAAGACCCAAAGAGCCCTATAAGAATGTCGGTCTTACATTGACAATCGTTGCAGAAATTGATACAATGTAGCTTGGTGATTGTGTATGAAAATGGCGGCGGCAAAGAACAAGAGAATGGAAGTTACTATGGGTGATATCATGAAGATTCTGTTTAGAACAATCGTATTTCTCCTTTTGCTGGTTTCTGTATCGCAAGGCCGGTTGAAGCACGTTCCGATAGAAGAAATGCCTTCGAAAGCGGATTTTGCCATTGTCGGAACTGTCGTAGATTCGAATTCCCGGTGGGGCGACAGGGGCTTAATGATTTTCACGGACTACACCATTGAGATCGAGCAGAGCATCTTTGGCGATGCCGGTCGTGAGATTATAATGAGCTTTGCTGGAGGCAGCATAGGTGACGACACGGTTATTGTCACCCACACACCACTGCTGAGTGTGGGACAGACATATATTATATTCGGCTATGAAGGTAACAAGTATTCGGTGCCGGTGGTTGGACATGAGCAGGGCATTTTTCATGTAATCAGGGACATGGTCGATAATGATGACTTCATAATCGACTACAACTGGTACCGCCTTGAGATCACAGATCAGCAAGAGGCGGTCAGGGGGCCGTCCAGTTGGATCGACGACCGAGGCGCATTGGCCGTAAGCGAACCTGAAGAAACCAAAAAAGCCCCTGCAGCAAATCAGCCTGTGATTCGTGATATCAGGCGGCGACGGGTGATGCAGGACCGTCGCCTTTTCAAAAAGCCCATGATCAGGAAACGAGGCAAGAGGGCAACAAAAAAAGCATTTATCGATTTTATCCGGCGAAAACGCCGCCGCCCCTGGAGGGTGACTGAACCGCAGAAACTGCAAAATGCGATTGAAAAATTGTCTTCTGTTGCGGACTTCGGCGTTATGGGCAAGGTTGTCAACTCAGGCTCGCGATGGGATGAAAAAGGCGAGACGATCTTTACCGACTACAAGATTGCTGTTGAACAGGTAATTCTGGGATATACCCCGGAAGAAATCGTGATCACTTTTAACGGCGGCACTATTGGCGATAGAACGATTTTAGTTGTAGATGGGCCGTTGCTGAAGGTTGGCGAAAAGTATGTCATCTTCGGTCAAGAAGGCAAGAAGGGTCGGCGGCCTTTGGTGGGGCGACAAAAAAGCGTATTTCGAGTAGTCAATGACAAACCTGCAACGCAGGATTTGGCGCCTGACAAAAACGTGGAGCGGCAACAGAGCACTGATGAGGAGGACAAGAGATGAAAAATAGTATTTTTCTTATCGTCGTGCTTATCATGACCGCCTGCGCCTATGGGCAGCCGGTTGCAGACTGGGTGAATAATCAGGGTTGCTATTGCGGGGGTTATTTGTCTGTACCGGTGGATTTCATATCACGCGGCAGCGGTACCGAAGACGAGCGATGGGCAACTCTCGAGCAGATGGAATACTGGAACCTTTACGCTGCTATTTACACTTCGGATGTGAATACAGGCTTTGGTGCTCCTCGGAACGGTTTGAACGAGGTCAATACTTTTATCCACAGGGGAGCCGCCCAGGCGATCTACGGCTACTCGATGAGCCCTTCGCTTTACGGAGTCGCCATCCTACTACCGGAAGTAAGCTTTGGTGTCTTTAATGAGTGTCAGGATTTTATGGCGATAGGTTGCGATTATTTCGGCGAAACCGATGTTCTGATAAACGGCCAATTCCCAGACGGATGGACCACCGATCCGAACAACTATGACAACGCACTGGTGCAGACTACGGCCCTGCACGAGATAGGCCATGCGTGGGGGTCGCATCATGTCTTCAGGCTGCCTGCATTCGGGGATTCCTATTCGGCTATGAATTATATCAATGACGACTCAGGTCGATTCGTGACGCGAATGGACGCTCAAACGATTCGCGCCCACTACCCAGGCGTAGCTACCTCAGTTGTCGACGTGGGGATATTTCCCCTTATTTTTGGTAACTCCAGTTACGGTGAGACTTATACTTCCGTCAGCCCAACATTTGTCCAACAGGGTCAGTCAATCGACATTTCCAACTTCCTGGTGCAGAACATAGGGACATCTGACGCCAACAACACCGTGATTACATTCTACCTGTCCGAAGACACTTCGATCGAGGATGCCGACTACCCCATAGGGACCGTCGAATACGCTATGCTGCCTTTCGATGCCGATAACGACCTCAACGCCGCATTTCCTGTTCCGGAAAGCATGCCCGATGGAACATATTATATCGGGGCTATTGTCACGGTAGACGGTGCCGAAGACGAAATAGGGATTAACAACCGATTCATCGTGGGACGCCCCAATCGCACACAGGTGACGGTCTCCAGTTCAGGTTCTCCGATAAGCCTGACCGTGACCCCTCCGGCGGACGTCACCATCGCCCCGGGGGAAACACTTGGCCCGTATATCATCGAGCTTACCAATAATACAGCTTCGCCATATTCGTTCCGCTTTGTCAGGTATGTCACGAAACCGGATAGCACTTCGGTGACATGGGGTCCTACGTCTGCGAACATTTCTGCGAGTCACACTTTTGTTAAAAACGGTTCGCTCAATATTCCGCCATGGGTCGCCGAGGGAGCTTACAAGTTTGGCATAAGGATAAACGATACCGGCGGAAGTGAGATTGCACACGACTGGTTTGATTTTACCATCAGCAGCGCGATTTCGCCGTAGCCTGCCGGCTACCTGGAATTTCCCAAATTACCGGCTGAGATTGTCAGTGGGAAGCACTGCATTTGTGGGAAACTCGCCTGTATTTTGGCCATAGCAGCCTCGCGGTCTGCAGCGCTTCGAGCAACAAACTGTGCTGTACCGTCGCCCTGGCTGCCTACGCCTTTGCCCCCGAAGATGTGTTCGGTAATCCCGTTCGAGCTCAGCAGTTTGTGAAGGAGGGGGCTCTGCAATTGTTCCGCAGAATGCGGAGCGACGAGCCTGTCAAAGACCTCCTGAGATTCACTCATCAGGGCGCCTAAAGATTTTGCATCGCCGGTGAGGATTGCACTATAGGCCAGTCTTGCGATTCGTTCGTTTTCTGCGCCCAGGGCTTTCTGCAGTTGCTCGCTTTCGAGGTATTTACCCTGCAGATCGGCAAGAATCTTGACGGTATCTTTTTGCCCCGCCAGGTCGACGAAGAACATGTTTATATCGGCGCCTGGTGAAACCGGTTCGACGCGAACGTCTTTTGATTTCTCAAACACCAGCAGAACGGGCGTCTTGCCGTATATACATGCCTGATCCATACGGCCGCACTGGCTTCCTGTAAGTCTTTCGCCGAGGTACGCTAATTCCATCAATTCGTGAGGGAACATTCGCAGGTCATATATTGCATCGAAGGCCTTGGCGACAAGTATGCACACGGCGGCAGAGCTTGAAACCCCTTTCTTCAGCGGCAGGTCCATCTTTGTTATCCGAATGTCGATTCCCTGGGTGACATTCAGTTGCGTCAATATCTGGTAGGCTACGCCGGCGCAGTATCTGAAAAACTCCGTATCGTCTTTGGCTGCGGCCAGAAGGGTATCTGCTTCCCAGGCCGAACTCATCTGCCGAGTCCTGCTCCCGGCGCGACCCAGACTATCTGGCAATCTTGTTTCGACGACAAACTGGTCGCTTTTCTGGACCGTTGCCGATATGTTCTGATCGGTGCCCGTGACAATACAAAACCCGCGATGAATGCCGTAGTCGGCGGCCCAGTCAGTGTGCTCGCCGAAAAGGCAGATTCGGCCCGGAGTAGAAATCTTAATCGGCCCGACCCTGGTCTTTACGGAATCTTCTTTCATTGTCATCGTCTCTCTTATCTAACCCAATGCGACACGAATGATTCTGCCGCAGCGATTCAGTTAATTTCCCCTTTCTTTCTGAAAGCGGCGAATGCTTCGGCATACCCTTCAGGGCTTCCGACGTCGTGCGCCCTGCCCGCGATTTTATGGAGGAAGTATTTTTCGGGATATTCCTTCAAGAGCAGCGACTGGGCGTCGGCAAGTTCGGTTTCCTTGCCGGTCTTTTGTGCTGCAGCTTGAACCTTCGTGAGAGGAGCAAAAATCTCCGGAGAGAATACGTAAATACCGCAATGGCCAAGAAAACAATCTTCGGGCAGTCCCTTCGTGGCCAATGTCTGTCGAGCCGTGTGCAAATCCGGCTTTTCTGCAAAATGTGTGCAGCGGTAAATGTCATTGCCGACATGGACTCCGCCGGCGACCCCTACTTTGCAGAGTTGATCGGCCGAGACTGTTTGCATCCCTGTCATCGCCACCGCATCAACCGAATCGAAGGCATTGACGACCTGAAACGCACACGGCGGCTGGTTCGCATCGGCCAGGTGTATGTGGTCGCCCAACAGCAGAAGAAAAGCGTCTTCGCCGACAAAATCATGGGCCCCCAGCACAGCGTCACCGAATCCCGCGGGTGAGTGCTGAGCAATATAGTTGATTCGAGAGGAAAACCTTGTCGAGCCCTCCTCGTCAATCACCGAAAAATAGCGACGCACCAAATCCGTCTGCCACGGGGAAACGATAATCCCGATCTGTTCTGCGCCAGCCATGACCGCCTCTTGGCATATCAGGTGCAGTACAGGGCGAATACGTCCGGAGGCGTCAACCAGAGGCAGCACCGCCTTGGGCACAACGCTTGTCAGAGGCATCAGCCGAGTGGCCTTACCGGCTATTGGTATCAACGCTTTGCGAATCATCTATCGTTACCGCCCGGAAACAGAAAACGTCTTTGGCGACAATAAAGTGTCGCAGGAATTGACAAGGCTGTCAAGCGGTTGCAGCCCATACTAACTAAAAATGCAACAAACACGCCCACGGCGCTTGCAATTACAGCAAAAGACCAGTATCTTATCCAATAGTGACAGGGACTTTAATCGACCAGCCTATACAGGCCCGTTAAAACCTAGTCAGCCGGTCAGAAGAGGCATTTTGCACAAGAGATGTAAGGAAGATGCAATGAAGAATTACGGTTCAGCCAAACGGATCATTGTAACAGGCGGCGGCGGGTTTTTGGGTTCGCATTTATGCGACAGGTTGCTCCACGAAGGAAATGAGGTCATCTGCGTGGACAATTTCTACACGGGCAGAAGAGCAAACATCGCTCATCTTCATTCCAATCCACTACTTGAGATTCTGCGGCATGATATATGCTTTCCACTCTATGTCGAAGCGGACGAAATCTACAACCTTGCCTGTCCTGCCTCTCCTGTGCATTATCAATTTGACCCTGTTCAGACTACAAAGACCAGCGTGCACGGAGCTATCAACATGCTGGGGCTGGCCAAGCGGTTGAAAGTGAAGATTCTGCAGGCTTCGACATCGGAAGTATACGGGGACCCCGCGATGCATCCTCAATCAGAAGAGTACTGGGGCAATGTGAATCCTGTGGGCATAAGGAGTTGTTACGATGAAGGCAAGAGATGCGCAGAGACGCTGTTTTTCGATTATCACCGTCAGCACGGACTCTGTATAAAGGTGGCAAGAATTTTCAATACCTACGGCCCGAGAATGCACCCAAATGACGGACGAGTGATAAGCAATTTCATTATGCAGGCTCTCAACAACGAGGACATAACCATCTTCGGCCAAGGAACGCAAACGAGAAGTTTCTGCTTCGTCGACGATCTGATCGGAGGCTTGGTCAGCCTGATGAACAGCGAAGACGGCTTCACGGGGCCTGTTAATCTTGGCAGTACGTGCGAGACCAGTATCGCCGAATTGGCCGAGAAAATTATAACAATGACGCAGTCAAAATCAAAAATCATCTATAAGTCGCTGCCGGCAGACGACCCATGCAGGAGGCAGCCTAAACTCGACCTGGCCACTGAGAAACTACAATGGAAACCGAAAGTCTCACTCGACCAGGGACTGCAAAAAACAATTGCGTATTTCAAAGAGTTGATGTCAGGAGAAAAACGGCTTTGAGGCGGCGCTGATATTTTTCAGCTTTAATCTTTGTAACTCGTGGACTAAGCAAAGAAAGGGCGATAAAATCCCCTTTTTTTTGACGTCAACAGTATATAATTTGTTTCGGACCACAGCTGTAAAAAAAGCGGCTTCGCAACACTATTTTGGTTGATTTCAGCTTTAGAAGTTTGGTATAATAGCGTTGTTCGGATCGCCTTGGGTTTGGGGAACTACTTTGAATTTGGTAACAGAAAATGTTAAGTGGAGTTGGCGGTTTGAAAGTCCGATTTGATGTCAACGGGATTGTTTTTCCGGAAATTTAGGGGTATAGATATTCAGCACATCTGTTTTACACGAACCGGGGCCGTTGAAGCATTAAAGCCCGGCAACAAGGTTTTTGCCGCAATGAATCGTAACGGAGTGATGAGAAAAATGCGTCTGTTTGGAGAAACAGATTAGAACCATTTTGGAGGCGTTTGTAATGACGCTTGTGAAATTACTGGAGGGCAACGCGAAAAAGATGCCTGAGAAGGCGGCGGTGATTTTTCGTGACGAGGTAATTAATTATCAGCAACTTAATGCTCGCGCCAACAGGCTGGCCAATGCCTTGTTGCTGATGGGATTGAAAAAGGGCGATTGCGTCGGTCTGATGATGCCCAGAGTTCCGGAACTGGTTATCGGTTTTCTTGGGGTATGCAAGAGCGGCGGTATCGCCGTGCCGTTGAATTTCGAGCTGAGCAGCGAAGATAACCGAACTGTGATCGAGAGGGTTTCACCTCACTGTCTCATTGTCGATAGCTCTTTCGTCGAGCTTGCTAAAAAAAGTCTGCCGGATGGCGCCGATGTCAGGATTATCGTGGTTGGCGACAAGGTGGACGGGTGTCTGCTTTGGGATGATGTGCTCAGCGCCGGCAAACAGGACAATCCGGGCGTCGATATAAGCGATGACGACGTTGCCTATCTCAACTACACTTCCGGTTCAACCGGTGAATCAAAAGGAGCGATGGCGACTCATTCCAACATTTACCGAAATACCCTGGCTGCGATAGAAACGCTGGGACTTGTTGCAGACGACGTGCATCTGTGTATGTTTGCCCCGTTTGCTCATCCTCATGAGATAATCGCGAGGCCTCTTCTTTTAGGCGGGACAATGGTTCTGCTCGACAAGATATACCCGAAAACCCTTGCCGAAGCCATCACCAGGCACAAGGTGACATGCATGATGGGACTTGCGCCGCTATATGATAATTTGCTCTCGGTGGCCGAGCATGGGCCCTATGATTTGAGTTCGCTGAGAATTCCAGAGAGCGGGGGAATGTATACGCATCCGTCACTAATCGAGAGATTCAGGCAGCAGGTGGGTGTGCCGATTATTGCGGTTTGGGGCAGCACTGAGACCACTGGCGTAGCTCTTGCAAATCGGCCTGGAGAGGACATCTACGACGGCTCTGTCGGCAGGCCCTGCAATTTTTACGACGTCAGACTCGTCGATGACAACGGCAGGGAAGTCGAAACCGGCGACGTGGGGGAGATGATATTTCGAGGCCCCGGCGTTGTTAGAGGCTATTATGAGAATTCTCAGGTGGATGGGGAATGTTTCCGCAACGGCTGGTACTTCAGCGGAGATCTTGCCAGAAAAGACAAGCACGGCAACTTCTATTTCGTCGCCAGGAAGACGGAGATGATGAAAGTTGCCGGACTGAAGGTGTATCCTCTCGAGATTGAACAGGTCTGCGCCGAGCACCCGGGCATAAAGGAAGCTGTGGTAGTCGCCGCTAAGGACACCCTGAGGGGCGAGGTTCCCAGGGCGGTTATTGTAGCCAAGGATGGGGTTGAGTTGAACAAGAAAGAGATTATGAGCTTCTGGCGAAAAAGGCTGGCACATTACAAGGTGCCGAGAATCGTTGAGATAAGAGATTCACTTCCCAAGAATGGATCGGGCGGCAAGATTGACAAGAAGGTTCTGCGGTTGGAGTTGCTATGAAAGCGTTAGTTGTTGATGCCGAATGGAAACCGGAGAGAAGGCTGGCGCCCTTGACCAGGCAGCAGCCTATGTATACGTTCCCCGTACTCAACAAGCCTGTCATTGAACATAACATGGAGCTGCTTTGCCGAAAAGGTATAAAGGACGTAATCATTTCCTCTTCGGAACACACGTGGAACGGGGCCTTTGAATTCATTAAGCGGATAACGAGCGATAAGTTCAATATACATCTGCACAAAGAGCCTTACCCCAGAGGTACGGCCGGGATTCTAAGCGATGTCAAGGCTATGCTCGAAGATGAGCCTTTTCTTGTTGTAAACAGCCATCTCTATATCGAAGATATCGACCTGGAAGGGATGATAGATTTTCACCAGAGAAAGCAGGCCGTGGCCACTGTTGGGGTCAGACGCGAGAACAAAAACATTTCAAATATAGAAGCGGTCAAATTATCCAGCGACGGACTGGTCAGCGAAGTTAACATCATTCATCATTCCTTGGACAGAAGATCCCCTTGGCGATTTTCGGGAATTTACCTCTTTACGCCGGCCGTGTTCGATTTTATTGAATCACAGAGTTATTTCGACATCAAGGAGCAGCTTATTCCGCTGCTTCAGGAATCATCACAGCCGGTCTATGCCTACGAAGCGGACGGTTATTACAGAAGTATTCACAGTATGGAGGACTACTTCGCCTTGCACCGAGACCTCTTGGAGATGAACAGCAGGGCAATCCGATTCAAGGACAAAAAGGAGATAGCAGACAGGGTATGGGTCGGGGAGGATACGGTCATTTCACCGGGAACATATCTGAAAGGGCCGATCATTTTGGGAAACCGCTGTCATATAGCAAACCGCGCGCAGATAATCGGGCCTGCCGTTCTGGGTGACGAGTGCGAGATAGCCGAGGATGCTGTTGTCAGAGAGAGTATTCTCTGGGATAACGTCTCCCTGGATAAAGGCGCCAGCAGTGAGTACTGCATAGTGGGCGAAGGCTTGAATGTCATGGAAGGCAAACGATTGAATAACCTGGTGATGGTCGACAGTCTGCGCATAGGCGATATGAATTTGATACGTCAGGACTATAAGCTCAACGGGGTCGGAGGAATTGACCTTTCAAAGATATTGATCGCCGGAATTAATAATTGGATTTTCAACTTCATAAAAAGAACTATGGATATTTCTGTCGCGCTTGTGACGTTTGTGCTGCTTTGGCCGCTTTATCTGCTGATTGCTCTTGCTATAAAAATAGATTCCCGCGGGCCCGTCTTTTACATACAGAAAAGATGCGGCAGGGACGGCAAAGTCTTCGGGATGCTAAAGTTCAGAACTATGGTCGCCCGCGCCGAGCAGATGCACGCAGAACTTATTTCTCAAAAAGAAACCGATGGTCCGATGTTTAAAATGACAAATGACCCCAGAGTTACCAAACTCGGCGCGATATTGCGCAGGACCAGCCTCGATGAGCTTCCGCAACTCTTTAACGTTCTTCGAGGCCAGATGAGCATGGTCGGGCCGAGACCGTTGATAATGGAGGAGATGAAATTCAGTCCTTCGTGGAGAGATGTCCGGCTGAGGGTCAAACCGGGGATTACCGGCCTCTGGCAGGTCCAGGGCAGAAGCGAAGCTCCCTTTCATGACTGGATAAGGTATGATGTGGAATATGTTATGAATCAGTCTTTTTGGCTGGACATAAAGATACTTTTCAAGACAATAAAAACTGTTCTGACAAAAGTCGGAGCCCATTAGGATGCCCGAGCCGGCTTGGGTTTGGTTGCCGGGGCCGGGGATTCGGGGAAAAGTTTGAGTCCACTCTAAAAACTCGCTTTCAGGCGGCTTGTTCAAAATATTGTCGAGGTTCAAGCCAACAGCGGCTTTTGTCTCGGATAATCGTTTTTCTTCGATTGTTTCGGCTATTCATGG
>Ga0075123_10000541_pt1 | contig 19777 bp, 12 predicted proteins | sample AntAceMetag02UKX_FD_69808 | JGI IMG/M metagenome (GOLD analysis project Ga0075123, IMG submission 69808) | Saline lake microbial communities from Ace Lake, Antarctica - Antarctic Ace Lake Metagenome 02UKX | ecosystem: Environmental > Aquatic > Non-marine Saline and Alkaline > Saline | place... | reverse complement strand
ATCTTATTCATAAAAAACCAAAGAAAATTATTTTATACAAAAATGCATCATAAGACATTGAAGTCAAATAAGTTATGCCGAAGCTATTCAAAATAATTTAGATGCGGTAGCCCTGCCTGGGTCGACGCCAATGCGCAATACTACGGTACATACTACGGCAGGAAAAACATTAGATATAAAGATCATCCCGATTTCAGACCTGTTCCCACTTTTGAGTCAGCTATTGCCCTTGAACCTGCAACCAATGAAGATCGTTAATCGCAAACGAATATTATTACTTGTCGCCATCTTTTTTGCCGGGCTGCTTTTGACGGGCGATTCGCGCTCAGCTGTTCTTTACGCGAAAGATCGGCAGCATCGCAGCGCCGTGCTCAAGCCGCTGCTTGAGAAATGCGATAAAATCGTTTTCACAAAGCATTTCAATATGGGCGGTTCGCACTATGCGTACACCGAGGGGCTGTCAGATGCGCAAAATGAACGCTCCTTTAAACCGGGCGGTAGCCTTTGCCTTCTGGAGATGGACGGCCTTGACGGCAAAGTCCGCACACTCATCGACGATCCGGACGGTGTGATTCGCGACCCGGATGTTTCCTACGACGGCAAGCGGATTCTCTTTTCCTGGAAAAAATCAGACCGCGGCGACGACTATCATCTTTACGAGATGGACGTTGAAACGGGCAAGGTTCGCCAACTGACTTTCGGACTTGGTTTTGCCGACTACGAGGGTGTTTATCTTCCCAACGGCGACATTATCTTCAATTCGAGCCGGTGCATTCAGACGGTCGACTGCTGGTGGACCGAGGTCAGCAACCTTTACACCTGTGACAAGGATGGCAGGCATCTGCGCCGGCTGAGTTTCGACCAGGTGCATACGAACTATCCGCAGGTGCTCGATGACGGCAGGGTGATTTACACTCGCTGGGATTATAACGACCGAGGTCAGCTTTTTCCGCAGCCGTTGTATCAGATGAATCCCGACGGTACGGGTCAGGCTGAGTTTTACGGTAACAACTCGTGGTTTCCGACAACCATCGCGCACGCTCGCGGCATACCGGGGACACAAAAACTCATCGCCATTGCTACCGGTCATCACAGTAAGCAGGCGGGGAAGCTGATGATTATAGATCGCCGAAAGGGCAATCAGGAAAACAGCGGGGCCCGGCTAATCGCTCCGGTGCGCGAGACTAAAGCCGAGCGTATCGACCGCTACGGCCAGAAAGGCGAACTTTACCAGTATCCTTATCCTCTCAATGAGACGTCGTTTCTTGTTTCGTACAGTCCCAAAGGGTGGGGGGAAGGTGGGCTGTTCGGGATTTACGTTGTCACTATTGACGGCAGGAAGGAACTTCTGGCCGGCGATACCAAAGTGCCGTGTAGTCAACCGGTGCCTTTAGCTGCTCGCAGGCGGCCGCATGTAAAGCCGAGTATGGTCGATTATAAGAAAACTAACGGTAGTTATTATGTCCAGGATGTTTACTCGGGACCGGGCCTTGCAGGCATTGAGCGGGGCGCGATTAAACGCCTGCGGGTCATTGCCATCGAGTATCGGCCTGCAGGTATCGGTCGCAACGGTAACGAAGGTCCCGCCGGCGGCGCGATGGTGAGTACGCCGATCTCGATTAAGAACGGCTGCTGGGATGTCAAGCGGATGCTTGGCGATACTGATGTTTACGAGGACGGTTCGGCTTTCTTTACCGTCCCCGCTCGCACACCTGTTTACTTTCAGGCTCTGGATGAAAGGGGACATGCGGTCCAGACGATGCGAACGTGGTCTGTACTACAGCCGGGAGAGAACTTGTCCTGTTCGGGATGCCATGAGCACAAAAGCAGCACGGCGTCTTTTGCTTCGAAGATGACACAGGCTCTCGATGCGGGTTCGCAGAAGTTGAAACCGTTTTACGGCCGGCCGAGAGGGTTTAGCTTTAATAAAGAAATTCAGCCGATTCTTGACCGGCACTGTATCAGTTGTCACCATGGTCGGGATAATGGTGATGCCAAAGCCTCGTTCAGCCTGTTGGCTAAAGAGTCATACGATGAGGCCGCCAAACGCAATTGGAGCGAGTCATACCTTGCTTTGACAAAAAAGGGCGAGCCGAACAGGTTTGTCAACTGGCTGAACGTTCAGTCCGTGCCTCCCATGCTGCCGCCTTATTACAGAGGCGCCGCCAAAAGTGATTTGATTACAATTTTAGAAAGAGGCCACGAGGGCGTTAAACTGACAAGCGAAGATATGGACAAGATCGCATGCTGGATTGATCTATTGGTGCCGTACTGCGGCGATTACGCCGAAGCCAATGCGTGGTCGCAGGATGAGAAGGAAAAGTACGAGCGGTTTATGAAAAAGCGAAAGCAAATGGAGAAGATCGAGGCGGATAACATTGCAGAACTGATTGCATTTGAAAAGGGAAGCTTTGATAGTTCAAGATGAATTTGGTAAAATTATTAGCATCAAAAGAACTGAATTATGTTTTGGAAAATGTCAATCATAATACAGATTATGTGAGGAACAAAAAATGAGACAAGTAACTTTGATGTTTAATTTTATGTTGTTCGTTTGCATTGGCATGTTTTATTCCGGTGACAATTCTGTCTTTGCGGCAAATGAAAGCGATCGTGACGGTTTATCGGTTGATTTTGGTTACATGCCGCCGGAATGGCAGACGGCGATCTGCCTGCCGGACGATCCGTACAAGTCAATCGTCGATAAAAGCGGCGATTTGCTTTATCACTACCTTCGCATCAAGAAGGTGACGGAGGGTTTCCGGACGCAGGTTGGCATCCGGATCGCTGACGATTTGATTTGGGAAAAACAGGAATTGCATTCGCCGCGCGTGCCGATTGTGCGAACTTATCTGGCGGCGAAAGGACTGGAAGTTGTCGAAGAAGCATTTGCCGTTACGGATAATATAGATTCAACCTCCTTTGCAAAGGCGGAAGATCCGGCCCGCAACGATCTGGTTCTTATCCGGATCAAAAACACCGGTCCTGCACCCCGGACCGTCAAACCTCAGTTGGCGGTGTATACGGAATTTGATTTCGATTTCCGTGCTGACGCTGGGCAGATCGTGGTTAACAATCACGAAACAATTACAGCGTCATTGAAGATGAAGTCGATTACGGCAGAGAACAAAGAGAACAAGGGGACGCGACGCGTTATTCAACTGGAATCGCTGAGGGTGCCGGCCGGGAAGACAGAAACATTTTTCATTCTCTACAGCGGCGGCGGCAAGATTGTGCTGGAACCGACTACCGTCGAACAGGTGCTGGCCTGCCGTGACCGGGCGGTAGAATACTGGAAAAATGTCGAACTGCCTTATGGTCGCGTGGAGGTGCCCGACGCGGGGATTCAGGCGTTGATCGATTCTTCGATCCGCAACATATGGCAGGCACGCGAGTTCAAGGATGGATTGCCGGCGTTTCAAGTGGGGCCGACTATGTATCGCAGCCTTTGGATAGTGGATGGCGCCTTTCTTCTGGAAACCGCGACGATGCTTGGCGCGGGCGACCAGGCGCGCAGCGGTGTGGCTTACGAAATGAAACATCAGCAACCGGATGGCGGCATTCTGGTAATGAAGTATTATTGGAAGGAAAACGGTATTGTGCTTTGGACGTGCATCCGCCACGCGCAACTTACGCAGGATAAGGCGTGGTTGGAATCGATGTGGCCCAATCTGGAGAGGATAGCCGAGTATATTAAGAAGCTTCGCAGAGATAGCTATAAAAATGAATTGCCGATAGACGACGGCTTAATTCCGCCGGGCTTTCCGGATGGCGGCATCCGCGGAAAGCCTTATGAATATACCAATTCATACTGGAACTTGTTGGGCCTGCGTTCTTTTATTCAAGGTGCTCGATGGCTTGGTAAGAATGAGCAGGCCGCGAAATGGCAAGAGGAATATGATGAGTTCATGGCGGCATTCCGCAAAGCCTCGGCGCGCGATATGCGCAGCGACGAGCACGGCAACAGGTATCTGCCGATTCGTATGGACGGCAAGGACCTGCCGCAACGGGGGCAATGGGCTTTCTGTCACGCGGTTTATCCGGGCCAGATTTTTGCAGCCGACGACGCGCTGGTCGCCGGTAACATGGCGATGCTCGAAGCTACCGAGCAAGAGGGTATGGTCTACGGCACCGGCTGGGACGAGACGGGTCTCTGGAATTACTTTGCCTCGTTTTATGGCCATGCCTGGTTGTGGCAAGGCAACGGGCGCAAAGCGGCACAATCACTATACACCTTCGCCAATCACGCCGCGCCGATGTTAATATGGCGCGAAGAGCAGTCACTAAAGGGAGAGAAGTACAAGAAAGTCGGCGACATGCCGCACAACTGGGCCAGTGCCGAGTTTATCCGGCTGGCAGTGCACATGATCGCTTTGGATCGCGGTAATGATTTGCACCTTTTTGAAGGTATGCCGAAAGAATGGGCCAGGGCAGATATGGTTACGAAATTAAATGGTGTGGCTACGCCGTTTGGGAAACTTTATCTTACTCTGAAAGTAGACAAAAGCGGTAAGACCGCGAGATTGAAAGTCAGGAAGATATCTGCCAATCCACCGGAAAAAATAGTTGTTCATCTGGGCCAATGGGCAACGGGGGTAACCGATAAAAAGCTCTCATTTGCAGGCGATGGTTCGATTGATACGGTTATTAAGCTACGTGCAAATTGAGCGATTGACATTTGCCGGATGATACGGTTATCGACGTGTAAGCGACCGCCCGTGCGTACTGGCGCTATGGTATAGGCCCTGAGCATCCCGGCAGGGGCGGGGGTTGATTTTTCACAGGATATGATTTAGGATATTGCCTATGACAGGATATAGACAGTTTTTCTTACGTTTAGTTATTGCAGCCGTGTTTCTTTCGGCCGTCGCGCCCCTTTCGGCGGCTGACATCGCAGGGCCGACGATTCCGCAGGCTTATGTCAAAAAGGCGACCTGGCCCGAGACGATGGTGGCGACGAGGGCGAAGCTGTCAAAGGTTCTTGCCCGACAGCGAGATGCTATGAGCGGTGTCAAGCTTGGCCCGTGGTATACAACCGGAGCGCTTCCTGCCGAGGAATTCGGCGTTGTCCTTTTCCCTGAAAAGGGGGTTGATCTCAATGCAAAGAAGCTCTGGAGAGAACGGCCCGAATGGGTTGACGGCAAGGTGCACTATCTGGAATCGGTAAGTCCGGCTTCGACGTACCTGTTTCGCATAATCACTGCCGACGAGCCTGTCAGCTTGACGGCCGGTCTGGGCAGCAATGACGGACTGGAACTCTGGCTCAACGGCGAGAAACTTATCTCAAGGAACATATCACGTACTACCGCGCCGGATCAGGACAAGGTCGGTATCGATCTGAGAGCCGGCGAGAACAAGCTGCTTATGAAAGTTTATAATCGTGCGAATGTCTGCGGCTTTTACTTTTCCGTTCAGCCTGGCGTGTCCCTTAGCATCTGGCGGCAAATAGAGAAAGATTATCCGGGAGAGGCTGCTTCGATGACGAATGAACTGCCGAAAGGCCGACATCTCGAATGGTTCAGTCATGCCGACAGCACCAAATTCGAACGCAAGGCTATTGAGCACATGCTCGGTGACATCGGTCCGGCGGCCGACCCGCTGCGCCGGCGATTTGAGAAATTGTGCAGTTCAAACGCATCGCCCGAGGATCCGCAATGGTTGGGGCTGTGGACCGAGGTGTCGATCTTCCGTGAGGTCTTAGCTAATTTCAAAGAATTGAAACTGGGTTCACTGCGCCGTGCGGTAGACTATCTGAGCGATAATTACCCGGACCAATACAAAAACGGCAAACGATATCGCGAACAACTCGACTCGTATGAGAAACAACTCTTCAGTTTGCGCCCGGCCCTGATCGCCAACGACGCTGACGCAACGAGGCAGGTGTCGGCGATTGCCGAGCAGGTATCTTCGCTACGGCAGGAAGCCCTGGGGAAGAACAATCCTCTCTTGTCTTTCGATAAGCTGCTGTTCGTCAAGCGTTATACGTACCAGTCCAGCCACTACTACACCGATTACATCGACGGCTGTCGTCTATACGGCGGCAATCTGTGCATATTGTCACTGTCCGACGGCAAAGTCACCGATCTTGTGCCCGAGTTGACCGGCGGCATCTTCGGCAGATACGATCTTTCCTGGGACGCCAAGCGCGTCGTCTTCGATTATAAGGCAGGCCCGGGAAAGGGTTTTCGAATCTACGAGGTGGGCATCGACGGCAAAGGGCTGCGACAGCTCACATTCGATCCGGAAGATGAGGAGCAGCGAGTCGAAAAGTACTGGCTAAGGTGGCATAAATACTACAAGCACCATACCGACGACATGCATCCCTGCTATCTGCCCGACGGCGGTATATGTTTTACTTCGACCCGGTGCGAGCGAGGCATTCTCTGCGACGGCCCCGATATTCTGACAACCACCGTCTTGTACAGAATCGACGCCGACGGAAGCAATATGCGAATTCTCTCGCAGGGCTCGGTCAGCGAGGAAGTGCCTACTATTATGAATGACGGGCGCATACTATATACCCGCTGGGAATATGTGGATAAGGGCGGCTCGGCGGTCAAGTGCCTCTGGGCGATGCGGCCCGACGGCAGCGGCTCGGTCGAGATATACGGCAACGACCATGCTTTCCCCAGTTTTTATAACGGCAGGGCGATCCCCAATCACAACAACCAGTTCGTCGTAATCGGCGGGCCGCACATGCCGCTCGGCGTCGGCACGGTCATTCGCCTCGATATCAACCATCCGATTCGCACACGCCGGCCTATGACATATCTGTCGCCGGAGATCGACATCAAGAGCGAGCATGGCTACCGACATAAACGCAGCGGCAGATGGGTCAGAGACTATATAGGCCCGCTGTTTGACGACCCATATCCTTTGTCGGATAAGTTCTTTCTCGTCTCCTATAATCCCGACAAGGACGTGCGCGATAAATCCGCTTATGACATTTATCTGCTCGATGAGTTTAACAACCGTGTGCTTATCCACCGTGAACCGGAATTCTCCTGCTGGGTGCCGATGCCGCTGCGAGCGAGGAAGAAGCCGCCGGTCTTGCCGCCCATCTCGGCCGGGCCGGACACAACTGAGAAAAAGGCGACCGTATTACTCAGTGACGCCTACCAAGGTCTCGACGGCGTCAAGCGCGGCACGATAAAGTATCTGCGCGTAATGGAGCATGTGCCGCGCCCGTGGGGCGCCAGAAGGTTTTGGGACGGTGACGAATCCGGCCAGCAGCACTGCGTCATCAGCGGGCGCACCCATCTCGGTCTAAAGGTTATGCACGGCATTGTCCCCGTTCACGACGACGGCTCTGCTTATTTCACCGTACCGGCAGACAGGAATATTTTCTTCCAGGCCCTCGACGAAGACTTCATGGAAGTCCAGCGGATGCGAACTTTCGTCGAGTTCAAACCCAGCGAGAATCGCTCCTGCATCGGATGTCACGAGTATCGCCAAAATGCGCCGCCCAATAAGACCGCCAAGGCTCTTGAGCAGCCTCCGGTTACACCCGGTCCACAGCCCGGGGATGTGGCGCCTCGGCCAATATACTACCCGGACGATGTTCAGCCAATTTTCGACAAGCACTGTGTCAGTTGCCATAGCGGCGCAGAGCCCGACGGCGAACTTGACCTTACCGGCGAGATGTCCACGCTGTTTAGCCGTTCCTACGATAATATTCGAAAACGAAATCTGGTAACGGTCGTCGATGAGATTGGCCCGAAGATGGGAAATGTCGCTGCTACGCCGCCTTATACATGGGGCTCGCACACCAGCAGGCTCGTGTCGATAATTCGCAAAGGACATGAGAATGTCAAGCTATCGAGACCCGAGTTTATAAAATTAGTCACCTGGGTCGACTCAAACGCCCAGTATTACGGCTCGTATTACGGCAGAAGAAATATCAAATACAAAGATCATCCGAACTTTCGGCCGAAGCCCACATTTGAATCGGCTGTGAGTGTGAAACCGCCAATAGAGGAACAGTATCGTTAACCGTATCGAAACAGTTGTTTGATTATGGAGGCAAAAAAATGTGTTATGCAAAAAGGAATTCGGCGCTAATTAAACTTGTGATACTGGCTTTGATTGGCATCCCTTTCGTTCAAGGCTGTTCGCAGAGTCCGAGCATCGCGTTTGACAACGACTCGTTCTACGACGCCGACGGCAAGTTCATTGAAAGCGCCGGAAAGGATGCCTACATCGCCGTTATGAAGTATCATGGCTACCCGGTATTCGACGGCATTCGTGAGCGGCTTTGGGTCTCCGACTACGGCACGGGCCAGTTCACCAAACTCGGTCTCGGGGCCGTGATGTTCATGAACGACGAGCAGGACAGGTTCATGGTGATGGACCTTTACCTGCTGCCCAACCAGATGCTGCCCGAGCATTATCATTTGGCGACCGCCAAAGCCGGGCCCAAACTGGAAGGCTGGCTCGTTCGCCACGGCGTCTCGTATGTTTACGGCGAAGGCGACCCGACGCCCAACATGAAAGCGGTTGTTCCCAAGTGCCACATGAACGGGACCGTGTCTGTAAAGCACGAAGTGATCCTGCACCCGGGTGAAAGCACCAAACTTAACAGGGCGACGGCGCGCCACTGGCAGTTCGCCGGACCAGAAGGAGCGATTATTACCGAATCCGCCAATTTTCATGACGACGCCGGTGTTCGCCATTCGGACTTGGCGCTTAAGTTCCCGTAACAGGAGTGTTGCGTTTTCAAATTGATTCTGAATTCGAAAGGGAAAGGTGAATCAGATGAGTCACTGTAAGAGAAGAGTTGTGACGTGGACATGCGTTTGTCTGGCAGTTGTCGCCTTGTTCGTGGAGGTAAACACGGCCGCCGCCGATGCGAAATATCTTTCGCCGTCGATACTGGTCGCCGATGCCGAGGGTGAAAACCTTTACGTGGCTGAAGCTACGGCCGGTCAAGTGGCGGTCCTTGACATCGGCGAAGTGAAGGTGAAGAAGACGTACGCGCTGCCGGCAAATCCCACCGGGCTTGCCCTGTCGCCCGACGGCTCGAACCTTTATGTCACCGGTGACTCACTTGCCGGCAAGGTCTATGTGATAGACGTCCGGTCATCCAGGATAGTAAAAAAGCTGTCTGTCGGGCACACACCGACTGCGCCTGTAGTCAGTCCCGACGGTACAACGCTGTACGTATGCAACCGCTTCAACAATGATGTTTCGGTGATCGATCTTACGTCGAATAAGCAAATCACCAGAATCGGCGTAACGCGCGAACCGGTAGCCGCTGCGATAACACCCGACGGCGGCACCCTCTTGGTGGCGAATCTGCTGCCGACCGGGCCAACCGACAAAGATTATGCCGCGGCGGTCGTATCAATCATCGATACCGCCGCGAATAAAGTTGCCGCGTCGGTATCTCTTCCGAACGGCAGTATGGCGCTGCGGGGGATTTGCATTTCGTTTGACGGCAGGTATGCCTATGTCACCCATATACTTGCCCGCTACCTTTTACCGACCACCCAGCTCGAGCGAGGCTGGATGAACACGAACGCCCTGAGCATAATCGACGTCGAGAATAAGAAGCTCATTAATACGGTGCTGCTGGACAATATCGACCTCGGCGCCGCCAACCCGTGGGGTGTCGCCTGCATGGCGGGCGGCAAATACATCGTTGTGGCCCATGCGGGGTCGCACGAGTTGAGTATTATCGACCGCTCTGCAATGCACGAGAAACTCGAAAAAGTCGCAGCGGGCGAGAAAGTCTCGGAAGTTTCCCTGTCTGCCGATGATGTGCCGAACGACCTTTCATTTCTCGTTGGGATGCGCCGCAGGATCAAGCTTTCCGGCAATGGTCCGCGCGGTATAGCGGTTGTGGGTGACAAGGTCTACGCTGCCGAGTATTTCACCGACAGTATCGGCGTAGTAAAAGTCGATCTTGATAGCGACCGGCCCAAGGTCGACTCGATCGCGTTGGGACCGGATCAGCCGTTGACGCAGGTGAGAAAGGGCGAGAAGCTCTTCGCCGATGCTACTATGTGTTTTCAGCATTGGCAGAGTTGTACGACGTGCCATCCAGATTCGCGAACCGACGCTCTCAACTGGGACCTGCTAAATGACGGTATGGGCAATGCCAAGAACACCAGGAGCATGCTGCTGTCGCACAAAACACCTCCTTCGATGGCCTCCGGCATTCGTGGAAATGCGGAGGCTGCCGTCCGCGCGGGTATTCGTCATATCCAGTTTGCCGTTCGCCCGGAAGAAGATGCCGTTGCAATTGACGAGTATCTCAAATCACTGAAACCGGTTTCGAGTCCCTATCTGGTCGGGGGCTGGTTCGGTAAGCGTGTCCTTAACAAGTCGGCAAAGCGAGGCAGGAAGCTTTTCAAATCGGCAGACTGCAGCACATGTCATAAGACATTGCTGTATACCGACCTCAACCAGTACGACGTGGCTACCGGAAAGCGAAGGGAAGCGGGAAATGCGTTTGACACGCCCACGCTGGTTGAAGTATGGCGAACGGCTCCGTATCTGCACGACGGTCGAGCCGCAACGATGAAAGACGTCCTGACTGCTCATAATCCCGGCGACAAGCACGGCGTGACATCCAATCTGACCGAAAAGCAGATTCATGACCTTGCCGAGTTTGTTTTGTCACAGTAGCCGAGCAGTCAGCATTACAGGAAGATACTGATTTTATGCTCGTAACTCTCAAAGAAGCACTTGCCGAAGCGCGCGTCAATCATTACGCCGTACCGGCGTTCGATTGCACCGAAGATGTGATGGTGCGCACCATACTGGAAACGGCCGAAACGTTGAAAGCGCCTGTCATCCTTATGTGTCTCGATATGCACCTGCAGGGCAATGGCTGGGTATATCTGCCGGGCCTGATCCGGGCCGTCGCCGACCATCACAAGATACCGATTGTGCTTCACCTTGATCATGCCGACAACCTCGATTTGATCAAAACGGCGGTGGAATGTCGTTTCACGTCGGTAATGATTGACGGTTCGAGATTGCCCTTCGATGAAAACGCAGCGCTGACCAAAGCCACAGTTGATATCGCTCATCCGGTGGGTATCAGCGTCGAAGGCGAACTGGGTCACGTCGGCGGAATGGACCTGCACGATATCAGTTGCGCCGACTCGATCCTGACCGAGCCCGAGGAAGTCACCGCCTTTGTCGAGCAGACGAGTGTGGACGCATTGGCTGTATCAATCGGCACCGCCCACGGTGTTTACAGGTCACTGCCCAATCTCAATATCGATAAGCTCAAAGAACTCAACGCCGCAAGCGATGTTCCGCTCGTGCTGCACGGCGGCTCCGGCACGCCGGACGAGCAGATACGAGAGGCGGTGCGTCACGGCATTTGTAAATTGAACATTTTCGCCGACCAGCGTCTTGCCATGTTCAAAGGCTTGAAGGAATCGGCCCGCCAGCAGCGCGTGGATCCGCTGCCGCAGCAACTCTTTGGACCCATCAAGGATGAACTCGCCGGATTAGTTGCGGAAAAAATAAAATTGTTAGGCGCCGACAACAGGGTGTGATTTCAGGGAAACGATCTATGAAGCTTTTAGCGATTAGCGACATGTATATTCCGCCCGAATTCATGCAGCGGGGATTAGCCGAATTGCAGGATCTGGGCGTCGAGGTCCAAGTGCGTCACTGGGCGCATCCCACCCTGATCGAGTTGCAGCAGGCCAATCTGGCAATCGAGCAGGGCGGTCCTGATGCGGTTTCGCTGCCGACGGAAGTTACCGATAACGTAGGCGGTTTCGACATTGTTGTTGTGCAGTTTCCACCGATCAGCCGAAGTTTCATTGCCTCGGCCGGCAGTTTGAAAGTTATCGGTGTGTTGCGCACGGGCGCAGAGAATATCGATGTTGAGTTCGCGACCAATCGCGGCATAACGGTTATGAACACGCCGGGTCGAAACGCCAGGGCTGTAGCCGAGTGTACTATGGGAATGATCCTTTCCGAAATCCGCAACATAGCTCGCTCACACGCCTGCCTCAGGGACGGCAACTGGCGACGGTCTTTTCCAAACAGTGACGCCATCCCCGAACTTTGCGGCAAGACTGTTGGTCTGGTCGGTTACGGCGCTGTCGGCCGATTAGTGGCCGGTTATCTCGACGCGTTCGGCAGCCGAATTATTGCGTTCGATCCTTATTTCGATGGTGACGCAGCCCCGGCGAAAATGGTCGATTTGCAGACACTGTTGACCGAGTCCGATGTTGTTTCGATTCACGCTCGCCTTACGGATGAAAGTCACCACATGATAGGCGAAAAAGAAATCTCGTTGATGAAGCCGAGTGCGATACTTGTCAACACCGCCCGCAGCGGACTGGTCGATGAAAAGGCTTTGGTCAGTGCTTTGGCGGAGAAACGAATCATGGGAGCCGCCCTCGATGTCTTCGATACCGAACCGCTGCCGTCTGATCATCCGCTGGCGAAACTTGACAATGTCACCATCACCCCTCACCTGACAGGCAGCACGATTGACGCCTTTCGCAACAGTCCGAAACTAATGGCCGAGCATCTGAAGAAAATGTTAACAGGCCAGGGAGCCCCGACAGTAATTAACGGCATCGAACCGACGCTGAGAATTGGCTGAGATTGCGGGTTACCGCAGTTTTCGCAGTTGCCCGTTAAGTCCTTTCAACGCGGGATAAACCTGCTCGAACGCATTGAACCATTCGCTGTATTTTGCGTTTAGTTCGGCGTTTGGCTCATATATCCTGCCCGGCTTATACACTCTCTCGAAAGCATCCTGCTCGTTCTTGTAGAGCCCCGCCCCGATTCCCGCTAAGATCGCCGCGCCCAAAGGAACGGCTTCGCTCAGTTCGGGCGTTTCGATAGGTTTGCCGGTGACGTCGGCCTTGTTCTGCATCCAGAACTCGTTATTGATTGCCCCTCCGACAGCTACGATTCGCTTCGGCTTTGCTCCCAGTCCCGATTCAAAGCCGTTGACAATCTGCAAAAACTGATAATCCAGCCCCTCGATAATCGCTCGAATCATATCGGCTTTTGTGACGATATTGCGAAGCCCGACAAAGGCCCCCATCGACTGGTGATCAACTACGGGACAGTGGCTGCCCGACATGTGCGGCAGGAACATTACGCCGTTGGCTCCGGGCGCTGCCGCCTGGGCCGCCTTCATAAGGTAATCCCATGCAACACTGTCGTTGGCTTTTGCCTTCTGCTCTTCCTCGAACGCATACTGCCCGCGAAACCACTCTAACATATCGCCGGCCACGGCCGCTCCCATTGCACACCACTTGCTGCGGGCGACATGTGAGTCGATCACGATTCCCATCTGCTGCGCCTGTGGCGTTAGCACTGGTTCGTCAAGCCCGGCCACCACAACCTCCCACGTACCCGTGACATCAAGCACTACGCCGGGCTCGAATGCGCCTGTTGGCAGGGCGCCGCAACAATAGTCGTGTCCACCCAGGACAACCGCCGTCCCCTTAGTTAGGCCGGTGACTTCCGCTGCCTGGCCATGCACCTCACCTATCACCGTTCCGCTGGGAAACGGATCGCAAAGCAGATCGCGGTCAATGCCGGATGTCTCAAGCATTTTCTCCGACCAGTTCTGTTTTCGCTGATCGAAAAGAAGCGTCGTCGAGGCCATGCTGTAATCGGTGGCGCATTTTCCGGAGAGCATAAAGTTGACAAAATCTTCGATAAGCAGCCACTTGTGGGTTTTGGCCAGAATCTCCGGTTCATTCTCGCGCATCCACATCAATCTGAGGGCCGTGTTAAACACCCATATCTGGTTGCCGCATAATGAGAATTGTTTTTCCGCCCCGATTTTCTCAAGCCACCATTGCTGCTGCGGCTCGGTCCGCGGACAGTGCCAACTGATAAAAGGATATAGCCACTTGCCGTCGGCGTCGATGGGCACACCATCCATGCCCATCCCCGTGACCGCAAGAGCCTTGACGTCGGCTGCATTGTCAATTTGAGAAACCGCCTCCTTAATCGATTCGGCCACCCCGCCCCATATCTGCTCCGGTTTCCATATCGCCCATTCGGGGTGATCCGGGTCCGGGTTAAAACGTTGCGTCGGCCGGCTTGCCTGTGAAATCGCATTGCCATCGAGGTCGTAGATGATGGCCTTGAGGTTCGTCGATCCGACATCGATTCCCATCAGGTATTCCACTTGTTTTCTCCTTCAGTCCAAAAGATCGCGTCTACGCAAAAACGTCGCCGGCGCCGGAATCGGGCCAGTTATCGAGCTTGATAGGATATTTGCCGTACATTCTGAGCGCGTTCCACATCGCCAGATAATTGCCTGGCTTGACGGCCGAGTGTATGCTGTTGCTCGACGAAAGAATCAAACCGCCGCCCGCTGCAGCCTTGGCGATTACCTGCTTGGTTTCCTCGACCACCTCTTTTTCACTGGCGAAGCTCAGCGTATGGGCGCAGTCGACGTTGCCTTTCAGCGCCACCCTGTCACCATATTCTTTTTTCATATTTCCGATATCCAGACCCGCCAACGGATCGATAGGATCGAGGCAATCGATGCCCGAATCGAGGATCATATCAATCAGCGGTATGATATTGCCGTCGGTGTGTTTGATTACCGGCAGGCCCTGTTCTCTGAATCCCCCAATCACGCGTTTCAAGCCGGGATAAAGAAATTCACGGAAAATAGCCGGTGACATAAAAGGCTGTTCGGTCGAGGCATAATCATCACCGGTGAACACAAAATCCGCACCGTGCCGCGCAACCTCCTTAGCCATTTCAAGATTGACCTCGACCGACAAATCGATTAACCGCCGTGCCAACTCCGGCTCGGTGATAAAAGCCATCATCAGCGTCTCAAAACCGGCTAAGTATCGCGGTATCGAGAATACATCGTTGAGGTGAACTCCAATTGCAATCTTACCTTTATGCCGCTCGACGACTCGCTTGAGACTGTCGTATCTGCCCGGTGCGTGCGGATCGGGCGGTTCATAATTAAGCATGTCATCCAATGTCTTGATGGGACCATCTACGGGAAGGCCGTGCTCCTCAGCGGTTTTCTCCTGCACCACGCCCCATTCGTTGCGCCAACGCTTCTCGCTGATCTGCTCTTTCTTGAAATCAGGACCCGTAAAGATCGCATCAATGCCCATTCGGACAGTAAACTCTTCCATCGTACAGCCCGGGATTATCGCCTCGCGAACTTTTTTATCGATTATCCATTCGAAATGCGGAATCCTGTCTGGCTCCTGCCGCCGAAGCACCCGCATCACACGCTCTGCTGATGTCAACTTACTCATTAATTACCTCAATCAACTAACTTATTATTTCCTCAATCACCCGCGCCACCACATAGTCGGGCAGTTTGTTAACGGCTGGTGTTGCTTCATAACCGGCGATGATGCTCTCGTCGGGAAACGCTCCGACCTGTTTGATCAGTTCAGTCGCCGTTTGCGACAGTGTTTCTTCGTCCATACCCTTCTCTACTTTCGCCCGAATGGCTTGCTTGAGGGCTTCTAATTCGGGTCGGCTGTCATACCAGTCCAACTGAAGCTCCAACTCGTAGGCCTCCTTCGACCTCACGTTTTCAAACATATATTGAATCCCAATCGGATTATAAGTCTCCAGGCGTTCGTCCACAAAAGCCAGAGACGCCTCATAATACGCCGCGTATTTATCAGGCTCAAACTCGGCGAATCCTCGATGTTCAATCTCATCCTGCAGCACCTTCTCGATCAGCGCAGGCAATCGCTGCTTCGCAGCTTTAAGCCGCTCGTGCAGGCATTCATAATAAGCCCTGAGAAGCAATTTCATTTCATCCATAGCACCGGCCTTGATACGCATAATGTTGTCAATTATCAATATCTCCGCGCGTTTTACAAATCTTTTCTTACCTGCATGATTAGTTGACTAACACCGCACCAGGCTGTAATTTCCCAGGTAAACAGTGACAAATGAACCGAATTTTGATAATATTGAGCTTATGGTAAGATTGATGATGAAGAGGATCACGCTTGTTTCATTAGCCTTATTAATCGGCATATCTGAAACATTCGCCGCAGAACCGGATGCCGTCTTGAGAGACAGATTGCTTGCCCCGTATAGAGACAGAATAGAGCGCATAGTCTTTACCAAGCATTTCGACATGGGCGGTTCCCACTACGCCTATACTGATGCCGTGAGCGACGAAGATACGCTCAATCCCAACGGCAATGTGAAGGAGTTCAATTACAAAGGCGGATCCAGTTTATGTCTGCTGGAAATCGGCAAAGATTATGCCATCAAGGAGACGAAACTTCTTCAGGATGAAGACGGCGTGTTTCGTGACCCGGACGTCTCGTATGACGGCAAACGCATCCTCTTCTCATGGAAGAAGTCGGCACGCGGAGACGATTATCACCTGTACGAAATGGATTTTGAGACGCGTAAAATACGCCAGCTTACATCCGGTCTGGGCGTAGCAGACTACGAAGGGATATATCTGCCCGATGGCAACATCATGTTCAGTTCCACGCGGTGCTTTCAAAACGTGGACTGCTGGCATGTGAGCGTGTGCAACATGTTCTTGATGAACAGAGACGGAAAGCACATGCGCCGGATTGGATTCGACCAGGTGCACAGCAACTATCCCCAGGTGCACCCGGAGAGCGGACTGGTAACATATACGCGCTGGGAATACAACGACCGAGGCCAGATCTACCCCCAACCTTTATTCCAGATGTACCCAAACGGCGCGCACCAGAGCGAGTATTATGGAAACAATTCCTACTTTCCCACGACAATCCTTCACGCCCGAGGCATTCCGGGCACAGTGAAAGTCCTTGCAGTCCTTTCCGGACACCATACCCACCAGCACGGAAAACTGGCGATTATCGACCCGTCCAAAGGAAGGCAGGAGACGATCGGTGTGACCCTTGTTGCTCCGGTTAAGAAACTTAACGGCGTCATAAAGGTTGACCGGTACGGTCAAGGCGGTGACCAATGGCAATACCCCTATCCACTGGATGAAGAGAACTACCTGGTGACATTCCGGCCTCAGGGACAGAAACATTTTGGTATCTATTTCATGAACATTAAGGGCGAGCGCATACTCCTTGCTTCTGACCCGGCCATTTCCTGCAACCAGCCGGTCCCCCTATTGCCCCGTCCTCTTCCGCCTCGGGCCACCTACCCCATAGACTGGACCAGGAAGACCGGTTCTTACACCATTCAGGACATTTATCATGGGCTGGGACTAAAAGATATTGCGCGGGGTACAGTGAGGAAGATCAGGGTTGTGGCGCTGGATTACATGGCCACTGATATCGGTCGAAAGCATGGGCCTTCAACCATCAGCGACCTTGCTGCATGGGATGTAAAAATCGTGCTTGGCGAAGCGGCGGTTTACGAAGACGGCTCAGCCGCCTTTGAAGTTCCGGCGCGCACGCCTGTGTACTTCCAGGCGATAGATGCCAAAGGACATGTAGTGCAGACCATGCGTTCCTGGTCAACACTGATGCCGGGCGAAATCTTCAGTTGTGTAGGCTGTCACGAGAACAAGAATGAATCCGTCGCCAACAAAGCGACGTCTATGGCCCTAAAGGCCGGCGTCAAACCGCTTGAGCCCTTTTATGACATAACGGGCAAGGGGTTCAGTTTTCCGAAGATGATCCAGCCGATTCTCGATGCCAAATGCGTAACGTGCCACAAGGGCGGAGATACCGAGCCGCCCGACTTGCGAAGCACAGCGGTCTGGGACGAAGATGCACGCAAGTTCTGGAACCAGGCGTACCATATACTCATTTCAAAGGACAGGCCCGGTCCTCCCGCCAATGACACGAACCAGCGACTCGGGATCATCGCAGAGAAATCCCGTTACTTGAACTGGATAGGCCGCTGGTCTGTCCCGGTGATGATTCCGCCATACTCCCATGGTTCATCGCTCAGTCCCCTGATTTCCTTGTTAGAGAAAGGCCACGAGAAGGTGAGGATGACGCAGGAAGAAATGGATAAGATTTCATGTTGGATCGACCTTGCACTGCCTCATTCCGGAGATTGGACGGAAGGCATGACGCCTGAAGATAAGGAAATCTACATGAAGGTCTACAAAAAGCGTCTGGACTGGGAGAAACAGGAGGCCTTGAATATCCAGGAGTATATCAAGGCCCAGACTCTACTTGTCAATCGCCCGTAGGACCACTAAGGGACTCGAAGCCTTTTATGAAGCTTATTTCTCAATGAAATATCAGGTTGTATAGTGGCCTACAATTTATAAAACTCTTCCCAGCCTTTTCTTGGCGGCGGACCGACCAGTAACTGGTTGGCTAATTTGTTGTTTGTTATCTGTTTTGTTTTTCGGTCAAAGATGAGCTTTCCGCCAAGTCTTTGTGCTATCACTCCAATCAGGAATACCTGGGTTAGCGGGCCGGAAATATCGAACGATGAACGTGTTTTTTCCTCACCCTTGCATGCAAGCATAAAATTCATCGCATGGTTGGATTGATTGCCGGTTATTTTCGGCAGACTGCTTGACATCTCCCTCATCTTGGTTTCAGGGATGATACGCAGAGTACTGCTGTGAGTACCGCCCATAAAAGCCAGATCGTCGCTGTAGATGACCTTGCCGCAGGTTGCCATTTTTCTTTTCTCGCCAAGTTGTTTCGGACGCGGCGCAAGGTTCTCTACGCCGTCATACCAGCTTATATCCATTGCCGGCATATTCTCACGAGCGGCAAACTTAAACGAGATCGTCGTTGCCAGCGGGAAGATGTGCTTCTTGGCTCCGTCGATCCTGACCGCCTCTACTTCCTCGGGGAGTCCGAGTTTCAGAAATCTGTGTACCGTATCAAGCGTGTGCGGCCCCCAGTCTCCGAACGCGCCGTTACCATAGTCATACCAACTGCGCCAGTTGCCCGGCGCCAGCTTACTGGTGAAGTCATGATATGGACGTGTGCCGATCCATGTGTCCCAGTCCATTGTTTCGGGCATCTTTTCGCCTGTCGGATAGCTGTCGAAATCCCACTTATGCCATCTGCGGGCTTTGTTCATAAACGCGTCAACATGCCTTACATTTTTGATCACACCTGCTTCGACCCAGGCTTTGAACTGTTGATGGTTTCTACCGGAATGTCCCTGGTTGCCCATTTGTGCGGCGACCTTGTATTTCTTCTCTGCAGCCATCATCATTTCCACTTCTGCGAACGTGTGAGCAAGGGGTTTTTCGACATAGATATGTTTACCCAGTGACATTGCAAGCATTGCGATAGGGAAGTGTGAATGATCCGGCACGCCGATTGTCACGGCGTCTATTTGCCCGGCCATCTTATCGAACATCTTTCGAAAGTCTTTAAATTTCGGCACACCGGGAAACTTTGACTCAACCTCGCTTGTCCAGTCGCTTCCCATATTCACATCGCACAGAGCCACAACATTTGCCAAACCGGTGCTATGGTGCCACTGTGCTATTCCACCGCCGCGTCCTCCGAGCCCGATACACGCCAGGTTGACCTTCTCATTGGCTCCGAAGACCTTTTCGGGCATCAGGGAGTATAATGTGCTGCCGGCGACCAATGACTTAATGAAACTACGTCTCGATATCGAACAATTCATTTATGTGCTCCTACTGTTTAAAATTAATCCGGGATTTCCCATATACACTTCGTTAAATCAGCCATATACACTTCAAACCCCATATTAACAATATCCTAACTATCTGTCAATACCTACTTTGCAAATCCTGGATTGACTCAAACTTAGGGTTTTTTTGAAAAGCATTTTGGAGGGGATAATTCATTCAAGGCGCACTCCTTGTGTATGACGACATAAAGGGTGGTTGGTAATTCCTATAAACCCTTATTACACA
>Ga0075123_10000530_pt1 | contig 20078 bp, 16 predicted proteins | sample AntAceMetag02UKX_FD_69808 | JGI IMG/M metagenome (GOLD analysis project Ga0075123, IMG submission 69808) | Saline lake microbial communities from Ace Lake, Antarctica - Antarctic Ace Lake Metagenome 02UKX | ecosystem: Environmental > Aquatic > Non-marine Saline and Alkaline > Saline | place... | reverse complement strand
CACCAGAGGTCAGTGCTTCCCAATCCTCTCGTACTAGGGAAACATCTCTGCAAGATTCCTGCGCCCACGGCAGATAGGGATCGACCTGGCTCACGCCGGTGGGAGGCAGCGATTGCTCTGCCTGGCCTTGGTATGCTTGCGAGCAAGGCCCTTAGATAGGGAAAAGGATAGTGCTTTTGCCGGTTTTTTTTCTGGACATCGCCCTGCCTGAAATGGTAAAATGTATCGATACGGGCAATTACGGGCGGCCGCGATAAGGGATTGTGGTCGGATGATTATGCATACGGATATGCCAATATCTGTAGCTTATGGCGACGATGACAGAAAAATTCAAAGCACATATCTTCGCGGTCGATGACGATCCTGACATGCTCGAAGTGGTTGATTTGATCCTCAAGAAGGCGAAATTCAGTTGCTGCTGTTTTGCAGACGCCGACGAGTGCCTGCGAGAGTTGAAAAGGCAGACCTGCGACCTGATTATCACCGATGTCAAGATGCCGGGCAAGAGCGGTATCGAGCTTTTGGCTGAGATCAGAAAGATTGCTCCGTGGCTGCCGGTGCTGGTGATGACAAGTTACGCTGATATCCCGATGTCGGTAAGAGCGATAAAGGCCGGCGCGTATGATTTCATCGAAAAACCTATCGACAAACAAACCCTGCTGTCCTTAGTCAAATCGGCTCTGAAGCAAAACGGCAGCGACTGTTCGGCGAGAGGCAAACCACTTACGAGAACCGAGACCACCATTTTGAAGCTGATTCTGCAGGGCAAGACGAACAAAGAGATAGCGCATATACTCGCCCGCTCGATTCGCACGGTGGAGGTTCACCGCAGCCACATAATGCACAAGCTCGATGTTGACAACGTGGTCGAGCTTGTGAAAAGAGCCACGGGCGCCGCGCTCGACGATTTAGACAAACAAGACGTGTAGCCGGTAGGTGGGCAAATTCCATATAACCCCGGAATTTGTCCTGAGAGACCATTTTATCAGCGTTTTCCGCCAAAATAAGTAGTTTCCACAATATTTTTGCATCGCGGTTTTTTTGTATACTGAGACTATGGTCGAGAGAAGTTGCTCATCTTCGAAAGAACAGGTTTATTGAATGAGGAGCGTGGTGAAGCTTGTGAAGTTTATTCTTGTTGTCGTACTGTTATTTATAGCGTGAATGCTGGCCGGCTGCCAGGAGGTGAATATGACTGCGGCGGAGGTGTCGCCTATCAATTACTCGATATACGGCTCACATCTGATGGACATGAATCAGTAGTCCAGCCGATATTTATCGCCGGCAGCAGTAAAGCATTCTTGCCTACCCTAACAGATTCCGTTAAAAGATAAACGTGTGGGAACGCGCATAATCTGCGATTATCGGTGTTTATGCGCCACGTTATGACAGAGGCGGTTGTTCGGCCTGGACGGATGAGAAATAGGACTCTGGAGTAAAGGGGGGGTATGCTTGCTGTCGATAGTAAGGATAGCAGGTATGAGTTTTGTACTTTCGAAGGTTCTTATTATTTTAATTGTGAGGGGTTCAGAAATGGAAGCTCAGATGGATACGGAAGCAACGCGACATAAAAAGGGCAAGAGAATACTATTAGCGGCGGTTGCCGTTGTGGTGGTTTTGGTTTTGTTGGCGATTTTTGCGGTGCCTGCTTATTTGTCTTCGGCCGGTGGGCACCGGACGATTTTGGCCAAGATCAACGATGCCACAGGCGGCGAGGCGGCTTTTAGTGGACTTTCGATGAGTTGGCTGCGTGGGATTGAGGTCGACGATTTCAGATTTGCCGACGGCACGGGGAATTTGAAGGTTGCGGTAGAGCAGATTTTGACAAAGCCGCATTACGGTTCGATATTGTTTGGGGGGCTGTCTTTCGGTCGGACGGTGATAGAGAAGCCGAGAGTTGAGATACAATTGGCTGGTGGGCGGAGGAAGACGGCGGGCCTGGCCCCAGGGGTGCTTTCGCGGCAGGTTGTGTATGCCGGTGGAGGCGGAGGGTCCGGGTCCGCCGGGCTGCCGATCAAGAGAATCGACATGGTGGTCAATGACGGCGTGGTGAAGGTTACGGGCGATGAGGCCGGGAGCGTTGAGGTTTCGCAGATACAATCGGAGGTTAATCTTCGTCCGCCGGGTGAGACGACGAAGTTCGAAGCGGATATGAAAGTCACCGGCGGCGGCGCCAAATCGAGCGTTGAGGCAAAGGGCGCAGTTCGGCCGAGCAAGAAAGCGGGCTGGAGCCTTAAGGGGACAAGCGGTGATTTTGTAGTTGAGGTCAAGGATCTGGAATTGGAGTCATTAGAGCTGCTGTTTGGCCTGGCGGGGATTGAGATCGATGCAAAGGGGAAGCTGTCGAGCGATATAACGAGCAAGATCAAGGCGGGACAATTGGAGGATTTGAGCGGGACTATCAAAGGAGAGAATATCGAGATAGGTGGAGAGGCTTTGAAGGGTGACAAGCTCAGGACGAGCGTACTGGATGTCGATGTGAAGCTCGCCAGTGAGGAAGATACGATAAATATAGATAAGCTCAATATTCGCAGCGACTGGGCCAACGCGGAAGTCAGCGGTGTGGTTCCGATGAGCTTTGAATCATTGGCTGAGTTTCTGAAGCCGGAATCGGCGTATGATTTGCAGGGGAGTTTGTCGGTTGATTTGGCCGGTGCATTTTCTCAGATGCCGCGGACTTTCGGTCTCAAGGAGGGCATGCAGGTGACATCGGGCAAGCTCAAGGCCGATATAGTGACATCGAGGCGGGATGGGAGGAAATTGATTAACGGCAGCGGACGTTTGGAAGGATTAGCGGGGACGGTTGAAGGCAAGGCTATTTCGCTTTCGGCGCCTGTGGTTGCAAAGGTGGCTATAACATCCGACAAGACGGGTGTAAAATATAACAGCCTGGCCTTGACGGCGGCGTTCGGACAGGTGACGTGCACGGGCAGTGAAGAGGTGCTCAAATACGAAGCGAATATTGATTTGGCGAAGCTGCAGTCGGAGGTGGGTGAGTTTGTCAGTATCGGGCCTTATGACATGGCCGGCAAGGTCGTCGGGGACGGGTCGGCATCGATTGGTGTCGACGGCGTTGCGGCGGCGGGATCGTCGGTGGTAAGGGGTTTTCGATTGAGTTCGGCGGAAAAAGGCATCGCAGAGGCGCCTGAGGCGAACATTGATTTTGCCTTCGATACGAGCGGGGACACGGGTACGGTCAATGTTGACTTCTTAAATGTCAGAGGTGGTTTCGGGCGTTTGAACATAACGAAGGGCACGATACCGTTTGGCGCCGAATCGAAGGCGGATTTGAACCTACCGATACAGGCGATGGATTTGGATTTGGGAAAGGTTCGGCCTTTCGCGGTTCTTTTGGGGGGATTCCCGAAGGAGATGGAGTTGGCCGGGGTGGCTGATTCGAAGCTCGGCCTCAGCAGTGACAGGGGCAAGTACCGGGTGGTGACGGATTCGACGAAGATTAAAGGAGTCAAGGTTGTTTATCCTGGGAAGGAACCATTCGAGCAGGAGGATGTTTCGATTATTTTTGATGTAGAACTGGATCCTGCGGTCAAATCGATTGATGTCAGGAAGCTGGAGGTCATTAGCGATCAGATAAAGATTCGCAAGGCGAAACTCAGCAAGACAAGCAAGGGCTCTCGAGAGAAGCTGGAGGGTCATGCGGAATTGGAGTACGACTGGTCGGCGTTGGGTGCGGTTGCGGGCCCTTTTTTGCCGCAGGGTCTTACGCTTAGAGGCAAGAGGAAAGACACTATTGATTTTTCCAGCGAATATCCGTTGGAGCAGCCGGAGCAACTGATGGCGAATCTGAGTTCGAAGGCCAAGGTCGGTTTTGATTCGGCCGAGTATATGGGTTTGAATTTCGGGCCGACGGAAGTGGCGGTCGATGTCGAAAAGGGACTTATGAAAATAGCGCCCTTTACATCGACGGTGAATAAAGGCAAGTTGAGCTTTGAAGGTGAGGCGGATTTCAATCAGAAACCGACGGTCTTGAAAACACCGGGGCCGCTACATATAGCAAAGGATATCCATGTAGACGATATAATAGCACAGCAGCTCTTGCAGTATTTGAATCCTCTGTTTGCCGGTGCGGCGGATGTCAACGGTGTGGCGGATTTTAATACCGAGCGGCTTGTGATACCGCTTGAGGAGAACAGGCAGAACGACATCGAGATAATTGGGACGATTGGTATACGAAATATACTTATGAAGCCATCGCAGTTGGGTCTGTTTGGCCAGATTCTCTCGTTAATGGGCACGCGTGTTAGCGGACAGAAGATTACGGTCCGGCCGACGCGGTTTGTTTTGCAGAATGGGATTCTTCAATATGACGATATGCAGATAGATATCGGCGATAATCCGGTGAACTTCAAAGGTATAGTTGGGCTTGATAAGCGGATAAAGAATATGACCGTGACATTGCCTTATACCTGGGAAGGCAGGACTGCGCGCGTCGGTGAGGAAAGCCAAGCCCCGAGAATAACACTGCCGGTCAAGGGAACTATCGACAACCCTGAGATTGACACCGCCAAGCTGCTGGAAGAGCAATTCAAGCAGCAATTGCAGCAGAGGCTGCCGGGGCTGCTCGAAGGATTGTTAAAATAATTTAGGCGTTGAGCCGAGCCGAAAGGGTAATTAATGCTGACGAAACTTTTATCAACGCCTACGACACAATTGGGCAGGGCGGGGCGTTTTGTGGTTTTTCAGATTAAGCTGTGGTCGCACTGCGTCAAGCTCTTGAAGAAGAACCGTTCGGGTCGGCAGGCGGCGGCGCTTTCATATCATACTCTTTTCGGGCTGGTTCCGTTGGCGATTGTGATGCTGCTGATATTTCAATCGTTTCCTGCTTACAGCGCGGTCGGACAGAAGGTGAAAGGTCTGGTTTACGAAGAGCTTCGCCTGGCGAATATCGAGTATACGCCCGATGAGACGAAACCGGAAGAGACCGTCGAACTTACGGATGAGTTGGATAAGATCGTAGGCAAGTTTTTTGCGGGCGTCAATACGGGCTCGATTGGGATATTGAGCGTTGTTATAGTTATCTGGGCGGCGCTGGCGCTGCTTTCTACGGTTGAGAAGGCGTTTAACAATATCTGGCATGTGAGCAGGGGCAGGGGTTTTATTCATCGGATAATTAATTACTGGGCCCTGGTGACGCTTGGTCCGCTGCTGGTGGGGGTGGGGATTTACCTTGCTACGCAGAATTCGGCGCTGGGCCAGATACAGAAGACGGTGATGTCGGCTGAGGCGTCGGTTGTTCTGTCTTATTTTGTGGCGGTTGCGGCGTTTTTCCTGCTCTATTTTGTTCTTCCAAACACGCGGGTTGAGGTCGGCTCCGCGATCTGGGGCGCGGCGGTGGCGGCGCTCGTGTGGATGGTGGTCAAGACTTCGTTCGGCTATTATGTCACGCAGTGGAAGCCCTATAGCACGGTGTACGGCGCGATGGCGCTGATACCGATAACGGTTTTGTGGATTTATGTCACCTGGCTGATAGTTTTGTTCGGACTTCAGTTGACATACACGACCCAGCATTTGCACAGGCTCGACGCCGCTGAGATCGCATCGACGAGGAAGACCGAAGAGTTTTTCATTGCCAATGATTTTACGGTTATCAATATTCTGCGAGAGATTGCGGCGGCCTTCGAGGCCGATGAGTCGCCGCTCTCGGCCGACGCTATATGCAGCAAACTGGATATACCGCCGGAGTTCGGGGACAAGATCTTAAACCACCTGGTCAACAGGGCGCTGATAGTGCGGACCTCGGAGCCCAGTGCAGGTTACGTCCCGGCTAAAGACCCGGCCAATATCAGATTAAGTGACATCGCCGAGGCGGTTGCCGCGGTTGGTTTTGCACAGTCGCCAGCCGGCCGGGACGAGCAGCTTGTGCAGATAGCGCAATCCCAGCGAAGTGTTTTGAGCCGGTACAGCCTTAAGGAAATCCTCACCCGGTCCCAAACGCAATAAAGGCATACACAAACGCCAATCAACCGGCAGCTACTTTACCGTCAGCAGATTGACTAATCCGGCGCCGGCGTTGTAGATGAACATCAAACCGAAGGCAAAGAGCGCCAAAGCACAGACCGTCAGGACGAATCGCTGGCCCTTCGTGCCGAGCAGTTTCGAGCCTTTGAAAGTTGTCCAGGACAATGCCTGGAACCAGACGGCGTCGCAGAGCCAGTGGACGAGGGCAAACAAGACAAAGGCCCATGTTTCAAATTCTTTCAGTTCCATTGCAAGCCTCATTCCCAAGGTGGCCCACCAGATCAGAAAGTAGGGGTTGCTTGCCGATAGAATGATGCCGGCAAGAATCGGCTTCTTGTTGAGAGGCTTGTTTTCTTTGGGCCGGCCGGCTTTCAGACTTATTATCATATGCACGGCCATCATCAACAAAAACGTACCTCCGGCCAGGCCTATCACTACTTGTGTCTTTTCGGATTTGAACAGTGTTCCCATTCCGAGGACAATCAGGACCATAAGGGGCAGTTCGATGATTGCGTGGCCGATAGCCAGGAGTATGCCGGCATAGCGATTGCGGGTACCCATTGTTATAACGGTGGCTGTCACGGGCCCCGGCTGCATCGCGCCGGAGAAGGAGATTACGAACACCTTGAGTAAGAAAAATAGTAACGCCATAGAGGTCCGGGGGTCATTTGTGCTCGGCGAGCATATCCTGCAGGATTTCGGCGGCATCCTGTACTAATTCTGCGCAGCGGGAAGCGAACAATCCCTTTTCTCTTGCGGCTTTAGCGCCCTCGGGAGTGCTTATGTCGCAGCCGAGCAGTTCTTTGCATATTACAGAACCGTTGCGAGAGCTAAACTTGTCTACAAATTGCCTGACGATTTTATATGTCTGGAACTTTGCATTTTTGTCTCCGGCAGCGCCCGGTCCGTACTTTAATCCGATGGCCATAAAGGCCCCGGTGACGGCCCCACATGTCTCGGCCATTCTCATTCCGCCTCCGAAGCCGGCGGCGACCTTGAGGGCCGATTGCTGGGGCAGGCCGAATTGGTCGCTGTAGGCTGCCAATACGGCCTGCGAACAGTTCCAGCCTTGCTTGAATAAAGAGACTGCCTTATCCGCGTTATCCATTTCATTCTCCGATGATTTTTACGAGTACTCGTTTTTTTCTTTTTCCGTCGAATTCGCCGTAGAAGATTTGCTCCCACGGGCCGAAGTCAAGCTCGCTGTTAGTAACGGCGACGGTGACGTCCCGGCCCATTATGCTGCGCTTCAAGTGCGCGTCGGCGTTGTCTTCGAAGCCGTTATGCCGGTATTGCGAGTGCGGCTTTTCCGGCGCAAGCTTTTCCAGCCAGACCTCGAAGTCGTGGTGCAGGCCGGATTCGTTGTCGTTGATGAAGACGCTGGCCGTTATGTGCATCGCGTTGCAGAGGAGGATGCCTTCTTTGATGCCGCTTTCGGCCAGGCACTGCTGAACCTCAGGCGTAATATTAACAAAATCCCGCCGATGCGGCGTATTAAACCAAAGCTCTTTCCTGTAACTTTTCATAATCTTGTTCTCCTGATTCAGGCAGAATTAAAGGCTGCTTCTTATTAATTCTAATCGCGTTTTAGCCTCCGGGTCCTTAACAAACAGCTCCTTGAGCTTGTCGCAGGCGTATTCCGTGCAATACGCACAGTTTTCAACACCCTTTTCTTTCGCACACTTTCTCACCTTACAGTCTTTACAAAACACTCTACCATCTTCTGTTCGACATCCATCACAATCGCCGATATCTTCCGCCCGCTGTTCTACTCCATATTGTTCCTTGATTACCCGTGCAATTTCGGCCCTCATTTTGTTTTTCTTTTCGCTGTCGGTCTCCCTTGTTGCCAGGAAGATGGCACACGTATGACAGGTCAGCCCGCAATAAGCAATCACTTCGTCCATTTTTCCACCCATTCAACCATTCGATTCACGTTTACCGGGTCCAACTGCAACCTTATGGTCTTACCAAGAGAAGTCGCAAGCCAGCACTTTACAGGTGTGCTCGTTCCCAAAAGGGCGAGCGCATTTCCGTCTATGTCGTCTTTTGGTTGTTCTGATTGCCGAAAGGCTTTAAGTGTATTTGCAATGATCCTTAGTCTGTCGCAAAGAGGCGTCAGCAAGACGTTTCGCTCACAGCAGGCAAAGGACTTATCCGGGTGCAAATCGCCACCGATGGCTTTGAGGACTACTGTGAGATTGTCAACGAAGTTCCAGTTGCACGGTTGGAGGCGGTCGATGGCCATAGCTAATGAGATTTGAGCTTCCTGGCCATGAACGGTGTCGTATATGCTCGTTTCGACGGTCTGCGCGAGAAAATCCGAATGGTTTTTGTAATGCGCGCCTACTGGTTCGGCGTTCGGGTCGTTATAATCTCCAAGGTCAAGGGCCATCCAGTGATAGGGTTGTGACGAATCCAGGGCGAAGGTGACTTTGTCAACTATTCGCCGGACTTGCCAGAGCTTGACCGGCGCTCGCTCACCGATGAAGCTGACAAACTCTTCGGCTGAAATTCCACCAACATCTCGCTCCCTGACTTTATCAAATGTACCTTCGCACCAAGCCGAAAGGATATCGCAGCAATTTTGCAGTTGGCGCTTTCGCTCCGGCGGGCGTTCGCTTGATTCCTCTGGGCACCGGCCTGAGTCTATCGCTTTGATAATCAACTCCGCCTGCTTGTCGGCCTCATGATAGCATGACTCAAAGCACGTGATTAGCTGCCTTATTCGAACCGTCTCATCATCCAACGGCGATAAGGAATCTTCCATCGCATCGATTGTTGCCAGTTCTTTATCAGCAAGGCAACTTTCGTCATCGGGCAAAACGCAGTTCTGCCAGCAAGGTCGCAATTTGTCAGCCATCCTCAGCCGATCTCCTTCTAATATGTCCGCCGTTGTGATCGCAGCAAGAGATTGATTCACCGCAGTAGATTATTATAGACTTCTTCGATGGTGTCTACCATTTTATTGGGGGCGAATTTTTCTTTTACGGCTTCTCTGCCTGCGGCGCCGAGTTTCTCTCTGAGGTCTTTGTCTTTTATCAGTTCCGCGCAGGCGTTCGTTAATTGCTCGACGTTTTTGGGTTCTACGAGTCGGCCTGTGTTTGGGTTTACCACTTCGGGTGCGCCATCGACGTCGAATGATATTGCGGGCCTGCCGCACAGCAGGGCCTGGGGCAGCGTCCGGGCAAGGCCTTCGCGTAGCGAGCAGTGGACGAGGATGTCGGATGATTGTATGGCAAGGGGGATTTGCGTCGGTGGCAAGAGACCCGTAAACTTGACTTTTTCAGTCAGGCCGAGTTGGCGGACTTGATCTTTGTAATGGTCGGTGAGATTGCCGTCTCCCACAAAGAGCCAGATGGCATTATCGAATTGCTTTGCCAGCGTCTTTGCCGATTCTATGATGTAGTCGTGGCCCTTTAGCATGAATAGACGCGCCACGGTAATGAGTACGACGGCCTCGTCGCTAATGCCGTATTGTTTGCGAAAGCCACTTCTTTGCTGCAGGCCGATTGGCTGGAGGAAGTCATCTTCTTCGATGGCAGAATATGCGGTGGTAAAGTTTTCAGCAGAGCCTATGCCGACAGCGGTGGCATGGGTGGTCATTGCGTCGGCGACGGTAACAAAGGAATCGGTTTTCTTAGCAGCGGCTTTTTCCACGGCGATATAAAATTTGTTCAGCCACTGGCTTTGATAAGGGTGGAAGGCAAGGCCGTGAATAGTGTGAACAACCTGCGGCAGGTTCGAGGCCCATTTACCCTTGAGGTTATAGCCGGCATATCGGCCGAGGATACCGCCCTTGGCCGAGTGCGTGTGGACGATATCCGGCTGTATTTTAGCCAGCAGCTTTTTGAGCCCGTAATACGCAGGCAGATCGTGAAGCGGATTAATCTGCCGCCGCAGCTTATCGAGGATCACAAATTCAAAGCCCTGGTTCATCGCCTGGCCATACAGATCCCCCTCAGGCCCAAGAGCCGGCCCCGTAATAAGCGTAACCTCATGCCCCCGCTGCGCCAGAAGCTTACACGTAATAAGAGTATTCTCCTGCGCCCCGCCAAGTATCAACCTCGTTATTATATGTACAATTTTCATTGGGAGTATTCTACATTGAAGCTGCGAAGTTGAATAGGGGCGTCTATTTCATGTGAGAGGTAATCCATTTTCGCCAGGCCCGGGCATCTTTTCCGAAATCCTTTCCTGTGAGTTGTTTTAGCTTCTTCTCGGCCTCGTCTGCGAGCGTGGCTTGCTGCTTATCTGCCATTATCTGCTTTTCCCATACTTCCCGCATCATCTGAACAACGGGATGGTCGGCAAAGGGATATGAGTCCTCCATGAAGCGCGGAGTCGTTTCAATTGCCTCGGTGGGAGTCGGGTCTTTGAGCACATCGACCACTTCGAGCATTGGGAGTTGGTCAGCGCCCTCAGTCAAAGCTCTGATTGTGATCATCTTGGTTGCCACGGGCGTGTTCGGATCAGTCATAATGAAAGCAAAACGCCTTTCAGTCACCTTGTCTTTTTGAAATATGGATCTTATACGGGGATTGTCACTTTGATGGAGGCTGGCAATCCACTTACTCTCGCTGGCCCATCCATGTTTATTTAGCAGCCATTGCATCCATTGGTCGTAGCTGTTGCCTTGGTCTGTCTGCGTTACGGTTGTAAGAACTCTTTGCCATACACAGCTGTAAGAGGGCTCTTCAAGATTCTTTCGCCACTGGAGCAGGCAGAAACTTGTAGCCTGGTCGCAGCTTCCCAGGAAATGCCGATTGCTAAATTCGGCTGCCAGCCCAAAAGAAGGGCGATTGAATAAGGAGCCGTTCGTTTGGAAATCCAGCTTGATCTTTGTGAGAATGACATCCAGTTCATATTCACCGTCGTCGGTTTCGACAAAGCTCAATTCGTCGTCAGCTATATTGTAGGCTTGATATTCGAAGTTGATCTTGCGGAAAAGCGACGGTTTGTTTTCGAGCAGGTGGCGCACGAGTTCTCTGAATCCTTCGGTCAGAGTCCGGCGGTGTGTGGTATATAGTTCCTTTGTCCAAAACATGGCCTGGGCTTGTTCGGGTGAGACGTTCTCGACAGGGGTCAGTGAAGGGAGCAGGGCCTTGATAGTTCTTCCGGCAAATCGGCGGCGCATCTGTAATGTGTATTCCTTTTCACCAAGCAATAGCCGGGTTTTCTCGAGCAGTTCGGGCAATTTCTCGGCCTGTTCCGGTTTAAGGCCTGCCTGGTCGGGTTTGGCATTTACGGCTTCGAGAAGATGTATAAGTGTGTGCAACTCTTGCTTGTCGGCGTGTTCGGATTTTGCGGGTTTTTCAATCTGGTCGGCATTTGCAAGTGCTCTGACAGTTTCGGCGATAACGTTTACCGAGTTTCGCATTTTCGGATAATTGAGTTTATCCGGGGTATCCGTGGGCCTGTGATAGTCTTTGTATAGGCCGCACGAAAAAAACAGGACGGGGATTTCCAAAGTCTCGAACGCAACGTGATCCCCTCTTGGGCCAACCAGGTCAGTGCCTATAGGCAGAGCAGTGATATGATTTTGAGCGGCCAGGCTGAGTATATCCGCCTGGGTTTGGGGATAAAGCTGGCTTCCCACGACAAAGAGCGAGTCGTTGACGACATCGAGAAAGTCCCTGCCCAGCAGGTCGATGTTGACGACTGCTGCGATCTTTTGGCTCTCGAAATCGTCACGGCAGGTAAAAACGAATGAGCCCAACGTGAACGTCTCTTCACAATCAAAGGCGGCGAAGCAGACAGTTCGCTTGGGTCGATTCGGACTGGAAATGAGATGTTCGGCAATTTCGAGCAGCGCCGCCACGCCGGCGGCGTTGTCGCACGCTCCACGGCAGACGCCTTTTTTCGTTTTGCCGACATGATCATAGTGAGCGGCGACTATGATGATCTGGTCGCCGAGATCAGGGTCGGACCCCTGCAACAGGCCCACCACATTTGTTCCGTAACCGAAAGGCTGTTCGAATCCTTTGGCATCCGCCCACGGCACAAGGCCGTACTGCTGGAACCTGGTTTTTATGTAGCGCCGTGCAGTTGCAGATTCCATCGTCTTTGGCTTGCGGCCCTTGAGCGCCGGCTGGGCGAGAAAGTAAACATGGTCCGACAATTCCTCCGTCTGTATCGGCCGGCTTAACTGCTCATCCGGAATGGACACACATCCCGTAACCGTCGCCAGCAACAAGCACGACAGGGCGACTATCAACCTTGTTATTGCATGAACGGTTTTCATTGGCATTGCCACGTAACTGCCCCCTGGTGCCCAAAAAGTCTTTGTCTTCCGCCTTTCCGAGATGGCGGAGGATAACCAGCGGCGCTGAAAATGTCAAGATTTATGAAAACAATAATGCAAAGAGTTTTGCAGTCGTAACTGTTTACTATAAAAAGCGTTCTGTCCATATACGCCTTGCTTATGCAACGAAAGATGCAAACACTTATGCAAAGGTTTGTGTTGCCGCATCCCTGCTTATTAAGACGTTTCGCCGAGTTTGTTCAATACTTCACCCACATCAGGCAGAGGCCTTGTGGGGGGGCTATTGGGCCGGCGGCGGTTCGTTTTTTTGCTTCGAGGATTTCGGTTATTTTTTCCGGTTTCCATTTGCCCGTGCCGACTTCGACGAGAGTTCCGACTATGTTTCTTACCATGTTGTATAAGAAGGCGTTGCCCTCGGTGTCAATGTATACCCGGTCGTTTTCCTTCGTGACGTTACATCGAAAGATTGTTCTTACCGAGTTTTCTCGTTTGTCGGCGGCGCCGGCGAAGGATTTGAAGTCTTTTTCGCCGATCAGTAGTCCCCCGGCCTCGTTCATAGCGTCGACGTCGAGTTTTTTGGGCAGGTGCCAGCAGTGCCTTGTCTTCATGACGGGGCGCATATCGGCTGTGCAGATTGTGTAGCGGTAGAGCTTGGCGGCGGCGGTCATTACGTCGAATCGACGTTCGGCGTCTTCGGCGCTGGTTACTACTATATCGTGTGGGAGGCGGTCGTTTATGGCACGTTTGAAGTTCTCGGTTGGGATGACCGAATTCGTCTCGAACACGGCCACCTGGCCGAGAGCGCTTACACCCGCATCGGTTCTACTTGCGCCGTGGACGGTGACTTTCTCACCGACGAGGCAAGTGACGGCCTCGGAAAGTTTTCCCTGAATAGTCCGCAAGGCATTCTGAATCTGCCAGCCGTGATAGTCGAAACCATCGTACTGGACCGTAAGCTTGATTTTGCGAGTAGCCATTTAGACCGAATTATAGCAATTTCTCGGCTATCTGGACAGCGTTGAGGGCGGCTCCTTTTCGCAACTGGTCGCCGGCGACCCAGATGTTTATTGCTCGGCCGTCGGGCAGGGATTCGTCCTGTCGAATTCGGCCAACGAATACATCGTCTTTGTCGGTGGCGTCGATCGGCATCGGGAAGCGGTTGTTTTCGCGGTCGTCCATTACCGAAACGCCCGGTGCGGTGCTGAGCAGGTCCCTTACCTCGTCGGGAGTGATCGGGTCGGTGAATTCGAGGTTGATGCTCTCGCAATGCGCCCTCATCACAGGTATGCGGATACAGGTGCAGGTGATGGCGATCTCGGGGCAGTCGAATATTTTGCGGGTCTCTTGGACCATCTTCATTTCTTCCTGGTTGTACCCGTTCGGGCCGATCTTTGTGTTGTGGTTGAAGACGTTGAACGCAATCTGATACGGGAAGGCGTTACAGGTTGGCTCTTTTCCCGCGAGGATTTCTCTGCTCTGCTCTTCGAGTTCGACCATCGCCGAGTGGCCTGCGCCGCTGGCGGCCTGGTAGGTGCTGACGATCATTCTCTTTACCGGGTTGGCTTTGTGCAGCGGCCAGACGGGTACTATCGCGATAATCGTCGAGCAGTTCGGATTGGCGATGATGCCCTTGTTGTTGGCGATTTCCTGCGCGTTAATTTCGGGGATAACCAGCGGGACTTTGGGATCCATACGAAAGGCCGAGGAGTTATCGACTACGACGGCGCCGGCCTCTGCGGCGGCTGGGCCGAATTCTTTGCTCCGGTCACCGCCGGCACTGAACAGGGCGATATCGATTCTATTGAAGCTGTTCTTAGTGAGTTCTTCGACGATATATTGTTTGCCTTTGAATTCGATCTTCTTGCCGGCTGAACGACTGCTTGCGAGCATCTTGAGCGAATCGAATGGGAAATCACGCTCTTCGAGAATTCCGAGAAACTCCTGACCGACGGCGCCGGTAACGCCTGCGATTGCCAAATTACAAGCCATGATAAACCAACTCCTAAATTCTAAAACTTTACATTACATAACAAGAGGCAGCCACGATATCGACTGCCTGCATTTCTCTAAAATCAACAACAAACCGGAATTATAGCATTTCCTGAGTTCTAATGCAATAGCTACCAATAATATACTTATTTGGGCTGCCGGCCGCTGAATGGGGCTTTTTGCCAGAAAGCCGAGAGGGCGGAGGCGGTTATGATGCATACGAAGACGAATATTGCGGCTGGGATAGCGGCTTTTTCGCCGAAGTGAGTGAGGGCGAGGACTGTTCCGAGGCCGGCGTTTTGCATGCCGATCTCGATAGCCAGCGTTCGCCTTCGCGCAAGTTCCATGCGAAAGAGCGAGCCGACGCCGTAGCCGGCAGCCAATCCATAAATGTTGAGCCCTATCGCGCCGACGAGAATCACGCCGGTGACCTTGCCGAGGTAATCGGCGTTCATGGCTATTACCAGCGAGCAGATGAATATTATGAACGTCGCCGATATGGCCGGGAAAATCACCAGAATCTTTTCAACCTTTTGCTTTAAGAAATGCCTTACCGCGAATCCCGTCAGCAGGGGAATCACGACCATGTTTACAACGCTGAGCATCATTTTGTTGAAGGGTACATCCAGTTCGGCCCCGGCCAGCAAAAAGGTCAGTCCGGGGGTCAACAGCGGACAAAGCAGCGTTGAGACGGTGGTCAGTGACACCGAATAGGCGGTGTCGGCTTTTGCGATGTAGCACATGACGTTGCTGGCCATTGCACCCGGGGCCGAGCCTGTCAGGATTAATCCGACGGCAATTTCCGGCGGCAGGTTGAGAATTTTGGCGGCAACGAAAGCTCCTAACGGCATTATCGTGAATTGTGCGCAGCAGCCGATCAGCACAATAACAGGTCTTTTCGCTATGCGTTTGAAATCCTCGGCTTTGAGTACGGCTCCGATTCCGAACATTGTCAGTGCGAAGAACCATGACATTCCCTTTCCCAGTCGCAGGGCTTGGGGCAGTTTGCTTTCGATTGTCACGGCAAAAAACCATGTTGTTGCCTTTTCCAGATTCAGAAACGGCTTGGGGAAGAAATAGGCCATGACGCCGAAGAGGACTATCCAGACGGCGAAGTATTTTGTGTAGAAAGAGAGTATCTTTCGAACCATAGGCCCAAAGTATAAGTCCGCTGGTTCGGATGTGTTAGTCTTTTTTGGGCAGTCTTAGGGCGACGACCTGGCTGTATCCCCTGTCGTTTATCAGCAGCATTGCTTTTCCTTTTTCGACGGCCTTTTCGATAGCCTCTGCGAACTCTTTCTTGTTGCTCACCTTTTCGCGGTTTACCTCTACGATGAGCGCTCCGGGCTTAATGCCTTTTTTGTCGGCCGGTGAGTCGGGCTCTACTTCTCTGACGAGCACGCCGGTGAGGTCTTCATAGCCGAGTCGCTGGGCCAGTTCGTCGGTGAGATTTTCGACGGTAAGGCCAATATCTTCGACTGCTTTCGAGCGTGTTGAGGCGGCTTTTTTGACGGCCGAGCTTTCGCCGAGTTGGGCGGTGATATTCTTTTTCTTCCCGTCTCGCAGGATAACCACTTCGACTTCTGTATTGGGCTTTAGCATTGCTACGCGGTTTCTAAAGTCGTTTGCTTTCTGGACTTCCCCCCCGTTGAATTCGAGGACGACGTCGTATCGTTTAATGCCGGCTTTATCGGCGGCGGAATCTTCGACGACTTCTGTGATGATGACGCCTTTGAGGTCTTTGATTCCGAGCATTTCGGCCAGGTCGGAGTCGAGGTCCCTGATGTATACGCCGAGTACGCCTCTTGATACGCTTCCGCCTTCACGGAGCTGGTCGTAGACGTTTTTGGCCATATTGACGGGCACCGCGAAGCCGATACCGATATTTCCTCCTCCGCCTATTATAGCGGTGTTGATACCGATGACTTTTCCTTCAAGGTTTATGAGCGGTCCTCCGGAATTTCCGAAGTTTATTGCTGCGCTTGTCTGTATGAAATTCTCATACTCGGCTAACTGGAATCCGCTTCTGCCTTTGGCGCTGACGATTCCCTGTGTAACGGTGTGGCTGAGGCCAAATGGATTGCCTATGGCAAGGACCCATTCTCCGACCTCGAGGGCATCTGATTCGCCGAGTTCGAGATAGGCGAGGTCTTCGGCGTCTACTTTTATTACAGCCACCTCGGATCCGGGGTCTGTTCCGATCAGTTCGGCTTCGAGTTCGCGGCCGTCGTCGAACTTGACGGTGATAGTCTCGGAGTCGCGGACGACGTGGTTGTTAGTGAGGATGTAGCCGTCTTCGGAGACAATGAAGCCGGAGCCCTGGACGGGCCTGGGAGACGGTCGCCTTCGCGGCTGGGGTTGGGGCTGGCGGTGATAGGGCCCGAAGAATTTTTCGAAGAATTCCTCGTCAAAGGGCTCGTTGAACTGGCGGCCCGGGCGTCCTTCGGGGACTGTTCTTTGAGCTTTTATGCCGACTACGGCCGGCTTTGCTTTTTGGGCGACTTTTGTGAAGGCCTTGCCTAGACTTTGAAGGGCTTTGATGTCGCCGTTTTCGGATGCAAGGGCCGACAGCGGGACAGAGAATATGAACAGAATGACTATCAAAGAGGTTAAACCGGTTTGCAGGCCGGTTCTTCTGGTAGTATGCTTTTCAGTTAGCATTTTCATGTTGTCTCCAAATATTCTTCGATACAAAACGCTGCTTACATATCGATAATCGGACAATTATCGGCACGGCTTAACTAATTTACGCCTTATATTTACGCCTTATATGCCTAACAGGTTCACGCGGACGAGGATTTTCCTCAAAACGCAGCGAGCCGCATGTGCCTGCCGGCAAAAGGGGCATTCGGCTCAATGGCGGCTGCTTAAGCTTTAGATTAGGCTTTTTTGAAGATATTTCAAGATTCTTTGGCTGCGGCGCCAAAATTAGTTTTGGGCGGTTTTGTTTGGTTTGAAATTGGGTTTGTTTGGGTTTGTTTGGCTTTGTTTTGGGTTTGTTTTTGGGGGTTGGAAGGGGCGAGAAATCATTGTAAGCCTTTTTTGAAAAGTGAGTTAGGTTCATTCGGGTATTTTGGAGTTTGGGTTTGTTTTGCATAAAAAAGTTCATGGTTTGTATCCCGTAGGGCATAGGACGTAGGACGTACAGCGTAGAGCGTGTAGCGTGTTGGGTTGTCTTTGCCTTTTGGTAGACATGGGGGTTCTCGATTGATTATCGATTATTGATTTTTACTGCGCCTGCTGGCGCTACTGCCGTTTGCCTGGTGGCAAATACGGAGGTATTTTAACATAATTTCGGACAAAAAGCAACTGGAAAATGAATAAAAAACCTGCCACTAAGACACTAAGGCACGAAGAACCACGAAGCCGGGCGGGGGGGATACTGCTTCGCGAAGCGCTACGCAGCACGAGCACCTTAGGCACAAGTTGATTGAATTTTTTGTATTGGCGAGAAGAAACTGTACCGTGGACCTTTAATTTTCCTAACCATGAATATAATGAGCGAAAAATTTATTTAACGGCTAATTGAGTCTGCGGTATGGCATATCCAAGCCCAGAAACAATAAATCGTGAATTACAAGCAAGTTGCCGGTCAGGGTATATCGCCGCGGTATTCCATACTCAGGTAATTTCATCTCGATGATATTATTTCCATCTTGAATTCTGGTCGTGAAAGTCATATCAATGGTATCCCATGTTGGATGGCCGGACCAAACCATTCTATCTTCAATTAAGACAAAACTCACGTTGTCGTTAATATCAAGGATTCTCTCGGCTTCTTCCTGCGTTAGTTTGCCTGATTTTACTAAAGCATTTAGATTATTAGAAAGCTGAGCTTTATCGATTTGCCATCCCCCAGTGAGATGCGGCGCCGACTTCTTTTTGTCGCATCCACCTAACATCATGATCGCAATTGTAACGATATATACAGTAATCCAGTTAATACTGTGTTTCTTCATAATATTCTCCACAAGCTGGGATTTCCCATAAAAACTTCCATATCCTTGCTCACCTACGTCTCTGAGCCTTATTTCTAATATCGCCTTTCCCTATTATACCCGCACAACAAAGGATCTTATTACAAAAGTGAGCGTGTTGGGATGAGTATGATGGACTATTGAGGACTGTGGGGAATTGTCTTTTTACCAACCTAAGGTGCATCACTTTCTATGCCTCCGAAATTCAATGCCTTAATACATTCCTCAACTTCCCAAAAACCAACTGAACTAGAAGTATGCTCACCCGAACTGTCCAAATAGACCACTGGCTTGGCCTGATCCCATTTACGTCCGTGTCCTAGCTCATTCCGCTTTAGAAAAGCCAGCACGGTTTCTCCCTTATCGTATTCCGCATATAAAAACCATCCCCCAGACTGAAAGCTCACCTCTTTCTTTGAATAACGACCTTTGAACACTTTCAAGACTTCAATGTCATATCCTATGCCTGCATCGCGATGCCTGCCATCAAAAACTCTTATCACCTTACCGAGGACAATGAGTTGGCTTTCATCAGCAAATTTCGTGATGTCTCTTCTCTTCCTCTCCCATCGCTCTCGTTCCCCTTCAAATCGGCTCAGCAGTTTTTCCATCGATTCCCCCGCACGCCCGTTCAAAATGCTTTTGAATTCCTCCATCCTTGTTAACATCGGAGGACCCCAGCCAAGAACGTCTTCATAAAAGCCTTTGCCGTGCTCAACACGCAGAGTATAAGTCGGTCCCTCATACTTAGGGTCAGCCATATCGTAAGATATCGCACGTCCCAAATACCCTTCCTGTGCTATAAAATCAATAATGTTCTCAAAATCATTCTTCTCCAAACCCACTGCCAGATGCCACGGCGGAAGCGGTTCGGGTGGAAGCGGACCTGTTGTCAGCAGCAGTTGGTAGTAGGGCTTGTCGAAACTTCGGTAGTAGCGCTTGTCCTGTGGGCCGCGATGATAAATGAACCTTATACTTACCGGGTGCAGGCTTGCTTTAAGCGTTTCAGCCCGTTCAATAGATGTATTTCTTAGCTCAACACCCCCACTCATTGTTTCAGGAATAGCAACATTAATTTGGTGCAAACGTTCTCCATCTATTTCGAACAAACTTGACTCAATGTGCTTCATATTCGAACGGTCAACCGTTCTTTTGCAGTTTATAATAACTTCAAGAGAGACGGTATCGTTGTCCTTGCCCTTGCTGTCCCGCATCAATACTATGTCTTCTCCCATATTAAGAAAAGTTGTTTCGGCATGACTAGCCAAATCGTTGTTCTTGCCTTTACTGTCCCGCACTAATACTATGTCTCCTCCCATCGCATATCTCGAAAACCAGTCTGTGTCGTCACCCAATATGTCTTCTGCAAGAATCCTCTCCGTGCAAGCGGCCTCCGATAAGACAATTCGACCTTCCGCTGAGACTTCCGGCAAAAACGCAATCCCTATTCCCAACTCGTTTTCCCAAGGCAGAAACACTAAAACCGGTGCGTCTGATTCGGCGATAAAGCGAACTTTCGAAACAATCTCCGTATTTTCCGAATGTGTTATTTCAAAGCGAGCCTCCAACAGTAAAAGCTTCTTTGTTACTGCAATGTCCTGAGGCTTGCAGCCCGCCAGCAGAGTTGCCAACATCATCCCAAACACTATAAAGATATTACGCTGTCTTACCATAGCCATATCTCCTTCGCCGTATAGGTAGTTACTCCTAAGTCCATTCACTCCCCTAATATCTCCCTATTATATAAGCATAAGCCTTCTGTAAAACACACAAATCTATATATTTCAATGACTTACAGTCATTAAAAACTTGCAAGTTCCTCCGTCTCGGCTATAATGCAACTTGTTGACAGTTAAACATTTACAACC